>LNAP01003341.1_pt1 | contig 39416 bp, 38 predicted proteins | sample 602601 | NCBI WGS metagenome assembly LNAP01 (sample SAMN02440304, study PRJNA202911) | soil metagenome | biome: Subtropical and temperate rainforests or woodlands; isolation source: soil samples (1 kg each in a 20% v/v slurry with milli Q water) were... ... | reverse complement strand
CGGGTTTTTCGGGGGTTCCAGAGATTTTGAAAGCTTTCTATGGAACCTTGTATGGTGCCGGCACCAGGAGTCGAACCCGGGACCTACTGATTACAAGTCAGTTGCTCTACCAACTGAGCTATACCGGCGTGTGGGCGACGATTATAGCGATTGGGTGCGTTCTGTAAACCCCTGAATTCTGACTATTTTTGCAGGGCCTCGGCTCAGGCGCGGCGCACGAGGTTGCGCACTTTCTGCAAGGTTCGCCAGGTACGGCTGTTTTGCAGGGCATGGAGTTGGGCTTCGGCCCGTTCGGCGCGTTGCAGGGCGGCGGTGAGTTGCTGGTCGGGTTCGCTCAGGGGGTGGCTGAATTTGTGGCCTTTGCAGAACTGGAACCCGTCGAGGTTGCACGGGGGGATGTCGAAAGCGGGTTTGAGCGCCAGGTGTTCTTCGGCGAGGTAAAAGGTGTTGAGGCCGTCGAACAGGATGGAGTGGTAGCCGGCGTCGGTGACGAGGGTTTCCCAGGTCTGGTCGCGGGCCCATGGGGTTTCGATGAGGATGATCCAGGGGCGCCAGCGGGTGAAGTCCATGCCGCGCAGCACGGTTTCTTCGTGGCCTTCGACGTCGATTTTCAGAAAGTGGATGGGGCGGTCCTGGGCGTATTGTTCGCAGATCGAAGTCAGGGTGCGGGACTGGACGGTCTGCTTGCTTACCTTCATGCCCGCGTCGCGGTGCTGTTGGGCGACGCTGGCTTCGACGGTGGACAGGCCCGTGTCGGCGATGGTGTAGAAGGTCAGGCTGGCGGCGTTTTCGCCGGCTACGCATTGCAGGTTGATGTCGTTTGGCCGTTCTTGGCAGAGAGCGTCGTAGTAGGCCTGCACCGGTTCGATGTTGATCCCGTGCCAGCCGTGATCGTAGAACGCCCGGGTCACGGAATCATCTGTTGGATGATTGGCGCCTATGTCCAGATAAAAGCCGTTTTCCACCGATTGAAGGGCGCGCCACAGGCGTATGTCTTCGAAGTTCTGTGCGTAGGAAATGAACGTCACGGCCAGTCCTTGTGTGTGTCGGCATTGTGTCAATCACGATACGAAAGGCTGTTGTACTGCACAGGCGCGATGGGCGCAATTGCTGGCGTGTGGGAGCACTGAGTTCGGCGGTTATGTCGTTTTGCTTGAACGCTTATGCACAACGGGCGGGGTGGGGCGACTGCCATCTTGCGATTTTGTGACAGTTTTCTCGTTTGCTCGCAAATGCCTGTTTTAATGGTTTTTTATCCATATGAACAAAAAATGACCAGCCTCGCTTCCAGCAGAAAATCGCGGATTAATTGGATCCAAGACAATTTCATCAACAGAGTTATCCACAGGCTGTTTCATGTCAGCGACGTTCGGCCAGCAGCATCAGATTTCGCGGCGTGAGGGGCGTTTCGCAGAAGGTGCCGAGGCGGACGTGGTAGTTTTTCTGGCTGAGGAAAAGCGCCCGATCCAGCACCAGCCACAGCTCAAGAGGCCGCCGGAAAAGGCCGCGGACCAATTCCAGGTTGCGCACTTGGGCCAGGCGTTGATGGCCGGCCGCTTCCAGTGCCGACCAGTCAGGCGAGCCGACTGTGGATAAGTCTTTCAGGGCTGCCAGATCGGTGCAGTACTCGATGAAGGATTTTTCCAGCCAGGCGCTGGGGAGCGAGGGGGTGGGCAGATAGTCGTCGCGGCCCCGGATCTGTCGTTGCAGCAGGTCAAAACTCAGGCGCCGAGCCATGGACTGGTCCCGTTGCCGCCGGATGCGGGCGCCGGCGGTGACGGTTTCGGTCAGTGGCAGGCTGAGATCATCGAGCGTTAGCTGTAGGACCGAACCCTTGGCGACGTCGGACAGCGGTTGATAACGTTCAGCACTGATGCGGTTGTAGCAGCACGGGGCGATTGCCAGTTGCGTGCAACCAGCGGCGCTCGCCAATTGCATCAGGCGCACATGCAGGTCGCCGCAGGCGTGCAGGGCTACCGGTGTGTGTTCAGGGCGGATCGCCAGGCCTGCCTCTGCCGCCAGCACGTCTTGCTGCAAGTGCGTGGCGGGCAGACGGTGGCGTTGGCTTAGTTGCTGGCCGCTGGCGACCAGGGCTGGGTCGTATTCCAGGCAAGTCAGTTGTTGTTCAGCCTGCAGCAAGCGTCGGCCAAGATGACCTTTGCCGGCGCACCAATCGAGCCAGTGGGTCGGTTTGGTAGCGAAGTGCAGGCGACTTGCGAAAGCTCCGATTTGCTGCCATTTGCGCCCTGGCACGTCGACGCTGAGGCGATGGGCGGCGGTTTCGAACTCTTTGCCCGGCAGTTCTGCGACGACGCTCAACGCATGGGAAATGCCCGCCAGTTCTGGAAATGGCGCGGGTGCATGTTGAATCAGCCAGGGTTGGTGATGGTCGTTTTCCGCGTCTTCCAGCGAACGCTGGCGTAGCCATTGGGCCAGCTCAGGGTAGGACCGTTCCCATGGCAGCTGCAGATGGGTGAACGGACGCGGTTTCCACAATGCCTGGTGCGTTGTGAGAAAAGCATCCAGCGCGGTGAAACGGGCGAGTAACGCCTCGCCCGTCAACACGCCGCTGTCAGCGTCCTTGGCAGGCATCGACGCGCAACCAGCGCTCCAGCTGTTTGAAGCCCTGCACCAGCACGAACGCCATCAGCAGGTAGAACATGCCGGCCGCGAAGAAGATTTCCACCGGCAGGTAGGTCCGAGCAATGATGGTCCGGGCCATACCGGTCAGCTCCAGCAGGGTCACGGTGCTCGCCAGGGCGCTGGCCTTGAGCATCAGGATCACTTCGTTGCTGTAGGCCGGCAGGCCGATGCGCGCGGCGCGAGGCAGGATGATGTAGAACAACGCCTTGGGTCGGGACATGCCCAGGGCTCGCGCGGCCTCGATTTCACCACGGGGGATGGCCTGGATCGCGCCGCGCAGGATCTCGGCGATGTAGGCGGCGGTGTGCAGGGTCATGGTGGCCGTGGCGCACCAGAACGGATCCCGCAGATAGGGCCACAGCGAACTGCTGCGCACGGCGTCGAACTGCGCCAGACCGTAGTAGACCAGGAACAGCTGAACCAATAACGGCGTGCCACGGAAAAAGAAAATGTAGGCGTAGGGTAACGCCCGCACGTACCACAGGCGTGAGGAGCGGGCGATGCCCAGCGGAATCGCCAGCAGCAGACCGGCGATCACGGCGATGGCGACCAGCTCCAGGGTCAGTGTCGCGCCTTGGGCCAGTTTCGGCAGCCACTTGATGATGACTTCCCAGTTCATTGGGTGCTCCTGGCAAAGCCGCGAGCGGCACGTCGTTCCAGAAAATGCATGCCGATCATGGCCAGCACGGTAAGGCCCAGGTACATGAACGCGGCCACCATATAGAAGGTGAACGGTTGCTTGGACACGGTCACGCCGATTTGCGCGTGCCGCATGATTTCTTCCAGGCCGATCACCGACACCAGCGCGGTGTCTTTCATCAGGATCATGAACAGGTTGCCCAGCCCGGGCAGGGCGATGCGCCACATCTGCGGCATGATCAGCCGAGTGAAGATCCGCCACTTGGACAACCCCAGCGCCACGCCAGCTTCGCGATGGCCCTTGGGAATGGCCAGGATCGCGCCGCGAAATACTTCCGTGGCGTAGGCGCCAAAGCACAGGCCCAGGGCGATGACGCCAGCGGCGAAGGCGTTGAGGGAAAGGTCCGGGTTACCGAAGTATTCGCCCAGGGCACGCATGAGATTGACGGTGCCGAAGTAGATCAGCAGCACCCAGAGCAATTCGGGGATGCCGCGAACCAGTGTCGAATAAGTGCCGCCCAGCCATTGCAGCGGCTTGTACGGGGAAGTCTTGGCCAAGGCGCCGAGCAAGCCGAGCACCAGCCCCAGGCAGAGGGCCGAGAGCGCCAGTTTGACGGTCATCAGCGCGCCAGCGGCGAGCGCCGGGCCGAATCCGTAGAGATCGATCATCATGGGTGTGTGTTCATATCGCGGCAGGCTTTGCTAAGGGCCGGCGCCGCAATGAAGCGGCGCCGGCCAGGCACGTCAGTATCAATAGATGCTGAACGGGAAGTACTTGTCGTTGATCTTTTTATAGGTGCCGTCGGCAACGATTTCCTTGAGCGCGGCGTTCAGCTTGTTGCGCAGTTCGTCGTCACCCTTGCGCACCGCGATACCGATCTTGTCGCTTTCCACCACCGGGTCGCCTTTGAATTCGAAGGCGGCGCCGTCTTTGCTCTTGAGCCATTCGTATTGCACGTATTTGTCCGCCAGGATGGCGTCAACGCGGCCCGAGAGCAGGTCCAGGTAAGCGTTTTCCTGGGTATCGTAGAGCGTGACCTTTACGTTGTAGTCATCTTCCATGTTGCGGTCTTCCAGCCAGGTGCCGGCCAGCGTGGCGCGTTGTGCGCCAATGGTCTTGCCGGCCAGGTAGGCCTTGTCAGTCTTGAAGTCTTCGGTGGCCTTCGGTGCGATGAATTGCAGCTTGTTGGAGTAGTACGGCTCGGTGAAGTCCACGGCCTGCTTGCGTTCCTCGGTAATCGACAGCGAGGAGATCAGGAAGTCGAACTTCTTGGCGTTCAGGGCCGGAATGATGCCGTCCCAGTCGGAGGTCACCACGCTGCATTCGACTTTCATCTTGGCGCACAGGGCGTCGCCAATGTCCTTGTCGAAGCCGACCACGTTGCCGCTGGCATCTTTGTTATTGAACGGCGGGTAGGCCGCTTCGATGCCCATCTTCAGTTTCTCAGCGGCCATGGCGCTGGCCGAGAAGACCAGACTGGCGGCAGCGGCCAGGAGGAATTTCTTGTAGGTCTGCATATGTACTGCTCCGTTAGCGGTTGCTGGACATGAATTGTTTGCAGCGCGCCGAAAGCGGGTTTTCGAAGACCTGCTGTGGCGATCCTTGCTCCTCGACCAGGCCTTGATGAAGGAACACCACTTCGCTGGAAACCTGACGGGCGAAGCCCATTTCGTGAGTCACCAGCAGCATGGTGCGGCCTTCTTCGGCCAGGGCGCGGATCACACTAAGTACTTCCTGGACCATTTCCGGGTCAAGGGCAGAGGTGGGTTCGTCGAACAGAATCACTTTAGGCTGCATCGCCAGCGTGCGGGCGATGGCGGCGCGCTGCTGCTGACCACCGGAAAGCTCGGCAGGGTAGGCATGACGCTTGTCGGCGATGCCGACCTTGGCCAGCAGGGCTTCAGCCACTTCCACGGCCTCGGCCTTGCTCTGGCCGAGCACCCGGCGCGGGGCTTCGATGATGTTGTCGAGCACGCTCATGTGCGGCCAGAGGTTAAAGTTTTGAAACACAAAACCGATTTCGCTGCGCATGCGGTTGATCTGTTTGCCATCGGCGGCCACCAGTTCACCGTTTTTCGCGGCCTTGAGCTTGAGTTCTTCGCCGGCCACCAGGATCTGGCCCTGGTTGGGATTTTCCAGCAGGTTGATGCAGCGCAGGAATGTGGACTTGCCGGAACCGGAGGAACCCAGGATCGAGATCACATCGCCGTCGCGGGCGGTCAGCGAGACGCCTTTGAGCACCTCCAGCTTTCCGTAGCGTTTGTGCAGGTTGCGGATTTCAAGCGCGGGCGTGGCCTGGGCCATGTGCGGTCCTCATGGTGTGTGCTCCCTTGCTGTTGGCGGCCTTCCTGGCGAGGCGGCCAAGCTAGCATAGCGTCCGAATGGCAGCCAACAGCGCTACGGGTGGTAAACCGCGAATGTGCGGCAGGTTGTCGCATCGGCGCAGCAGACTGTCGCGCCATCAACAACCGAACGGCCGTTCGAACTCTGTTTACCGGTAAAAATCCCGGGGAGTCGCGTAAAAAAAGGCGCGATGGTGCCAGCTTTGGCTGGGGGTTGGAAGGGTTAATCGGATGAGTGTTGCCGTTGTGCGTTTTTATCGTCCATAGGAAGTTTTAGCTGGCTGTCCTCTTCTCCGTGAGGCTGATCGCGTTCTATTCGCTGGCGGGCTCTTCCATCAACTGACGATAACGATCCAGCGCCTCGCTGAAGTCCTTGATGAACTCCGGGGTGCTGAGCCAGCGCTGGGCCGTCTCGCGGTCCATGTCGTCAGCCCACATGCGGTAGTCGACCAGCATGTCCGCGGCCAGGTTGGTGGCGGCCATGCTTTCGTTCTCGGCGTTTTTCAGATCCAGCAGGCCGGGGCGTTCGCTGATCATCACGCTCAGGGACGCGAGCAGCGTGTCGAGCATCTCGCTGCGGCTGATGGCCTCGGCTTCGCGTAGCTTGGCGAACAGCTCAAGAACGTAGACCGGTGGCTGGGCGGTGGCGTGGGCCGGGTCGCCATACATGGGGATGGATTTACGTCCGCTCATGCGGATTTGCTTGGCTTTGTCTTTGGCACGCTTGGCGCGTTTTTGCTGTTTGTTCAGTGAGGCCATTGGGCTTCGGTTTCCAGTTTGTTAGGGGGCGATGCCCGGCTCAGTTGATTTTCGGCACGGTAAAGCTGAATTCGCTGCCCTTGCCTGGCTGGCTTTCGGCGTGCAGTTTACCGCCATGGGCCTGGACAATCCCCTTGGAAATATACAAACCCAGTCCGGTGCCGTTCGGGTTGCCTTCCTTGACTGTCCAGTAGCGGTCAAACACGTGAGGCAACTGCTCCGGTTTGATTCCTTCGCCGGTATCACGAACGCTGAACACGATCTCGTCACCCACCGACATCGCGCTGATGCCCACGCTGCCTTGCTGGGGGGTGAACTTGATGGCGTTTCCGATCAGGTTCGACAGCACCTGGAACAACCGCTCGGGGTCGGCATTGATCTTGAGATTGGGTTCGGCGTGGAACGAAATATCGATGGCCTTGGCGGTTGCCAGCGGCGTCAGCAGCGAGCAGGCGTCTTCGAATATCTGGCTGACGTCCAGCGGCTGGGGATGGATGGTGTAGCGCCCGGCGTCGATGCGCGAAGTGTCCAGCAGGTCTTCGAGCAGAACGTTCATGCGGCTGGCGGCCTGTTGCATGGTGTCGATGGCTGAAGCAATTCGCTTGGAGCTATGGGAGCCGTCGGAGCTGAAGGACTTTTGCATCATGCCGCAGAGCATGGATATGACCGTCATCGGGTTGCGCAGGTCATGGGACACCACCGCCACCAGCTCATCACGCGCCTGCACCGCCTGACGCTCCTTGTGGACTTGCCGGGCCAGATCGTTTTCCAGCGCTGAGCGGCGCAGGTCGTTGGCGGCAAACAGATCGCCGTGGGTCCATTTGGTACTGATGCCGGCCATTTCGACTTTCCAGATTTCGAAAGACGTTCGCGGTCGCAGGCGCAAACCTGTCTCGCTGCTTTCCAGGTCCAGGGGTTTTTGCGGGTCGCCGCTCCACTGGATGGTTTGCTTCACCTCGGGGCGGAACCACAGCACGCCATTTTCCACAGGCTTGGGCAGGTGGATCGCCAGCACACCGCTCGCCACGTCCTGATAGGCCTGGGCTGGAGCGAAAACGCTGCTCAGGTTGTGGTGGGAGAAAACGGGCTGGTCGGTCTCCAGCATCCATTTATGCAGCTCGCGGATCTGCTCCGCTTCCGGGCACTGGCCATGGCGGTGCAGCTTGTTGTCCTCGAGGATCGCGACGCCGGTGGCGCCGGTCAGGTCCATCAGCCTTTGGGGTTCGCGGGACAAGCCGTCAAAGACATTGTCGCTGGACTCGGCCATGGCCGTGGCGAGAACCTTGAGGTCCTCAAGCTTGGCATCCCGTTGACGGGTCAGATCCAGTGCTTCCATGGCGCTGATCTGCAGCGACAGCACTTGGCCGATGGTCTGGCAGGCCATGCGCATTTCATGGGGCACGAGCAGGGGTTGACGGTTGCCGCAACTGATCAGGCCCCACAGTCGGTCGCCTTCCATCAGGGAAATGCTCATGGACGACAGCACACCCATGTTTTTCATGTATTGGCGGTGGATCGGCGAGACGCTACGCAGGGTGGAAAAGCTCAGGTCCAGGGGTGTCTGAGTGTCGGGGCGCAACTGCGGGACCAGCGGTACCGGCGTGTAGTCAGCGTTGGGGATGATCCGCAGCCAGTTGGTGCGATACAGCTCCCGGGCCTGTTCAGGGATATCCGATGCCGGAAAAAACAGGCCTTTGTAGAGCTCCATCGACGGCGCGCTGGCCTCGGCGATCACCTGGCCATGGCCTTCTTCTTCGAAGCGATAGATCAGCACCCGGTCGTAACCGGTCATGGCCTGAATTTCCCGAACACTGATTTCGTACAGAGCCTGGAGGCTTTTCGCGCTTTGCAGGCGTTGCAGCATGCGCCCCAGGTTGGCTTCGCCGCTGACACCTTCGGGACGGTAGTCGCTCAGGTGCTGTTCCAGTTCGACGATCAGGGCGCCTTGATGGCGGTGGACCAGGGCGTCAAAACGCAGCTGGTTCACGACAATCTCCACGGGCGCGTTGTCCCCGTCCGCATCGGCGCGACAGGCCTTGAGGACGGCTTGGGCCTGCTGCTGCCCGAACAGTGCGTCCAGCGTCTGGCCGGGGAGACCGTGAGGATCGTGCCCCATCAATTGCAATACGTTGGCGCTGACCTGTCGGATGACGAAGTCGGGTTCGGACAGCATCAGTAGCACGCCATGAGGCTGGATAGCCCCGGGGAAGCGAATCGGTTCGTCTGCACAATTGGCCAGCAGTTCTTCGAAGGCTTCCTGGTTTTCCGGGGTCATAACAATACCTTTTGGCTGTCCAGCCAGTGTTCAAAATGAGTAAACGTCGCTTTGGCGGCACGTGTGACTTCGAGCGTTTGGGCGTCGCCAAGGTTCCTGTCGCCCAGATACTGAAGGAAGTCCTTCCAACGCCGACCGGTGAGTTCGCCATACACATTGAGAAACGCCGCGCCGCTGGAGGCATCAAGACCGAGCTGTTCGGCGACTCTGCGCCGCAGGATCTGCCCACCGAGGGTTGCACCTTCCAGCACATAGGAAACCCCCAGGGCGGAGGCACGGGAATCGATCTGCGGCAGGTCCCGGCAGGTGGGCAGTGCCTCGATAGCGCCGTCACCCAGGCCCAGTGCCGTGAGATCCGCCTGCAGTACGGGAAGCTTGATCCGCAGGGATTGGTCCAACCCCGTCGGTGTCAGCGTCAGTACATGGAGTCGCTGTTCCAGCGGTTTATAAAAACCGTAGTAGGCGGCCATCAGGCGCCGGTACAGGTCGAGGTCCAACTGTTCGGAGAAAAACGGCAAGCGTTTTTCCAGGGCGACGTGCAGCTCAGCGGTTTCGGTCCGCAATGCCTGAATCAGAGAAGGGGGAGGCGCGGCCGGTGACATGCGGGATAGAGCTCGTTGACTGGAGCGTTGCTGGAAAAAAAGCGCATCAATCTTACACAGATTTTTCGGCCAGAGCGGCCATCAGCTGTTGGCTTTCAGTTCGCCCGTCGTCAGGCTTGGTGTGATATGGGGGATGGCCCCCTGGCGTGCTTGGCGAATCAGCTCGCCGAGATTGTTGATCAAGGGAGCGAGCTGTTGGTCATCCTGGGGCAGCAGTGGCGTCATCGCAGTGTCCGACCATTGAGAGGAGCGGACCGCAAGGATGCTCTAGGCGACGATTCGATGATGCCGGACGGGGCTGATTGCTTGGGAGGAAAAAATAACCGGTTTACGCAGGACGGGTATGACGCTGCCCCATGTCGGTAGGCCTTGGATTGTAGGAACTATCCCCGCAGGGCGTCATCCACCGCGGCCCCGGACTGACAGTCAGTCTTGGCCTTGCGTCAGCGAATTGGACGCGGCGACATAATCGGCCTGGAACTGCTCACTCTCCACCCAATCCAGCGCGGTCTGCTCATCGACGCCTTTGGTCAGGCGACGGTATTCGATCAATGCAGTAATGATGAAGTCGGTCGCTTCGTCCTCACCTTCCTGTTCCAGCACCAGCATCAACAGTGGATAGGCCAGGAACGCTTCGCACATTGCCTTCTGGCTGACCTTTTCAGCTGAGCTCATGATTTGGAACAGCTCCGTCAGGTCCACGGATTCCAGATCGATGCGCTCATCGTTCGGGTCCAGGAAATCGTTCGGCGCAGCAGCACGCTGAATGCGGTTCTTCTTGGCTTTCGCCTTGGCGCGCTGGTTTCGTTTCTGCTGTTTGTTTGCCGATGACATGGGGGGGGCAGACTCCTGGCATGAAAATAAGGCGATCTATCCTACAGCTTCAGGGCAACCACTTCGAATCTCAATCCACCACAAACAATGTGGCACCCAGTGAGGTTGAAGAGCTCGACGCGCCGTCACAGCTCCCGTAAATCCCAGGCAATAAAAAACCCCGATCAATTTCTTGATCGGGGTTTTCGGTATTTGGTGCCGAACCGCCGACACGGGGATTTTCAATCCCCTGCTCTACCGACTGAGCTATCTGGGCAACGGGGCGCATTAAACGGGTTTTTCAGGGGGTCGTCAAGCACGTTATCAAAAAATATTTAATTATTACCGTCGCTTACGATCCGCCCCGGTTCTGGGTGGCCTATTCGGACGGCGGCACGTAGCCTTCGGCCTTGGCGTATTCTTCGCCGGAAAAGAACTTTTCCATTTCGCCTTGAAGGTATTTGCGGTCTTCGGCGTTCATCATGTTCAGGCGTTTTTCGTTGATCAGCAGGGTCTGGTGTTTTTGCCAGTCCGCCCAGGCCTTGGCCGAGACATTGTCGTAGATGTCCTGGCCTTTGACGCCCGGGAACGGCGCGCGCTCCAGGCCTTCCAGTTGTTCTTTGTACTTGCGGCACATCACGGTGCGGATCATTGCAACTCTCCTGCGTTCAATACGGCGGCCGCGCGTTCGAGCAAGGTCTTGACCGGGGCGGCGAGGCCCAGGCGCGGCGGGGTGGCGAGGTTATACCAGAGCCAGTCGGCCTCGGCCACGTGATGGCCGGTTTCCCGGACCCGGACCAGCCAGGGTTCGATCGCCAACTGGAAGTGGCTGAAAGTGTGTACCAGGCTCGGCATCTGCTGATGATTGCCCAGCTCCAGCGAGTGTTGCAGGGCCAGGTGTTGCAGGTCGTCGAGGTCGTCGAGTTCCGGCAGGCTCCATAAACCGCCCCACAGGCCCGTGGAGGGGCGACGATAAAGCAGAATCGCGCCTTCGCGGTTGGCCAGCATCGGCATCAAGGTGCGTTTTTTGGGCACATCCTTGCGTGGCTTGGGGATCGGGTAGCGGGTCTCCAGGCCGAGCATGTGGGCTTGGCAGCCTTTTTTAAGCGGGCACAGCAGGCAGCTGGGTTTGCTGCGGGTACAGAGCGTGGCGCCCAGGTCCATCATCGCCTGGGTGTAGGCGTTGACCCGGTCTTGAGGCGTGAAGCGCTCGGCAGTCGCCCACAGTTGCTTCGCGACCTTCGGTTCGCCCGGGTAACCTTCCTGGGCGGTGAAGCGCGCCAGCACCCGCTTGACGTTGCCATCGAGGATCGGTGCCCGCAGGCCCATGCTGATGCTGGCGATGGCGCCGGCTGTGGACAGGCCGATCCCCGGTAATTCGGTGAGTTTTTCCACGTCGCGGGGGAATTCACCGCCATATTGGTCGACTACGATCTTCGCGGTTTTCTGCAGATTACGGGCGCGGGTGTAGTAGCCCAGGCCGGTCCACAGGTGCAGCACTTCGTCTTCCGGCGCGGCGGCCAGGGCTTGCACGGTGGGCAGCGAGGCCATGAACCGGTCGAAATAATTGAGCACGGTGCTGACCTGGGTCTGCTGCAGCATGATTTCCGAGACCCACACCCGATACGCAGTGATGTCTTGCTGCCAAGGCAAGTCGTGGCGCCCGTGGCGGTCGAACCAGTCCAGTACGGCGCTGGAAAACTGCTCGGCTGTCATCGCTTGAACAACCCCTTGAGCGCGTCCTTCAGCTCGGGGCTGACCTTGTCGCCGAGCTTCTCGTCGATCTTCTCATTGAGCTTGTCACCGAGGCGGTCGCCGGCCAGTTTCGCGGCGACTTTGCCCAATCCTTCGTTGTCCAGGCGGCATGCCTTCGCGCCCAGCTCCAGCGGACCGCGGCAGCGTAACGGCCATTCGACATCGACGTAACGTTCGTTGACCTGGCAAGCCGGGTCGGGCATGTCGCTCTTGTCGCCTTCGATGATGATGCCGACGCGGTAGTCCATGCCCAGCACACGCAGGTCGATATCGCCGTTGCCGTTGACGGTCATGCCAGGGATACGGACCTTCAGGTCCGGGTTGCTGGCCACGCCGCTGCGGAAGGTGAGATTGCCGTTGAGTTGCTCGAACGGGGTGTCCTTGCCCCGGGGCTCGCCACTGAGGGTTTTACGATTGAGGGTGGCGATGCCCCTGCACAACTGCTGCTCGAGGTTGGCATTGAGCAGGACGCCGTCGTTGATGACGAACCCGGCAGTACCGTTGAGGCTGTCGATCAGGGCCTTTTGGCTGTTGCCACTGGCGGTCACGGCGCTGTTGAGTGTCACCAGGCCTTTGACGGGCGGATTCTTGCCCTGGCTTTCGATGATTTTCTCGGCCGGTACCCGGTTGATGCGGGTTTGCAGGCTCAACTGCGGCGTGGGCTGGCGCACGTCCAGCGTGCCTTTGACTTCGAAGTTGCCGTTGTACAAATCGCCCCGCAGGTTTTCCAGGGTCAGCAGGCCGCCCTGGCCGGTGGCCTTGAGCGCGGCATTCTGGATCGGCAGTTTATCGAGGGTCAGTTGGCCGAAGGTCAGGTCGGCATCCAGGTCCAGTTTGCCCAGGCGTTCGACCGGAAACAGCCGGTCGTTGCTCCAGGCGCCCTGGGTGGGCGCGCTCGGCAACGGTGTGCTGCCGGCGCCCGCCATGGCACTGGCTTCGGTGTTGCTGACCTCCGCCTCTCGGGCCGCCTTGGAACTGTCGGCCTCGGCGGATTTTGGCGGCAGGTAGCGGTCAACGTTGAAGGTATCGGCCTTGAGCTGCGCACGCAGTGACTGCTTGGCAAAGTCTTCCACGGCGATACGACCGCTGAAGGTGCTGTCGTCGATTTTCAGGTTGATGCTATTGAATTCGGCGCTGGTCGGCGTGGCCGCAATACGGGTGACCAGTTCGACTTTGCTCAAGCTGCCTTCGGCCATGGCCGGCAGTTTCTGACCGACGCCGTCGACGAATTTCGCCAGGTCGAATTGGGCGATCGACATGCCGCCGCTCAGTTGCGGGGTCTTGTCCAGATCATTGATCTTCAGTTCGCCCAACGCCCGCAGTTGATTGATGGAAAGCTTGATGCCGGTCCATTCGGCGACGTTCGCCGCTTTATCCAGGAGTAGCTGCCCGTGTGCCGCGAACGTTACCGTCTTGCCTTGCAAAGGGTCGCCCGTGGCTTCGCCGGACAGCTTCAGGTCTTCGAACTTGTAGCGCTGCAAGGCGCGCTCGAAGCGCAGCTCGCCCGTGACCTCGGTGCGCACCCGCACGGCTGGCTGGTTGCTGGCCAGGAATGCGGTGAGAGTGACCGGAATGTTGGTGGAATCATGGATCGGGCCAGTGCTCAGTTGGATGCTTTCGGCGGTGAACTGCCGGCCGGCCTGCTCGTCGGTGTATTCGACCCGGGCGTTGTTCACGGTCAGGCTGTCGATGTCCAGGCGGGTTGGCTGGGCCGGTTTCGGGGCCGGGGCGCTGTCCCCAGGGGCAGGCTGTTCGGCCGGTGCCGGGGCGTTTGCCGTGGTTTTAGAGGCGGGTGCCTTGCCGATGTCTTCCCAATTGCCGTGGCCGTTCTTGTCACGGTTGAGTCGCAGGTTCAGGCCTTCGACGCGCACGTCGCTCATCTGCACTTCGCGGCGCAGCAGTGGAATCACGCGCACGGAAAGGCCGAGCATCTGCAGGTCGGCGAACGGTTGTGTCGGGTTTGCCAGGGTGGCGACACTGGCTTCGTGCAATTCCAGACCCAGCCACGGGAAAAGGCTCCAGCCGATGTCGCCATTGAGGGTCAGCTCAATGTGGGCCTTGTCGCGGGCTATCTGGCGGATCTCTTCTTTATAGTCGTTGGGATCGAAGAGGTGGGTCAGGGCAAAGCCCAAGGCCACAATGACCAGCAACAGCCCGAGAAGTACCAGACCCAGGATTTTGCCGAACGCTTTCATGGGCGAGTCCTTGTAGGTTGAGTTCAAAATTTAGCCTGGGAGTATAACGCCCTGACCTGATGGCGCGTTGGGTGATCGTTCTTTCTGACAGGCCTGTGGGCCATGGAACCGTGGCGAGGGTCGCGCTGAGCTCCCGGATCTAGGCCTGCTCCAGTGCCAGTTTAAATTTGGCCGCCAGCGCCTGGGCTTCCAGATGACCGGATGGGGCCAAGAGCTTCAGTTCGGCACCGTGTTGCGTAGCCATTTTCCGTGCTTCGCTGACCAATCGTTCCGCCACCCCACGACGACGGGTGACGTTTCGCACGCACATTTGGGACAAGTGCCAGACGTCCTGGTGCCGTTGCAGCCGTGCGGCACCGAGCAACCGGTCATTGAAGCGGGCTGCGATCAACGCGCCGTCCTCCAGGCATTTGTGTATCAATTGTGTGCCGTCAGTGAACGGCTCGAACAGCCAGGCCGGGGCATCCTGGTAGATTTTGTGCAGGTCCTGCCGGTCCCGACAGGTGGCGTCATTCAACTGCTCGACAACGATGGGCATATAAATTCCTGAAAAATAAACGATTCACGCCCTACAGAAAACGTGCAATGGCGCGATAAGACAGAAGATGTAAAAAAGGTGATAGCACTTTGGCTTTTCTGTCATAAGCAAATGGTAACCTTTACCCGTTCGCCCGTCCTTCTGCGACTCAATGTCGCACCAAAATGAAGCTTCACCAGAAAATACAGTCGTGCTTTGCGTGCAATAAGGCTGAGGGTGATGCATGGCTGGCGAGCCATACCAATAACTGGGGGATACATAATGAGCACGAGCATCACGGCGGACGGCTTTGCCGCCCAGCCTGCGTTCCTCTCCAAGGAACGCATTATCGCCAAGCCCGGATTCAACCGGTGGCTGGTTCCACCGGCCGCACTGGCCATCCACCTTTGCATCGGCATGGCCTACGGCTTTTCGGTGTTCTGGTTGCCGTTGTCCAAGGCACTGGGCGTCACCAAGCCTGTAGCCTGTGCACCGGACATGAGCTTCATCGCACAAGTCTTTTCATCCCAATGTGACTGGCCGATCTCGATGCTCGGCTGGATCTACACCCTGTTCTTCATCTTCCTGGGTTGCTCGGCAGCCATCTGGGGCGGCTGGCTGGAACACGCCGGGCCGCGTAAGGCTGGCGTTGTATCGGCCTTGTGCTGGTGCGGCGGTCTGCTGATTTCCGCGCTGGGTATCTACACTCACCAGATATGGCTGATGTGGGTCGGCTCCGGGGTAATCGGTGGTATCGGCTTGGGGCTGGGCTACATCTCCCCGGTTTCGACGCTGATCAAGTGGTTCCCGGACAAGCGTGGCATGGCCACCGGCATGGCGATCATGGGCTTCGGCGGCGGCGCGATGGTAGGTGCACCGCTGGCTGCAGCGCTGATGAGCCATTTCTCTTCGCCGACTGAAGTGGGCGTATGGCAAAGCTTCCTGGTCATGGCCGCGATCTACTTCGTGTTCATGATCGGTGGCGCCCTGTCGTACCGCGTCCCGCCGACCGGCTGGAAGCCTGAAGGCTGGACCCCTGCACCGAAGAAAGCTGCGAACGCGATGATCACCCATCGTCACGTTCACGTGAACGTGGCCTGGAAAACTCCGCAGTTCCGTCTGGTATGGCTGGTGCTGTGCCTGAACGTATCTGCCGGTATCGGCATCATCGGCATGGCATCGCCACTGTTGCAGGAAGTGTTCGGCGGCAAGTTGCTTGGCACCGACCTGCCTTTCGGTCAACTGGACGCCGTGCAACTGGGTCAAATCGCTGCCATCGCGGCCGGTTTCACCGGTTTGTTGAGCCTGTTCAACATTGGTGGACGGTTCTTCTGGGCATCCTGCTCGGATTACCTGGGTCGCAAGAACACCTACTTCGTGTTCTTCGCCCTGGGCTTTGCCCTGTACGCGCTGATCCCGAACCTGGGTCATCTGGGCAGCGTCGCGCTGTTCGTGGCGGCGTTCTGCATCATCCTGTCGATGTACGGCGGCGGTTTTGCCACCGTGCCGGCCTACCTGGCGGACCTGTTCGGTACGCAAATGGTCGGCGCGATCCACGGTCGGCTGCTGACCGCCTGGGCCGCGGCAGGCGTGCTGGGTCCGGTACTGGTGAACTACCTGCGTGAATATCAGTTGAGCATCGGCGTTGAACGCGCTGCGGCCTATGACATCACCTTGTACATCCTCGCCGGCCTGCTGGTGCTGGGCTTCCTGTGCAACCTGATGGTTCGTCCGGTCGCCGACAAGTACTTCATGACCGACGCCGAACTGGCCGCCGAACAGGCACTGGGCCATGACAAGGGCGCCGACAGCACCACTTCGCTGGAGTGGAAAGCCGCGCCGGGCACCAAGCCTTTGGCGATCGCCGCCTGGTTGGTGGTGGGCATTCCGTTGGCGTGGGGTGTCTGGGTAACCCTGCAGAAGACGGCGGTGTTGTTCCAGTAATGCGCTAGCCCGAACCCGCTGGGGTGAGGGCGAATCTTGTGGGAGCGAGCCTGCTCGCGATGAGGGAGGGTCAGCCGGCATCATTGTCGGCTGATCCACCGCTATCGCGAGCAGGCTCGCTCCCACATTTGTTTTGGGTGATGGCCACAATTGCTTGTACGGACATGTCTATCGCCGACAACCCGTCAGGGATATCACCTCCCGTGTTTCTGTTTGCCGCTCGCGCCCCTATTTTTTCGCCCAATGATTTTGCGGAGCTGGTGATGGCCGAACGTAAGGCGTCTGTCGAGCGCGACACTCTGGAAACCCAGATCAAAGCCTCGATCAACCTGGATGGCACCGGAAAGGCCCGGTTTGATATCGGCGTGCCTTTTCTTGAGCACATGCTGGACCAGATCGCCCGTCATGGGCTGATCGACCTGGATATCGTCAGCAAGGGCGACCTGCACATCGACGACCACCACACGGTGGAAGACGTCGGTATCACCCTGGGGCAGGCCTTCACCAAAGCCATCGGCGACAAGAAAGGCATCCGTCGCTACGGCCACGCCTACGTGCCGCTCGATGAGGCACTGTCGCGTGTGGTCATCGACTTCTCCGGTCGTCCGGGCCTGCAAATGCATGTGCCGTACACCCGTGCCACCGTTGGCGGCTTCGACGTGGACCTGTTCCAGGAATTTTTCCAGGGCTTCGTCAACCACGCCAATGTGACCCTGCACATCGACAACCTGCGCGGGCACAACACCCACCACCAGATCGAAACCGTGTTCAAGGCTTTCGGCCGCGCGCTGCGCATGGCCGTGGAGCTCGATGACCGCATGGCCGGGCAAATGCCCTCCACCAAGGGCGTCCTGTAATGCAGACGGTCGCGGTTATCGATTACGGCATGGGCAACCTGCACTCGGTGGCCAAGGCCCTCGAGCACGTGGGCGCCGGCAAGGTACTGATCACCAGCGATGCCGACGTGATTCGCGAAGCCGACCGGGTGGTCTTTCCCGGTGTTGGTGCGATTCGTGACTGCATGGCCGAGATCCGTCGCCTGGGCTTCGATTCGCTTGTGCATGAAGTCAGTCAGGATCGTCCGTTCCTCGGCATTTGCGTGGGCATGCAGGCCTTGCTCGAGAGCAGCGAGGAGAACGACGGCGTCGATTGCATCGCGATGTTTCCAGGCCAGGTGAAGTTTTTCGGCAAGGATCTGCACGAAGACGGCGAGCACCTGAAAGTCCCGCACATGGGCTGGAACGAGGTGAAGCAGACGGTGGATCACCCGCTGTGGCACAACATTCCGGACCTGGCGCGCTTCTACTTCGTGCACAGCTACTACATCGCGGCCGGTAACGCCCGGCAGGTGGTGGGCGGCGGTCACTATGGCGTCGACTTCGCCGCGGCCCTGGCCGACGGTTCGCGCTTCGCCGTGCAGTTCCACCCGGAGAAGAGCCATACCCATGGCCTGCAGTTGCTGCAGAACTTCGCCGCGTGGGACGGGCGCTGGTAATGGCCCGCAAGAAAGCGCCAATCCTCACCCTCACGCCCGAGCAGGAAAGTGAGGCGAACCTCAAGATCCAACGGTTCATGGAGGATCGTTTCGAACTGGACCTGGGTTCGTTCGAAGCGGCGGAAATTCTTGAGTTGTTTACCCGCGAAATTGCTCCGCACTATTACAACAGGGCGATTTTCGATGTGCAGGCGCACCTTAAAGAAAGGTTCGAAAGTATCGAAAGCGACTTGTGGGCGCTTGAGAAGAATTAGAGCAGCCGCAAGCTTCAAGCTTAAAGCTGCAAGAATTGAAACGCGTGCGTGCTTGCAGCTTATGGCTTGCAGCTTGCAGCTCTTTGACGAAGGAAAAGCATGCTCATTATCCCCGCTATCGATCTCAAGGACGGCGCTTGCGTACGTCTGCGTCAGGGCCGGATGGAAGACTCCACGGTGTTCTCCGATGACCCGGTGAGCATGGCCGCCAAGTGGGTGGAGGGCGGCTGCCGTCGCCTGCATCTGGTTGACCTGAACGGTGCCTTCGAAGGGCAGCCGGTGAACGGCGAAGTGGTCACGGCCATTGCCAAGCGCTACCCGAACCTGCCGATCCAGATCGGCGGCGGTATCCGCTCGCTGGAAACCATCGAACACTACGTCAAGGCTGGTGTGAGCTATGTGATCATCGGCACCAAGGCGGTGAAAGACCCGGCGTTTGTCGCTGAGGCTTGCCGCGCCTTCCCGGGCAAGGTCATCGTTGGCCTCGATGCCAAGGACGGTTTCGTCGCCACTGACGGTTGGGCTGAAGTCAGCACCGTGCAGGTGATTGACCTGGCCAAGCGTTTCGAAGCCGACGGGGTGTCTGCCATCGTCTACACCGACATCGCCAAAGACGGCATGATGCAGGGCTGCAACGTTCCGTTCACCGCCGCCCTGGCCGCCGCCACGAAGATTCCGGTGATCGCCTCCGGCGGCATCCATAACCTGGGCGACATCAAGGCGCTGCTCGACGCCAAGGCGCCTGGCATCATCGGTGCGATTACGGGCCGCGCGATTTATGAGGGCACGCTGGATGTGGCAGAAGCCCAAGCTTTTTGTGATGGCTATGCGGCCAGCTCTAAGCTCTAAGCTGCAAGTTAAAGCGCGATCGCAATCCGCTCTTTCTTGCAGCTTATAGCTTGAAGCTTGCAACTCTTAATCGGAGATTAAGCCCATGGCGTTAGCCAAACGCATCATCCCTTGCCTGGACGTGGACAACGGCCGGGTGGTCAAGGGCGTCAAGTTCGAGAACATCCGCGACGCCGGCGACCCGGTGGAAATCGCCCGTCGCTATGACGAGCAGGGCGCGGACGAGATTACCTTCCTCGACATCACGGCCAGCGTCGACGGCCGCGATACCACGCTGCATACCGTCGAACGCATGGCCAGCCAAGTGTTCATCCCGCTGACCGTGGGCGGTGGCGTGCGCACCGTGCAGGACATCCGCAACTTGCTCAACGCCGGTGCGGACAAGGTGTCGATCAACACCGCCGCGGTGTTCAACCCGGAATTCGTCGGCGAAGCGGCCCAGCGTTTTGGTTCGCAGTGCATTGTCGTGGCCATCGATGCCAAGAAAGTGTCCGGCCCGGGCGAAACCCCGCGCTGGGAGATCTTCACCCACGGTGGGCGCAAACCCACCGGCCTGGACGCCGTGGAATGGGCGAAGAAGATGGAAGGCCTGGGGGCCGGTGAGATCTTGCTGACCAGCATGGACCAGGACGGCATGAAAAACGGTTTCGACCTGGGCGTCACCCGCGCCATCAGCGATGCCTTGGGCATTCCGGTCATCGCCTCCGGCGGCGTCGGCAACCTGCAGCACCTGGCCGATGGCATCCTTGAAGGCCATGCCAGTGCGGTACTGGCGGCGAGCATTTTCCACTTCGGCGAATACACCGTGCCGGAAGCCAAGGCTTACATGGCGCAGCGCGGAATCGTCATTCGATAAGCGGGCACAACCGAGCCCCGATGCTCACCTCAGGGGGCGACGGGGGTTGCGTTTTGCGCCCCTGTCGCAGGGCTCAGTACGTCAATCCTCGGCTGGGATGCCTGGCCTGATTTGTCGTAGGCGATTGTGCAGAATTTCAGCGGCAGTTCTGCATCTGGAAACCAGAAATCCATGTAGGTGTGGGTCAGATACTGCTCATCCCTTGAGCAATCTGTGGTGTCCAGCGGGCCAAATTTGACGGCGTAGGTCCGGTACTCGCTACCGCGTGCCAGCTCCACGCCGACTCCGCTGCTGATCGACAAATCGGGCTGCGCCGTTGGCGTGTCATCAAGGACTTCCACCACAAGGGACAGTCCATTCTTGATGAGTCCGACCTGCGCTCCTTGAGTCGCGGAATCAACGCCAAGAATGCAAAGGAAATAGAAACCGGGCTGGGCGCCGATCTCGCTGTTGATAAACGCGTCGTTAGAACTTATTGCGTCGCTGTAATAATGGCCACTTTCGCAGTCCTTCGCAGTGCGCACGGTCTTGTGGCGATAAAAAGCGGTGCTGATGGAGAAATGGTAATCCCATGTCGGAATTTCCATCGTCCCGTCATCCCGTTTTTTGAGCCTCTTGTACCTTGCGGGCTCGTTGGCATCAGCACTCACGGTAAACGCTGGATAAAGCGGACAAGAGGAAGTTGCCTCATTGGCAATGTGGCCTTGTACAAAGCATCCGTTGAGAAAGATCGTCGGGTTCCCATAAACGTTTTTGGGAATGGCCTTATAGACATCCCCAACCCGCGTACAGGGTGCATGTTCGTCGCATGGAGCGAAACCGGCCGCCAGGTTACCGGTGCCTATTACGCCTATTATCTCGTTGGAGTGACGATCAAGAATCGGCCCCCCTGAACTGCCGCCGGCTATATCCTGACAGCGCGTCATCACGTTGTTTCGCCATACCCATGGGCCTTCCACTATTTCCCGAGCAGGCTGCAAAGTGCAGGCAGCCATGCGCAATGTGGCTTTGTCGAAACCCAGCGGGGCACTCACGATCAGCACATCGGTCCCGTCGGCAGGCTTTTGCCGGGCCAGTTCCAGGGGCTGTATACCTTCCTCAATGAGTTTCTGAAGGCTGACGTCCAATTCTATGATCGCCAGATCAACGCCTTGCATACTGCGCCATGCCACCTTTTTCAGCGCGTAGGTTTTGAATAATCCGGTGTCGGCGAAGTAATCGAACTGCATGACCCCGCTGACCGGTTTATCCGTCACGATGTTGCCGTTGCCTTTTTCGATACAGTGTCCTGAAGTGAGTACATAGGCGGGTGTTGGTTGGGGTACCGAGGCATCCTGAGTGTCGAGAAGCGTCGCGGTACAAGAGCCGTCGATAAACAGGCGTCCGACGCCCCGCCAGTGGTTGTGTGATCCATCCGCGTTTTCAAGAACCTTTGAGGCCGTAAAATTTTGCATGCCTTCGCCAAAGTCCTGGCTGTGGGCGATACCCTGCAAACTCAGCGAGCAGAGCAGGCCGGTCAGCAGAAAGGAGATCGATTTCATCGAGTAGTACCTTTGGTTAGTTGAATGAAAACCGGCAGTGGCCGGTGTTCTCCAATTAATCAGGTAGGGGCTGACGGTTGGCGGTAAATAGTTACCTCAACGGTGAGAGTGCTCTTTTATATTTTGAGTCGTTGAGCCGCCTGGGCAGCAAAGGGCTGTGGACATGCTCGCAGGCCCGAGGCACTCTTGGGCACGCCATGGATTCGGGTAGCAGACATGTTCAGACGCATTCTTTTGGTTATTGCCAGTGCCTCTTTGTTGTTCGTCAACGGGGCACAAGCTCAAGATCGCCGTGACGTCGGCCTGGTGTTGCTGACGGAAAACTTCCCGCCCTACAACATGGCCAAGAATGGCAAAAACTTCGCTCAGGACGAGAACATCAATGGCATCGCCGTGGACATTGTCCGCGAGATATTCAAGCGTGCCGATATCAGCTACAGCCTGACGCTACGTTTCCCGTGGGAGCGAATTTATAAACTGGCCCTGGATAATCCCGGGTACGGCGTGTTTGTCACGGCGCGATTGCCCGAGCGTGAAAAACTCTTCAAATGGGTCGGCCCGATTGGCCCGGACGACTGGATCATGCTCGCCAAGGCCGACAGCAAGATTTCCCTGGACTCGTTGGAGCAGGCGCGTCAATACAGGATCGGGGCTTACAAGGGTGACGCGATTGCCGAGACCTTGGCCAAGCAAGGGCTGAACCCGATTGTCGTGTTGCGCGATCAGGACAACGCCAGGAAGCTGGTCAATGGTCAAATCGATCTGTGGGCCACCGGGGATCCGGCCGGGCGCTATCTGGCGCGTGAGGAAGGGGTGAGCGATCTCAAGACCGTGCTACGGTTCAACAGTGCCGAGTTGTACCTGGCGTTGAACAAAAACGTGCCCGACGACGTGGTCGCCCGCCTTCAAGCGGCCCTGGATGAACTGCGCAAGGAAGGTGCGGTGGACGCGATCATGGCGCGGTATCTCTGAAGACTGCGGCCACCGCCATCGCGAGCAGGCTCGCTCCCACACTGGATCTGCGGTGGGCACATGACTTGCGAACAACCCGACACCCTGTGGGAGCGAGCCTGCTCGCGATAGCGGCGCCGCGGTTTGAGATCGAGCCCAACCGCTACCGATAAACCCCATCTTTGCCATGCCCAGCCATCGCCCGATTGCTGCGCAAGCTGATCATCGACTTGATGTCGATCCATTCGATGCCCTGGGCCTTGAGCCTGGGCAGTTCGCGTTCGAGCACGGCCAGGGTCTGCGGATAGGGATGGCCAATCATCACCGCAGAACCCTGCTGGCGAGCCAGCTCTATGGCGACCTGAAGCTGATGGGCGATGGCCGCTTCGGTGCGCTCATCGTCCAGGAACACATCGCGTGACACGCTGGCGAGGCCGATTTTTTGCGCCTCGGCGGCGGCGACTGTCTGGGCGCTGGTGCGGCTGTCGACAAAGAACTTGTGTCGCTGCTGCAAGTTCGCCATCAACCACGCCATGGCCCGCGGCTGGGAAGTCATGCGGCTGCCCATGTGGTTATTGATCCCGCTGGTGAAGGGCACGGCGGCGAATGCGGCGTCGAGGCGTTTTCCCAACTCTTCAAGGGGCAGTTCCGGATGCCAGGCGAACGGCCCGGTGGCCGGGTCCATGGGCATGTGCAGCATGACGACCTTGCCGGCGCGATGGGCTTCGCGGGCGAGTTCGGCAGCGTGTGGCGTATCGGGCATGATCGCCGCAGTGACCGGGCCGGGCAGGGCCAGCACGCGGCGATCCCGAGGCAGGTTTTGCCCCAGGTCATCGATGATCAGGCTCAGGTAGGCCTTGTGCGGTGCCGGTGCCGGTGTGGCGGGCGCGGCAAAGACCGCGCCAGCCAGGCAGCACACCAGGCCCAGGATGAAGCGCAGGCCCATCTCAGCGGCCGGAGGTGATGTTCAGTCCTTTGAGCAGGCTCAGGGCCTGAGCCAACTGATAGTCATCATCCTGCGGCATGGGCTTGGCCTTGGCGCCGGAACCGGTCGGTTTGTCGGCGCCGCCGTTGCCATTGCCCAAGTGACCCTGCAAGTCAGCTTCCTTGAAGTACTCGCTGTCCTGCTCGCTGGTGATCTTGGCCTTGCGCACCTCGATGTCCGGGACGATGCCCTGGGCCTGGATGGATCGGCCGTTAGGGGTGTAGTACAGCGCAGTAGTGATCTTCAGGGCGCGGTCATTGTTGAGCGGCAAGACGGTCTGCACCGAGCCTTTGCCAAAACTGGTGGTGCCCATGACGACACCGCGTTTCTGGTCCTGCAGGGCGCCGGCGACGATTTCCGATGCCGAAGCGCTGCCACCGTTGATCAGTACCACCAGCGGCACGGCTTCGCTCAGGTCGTTGCCGGTGGCCGAAAAGCGCAGCTCGGAATTGGCGATGCGGCCCTTGGTGTAGACGATCAGGCCCTTGGTGATGAAATGGTCCACCACCTCCACGGCCGATTGCAGCACGCCGCCGGGGTTGTTACGCAGGTCCAGGACCATGCCGTTGAGCTTCTTGCCGTTGTCCTTGCGCAGCTTGGCCAGGGCCTTGGCGACTTCTTCGCCGGTCTTGACCTGGAACTGGGTGATGCGGATGTAGCCGTAGCCCGACTCCAGCAACTGGCTCTTCACGCTTTTGACCTGGATGATCGCGCGGGTCAGGGTCACGTCGAACGGCGTGCCGCCATCGCGCACCAGGGTCAGGGTAATCTTCTGGCCGATCTTGCCGCGCATCTTGTCCACGGCTTCGGTCATGCTCTGGCCGCGAGTCGGCTGGCCGTTGATCTTGACGATGAAGTCACCGGCCTGGATGCCGGCCTTGGAAGCAGGGGTGTCGTCGATGGGCGAAACCACTTTGACGAAGCCGTCTTCGCTGCCGACCTCGATGCCCAGGCCGCCGAACTCGCCGCTGGTGCTTTCCTGCAGCTCGGCGAAATCTTCCGGCCCCAGGTAGGCCGAGTGGGGGTCAAGGTTGCTGAGCATGCCCTTGATGGCGTTCTCCAGCAGCAGCTTGTCGTCCACCGGTTCCACGTAGGCGGCCTTGATCCGGTCCATGACTTCGGCAAAGGTGCGCAGTTCGTCCAGCGGCAGCGGGGCCTTGGTGGTCGCGGCCGTAGCGGCGGTCGACGAGGGGGCCGGTTCAGCGGCGAACGCCAGGGGCGCACCGATCACCAGGGCGATCGTCAAGGCCAGCGAGGTGAGGCGGGACAAATGCAGCATGTCGAACGAACTCCTGAGTTGGATGGGCGCGCTTATCCTTGCGCACGACACCATTGGGTCGGGTCACTGGGGCGACCCTGCTGACGAATAGCGAAATACAGCGCTGGCGTATCCTGCCCGCCACTGTTACCAACCGTAGAGATGGACTCGCCGGCCTTGACTACATCGCCGGCCGCCTTGAGCAGCGTCTGGTTATGGCCGTACAGGCTCAAATAGCCGTTACCATGATCCAGGATCACCAGCAGGCCGGCGCCGCGAAGCCAGTCGGCGAACACCACACGACCGCCATGCACGGCATGCACCTGGCTGCCGGCAGTGGCGCTGATCATCACGCCGTCCCATTTGGTGCGGGTATCATCGCCGCGGGTTTGGCCGAAGCGTGCAAGCAATCGACCATTGACCGGCCATGGAAGTTTGCCCCGTGCCGAAGCAAAGGCGCCGCCGAAGGTTTCACCCCCTGCCGAAACCAGGGGGCCAGGGCTTGATCGGGCAGGTTTGCGCGGTGCATCGCTGGCGTCGGCCTGGGCCTCACGCAAGCGCTTTTTTTCGGCTTCCTGCTGGGCGATCAGCGCCTTCTGGCGCGCTTCTTCCGCCTCTCGAGCCTGGCGTGCCAGGGTTTCTTCGATGGTCTTCAAGACTTTTGCCAGTTGAGCCTGGTCCTGCTCGCGAGCCTTGAGCTTGCTGTCGCGGGCCTTCACGTCCTCATTGAGCTTGGCCAGGGCGACCTGACGCTCCTTGCGAACCTTCTCGAGTTCTTCGCGCTGGGTGTCGAGGCTGCTTTTCTGCACCAGCAACTGGGCCTGCTGCAATTCAATCTCTTTTTCGACATTGGCCAGCTGGCGCAGGGTTTCGTTAAAGCTCTTGAGTTGCTCCAGGCGTGCCTGGCTCAGGTAATCGTAGTACGTGAGTGTGCGAGCGAATTTCTCGGGGTTCTGCTGGTTGAGCAACAGCTTGAGGTACTCCTGACGGCCGTTCTGGTAGGCCGCGCGGGCCTGGATGGCGATCAGCTTTTGCTGTTCAGTGCGCGCGCTCTGGAGTTTTTTTTTCTCCGTATCGAGTCGCTGCAACTCGGATTCACTTTTTTTCAGCTCTTGTTGCAGGGCGTCGACCTGCTTTTCCAGCTTGCCCATCTCGGTCTCGGTACCGCGCAGATCTTTCTGCACGCCGGACTTCTCTTCCTGCAACTTGCCCAGCAGCTTTTTCAGCTCGGCAATGTCCTGACGCGTGGCGTCCAACTGCTGTTGGGTTTGTGCGCGCTCGTCAGCGAAGGCCGGTTGGAGCAGGCAGGTCAGAGCGAGGGCTATCAGAACGCGAAGCATAGAGGCGGGCGACACCAGGGAAAGGGACGGCCTAGTATGCCCGCCCCACGCTGCAAAAAAAACGCCCATTTGGGGCTGTGTGATAACTGGCCCAAAAAACACCAAAAACCAATGTGGGAGCGAGCTTGCTCGCGATGGCGCCAGCACATTCAACAAAGATGTTGATTGGAAGATCGCTATCGCGAGCAAGCTCGCTCCCACAGGGTTTGCGGTGATTGATGGATCAATCAGACCAGGATCGACGTCCCGGTCATCTCCGCCGGCTTCTCCATCCCCAGCAACATCAGCATCGTCGGCGCCACGTCAGCCAGTACGCCGCCATCACGGACCTTGAAGTCCCGCTTGCCGACATAGATGAATGGCACCGGCTCGGTGGTGTGGGCGGTGTGGGCCTGGCCGGTGGACTCGTCGGACATCTGCTCGACATTCCCGTGGTCGGCGGTGATCAGCGCTTCACCGCCGACTTTTTCCAGCGCCTCGACGATGCGCCCGACGCAGGTGTCCAGGCATTCCACCGCTTTGACCGCGGCGTCGAACACCCCGCTGTGGCCGACCATGTCGCCGTTGGCGTAGTTGACCACGATCACGTCGTAGCGCTGGTGCTCGATGGCATCGACGATGCGGTCGGTGACCTCCGGTGCGCTCATCTCCGGTTGCAGGTCATAGGTGGCGACTTTCGGCGACGGGATCAGGATGCGTTCTTCGCCGGGGAAGGGCTCTTCACGGCCGCCGGAGAAGAAGAACGTCACGTGGGCATACTTCTCGGTTTCAGCGATGCGCAGTTGGGTCTTGCCGTTCTTCGCCAGGTAGTCGCCCAGCACGTTTTCCAGGCTGCCGGCGGCGAAGGCCGACGGCGCGGGGATGCTGGCGGCGTATTGGGTCAGCATCACGAAGCCGGCCAGTTTCGGCTGGCGGGCGCGTTCGAACTCCTTGAAATCGTCTTCGACAAACACGCGGGTCAGCTCGCGGGCACGGTCGGCGCGGAAGTTCATGAACACCACGGCGTCGCCGTCCTCGACTTTGACCGGCTCGCCGATGGTGGTGGCCTTGACGAATTCGTCGCTTTCACCCCGCTCGTAGGCGGCTTGCAGGCCTTCCTGGGCGGTGGCGGCGTTGAACTCGGCGTTGCCGTCGACGATCAGGTTGTAGGCCTGGGACACCCGGTCCCAGCGGTTATCGCGGTCCATGGCGTAGTAACGGCCGACGATGCTGGCGATACGACCCTTGCCGAGAGCCTGGAAGGTGCTGTCGAGCAGTTCGATCGACGAAGTGGCGCTTTTTGGCGGAGTGTCGCGGCCATCGAGGAACGCGTGCAGGTAGATTTTTTCGGCACCGCGCTTGAAGGCCAGTTCGGCCATGGCGATCAGGTGGTCCTGGTGGCTGTGCACGCCGCCATCGGACAGCAGGCCCATGAAGTGCACGGCTTTGCCAGCAGCCACGGCTTTATCCACAGCAGCGCAGATGGTCGGGTTTTCAAAGAACTCGCCGTCGCGGATCGCTTTGGTCACGCGGGTGAAGTCCTGATACACCACGCGGCCCGCGCCGAGGTTCATGTGGCCGACTTCGGAGTTGCCCATCTGTCCGTCGGGCAGGCCGACGTCCATGCCGCTGCCGGAGATCAGGCCGTTCGGCACGGTGGCCCACAGACGGTCCAGTACAGGCTTGCGGGCCGCGTACACGGCATTGGATTCGTGGCTGTCACTGTGACCGAAGCCGTCGAGAATCATCAGGACCAAAGGTTTAGGCGTGGTAGTCATGGAATCCACTCGTGGCTGATTAAAAGAAGGCGATGGAAAAGGGACGGGCAGTTTAAAGGTAAGTTCCGGTGCCGTCACCGCCGGGCGGGGTTTGGCCGGCCTTGTGTGCTGTGTATACTGGCCGACATTTTAACGCCCTGGAACCTCCTTCGATGGTTGCTCACCTGATTGAATTTGCCACTAACCACTACCTTCTCGTCGGTATCTTCGTCGTACTGCTGGCGTTGCTGGTTGCCCATACGATGCAGGGCGGCGGTCGCAGCCTCAGTACTGGCGAGCTGACGGCACTGGTCAACAAGGACACCGGCGTGGTGGTAGACATACGTCCGAGCAAGGATTTCGCCGCTGGTCACATTGTCGGCGCGGTGAACATTCCCCAGGACAAACTGATCGCTCGTATCGGTGAACTGGAAAAGCACAAGGCCAAGACGCTGATCCTGGTGGATGCTCAGGGCCAGCACGCAGGCACTCATGCCCGCGAGCTGATGAAGTCCGGCTTTACCGCTGCCAAGCTGTCCGGTGGCGTTGCAAACTGGAAAGCCGACAATCTGCCCCTGGTGAAGTGATATGACCCACGTTGTTGTCTATTCCAGCGATTACTGCCCCTATTGCTCCCGAGCCAAGTTCCTGCTCAAGAACAAAGGTGTGGCTTTCGAAGAGATCAAGGTTGACGGCAAGCCGCAACTGCGCGCCGAAATGACTCAAAAGGCCGGACGTACCTCCGTGCCGCAGATCTGGATCGGCAGCACCCACGTGGGCGGTTGCGATGATCTGTTTGCCCTGGATCGCGCCGGCAAGCTCGATGCGATGCTCAAGGCCTGAATTCCCCACTAAGAACCTGAAAGTAAGAAGGATCTGCGATGACTGACCAACAGAACACAGCTGCCAGCGAAGAAGAAACCGCACCGCAATTCTCCTTGCAGCGTATTTATGTGCGTGACCTGTCCTTCGAAGCCCCGAAAAGCCCGGCGATCTTTCGCCAGCAGTGGGAGCCGAGCGTAGGCCTGGACCTGAACACTCGCCAGAAAGCCCTGGAAGATGATTTCCACGAAGTGGTGCTGACCCTGTCGGTGACCGTGAAGAACGGTGACGAAGTGGCGTTCATTGCCGAAGTGCAGCAAGCCGGGATCTTCCTGATCAAGAACCTGGATGCCGCTTCGATGAGCCACACCCTGGGCGCCTTCTGCCCCAACATCCTGTTCCCGTACGCCCGCGAAACCCTGGACAGCCTGGTGACCCGCGGTTCGTTCCCGGCCCTGATGCTGGCCCCGGTGAACTTCGATGCCCTGTACGCGCAAGAACTGCAGCGCATGCAGCAAGAAGGCGCCGCGACCGTTCAGTAAGCGGTATCGCGGCTGTAGCACAAGGTATAAACCTGTGGGAGCGAGCCTGCTCGCGATAGCGTCATGTCAGTCAGTATTGAGTTGACTGGTACAGCGCTATCGCGAGCAGGCTCGCTCCCACAGAAGTTTCTGGCCAGGGTTACCGGAAACCGTTCTGCCGCCAGGCCTCGTAAACGGCCACTGCCACGGTGTTGGACAGGTTCAGGCTGCGACAGCCTTCGCGCATCGGCAGGCGCAGACGCTGGTCGGCGGGCAGGGCGTCCAGTACCTCGGCCGGCAGGCCACGGCTTTCCGGACCGAACAGGAACGCATCGCCCGCGACGAAGCTGGCATCATGGAATGGCCGCGAACCCTTGGTGGTGAAGGCAAACAAGCGCGGATGCCCCAGGCTCTCCAGACAGCTGGCGAGGTCGGCGTGGCGCTGCAGGGTGGCATACTCGTGGTAATCGAGACCGGCACGGCGCAGGCGCTTGTCGTCCATCTCGAAGCCCAGTGGTTCGATCAGATGCAGGTGGCAGCCGCTGTTGGCGCACAGCCTGATGACGTTGCCGGTGTTCGGCGGAATTTCCGGTTGAAAAAGGATGACGTGAAACATGCACGGCTCCGCAGATAAAGATGAGCGGCATTCTACGCCGCAAACCGATCAGCGTTCGAAGCTATTACCTCGAGTGATGGGGTCTTTGGCGATCTTCGGTCTGATGGTCGGCCTGATGATCGGTCGCCTGACCACGCCCGAGCCGAGCGTGCTGCAACAGGTCGAAGTGATCGACGGGACGCTGGTGGCCTGGTTCAACAACGAGCCCAAGCTGCACGGGGAAATCATCGACGGCTCAGTGGCGCTGTTGCTCCAGGCAGAGGGGCGTCCGCAGAAGGGCCAGCTCAAACTCAATGGCAAGGACGTGAACTGGCGGGTGCGTTTGAGTGACAAAGGGTTGTTGCTGACGCTGGTGGCGGCGCGTCCATTGCGGGGGGAGTGGGCCGGCAGCGAGGTCGATGACCGCTGGCGGCTGGAGATCCGTCTCCAAGAGCAATAAAAGAGGGAATCCCCGGCCTGCCTGTACCAAGGTCCCCAAACGGGAGGGGCTTGCGTTAAACGCGCAGCCCCGGGTGTAAAGAAGGGAAACCTTGACCTGCCTGTATCAAGGCCCCCAAAACAGTGGGCTCGATGAGCCCGATGTAAAATGGGGAATCCCCGGCCTGCCTGTACCAAGGTCCCCGAAACTGGGTAGTGATTGAGTTATTGCAGGGGGCGTGCCAGTTTTAAATGGCTTGTCACAAAAAATCTGCTGATGATGCGCAAAGCCCCGTATTTCGGGGCTTTTGCTTTTGTTTGTGCGGTTTCTTCGAGTTGGGCTGATTGGTTTTGACGGGGGGGCGCATGTGCCATTGCGGTTCTCAGTGCATCGATGCGGTGCATCAAGCCTTCAAAAACATCGCGAGCAGGCTCGCTCCCACAAGATAGTCGCGACACCGCAAACCTTTGTGGGAGCGAGCCTGCTCGCGATTGGCCTTCAAGATCAGTGAAGGGCTAAAGGCTGCTCAGCCCTCATCCCCCTCATCATCATCCCCGCCATCAACCTTCATCCCCAATTCCTTGATCTTGCGGGTCAAGGTATTGCGGCCCCAGCCCAGCAGCACCGCGGCGTCGCGACGGCGGCCGGCGGTGTGCTTGAGGGCGGTCTCGATCATGATGCGTTCGAAACTCGGTACGGCGCTGTCCAGCAGGTTCGATTGGCCGCGGGCCAGGGCCTGGTCGGCCCACTGGCGCAGGGCCTGTTCCCAGTTGGTCACCGGGGCCGAGTCCTGCGGCAGGCTGAGCAGCTCCGGTGGAAGATCGCTGATGTGCACTTCGCGACCGGACGCCATCACCGTGATCCAGCGGCAGGTGTTCTCCAGCTGGCGCACGTTGCCGGGCCACGGCAGGTTCTTGAGGTATTCCTCGGTTTCGCTCTTGAGCAGTTTGGGCTCTACCGCCAGCTCCTGGGCCGCGCGGCTGAGGAAGTGCCGGGCCAGGGTCGGGATGTCTTCGCGACGGTCCGCCAGGCGCGGGATATGAATGCGGATCACATTCAGGCGATGGAACAAGTCTTCGCGGAATTTGCCCGCGTGGACCAGGGTTTCCAGGTTCTGGTGGGTCGCGGCGATGATGCGTACATCGACCTTGACCGGTGTATGGCCGCCCACCCGATAGAACTCGCCGTCCGCCAGCACGCGCAACAGCCGGGTCTGGGTGTCAGCCGGCATGTCGCCGATTTCGTCGAGGAACAAGGTGCCGCCGTCGGCTTGTTCGAAGCGCCCGCGCCGCAGGTTGGCGGCGCCGGTGAACGCGCCTTTCTCGTGACCGAACAGCTCGGACTCCATCAGGTCCTTGGGGATCGCCGCCATGTTCAGCGCAATGAACGGTGAGGCCGCCCGTGGACTGTGGCGGTGCAGGGCATGGGCGACCAGTTCTTTACCGGTGCCCGATTCGCCGTTGATTAACACGGTGATGTTGGAGTGGCTCAAACGCCCAATGGCGCGAAACACTTCCTGCATTGCCGGCGCTTCACCGATGATTTCCGGGGTGCGTGCCAGCGCTGGCACCTCTTCCATACCCTGTTGCTCCTGGGCGTGCTGGTTGGCGCGCTTGACCAGTGACACGGCCTCATCGACGTCGAAGGGCTTGGGCAGGTATTCGAAGGCGCCGCCCTGGTAGGACGCCACAGCGCTGTCCAGGTCCGAATGGGCGGTCATGATGATCACCGGCAGCCGTGGGTGCTGCTCGCGAATCCGCGCCAGCAGGTCCAGACCGCTAGCGCCGGGCATGCGGATGTCGGAGATGATGACGTCCGGTTGCTGACGGGCCAGGCGGCTCATCACTCCGTCGGCGCTGTCGAAGCTCTGGGTGGTCATGCCAGGCTTTTTCCAGGACCCAACGGATAGAACGGTCGTCATCGACGATCCACACGGTTTCACTACGGCTCATGTCGATGTGGCTCCTTGTTCCAGTGGCAGGAAGATCGAAAAGGTGGTGTGGCCGGGATGGCTCTCACATTCGATCAAGCCCTGATGCTGACTGATGATGTTTTGGGTAATGGACAGGCCCAGCCCGGTACCGTCAGGGCGGCCGCTGACCATGGGAAAGAAGATGGTTTCCTGCAACTCCGCGGGAATGCCCGGGCCGTTGTCGATGATTTCGATCTTGGTCACCAGGCGATGACGCACATGGCCGATGGTGAACTGGCGCATGGCGCGGGTGCGCAGGCTGATGCGGCCCAGGCGCAGCTCGTTCTGGCTGCTGATGGCCTGCATGGCGTTGCGCACGATGTTCAGCACCGCCTGGATCATCTGCTCGCGATCGATCAAAACATCGGGAATGCTCGGGTCGTAGTCGCGCACCAAGGTGATGCACCCCTGGCTCTCGGCTTCCACCAGGCTGCTGACGCGCTCCAGCACTTCGTGAACGTTGCACATCGCCAGGGACGGCAACTTGTTGGAGCCGAGCATGCGATCCACAAGATTGCGCAAGCGGTCGGCTTCTTCAATGATGACGTTGGTGTAGTCCTTGAGACTTTCTTCGGGCAGCTCCCGGGCCAACAGTTGCGCCGCGCCGCGAATCCCGCCGAGGGGGTTCTTGATCTCATGGGCCAGGCCGCGCACCAGCATCTTGCTGGTTTCCTGCTTGGACAACTGAGCCTCTTCCTTGGTGATGCGCAGCAGGCGATCACGGGGATGCACCTCCAGCAGCAACAGCGTGGCACCGTTGTTCAGGATCGGTGTTACCGCGTAATCCACGGTCAGGGTCTGGCCGGTCAGGGCGGTGAGCATCGCTTCGCGCTTGGTGAACGGGTGCGCCTGTTCCACTGCCTGGCGCAAGGAGTTGAGCGCCTCGGCCGATTCGGTGAACAGCTCGCTGATGAACTGCCCGTGGCTGCGCTGGCCGCTGACGGCCAGCAGCATCTCTGCCGCCGGGTTCATGTACTCGAGCCGCAGTTCGGCATCGAGCAGGATGGTTGCGGTGGTGAGGTTATCGAGTAGCAAGCGGTGTAGTGCGTCGCTAATGGTCATCAGGACCTCTTTTGGAGCGTAAGCAAGCACGCGTATGACGCGCCGATACAAGGAAAATGCAAAAACCAAACCAAGGCTCCGAAAAGAAGCGTTTAGAGCCTCAAACGAACCTTTTTCGCCCGATTGCGTGGCGTTCTGCCAGCTTTTTCGGGTACTTTCGAACCAAAATGGGCTGGAATTTGAGTAGGGTGCAGACGCTTGCACCAATATAGTGCGCCATCTGGGCAGGTGTTAGAAGAACGGCAGGATGCTGCTTTGCTCTTCTGCGGGCTTGTCGGTGAGGGGGCATTCGGGACGCTGGCCGTAGTCGGCGGTGGCGCAGGGTTTGATGCGGCGTTTCTGCGCCAGGGAAATGCGCTGCATGTGGAAGGGCTGGTTGGCGGTACGTTCGACGATACGGCCCTGCTCATCGAGAATCTCTACCGCCAGATGATGGCTGCCCCGATCAATGTTGCTCAGCGCGAACACTGGGCTGGGTCCCGGTTCGCCTGTGGGGTTGCCATCCAGTAGCAGGCGGTAGCGGTGGCCTTTTTGCAAACCGGGTTCGCTGGTGACCGTGACGATCAGTTCCCCCGCTGTGCTGCGTATCGTGGCATCCGGTTCCGGGATCAACAGTCGCAGCATTTCGTAACGGAACATGGGATCGGGCTTTTTTTCAGGCGCCGACGCCGAGGCTGCGCCGGAGGGCGGTGTCGCCATCCGGTTGGCGGGCGGCAGTTGGACTTTCTGGGCGTTGCCGGGACGCGGTTGATCGGTGAAGACGCGATTGCCCTGGGCGTCGATGTAGGTATAGACCTGCGCTGCCCCCAGCCCCGGCAGCACGGCCAGACACAGCACGAGCAGCCAGCGGATCATGGGCGGTGCACCCGTTGCACGGTGAAGATGACCGTTTCGCTCTGTTGCACAAGATGTTCGCCGTCGATGACCTGTACCGCCAGGCTGTGCTCGCCCCGGTCGATATTCACCAATTGCAGGCGCGGCACGTTGCTCGGCTGGCCATAGGGCTGGCCGTCCAGCAACAACCTGAACAGATGAGGGCTTTGCAGACGCGGCCGAGCCAGGACGCCAACGGTGAAGGTGCCGTTGTTGGCGCGCAGGGCTTCTTCGCTGGGGATGTCTGTCAGCTCCAGAGTTTCGTAGGCGTTGCCTGGCTCGTCCCGGTTCGCGGCGGGCGCAGCAGCGTTCGGGTTGGTCGGGGGCTGGGGTTCGACACTGTTGAGTGGCGGCAGCTCCACTGCCTGGGCCGGTATGCCATCGGGCGGCTGGTTGCTATAGGCGGTGTTACCGTCGGCGTCGGTGTATTTGTAGATCTGTGCGGCGGCTGGCAGCGCCAACAGCAACAACAGCATTCCTGGAAAGCAACGACCCATAAAATCAACCGGAAACCAAAAGTGTTGGATTGCAGCATAGGTCAGGGGGAGGCGCTTGGCCCAAGTTGTTGCACGCAATCCCTTGTGGGGGGCGGTGTTCACAGCCTCCAGGTTCGACACTGGACCCCTGTGGGAGCGAGCCTGCTCGCGATGGCGGAGTGTCAGTCACACAAGTGGTAGATGGGCTGGCCTCATCGCGAGCAGGCTCGCTCCCACAGGGGAAAGATGTGTGGGCTCAGGATTTTGTGAGGACGCACAGCTCTGCGGTCGCCCGAATCAGCGCCATTTGCCGCAACGGGTCGTTACTGACGGTATGGGTGGCCTGGGCCAGCCATTGCGGGCATTGCGGGTCGGTGCGGTAGGGGCTGAAGTCGGCCAGTTGTTGCAGCAGGCGTTTTTGCAGTTGATCCAGTTGCGGGCGGATCTGCCCAACCAGGTCCGGGCGCGGTGCGTCCGGAGCTTTGCCTTGCAGTTGCCAGTCGGACAGGTGCGCGTATTGCACCAGTTTGTTGGCTTCTATTTGTGCGGCGAAAAACGCCTCTACCGCTTCACTGCTCAGTTTGTAAGCCGGTGCCTGGGCGACGGCAGCGGCGATCACCTCGCGTTCGCGCTGGCGATCTCCCACCGGTTTGCGGCTGTCCCACTTGCTCAGGGCGACCTGATCGGCAATGGCCAGGCGCTCGCCTATGGTGCCGAGCAGTGGGGCGAGGGTGGCGGGTGCGGTGGCGGCCTGGGCGGCGGTGCCCAACAACGCGGCAGACAGAGCAAGGCAGAGTGAAAGGCGCGAAGTCATGGGTGATCTCGTCTTCGAATAGTGGAGGGCGCAGACAATCATGCACGTAACGTGCGTCCATAAAAAAGGCCTCCCGAAGGAGGCCTTTCTTTATTTCACGCCGTGCGTGGCGGCGCTTACTGGATTAGCAGCTGTAGTACAGCTCATATTCCAGTGGGTGTACGAAGGTGCGAACCTTGATTTCTTCTTCGCTTTTCAGTGCGATGTAAGCGTCGATGAAGTCATCGCTGAATACGCCGCCCTTGGTCAGGAACGCACGGCCCTTGTCCAGCTCTTCCAGGGCTTCTTTCAGGCTGCCACAAACCTGTGGGATTTCCTTGGCCTCTTCAGGCGGCAGGTCATACAGGTTTTTGTCGGCGGCATCGCCAGGGTGGATCTTGTTCTGGATACCGTCCAGACCGGCCATCATCAGTGCAGCGAAGGCCAGGTACGGGTTGGCAGCCGGATCCGGGAAACGGGCTTCGATACGGCGAGCCTTAGGGCTGTTGACGTAAGGAATACGGATCGAGGCAGAACGGTTACGAGCCGAGTAGGCCAGCATGACCGGTGCTTCGAAGCCTGGTACCAGACGCTTGTAGGAGTTGGTCGACGGGTTGGTGAAGCCGTTCAGGGCCTTACCGTGCTTGATGATACCGCCGATGAAGTACAGGGCAGTGTCCGACAGGCCGGCATAACCTTCGCCGGCGAAGGTGTTCTTGCCGTCTTTGGAGATCGACATGTGCACGTGCATGCCCGAACCGTTGTCGCCGTACAGAGGCTTCGGCATGAAGGTCGCGGTGCGGCCGTATGCATCAGCAACGTTGTGTACGCAGTACTTCAGGGTCTGGACTTCGTCAGCCTTCTTGACCAGCGTGTTGAATTTCACGCCGATCTCGTTCTGGCCGGCAGTCGCCACTTCGTGGTGGTGAACTTCGACGGTCTGGCCCATCTCTTCCAGTGCGTTGCACATGGAGGTACGGATCTCGTGGTCGAAGTCGAACGGTGGAACCGGGAAGTAGCCGCCCTTGATACCAGGACGGTGGCCTTTGTTACCGCCTTCCACGTCCTGATCGGACATCCACGAACCTTGTTCGGAGAAGATCTTGAACATGGAACCGGAGATGTCGGACTTGAACTTGACCGAGTCGAAGATGAAGAACTCAGGCTCAGGACCGAAGAAAGCGGTGTCGCCGATACCGGTGGACTTCAGGTATTCCTCGGCACGGTGGGCGATGGCGCGTGGGTCGCGGTCATAGCCTTGCATGGTCGAAGGTTCGATGATGTCGCAGACCAGGATCAGGGTCGGCTCTTCGGTGAACGGGTCCAGGACGGCAGTTTCGTCGTCCGGCATCAGGATCATGTCGGAGGCTTCGATGCCTTTCCAGCCAGAGATGGAGGAACCGTCGAACATCTTTCCGATTTCAAAGAATTCGTCGTCCAGCGCATCACGGGCCGGCATGGTCACGTGATGTTGAGTGCCTTTGGTGTCAGTGAAGCGCAGATCAATCCACTTGACGTCATGATCTTTGATGAGTTGAACCGACTTCGACATATGTCCTCCGGGTGGCTTCGGGCGGGTAATGGTGTGCCCTTAGATATGGGTGATGCCGGCGCGAATACTCTGCCAAGGCAACCTGCCTCACAAGGGAGCAATTTGCATGCCAGTGCCCCAGCATGGGTTTTTTGCACCAAATCCACGCTTTTATAGCCTGTATTCGCGGATTGTCGAACAATTGCGCACTGCAATGTGGCGTAACTTGCGAGGGATGACCTGTTTTGGTGCGTTGAAAACCGAGTGCACATTAACTGGTTAAACCTTGAGCAATTTCCGCTATAATCCGCGCCCCCCTTTTTCGGCTGGCCGTTCGCGCGCTGTTTTCATGAAACTAATCGTAAAAGTCTTCCCCGAGATCACCATCAAGAGCCGCCCGGTACGGATGCGTTTCATCCGCCAGTTGGCCAAGAACATCCGTGCCGTGCTCCGCGATCTGGACCCGGCTGTGGTGGTGAACGGCGTGTGGGACAACCTCGAACTGGAAACCCGCGTCAGCGAACCCAAGATTCTCAAGGAAATGACCGAGCGCCTGAGCTGCATGCCGGGCATCGCGCATTTCCTGCAGGTCGACGAATACCCGCTGGGGGATTTCGACGACATCCTCGCCAAGTGCAAGCTGCATTATGGTGATGCCCTGGCCGGCAAGATTTTCTCGGTGCGCTGCAAGCGCGCCGGCAAACACCCGTTCAGCTCGATGGACGTGGAGAGATACGTCGGCAGCCAGTTGCGCAAGCAGTGTGGCGCCGCCGGAATTTCATTGAAAGACCCGCAAATTGAAGTGCGCATCGAAATTCGCGACCAGCGGTTGTTCGTGATCCACAGTCAGCACGACAGCATTGGCGGGTATCCGCTGGGTTCGCTGGAACAGACCCTGGTGCTGATGTCCGGCGGCTTCGATTCCACGGTCGCGGCCTACCAGATCATGCGTCGCGGGCTGATGAGCCATTTCTGCTTCTTCAATCTTGGCGGGCGCGCCCATGAACTGGGCGTAATGGAAGTGGCGCACTTCATCTGGAAGAAGTATGGCAGCTCCCAACGCGTGTTATTTGTGAGCGTACCGTTCGAAGAAGTCCTGGGCGAGATTCTCGGCAAAGTCGATAACAGTCATATGGGCGTCATTTTGAAGCGTATGATGTTGCGTGCCGCATCCAGCATCGCCGATCGGCTGCACATCGATGCGCTGGTCACCGGCGAGGCGATCTCCCAGGTGTCGAGCCAGACGCTGCCGAACCTGTCAGTGATCGACTGCGTGACCGAAAAGCTGGTACTGCGCCCGCTGATCGCCAGTCACAAGCAGGACATTATCGACACAGCAATCGAAATCGGCACCGCCGATTTCGCCCGGCACATGCCGGAATACTGCGGTGTGATTTCGAAAAGCCCGACGGTGAAAGCGGTGAAAGCAAAAATCGAAGCCGAAGAAGCGATGTTCGATTTTGACGTGCTGGATAAAGTGGTCAGCGAAGCGCGCAATGTCGATATTGGCGAAATTGCTACACAGGCGGCGGAAGTGGTACCGGAAGTGGAAACTGTGGCTGAGTTCGTGTCAACAGACGTCGTTCTGGATGTCCGGGCACCGGATGAAGTGGAAGCCCAGCCGCTGGCACTGGAAAACGTTGAAGTGAAGCCGCTGGCGTTCTACAAACTGGCCACTCAGTTTGGCGATCTGGATCAGAACAAAACCTATCTGTTGTATTGCGACCGTGGCGTGATGAGTCGTTTACAGGCGTTGTATCTGAAAGAACAGGGCTTTAACAACGTGAAAGTCTATCGTCCGTAAACGATATTCCGGATGTAAAAAAGGGGTTCAGCATCGCTGAGCCCCTTTTTACTGGCGGTAATCGGATCACGACTCCCGGGCACCTTCATCAGTATAGTTATAAATCCCCGGAGCCAGAACCAGTTGCGCGGCAATTTCCGCTGCTTTGGCTTTGCCCAGCAACAGATCGATAATTTTCAGGGCAAATTCCATTGACGTGCCCGGCCCCTGACTGGTCAGAAGATTAACGCGCGGATCGAAAATCACCCGACGATCGGACCATTTATTCGGGTCAATCTTATCCTTTAAGCCCGGAAAACCGGTCATATTCCCGACCGGGAATAAATCGTGATACTCCAGCACCAGCGCCGGTGCGGCGCAGATAGCCGCAACAATTTTACCGCTGACATGCATCTGGCGCACTTTCTCTACCAGCAGCGGGCTTTCGCTGAAACAGGTTGCGCCACCGAGGCCACCGGGCAGAACGATCACGTCATGCTCATCATCTGCAACATCTACCAGTGCGACATCGGCCAGAATACGCACGCCGCGCGAGCAGCGGATTTCCAGGTTGCCATCGCCTGCTACACTGGCTGTGGTGACGTTAATGCCCGCCCGCACCAGCAAGTCAATTGCGGTAACGGCTTCTATTTCTTCGCTACCAGGTGCCAGGCAGACCAGAACTGACGCGCTCATAATCGTTTTCCTTTCTCTTAATCTGTTCAAACAGGCGGGTATTCACCGGCAACATCAGGCCAAACTTACGCCCGCGGCGCAGGACATAGCCGGTAATGTAATC
>LNAP01000608.1_pt1 | contig 39500 bp, 34 predicted proteins | sample 602601 | NCBI WGS metagenome assembly LNAP01 (sample SAMN02440304, study PRJNA202911) | soil metagenome | biome: Subtropical and temperate rainforests or woodlands; isolation source: soil samples (1 kg each in a 20% v/v slurry with milli Q water) were... ... | reverse complement strand
GGCAAGTCGTCCGCTCGCAAACGGCGGCTATGGCCAAAGAGCTCGCCGGCGAAGACGGCTCCGAGCAGTCGCGCATGGCGCTGTCATCCAAGGGCCACGCCGTCGACCTGCTGGTGATGACGGCGACGCCCATCCCGCGCACCCTGATGCTGGCGGCCTACGGCGATCTCGACGTCTCCAAGCTCACCGAGAAGCCGGCCGGCCGCCAGCCGATCGACACCCGCACCCTCCCGCTCGAGCGCATCGCCGAGGTGGCCGACGCGGTCGGCCGCCAGATCGCAACGGGAGGGCGCGTCTACTGGGTGTGCCCGCTGATCGAGGAATCCGAGGACATCGACCTCGCCAATGCCGAGGAACGCTTTCGTGTGCTCGGTGCGCGCTTTCCCGGCAAGGTCGGCCTGCTGCACGGCCGCCTGAAGGGCGCCGAGCGCGAGGCGACCATGGCGGCGTTCGCCGAAGGGCGATTATCGATCCTGGTGGCGACCACCGTGATCGAGGTCGGCGTCGACGTGCCGGCGGCGACCGTGATGGTGATCGAGCACGCCGAACGCTTTGGCTTGGCCCAGCTCCATCAGCTGCGCGGCCGCGTCGGTCGCGGCGCCGCCAAGTCGGCTTGTCTGTTGCTCTATGCCCAGCCGCTCGGCGAGACCGCCAAGGCGCGGCTCGCCATCATGCGCGAGACCGAGGACGGGTTCCGCATCGCCGAGGAAGACCTGCGCCTGCGCGGCGCCGGCGAGCTCTTGGGCACCCGGCAAAGCGGCCTGCCCGACATGCGCCTAGCCGACCTCGCGGTCCACGGCGAGCTTTTGCAGGCCGCGCGCGACGACGCCCGGCTCGTGATCGAGCGCGATCCCGACCTGCAGTCCGAGCGGGGCGCAGCGCTGCGCGCCCTGCTCTACCTGTTCAGGCGTGACGACGCGGTAAGGACGCTGCGGGCAGGCTGACGATCGACCCGGCCGACATCAAATTCGCTTTACAGGTGACAGGTGGATTGGTATTTGGTTGGTATACCAAGCAAGGGTTGTCAGTTGGCATGTCACCCGCAGAAATCGCCCTCCGCGAACGCCTGGTGCTCGCTGCCATCGGCTTGATCCGGGAGCACGGCCTCGCCGGACTGACCCAGCCCAAAGTGGCGAAGGCCGCCGGCATCTCGCAAAGCCATCTCACCTACTATTTCCCCACCCGCCGGGCCCTGCTGACGGCGGTGCTCGACCGCACGGCCACCGACCAGTTGGCCGGTGTCGAGCAGGCCATGCGCGCCGCCTCGTCCAACCCGAAGAAGCTCGCCGACGCCATGGGCGTGGCGTTCGAGAAGGCTGAGAACAGCCGGGTTCTCATTTCCTTCGCCCTAGCGGCGAGCGAGGACGCCGACGTGCGGGCGATCTTCGAGCGGCTGACGCGCGGCATACGCGGCGAGGTCGCCGACGCCGCAGACCGCATTGGCATTCCCGCCGACGCCAAGACGGTGGCCCTGGTCCACGCCCTGGGCGTGGGCCTGTCGGTGCTCAATCTTGCGCTCGGAGGCTCGAGCCTGCGGCCCAAGGCGGCCGAAGGGATGGCGATGCTCTTCAAGCTTCTTGCCGACGACAAATCCAAACACTGACGGAAAATACGACCATGACTGCCTGGCTGGACAATCTTATTCCCCTCAGGAGCCGGCTCAATCACCTGCAGCTTTGCGGCTGGCAACCCGCCAAGGTTGCCGACCAGGGCCTGGGTTGCCGATTGCTGGCCGACGTCATGATCCCGATGAAGGACGGCACGAAGCTGTCGGCCGACGTGTATCTGCCGAGGAAGCCCGGTCGCTATCCGGCGATCGTGCAGTTTTCCGCCTACAACCGCGATCTGCACACGATCGGCGTACCCAAAGGTACCAACGAGATCGGCTCGCCGCCGGTCATCACCGACCGCGGCTACGCCCAGGTGGTCGTGACGGCGCGCGGCGTCGGCCGTTCCGAAGGCGAGCTGAGGCGCTGGCACGCTGAATCCGAAGTGCAGGATCATCTTGCCTGCGTCGCCTGGGCCGGCGAGCAGCCCTGGTCGAGCGGCGACGTCTGTCTGTTCGGCACCTCCTACTACGGCATGAATCAGCCGACGATCGCCGCGCACCGGCCGCCTGCGCTAAAAGCCTTCTTCTGCAACGAGATCTGCACCGACTTCCGACGCCACGTCTTCCGCTACGCCGGATATCCCAACGTCGAGTTCTTCGGCCTGTGGACCGGCGCAAACTTCACCGCCAAGGGCGTGAAACTCTACGTTCCGCCGGTCGTGCGCGCCTTGCTGAGCCACGTCGTCAATCGGCCATTCGTCTGGAAGATGGTACGGCGGCACATCGACTCCGTCATGCAGGGCTTCAAGAAGAACCGGCCGATCCCGCGCGCCCTGGAGAACCTCGTCGCCTTCTTCACCGATACCGACACCGATCCGGACAACCGCACCGACGAAGGCTCCTTCCGCCGCCTGTCGCAGATCGACGTGCCGTTCGTCGTGGTGCAAAATCGCGGCAACATCTCGCTGCACCAGTTTGGTTCGTACGACCTGTTCGAACGCGCCGGCACGCCAGCCAATCGCAAATGGCTGATCATTGGGCCCGCCGAGTACGAGCTGCCCGCTTATTCCTGGCAGCTCGAAGCGCTCGCCTTCTTCGATTACGTCGTGAAGGGCATCGACAACGGTTACGACCGCCAGCCGGCTGTGCGCTGGGCACGCGACGGCGCGGCGCCCGGCGCACTGGTCGGAAAGACGGTCGCAGCTGTCGAACGCGATCTGATCATCGATACGCTGCAGCATTGCCTGGGCAACCGGACCCATGCCGCCAATATTCTCGGCATCTCGATCCGCACCTTGCGCAACAAACTGAAGCAATACAACGAAGAAGGCTTTGCCGTGCCGCCCGCCGGCGAAGGTGATCACGTCGCGCTTTAGGGTCGGTGCGGATTTGAACAGGATCGACAGGCGACACAATGGCTGAAGCGGCAGAAAACGGCGCTGGTGGCGGCCCAAGGGGCGCAGCGGGCGGCGTCGACGTGATGGAGAAGCTGCGCAGCTTCAGCAAGCTGCTGCGGCGTGGCGAGATCGCCCTGGCGCTGGGCCTGATCTGCATCCTCACCGTGCTCATCATCCCGATGCCGTCGTGGATGCTGGATATCAGCCTGGCGCTGTCGATCACGGTCTCGGTCCTCATTTTGATGGTCGTGCTGTTCATCGAGAAGCCGCTCGATTTCAGCACCTTCCCGACCATCCTGCTGATCGTCACCATGTTGCGGCTGTCGCTGAACCTGGCCTCGACCCGTCTGATCCTGACCCATGGCCATGAAGGTACCGCCGCGGCCGGCCATGTGATCGAGGCCTTCGGCGGCTTCATCATGGGTGGCAATTACGTCATCGGCATCATCGTCTTCGCCATCCTCGTTCTGGTGAATTTCGTCGTCATCACCAAGGGTTCGGGCCGTATCGCCGAAGTCTCGGCGCGTTTCAGCCTGGATTCGATGCCCGGCAAGCAGATGGCGATCGACGCCGATCTTTCGGCCGGCCTGATCGACGAGACCGAAGCCCGCACCCGGCGCAAGACGCTGGAAGATGAAAGCAATTTCTTCGGCGCCATGGACGGTGCCGCGAAATTCGTGCGCGGCGATGCCATCGCCGGTTTGGTCATCACCTTCATCAACGTGATCGGCGGCATGATCATCGGCGTGGCCCAGCAGGGCCTCAGCATGGCCGATGCCGCAAAGTCCTATACCTTGCTGACGGTCGGCGACGGTCTGGTGTCGCAGATCCCCGCTTTGATCGTGTCGATCGGCGCCGGCATGCTGGTGACGAAGGCGGGCATTGCCGGTTCGACCGACAAGGCGCTGTTCAAGCAGCTTTCAGGCTATCCGGCAGCTTTGGGCATGGCCGCCTTCCTGATGGCGGTGATGGCGATCCTGCCGGGCATCCCGAAGATTCCCTTTCTGTTTCTCGCTTTCCTGACCGGCGGCATCGCATACCTGGTCACGCGCCAGCAGAAGCGCGTCGTGGCCCAGGCCGCCACCGACAAGACCCAGGCCGCGGCGGCGGCCCCGACGCTGGAAGAGCCGATCACCACGGCCCTGCAGATCGACGCCATCCGCGTCGAGCTGGGCTATGGCCTGCTGGGCCTGATCAATACCGATCAGGGCCATCGCCTGACCGATCAGATCAAGGGCCTGCGCCGGCAATTGGCCACCGAGATGGGCTATATCCTGCCGGCCGTGCGGATCCAGGACAATCTGCAGATCAATGCCAATTCCTATATCGTCCGCATCAAGGAGATCGAAGCCGGTCGCGGCGATCTACGCCCCAATATGGTGCTGGTGATGGATCCGCGCGGCGACAAGATCAATATGGCCGGCGAGGAGACTACCGAACCGACCTTCGGCCTGCCCGCCATGTGGGTCGATGCCAATGCCCGGGAAGAGGCCCTGTTCCGCGGCTATACGGTGGTCGATCCCTCGACCGTCATCACCACGCATCTGACCGAGATCATCAAGGACAACATGTCCGAGCTGCTGTCGCATGCCGAGACGCAGAAGCTGATGGATGAATTGCCGAAGGAAAACCAGAAGCTGATCGCCGATCTCATTCCCTCGCAGATCTCGGTCGGCGGCGTGCAGCGCGTGCTGCAGAGCCTGCTGTCCGAACGGGTCTCGGTGCGCGATCTGCCGAACATCCTGGAAGGGATCTCGGAAGCCTGCGGCTATTCCCGCAACATCACCATCATCACCGAACATGTGCGGGTGCGTCTTGCCCGGCAGATCAGCGACGCCGCCACCGATCAGAGCGGCATCATCCCCCTGCTTACCCTGTCGCCGGATTGGGAACAGGCCTTCGCCAGCGCCCTGCATGGCGATGGCGAGGAAAAGCAGCTGGTGATGGCGCCGACGCAATTGCAGCAATTCATCCAGATGGTGCGCCAGACCTTCGAGCGCTTCACCCTGCTGGGCGAGAACCCGGTGCTGTTGACGAGCCCGGGCGTGCGGCCCTATGTGCGATCGATCATCGAGCGCTTCCGCCCCTTGACCACCGTGATGTCGCAAAACGAGATTCACGCCAAGGCGAAGATCCGCACCCTGGGACAGATCTGAGGGCGGCTGAACAATGCGCTTACGCACATTCTCCGCCCCCTCCGCCGGTGAGGCCCTTCGCCAGGCCAGGGAAGAGCTTGGGCCGGATGTGGTCATCCTGGCGACCGAGCAGATCGGCAAGGCCGTCAAACTGACGGTCGGCGTCGATCATCAGGCGATCCTGGGGCAATGGCAGTCGGAGAGCGCAGGCCCGCCCGCCGCCAATCCGCTGGATGTCATCGGCCAGGCGCTGGACTTCCATCGAGTCCCGGCGCCTCTGGCGGAACGCCTGCTGGCCAATGCCGAGGACTTCCTGCTGGATAATCCGCGGCAGGCTTTGGGCGGCGCACTGCGGACCCGTTTTGCCCAGATGCCGCTGACCGAACGGCCATCGGCGCGGCCGATCATGCTGGTCGGGCTGCCGGGTGCGGGCAAGACCTCGACCCTGGCCAAGCTCGCCGCCTGCGCCCGCGGCCGCGACTGGCCGGTGACCGCCATTACCTGCGATCTGTTGAAAGCAGGTGCGGTCGAACAATTGGCGACCTATAGTAAGGCATTGAAGATTCAAGCTTTCCGTGCCCGCACGACCGTTGCGCTGGAGCGCGCCGTCGAGTTGGCCCGCACCCATGACGACGCCAAAGAGAGGACCGGCATGATCCTGATCGATACGGTCGGCAGCAACCCGCTGATCGCCGGGGATCTGGAGCAATTGCGCCAGCTGGCGGCCTCGGTCGATGCCGAGATCGTCGTGGTGCATGCCGCCGGCAGCGATATTTCGGAGGCCGCCGAACTGGCGGCACTTTATGCCGAGATCGGGGCCACCCGGCTGATTTCAACCCGGCTGGATACGGCGCGGCGATATGGTGGTATCCTGGCAGCAGCCGATGCCGGCAAGCTTGCTTTAGCAGAAATGGGTATTGCGCCCGGAATCGGTGATGGCCTGCAGATCGTGGGCCCCGACGGCTTGGCACGTTTACTGCTTCCGGAAAGCCAAGAAGGCGCTGCGGAACCGGCCGCTGCGCAATCGATCGGACGGTGAGAGTAGATGAGTAATGGGCCGCAACCGACCGCATTGCGTCCGATGGCCCCCAGCCAGACCGGATCGCGACCGGCTGGGGAAACGGAAACCGTGAGCAATGCCATCGCCGTCGCTTCCGGCAAGGGCGGGGTCGGCAAGACCTGGCTGTCGATCACGCTGTCACATGCTTTGGCCAATCTCGGCCGCAAGGTGGTGCTGCTGGACGGAGATCTCGGTCTTGCCAATATCGATATCCAGCTCGGCATCACACCGCATGTCGATCTCGGCCAGGTGCTGGAACAGCAATGGCCACTGGAACGCGCCATCATGCCCTATCCGGATGGCGGCTTCGACATCGTCGCCGGCCGGTCAGGCTCGCAGAGCCTGGCCAACATGCCGGCGCATCGGCTGTTTACGCTGAGCACCGGCATCGCCCAATTGGGACGGCAATATGATCATGTGGTGATCGATCTCGGCGCCGGCATCGATCGCCCGGTACGCTTCCTGGCAACGCAGGCGGGCCGCAGCGTGATCGTCACCACCGACGAACCGACGGCTTTGACCGATGCCTATGCCTTCATCAAACTGCTGCGCCAGCATGGTGCCACCTCGAAAATCGGCGTCGTCGTCAACATGGCCGCCAACCGTGAAGACGGTATGCGGACCTATGAGACGCTGGCCAAGGCCTGCGAAAGCTTTCTCCATTCCCGGCCGGAATTGCTGGCCGTCATTCAGCGCGACAACAAGGTGAAGGATTCCATCCGCGCGCAGATGCCGCTGCTGATCCGCCATCCCGGCAGCCATGCCGGCGGCGATGTCGAAACGCTGGCCCGCCGGCTGGCCTCGACGGCATGACCATAAGGCCGGCGAGCGAGATCCCCGTGAGCCCGGCCCCGTTGAGCGCAACGCCGTGAGCGACTTCAACGTCACCGCCCCCAGATTGCCCGGCACCGTGGGTGCCGTCAGCCCGGCCGCCATCACCGGAACAGTTCCCGACCCGCCGCGCAGCATCGCCGGTCTGGATAACGGCACGATCCTGCGCGGCACGGTCCAGGGGCGCGATAAAGACGGACTGGTGACCATCAAGACCGATCAGGGCATCTTAAAGGTCGCCACCACAGCCAATCTGCCGGCCGGCAGCAATGTCACTTTGGAAGTCCGCGCAATCGGAGATCGTCTGCAAATCATGGTTCTTTCCGTCGATGCGCCGGGGCCGCTTCCCCTGCCCCAATCGCCATCCCCGCAACCGCAGCTCCCCCAGGGGCAGCCACAGGCGCCAGGTGCACAACCCCCGGTACCATCCGGCGGCAAGACGGCCGGACCGGCGACCGGTACCGATGCCGGCGGCAAGACGAACGCGCCTGCACCGGTCGAAGCGCCGACGCCCAGACCGGTCGTGGTGGTCGTAGGCTCGACCCTGAGCGCCATTGTCGTCCAGGCCCTGCCCCGCGATCTGCTTCAGCTCGTCGCCACGGCGCAGCAGCAGCCGCGACGCGGTACCGATTCCATCACCTTGCCCACCGCGCCGCTGGCCGGCCCAGCGCCAGGTGCGCCGAATGGGGCGAGCGGTACACCCTCGACCATGCCACCAGGCGGCACCTTGGGTGGCGGAACATTGGGTGAAAGCTTCGGCGGAACATCGCTCATTCCGCAGATCCGCGACAAGATCGAAATGCTGTTCTTCGGCAGCCCCACAGCGCAGGCGGCCCTCTCTGCCGAAGGCGCTGCCGAAAGCCTCGGCGCGACGCCGGGACCGTTGGGAGGCGCGCCGCTGACCGGCAGCCCCCTTACCAGCTCTGGAAGCGGCATCGGAACAGGTATCGCAACAGGATTGAGTACCGGCGCCACAGCTGGTGCCGCCGTGGGCAGCCTGTCCGGGGAATTGCTCGTGGATCAGACGCTGACCACCCCGCTGGCGACCGGCACCGAGGTGAAGCTGCGCGTCCTGGCGCTTCAGAGTCAACTCGGCGAGATTCTCGATTTTCCGGGGTTGAACCAGTCGGAAGCGGGCCAATCTGGTTTGACTCAGCCCGGTTTGCCTCAGCCTGGACTGGCCGCCCTCGCCGGTAACGGCAAGAACGCGTTGCTGGGACAGATCATCGGCCAGACCCCGGCAGGACATCCCGTCATCCACACGCCGGTCGGCGATCTGGTGCTCCATGAGCGGATCTCGTTGCCGACCGGCGCCAAAATCCTGCTGGCGATGGACCAGATGGAAACCATCCTGCCGGCCGTCGCGCCGGTGCTGACACCGCAGACCGCCGCCGTCAATCTGGCGCGCGGCTGGCCGACCCTGGCCGATCTGCTGCTGACCCTGTTGCCCGGCGGCAGCGATGATGGCACGCCGACAGCTGCGACCCAGGCCGCCAACCGTGATATCGCCGCCGCGCTTGCGGCCTTGCCGCAACCCGGAAACCGCCTGACGGCCGGTCTGCTCTCTGCCATGGATGCCTTTCGCAGTGGCGATTTCGAAAAGCTCTTCGGGCCGCTGAACCAGGCATTGAAGACGGTCGGCGGCCGAGGTGATGCCCTGCGCAAGATGCGGGACGAATTCCAGCAGCTTTCATCGCTGGCCCAGGACGGCAAAGGCCAGGACTGGCGCAGCTTTTTCCTGCCGCTCTGGGATGACGGCCAGTTGCAGCAGATCAATCTGTTCTACCGGCGTCCGCGCCGCGATCAGTCCCGCGACGACGATAAGGACGGCACCGGCACGCGCTTCATCGTCGAAGTGAACTTCACCAGGCTGGGCGCCTGCCAATTGGACGGGCTGGTGAAGAAGAAGCGCTTCGATCTGATGGTACGCAGCCATCAATCGTTGCCCGAGAGCAGCCGCCGCGAGATCGGCAATCTGTTCGCCCAGGCGCGCGAGCTCGGCGATTATGCCGGCGACATCCATTTCCAGACGACCGCACGTTTTCCGGTCTCCCCGCTGGTCGAGGTCGCCGAAAACCCGCCCAGCGTGGTTGCCTAACGAGGGGCTACGGCCGGCCGCCGCGTCAGCCGATAGAGCATCGCGGCGAGCCCCAGCATCAGCATGGTGAAAATAAAAACGACGGAAGCCGCGGCATAGACGGCGGGCGACGGACCATATTGCAGGCTGCCGTAAAGATAGACCGGCAGCGTGGTGATCCGCGGCGTCGTCAGGAATGACGAAACGACCAGGTTGTCCAAGGAAAAGGTATAGGCCATGACGCCGCCGGCCGCGACCGCCGGCGCCACCTGCGGCAGGATGATGAACCAGAGCGTCTTCAGGCGCGTGCTGCCGAGATCGGCCGCAGCTTCTTCCACCTGCCGATCGAGCGTCAGCACCCGCGCCCGCACCACCAGCGCAACGACGGCAATCGCCATGGGCGTAATTCCGGCAACCAGCGTCGCCGTGCCGAGGGGGAAGCGCGTGACGGCATAGAACAGCAGCAGCGAGACGCCGATCACCGATTCCGGCACGATCAGCAGGATATAGGTGAGTGCAGCCAGGAAGCGGCGAACCCGGTCGCTGGGATGCCGGACGATCACATAACCGAGCGCCGACCCGATGACGATAGAGAGTACCGCCGACCAGAAGGAGACGACCAGGCTGGCCTGCACCGACCGGCGCAACGACAGGTCGTTCCAGGCTGCCGGATACCATTGCAGGGTCCAGCCGGTCAGCGCGGCGGTCTGCTTGTTCACCACGCCGAGATTGAAGGAATAGATCATCGCCGCCACGATCGGCGCGAAGAGGAAGGCGATAACGGCGAGATACCACAGCATCAGTCCGGTATCGGTCGCGCGCTGCCCCCACTGGCCGCCCCCCCGCCGGCTGGCCCCAGATAGCCCGTGCCGCGCGGTCATCGGCCGACCTCGGCAAAGCCTTTGGTCACCCTGGCCAGGAAACCGACGATGATCGCCACGGCGAGGAGCACCAGGACCGCCATGGCGGAGCCCAGCGGATAATTCTGCGCCTGCAGATATTGCGCCGAAATCGCCTGGCCCATCAGTACGCCGCGGCTGCCACCCAGCAATTTGGGAATGACAAGTTCGCCCAGCATGGGCACCGCCGTCAGCAGGACAGCCGTGGCAAGGCCCGGGCGGCTCAAGGGCAAGGTGACGAACCAAAAGGTCCGCCAGCGTGACGCACCGAGATCCCGGCTGGCCTCGATCAAGGGCTGCGGAATCCGGTCGAACACGACGAAAAGCGGGACGATGGCAATCGGCAGATAGGCATAGACCATGCCGATGAAGACCGCCATCTGGGTGTCGAGCACATCAAGCGGCCCTTCATACACATGGAGCGCGTGGAGGATCGCTTCCATCGCGCCGTCCCGTGACATCAACATCTGCAGCGACATCACGCGGATGAGGAAACTTGAGAAATAGGGAACGAGAATAAGGGCAATAGCCAGAAGCCGATGCCGCCGCGTATGCCGCGCGATGAAATAGCCGACCGGGAACGCTACCAGCAGGCAGAGCACCGAGGCCGTCGCCGCGAAGATGAGCGTCCTGAGGAACGTCTCGCCATAGAAGCCCGAGAGGGCGGTTGCATAATTGTCGAGCGTGAAGCCGAGCGCGACGCCGCCGAAGGTCGAGCGCCCGAAGGAAAACACCACGGTGAAACCGAGCGGCGCCAGAAAGAAGACCGCGAGCCAGAGCGTCGGCACGGCGGCCAGCACATGATCGGTCAGATGTATGCGGGAAACATTCCGCGCAACGGATCGGGCAGCGGCCGGGGCAACAGATCGGGTGGCGGTCATGCCTCAGCCGGCCGCCGCCTGGATTTCGTTCTGCATCTCAATATAGACGCCGACGGTTTCCGGATTGACAACGAAGGTCGTCAGCTTCTTGAAGTCGAGATTCTTGCCGCCAAAGATAAGATCCGCGTTCGACACATCGGCGCCGATCTTCTCGCGCAGACCCGCGAGACCCGCCGGGAAGCCGATATAGCGCGTCTCGGAAACCTGCACCTCGGGCTGCAGCTGGTAAGCGAGGAAATCATAGGCCTGATCGAGATTGGGCGCGTTTTTGACAATCGCGTAATTGTCGAACCAGAGCTCGCTGAGGGGACCGGGCACCACCCATTTCAGCTTCGGATTGAGCTCGATCGCGGCGCGGGCGCCGCTCTGATGCGTCTGGGCCAGCACGATCGACCCATTCGCCATGGCATTGGGATCGAGACTGGAAAAGGTCTTCACATGCTTGGCGAATTTTTTCAACCGGTTGCCGGCGGCGCGGATATCGGCCTCGCCGACCTTGTTCCAGTCCTTGCCCTGCAGCCAGAGTTCCGGACCCATGGTTTCCCAGCCCGAAACCGAGAGGCGAATCTTGCCGGAAACAGCCGGCCTCTCCCCGGCCTTGAAAAAATCTTCCCAGGTCTCGATCTCACCGCCCGTGGCTTCGGGATCGTAGACGAGGCCCAGCAGCCCCCAATCCTTGGGGAACGAGTATTTATTGCCGGGATCATATTCGCGATTCAGCAGATGCGGATCGAGGGAACCGAAATTCAGCCTGCCATGGTCGAGTTCTTCCAGCAGTCCTTTGGCGGCAAGCTGCGTCACCCAGCTCGATGACGGAATGACGATATCATAGCCGGCCCCGGCCGGACTGTTCAGCTTGGCGAACATCGTCTCGTTGGAATCATAGGTCGAGATGGCCGGCGTGACGCCCGTCTTCCTGGCATAGGCCTGCAGACCATCGACCGAGAAATAATCCGGCCAGCTATAGATATTGAGCTGCCCGGTACCGGCAGCCTTTGCCCGAAAGGCCTGCGGGAAAGCCATGGCCAATGCGGCCGTCGCCGGCGCCGCCCCCAGCAGGCCCAGCGCGGAACGCCGGCTCAGGGATGAGGCAAGCCAAGATGAGCCGGGGAAGTGCCATTCTTTCTTCATTGAGGCCGTCCTTTCAAATCAGTCGATCGATATCTCGAAACAAGATTGTCACGCTGGATTGTCGTCGCGGTATGCGCGGACCGCTGCAATATCAAAGGTGATGATGACGGGATCTCCGGGTGAGAGTGCGTCATTCGGCGACGACAGCGGGTTGCGCTGTTCGATCGCCTCGAAAATATTTCCGCCTGCGGTCACGGCGCTTAACCGTCGGGAGGGGCCGATGGAGACGATGTCGACGAGCCGTGCCTCCAACCGGTTTGTGCCGGCCGGCGCCGCCGAACCGCTTGGCTCGATGCGTGTCGCCTCCGGCCTGATGGCTACCAGCGCGGTCTCCCCTTTCGTCAGGCCGTCGGCGAGATAACCGGCTTCGATCGGGCCGAGATCCGATGCCAGCGTTGCAGTATTGCCGGTACGGTCCACGCGGGCGCGCAAGGTATTGGCGCTGCCGACGAAGAGGGCAATCCAGGCATTGGCCGGCCGGTCATAGACCTCGGCTGGCGCGCCGATCTGTTCGAAGCACCCGTCGCGCATGACGGCGAGCCGGTCCGCCATGCCGAAGGCTTCGTCCTGATCATGAGTCACATAGATGAAGGTTGCGGCAAGCTCGCTCTGGACGCGCCGCAGCTCCCGCTGCATTTCGGAACGGAGCTTGCGGTCGAGCGCGCCGAGCGGTTCGTCGAGCAGCAGCACGGCCGGCTCATTGGCCAAGGCACGCGCAAGCGCCACACGTTGCTGCATGCCGCCGGAGAGTTCATGGGGGCGACGCGCGGCGACGTCCCTCAGATGAACCAATTCAAGCATCTCATAGGCTTTGGCATGCCGCGCCTGGCGGGAAAAACCGCGCATGCGGGGACCATAGGCGACGTTCTCGAGAACGGTCAGATGGGGAAACAGCGCATAGCTCTGGAAGACCGTGTTGACATCGCGCTTTTCGGCCGGAACAAAGGTGACGTTCTTGCCGGCGATCAAGACCTCGCCTGCATCCGGCGTCTCGAAGCCGGCGATGAGGCGCATCGCGGTCGTCTTGCCGCTGCCGCTGGGGCCGAGGATCGCCAGGAATTCGCCCGTCGGGACATCCAGCGTCAAATCGGAAACGACGCGGCGACCGTCATAGCTCTTGCTCACCTGTTGCAGTGACACCCTGCTTTGGGGCGTCGACTTATGCGCTGATGGCGGCATTCTTCCGAACTTTTCCTCGAGCTCAATCATCGGTTGCCGCCAGTAAGGCCGACATGCGTCCGCATACTATCAAATGATGCGCTGAACTCTAGAGGAATAGCCCGGCCCGAACCTCAGTTCGTCCATCTGGGGCGAGCGCGGCATCACGCTTGTCCGGCCGATCAAGTTATATCATTTTTACATGAACAGGATTGGAGGACGGCATGTCGCTTTTGATCGGCCATTTCCAAGCCATGGCCCGGAACAATGCCTGGTCCAATGCACGCCTGCTGGCCGCTTGCGCCAAGCTCAGTGAAGCAGCATTTGCCGCCGAGCGGGTCAGTTTCTTCCCGTCTTTGGTGGCGACACTCAATCACATCCTGGTCGTCGATCGATATTACCTGGCCGATATGCAAGGCAGCGGACGGAGGCTGGTCGAAAATGAAATTCCTTATCCGCATATTGCCGAGCTGACCGAGGCCCAGGCCCGGATCGACCGGGAACTGATCGCCTTCTGCGATAATCTCCGCGAGGAAGACTTGCGGCGCATCGTCAAAATAGACCGCAAGGATGGTATGGATTATCGCGAAACCATCGGCGATATTTTAACCCATCTCTTCGTCCATCAGATCCATCATCGCGGCCAGGTGCATGCCATGCTGGCCGGCACGGAGATCGCCCCGCCCCAGCTGGACGAATTCTTTCTCGCCTCCGACGCGGCACAGCGCGATGAGGAATTGCGGCGGCTCGGCCTGCCGCTGAGGGCGCCTTAGCCAGATTTCGCGACGCCCTGTGTTGGCCCTAGGCCGATGGCTGCGCATCCATCCGGGTTCGATCGATCGAAGAAACAGTATCTAAGCCGTCAATGGATCACGAAGCCGATCCAGAACACCCAACCGGACGCAGGGATCGTCTAACTCAGGTCTCCTGAGGAGCTGCTTAAAAGCTTCGTGTTCCGAGTGAGACTCGAACTGTACCGCCTGTTGAGCATAATCAGGCGCCGCATATGTGCCCCAATTCTCGATCGGGCTAAAGCGAACCACGGAAGCGCCCACTCTTTTACCGAGATTTACGAAATCCGGCATTTCACGCCAATTTTCCGCCTGAACGACAAACGCAAGTCCGAATTGGGAAAAGGCACCCTCCCGATGCAATCCACCCAGGAACATCAGGTTCTCCATCAACCGGTTCCAATCTCCACCGCGCCGCAAGACACTATAGGTCTCGGGCTCCGCGGCATCGATCGACACAACGACGGAATGGATCCGACCATGCAAATGCGAAATCTTCTCCCATTCGGCAGGCGTGAATAGAACAGCATTGGTCATGATCTTGAGCTGGAGATTCGGAAATCTCTCTGGCGTCAGCGATCTCATGATGTGGCGAAATGCTTTCGATGCGAAAGGATCCCCCGAGCCCGTGATGACCACAATCTTCGCTTGCTCGAGCATAGGAAGCACCCGATTCTCGGCGAGCGCCAACATACGGTCGCGTTCCTCCGCCTTGGCCACGATGAAATCCTGGCGGCAGGACGGACAAGCAAGATTGCAGCTTCGATCGAATGACAAATTCACCATTCGCGGCCCTTCGGACAGCAAGCGGCTTCGGTTGACGGCGTATTCCTTCATTTCCGTCGGGGTGAGGAAATGATCGGCCGGCTCATCCGAATCGGAGACCGCCGGTGAGATCACCGGGGCGTTCGTCTCCTGCGTTTCTTCAAGGGTCGCGATGTCGACGAGGCCGTTTTCAAATTTCGGGCATTTCAACTTATCGCAAAAGCGGTATGAACCATCATGAATTGATTCGCGTACCGCTTGCGCTGTCTTACTGTTCCAGACGTCGTGCCAATCCTGGAAAAAGAGGTTGCCGACGTTAACCGGCATAAATGCGGCACAGCAAATATGCGTGCCTCCATTTGGAAGCACGTCGAAGCGCTCGAATGGGACCGGGCAGAACCTTCCCGTCAGATCATCTGATCTGCCCGCCTGTTTCCGTCGCGCCACAAATATCGCATGGTTAAATGCCAGATGGCTGGGGCGCTTTAGAACCAGCTCTTCAAGGATATTCAATGCTTCTTCATGTCGTCCCGCCGCCGAGAGGGCGCCGGCACAACTCAAGATTTGGGGCTCTCCGAGGGTCGAAGGATCCTCATTGCCAGTGGGGAAATTAGCGATCAACAGAAAGCCGGCGATCACCTCCGCAGCCTCGGCGCAGACCTGCCGCAAGAACCCATAGGCCGCCGGCGATTGGTTATCCGCTTTAAAACTGCCGATAAGACAGCTTGCAACGTCGATCATGACGGCGGCGACCTGATCATCGGGCAGGAGCATGCGCGCTTTGAAAGCCTGGCCAAACGACTGCAGGGCAGTTGCGATGTCCCCCTGCCGGTATTTGGCGAGACCAAGCGCGATTGCGGCGAATGCATCCGACTCTGTTTCATCATCTGCGAAACCGGGCATCCGATGTGACCTATCGATCGCTCCCACATCTTCCAGCATGCTGACCTCCCCTCAATTCAGGCGCATTCGCAGATAAATGGCGATGACGGGGACTCCCGCACCGGCGCCCCGCGCGGCCGCATACCTAACAGCGCTCCTACCGCCTCTACCGACATCCGCGAGGTGGCGCTCAATCCTGCACGCGTCCCATAGGCCCCAATAGCAGCAAGGCAGTGTTGAGATGGAGCCACCTGAGGTAATACGGGGGGCCGCCGCCAATCAGGCGGAAGTTTTCTAAGGGACTGTTTAGTCGAGGGAAAAAGGGGAATGTCGGATGTAAGCTGCCGCTCCGACGATGTAACAGGCAGGACGCCAATCTGCAGTACGATGGGATTGAACCCGCGGCGAGAGGAATTTCGCCGCGGGGTCAGTTCTCCGGGCGCTAGGCGGCGGGCTTTACGTTCTGATTGAGGCTGAAGAAATTGGTCGGATCGTATTTTGCCTTCAGTTTGGCCAATCTTGCGTAATTGTCGCCGAAGGCTCCCCGGATCGCGTCCGGGTTTTCGTCGTCGAGGAAATTCAGCAGATAGCCGCCGCTTGAATAGGGCTGCAGCGCATCCCACAAGCCGCGTGTCCAGCGGGTGTGCTTTTCGGTCTCCGCCGCGTTGGTCCATTGCGCCGTGATCCCGACATTGTATTCCGCCTGACGCTGCGAAAAGGCGGTTTCAGCGTGACCGATCCGGCCCGGCGCGCCGCCATAGAATTCGATGACGATGCCCGTTAGCGGCGATTCCGCCCGGTTGGCATGCTCGACGATCACGTCCAGCGCTTCGTCGCTCAGCTTCTTCACGAATGTCGACTTCCAGTAGTTATAGGTACCGTCCGGAAACGCGCCGTCGAGCAGGCTCTGCATGGCCGGGAACGGCATCGGCTGAACCGCATCGACCATCGGCGTGCCGAAGGAACGCAGCGGCTTCAAAATGCGCTCGCCCTCGGCAAGATCGCCGCTATAGCAGGGAAGCACAGCCACCGCGGGCTGGCCATCCGGCGTCGAGATCAGGCCGGCATAGGCCGTCAGCTCTTCCGGCGCCGTTGCCATGAAAGAACGATAGTGGCGAAGCACGGCGGCGGCATCTTTACGCGGATAGATGATCAAGCCGCCCAGGACAGTCGAGACCGGATGGGCCCGGAACAGGAACGATGTCGCGATACCGAAATTCCCGCCGCCACCGCGCAGGCCCCAGAACAGATCGGCATTGGTCTCAGCATTGGCGGTGACCAGCTTGCCCTCGGCCGTGACAACTTCGCAGGAGAGAAGGTTGTCACAAGTGAGGCCATATTTACGGACCAGCCAGCCGACGCCCCCACCGAGGCAAAGGCCGCCGATACCGGTCCGCGAAATAACGCCGGCCGGTACGGCAAGGCCATATAGATGCGTCTCCCGATCGAGATCGCCCAGCGTCGCGCCACCCTGGACACGCACCGTCCGCTGCTGCGGATCGACGAAGACGCCTTTCATCGCCGATAGATCGATGACAAGGCCATCGTCGCATAAGGCCCGTCCGGCGACATTGTGACCGCCGCTTCTGACCGCGACGAGCAAATCATTCGCCCGCGCAAACTTCACCGCCTGGATGACATCGGCCGTTCCCGAACAGCGGGCAATCAGGCCGGGATGCTTGTCGATGCTCGCATTCCAGATACGTCGCGCGGTATCGTAGGTGTCATCGCCGGGCAGGATCGCTTGCCCATGGAAATCCGTCTTGAACGCTTCAATAAGTGCTGTGTCGATCGCAGCGCCATTGCGCTGCTTCAGCCTCGGATTCTTCATGTCTTCCTCGTCAAGGTTGAGAGTGGTGCACAATGAAGATGCATGAAACGCATCGCGAGTTCGTTTTGGCATCGGCAATCGTGTTACGACTGTAACCGATCCCCCGGAGCGATCCGTCCGCCGAGACAATGACGTGGAATGATGGAGAAGACATCCTTTTGTTGTTCACAACTTGTGTAAGTGTGACAACCATCAACATGATTGAACTGACGCAAGAAGAGACGCCTATGGAGAGGCGGCATGAATTCCTCTCTCCGTTAACGGATTTGGCCGAGGCGGCTTATTCTCGCGACTGGCGGCGGCGATGCAGGTCGATGCCGAGTTCGTCGCTGACGATCTGTTCGCGGCGGCGCTCCTGGAGGCGCTGGCGTTGCTTGCGGCTTTCGATCGCCTGTTCGGTCTTCTTCAGTTCCGAGAAGGCCTCGGTGATCTGATCCTGCAGACGCTGCAATTCCTCATGTAGATTGGCGATCGACGCTTCGATGCGCTCCCGCCTCTCCTGCATGACCTTGCGATAGCGCGGCAGCACACGCTGCAACTCAAGGGAGTGCTGCGCGGCGGCGATTTCGCGCGTCACTTCGTGATCGAGCTCGCTGATGTCGTGATGCAGCTTCTCGATCAAGGCTTCGAGATCGAGTGCCTGACGCCGCTTTTCATCCAGGGTCCATTTCTGCAGCCGCAGCAGCTGGTCAAGACCGCTCATGAGCCGGCCTCGGCGGCCGTCTCGTCAGCCGCACCGACATAGGGCATGCCAAGGACCTGCGCGAGCTGCCCATAGCCGGTTTCGAGATCGCTGCGGTCGCCGCGGAGCTGCGACAGGAAGGCTTCGATCGCGGGATAAAGACGGATCGCTTCATCCACCGCCGGATCGGTGCCGCGGCGATAGGCGCCGAGGCGGATCAGCTCCGCCATGTCCTCATAGACCGACATCTGCAGGCGCGCCTGGCGCACCAGGGCATTCTGCTCCGCCGTGTTGCAACCGGGCATGGTGCGCGAAAGCGAGCGGAGAATATTCACCGCCGGATAGCGCCCGCGCTCGCCGATCGAGCGTTCAAGCACGATATGGCCGTCGAGAATGCCGCGCACCGCGTCGGCAACAGGCTCGTTGTGATCGTCGCCTTCGACCAGCACGGTAAAAAGGCCCGTGATCGAGCCCGAACCGGCGATGCCGGGACCTGCTCGTTCCAACAGGCGCGGCAATTCGGCGAAAGTCGAGGGCGTATAGCCCTTGCTGGCCGGCGGCTCACCGGCGCTGAGGCCGATTTCGCGCATGGCCATCGCAAAGCGCGTGACGCTGTCCATCATGCAGAGCACGTCATTGCCCTGATCGCGGAAGAATTCCGCCAGCGTCATCGTCATCTGCGCCGCCTGGCGCCGCATCAGCGGCGATTCATCCGAGGTCGCCACCACGACGATGCTGCGGGCCAGCCCTTCTTCGCCCAGTTCGTCGACGATGAATTCCTGCACCTCGCGGCCGCGCTCGCCGATCAACCCGATCACATTCACTTCCAGCGAGGTGTAGCGCGCGATCATCGACAGCAGCACCGATTTGCCGACACCGGAGGCGGCAAAAATACCCATGCGCTGTCCCTTGCAGCAGGATGTGAAGGTATTCAGCGAGCGCACGCCGAGATCGATCTTGCCGGCAACGCGCGCCCTTGCATGGGCCGGCGGCGGATTGGCGCGGATGCGGCAGGCGATCGGCCCCGTCGGCAACGGCCCCTTGCCATCAATCGGCTCGCCGAAAGCATTCACCACGCGGCCCAGCCAGGCATTGGTCGGCCGCACCACCGGATCGGTGTCGACCAGGATCGCCTTGCTGCCGAGACCGACACCTTCCAGCGAGCCATAGGCCATGGCCAAAGCGCGACCGTTGCGGAAACCGACGATCTCGCAGCCGACCCGGCGATTGGCCCGGTCGACCAGATCGCATCGCGCACCGATGGTCAGGCTGTTTTCGATTCCCGCGATTTCGACGAGCATGCCCAGCACCGCGGCCACCCGGCCATAAATTCGATGATCGGGGATACGATCGATTTCCCTGAGGATCGGGTCCAGAAATGCTGCTTGCGCCATCTGTGCCTAGCCGCCGTGTTGAAGAATTACCTGCATCCAGGGTAGCTGGTTGCCGTTAACTCCCGGTTAACAATGAAATTTCTTCAAATGCCGGATATTCGCCGCCGGCCCCGGGCCGCCCCGATGCGGTTAATAAACCTAAATTCCTGGTTTTAACGAAGATGGCCAAGACAGCTATGACGAGAGGATTGTCCTAGCTTTACAGAAAAGGGGTTTAATGGTTAACATAGTTCGACTGTCCGAGGCGACAGCGGTGTGGGGCTGGGGTGACGTCATGCGGGTTTTACTCGTCGAAGATGATTCGAATACCGCCCAGAGTATCGAGCTGATTTTGAAATCAGAGGGATACATCGTCGATTCAACTGATCTGGGCGAAGACGGTCTCGAAATTGGCAAACTCTACGATTACGACATCATCATCCTGGATTTGATGTTGCCGGATATCGATGGTTATGAAGTCTTGCGGCGGCTGCGATCGGCGCGCGTCAATACGCCGATTTTGATCCTGTCCGGATTGAATGAGCTGGACAGCAAGATCAAAGGCCTGGGATTTGGTGCGGATGATTATCTGACCAAACCGTTCGATCGCCGCGAATTGCTGGCACGTATCCAGGCGATCGTGCGCCGTTCCAAGGGACATTCGGATTCCCTTATTCAGACCGGCAAGCTGAACGTCAATCTCGACACCAGGACGGTCGAGGTCGAAGGTCAGCCGCTGCACCTGACCGGCAAGGAATACGGCATTCTGGAACTGCTTTCCCTGCGCAAGGGGACGACCCTGACCAAGGAAATGTTCCTCAACCATCTCTATGGCGGGATGGACGAGCCGGAACTGAAAATCATCGACGTCTTTGTCTGCAAGTTGCGCAAGAAGCTGACCCAGGCGACCGGCGGCGAGAATTACATCGAAACGGTCTGGGGGCGCGGTTATGTGCTGCGCGATCCGGATGAAGGCCGTATCGGCCCGATGAAAAAGGCGGCAGAGGGCGCCTGATCGCCTTCCGGCACCTGAATTCTTCCAAACAAGCAACCCGGCGCGGTCAATATTCACCGCGCCGTTTTCTTTTACCGCTTACGGATATTCAAGCCGCTGAGAGGCGAAGGCGGCGTGGGTGACGTCGGCGTGCCGGGCGTTGTCGGCTTCGCCGGTGCCGTCACGGCAGGTGTCGCCATCGGCCGGACCGCCATGGCGCCAGTCGATCCCGGCGGCACCGCAAGGCCGGCACTGGCCGCTGGCGGGATGGGCAGCCGCGGGGTGGCCGGAAAGGCCGTCGACGACTTGCTATCGGCCCCGGCGATACAATAGACGCCCCGCTGCCCCGGAACCAACTGGAAGCGATCGGTCAGGCCGAGCACGGTTTCGGCACCGCCCAGGATCAGAAAGCCGTCATCCGGCATCTGTTTGGCGACACCGTTGAGCACCTTTGCCTTGGTCGGCTGATCGAAATAGATCAAAACGTTGCGGCAGAACACGACATCGAAGCGGCCCAGCGACCCCGGATCGCCGAGCAGATTGAATTCGCGATATTGCACGGCATTGCGGATCTTCTGACTGATCTGCCAGCGATCGCCGATCTGCTGGAAATATTTGACGAGCAGCGTGATCGGCAGGCCGCGCTGCACCTCGAACTGCGAATACATGCCGTCCCGGGCGCGGGTCAGAATCTCCGTCGAGATATCGGTGCCGACGATATCGATCTTCCAGCCATTGAGCTGCGGCCCCACTTCGGCCAGGATCATGGCCAGCGAATAGGCTTCCTGGCCGCTGGAACAGGCGGCGCTCCAGATACGGATCGTCTTGCTGGCGGCCCGGTTTTTGAGCAACGCCGGCAGGATCAACTGTTTGAACTGGTCGAAAGGCTTGTTGTCACGGAAGAAGAAGGATTCGTTGGTGGTCATGGCTTCGACCACGTCGCGAACCATGGCCTCATCCGGCCGCATGCGGATTGCCTTCACCAGTTCATCGAAGCCGGCCAGTTTCCATTTGCGCGCCACCGGCAGCAGACGGCTTTCCAGCAGGTAGGCCTTGTCATTGGTCAGGACCAGGCCGGAACGGTCGCGCAAGATCTGGCAGATGAATTCGAAATCGGTCACCGTCATTGGCCCGTCCTCGAAATGAACTTTCGGATATAGGGACCGATATCCGAAAGCGGCAGGACGGCACTGCAGAGACCTGCTGTCGCAACCGAACCCGGCATCCCCCAAACGACACTGGTTGCCTCATCCTGCGCGATGACGGTGCCACCGGCGCCGATCAGTTCCTGAGCGCCCTTCAATCCATCATGTCCCATGCCGGTCAGCATGGCGAACAGCACCTTGTTGCCATAGGCCTTGGTGATCGACCGCAGCATGGGATCGACCGCGGGGCGGCAGAAATTCTCTGGCGGATTCTTGTTGATCCGCATCACCTTGCGACCGTTCTCGACCACCACGGTCATATGGAAGTCACCCGGCGCGACATAGATCCGGCCACTCGTCACCGGCTCGCCATCCTTGGCTTCCGCCGCCGGCATACCGCTGGCCGTCGTCAGATGTTCGGCCAGAATCGTGGTGAAGGTCGCCGGCATATGCTGTGTCACGAAGACCGGCAGGGACTGGATCGGCCCCAAGGTCTGGAAGACCTTGAACAGGGCCTGTGGACCGCCGGTCGAACTGCCGACCACCAGGCAATCGGGCTTCGCCGTTCCCGCGGGACGCAGCTTCACTTCGACCTGGCCGTAGAGTTTACGCGGCGCCGCCGCCGCCGAGGATGCCGCAGCGGCCGTGGCGCCAGTCGCCGGGGTCGCAGGACCCCGGCGACGGCGCGCAACAGCCCCCCAGCTTTTCACTTTGGAGACCAGCTCGGTCTTGAAATCTTCTGCACCGTTGATCTGGCTGGTGGAGGTCGGCTTCGGCACGTAATCGGCCGCGCCCATCGACAACGCCTTCATGCTGATCGACGCGCCCTTCAAGGTCAGCGTCGAGGCCATGATGACCTGCACGTAGGGCTTGATGGCGATCAGCTGCGGCAGCGCCGTCATGCCGTCCATGACCGGCATTTCGATATCGAGCACGACGACATCGACATCGGTCTTGGCCAACGCATCCAGAGCGGCCTTGCCGTTGCCGGCACTGGCCACGACCTTGATGCCGCCATCAGTTTCCAATGTCCGCGTCAGCAGGCCCCGGATGACCATGGAATCATCGACCACCATCACCTTCACCGGGTTATCGGTGGGGGTTACCGGTGTCTTCACAGCTGTTTGTCCCAATGTCATCCGATTACTCCAATTCAGCAGTGCCGTCAGATCAGGCCGACTTGGCTGAACTTGGACTCGATGATCTCGCTATCGAACGGTTTCATGATGTATTCGTTGGCCCCCGCCCCGATCGCTTCCTGGATATGCTGGATATCGTTCTCGGTGGTGCAGAACACCACCACCGGCATCTGGCCACCATTCATCTTGCGCAGATGACGCAGGAACTCGATTCCGCTCATCACGGGCATGTTCCAGTCCAACAGGATCGCATCGGGCATCTGCTGTTGGCAGATATCCATCGCCATCCTGCCGTTCTCCGCCTCGTCGATCTGGAAGTTCAATCCTTCCAGAATCTTGCGGGCGACCATACGCACCACTTTCGAATCGTCGACCACCAGGCAAGACTTCATCTCGGCGCTCCACCCACCTCAACACTGCCTGGCAGATCGTCCCTCGGGGCACGATCGCTGAGACAGAATCATTTATTGTTCCGAATAGTCTTATGCAGCGTCGGCCCGGCCGCCGAAATTCAGCAGCGAGGCAACGCTCAATACCATCAGCAGGGAACCGTTCAGACGATAGATGCCGTCCGAGAAGTCACGCAGGCGCGGATTGAGCGTCGGCGGATTGCGCTGATAGTCCTTAACGTTGAGGCTGAGCACTTCGCCGACCGAATCCACCAGCAGACTGTAAAGTTCGCCGTCATGCTCGACCACGACCGACATCGAAACTTTGCCGCCATCACGCTTATCGAGCCCGAGACGCAGCCGCACATCGATCGCCGTCACGATCCGGCCGCGCAGATTGAGCGAGCCGGCCACTTCCGGCGGCGCCAGCGGCACGCGGGTGATGGTCTGCGGCCCAAGCACGTCCTGGACCTTGAGCACCGGGATGCCGAACAATTGGTCGGCGATCGACATGGTGACGTAATCGCGGGAATCACCCGACCCGAAGGCTAGCGCATCGGACTGGGATTCGGACGTGCCACGCCCTCCGTTGCTCCCGGTATTTTCCGGCATGCTCATGCGGCACCTCTGATTTCAGACAAAGTTTCGTTCAGTGTATTCACCAGGCCTTCGCGGTCGTATTTCGCGACATAGTCGTCGAAACCGACGAGGCGGCCCTTGGCGATATCCTTTGCATTGGCATGCGAGGACAAAGCGATGATCGGCGTTCCCTGCCAGGGGCCCGCCTTCTTCACCGTCTCGCAGAATTCAAATCCGGTCATGCCCGGCATTTCGATATCGCTGACGATGATATCGAAGGTTTCGCCCTGTTCGCACAGCGCGAGCGCCTTGTCCGGGCTGTCCGCCGTGGTGACCTGGAAACCAGCGGCGGAAAGCTGCGGCGCCAGCAGATGACGGAAGAAAGCACTGTCATCGACCAGCAGCAGCCGGCGGCCCTGGCCGGCGGTATCTTCCTCGGGCGAGCCGAACCAGTCGCCGAAGGCCTGCGACAGATAATAGCCGGTATCGATGATCTCGGTCGCATGGCCGGCGATCACCGCGCTGCCGATGCGGCCCGGCGCCGCTGCGCTCAGCTCGACATTGAGCCGCGCCTCGACGATATCGACGATATTGTCGACCATCAACCCCATGCTGTGCTCGCGATCGGAGAAGACCAGCACCGGCTGGCGGCCTGGTTCGCGCGACACTTCCTGACCGGCATCCATCGGCACCAGCGGCATCAGCTGGCCGCGATACTGCACGACCCAGCGGCCGTTGGAATTCTCGATGGTCGACCGATCCAGTTCCTCGAGACGCGCGACCAAGGCCAGCGGTACGGCTTTCGGCGCCCCATCGCCGGCCTTGAAGAGCAGCAGCGGCACGACCTCTTCGCCGGTCGTACGGGACTTGCGGGCCATGTTCTCGGCGGCTGCACTGTCGCCCATGCCCATCTGGCCGCTGCGCGCGGCAATACCGTTGGGATCCAGGATCATGATGACGCTGCCATCGCCGAGGATGGTGTTGCCTGAGAACATCTCGATGTCGCGCAGGATCGGCGCGACGGGCTTGACCACGATTTCTTCCGTATCGAACACCCGGTCGACCATGATGCCGAAACTGTAGGTGCCGACCTGGGTGACGACGATGAAAGTATCTTCGTCGGTCTTCGCTTCGTCGGTATCAAGGCGCAGCATCTCGCGCAGCGAGACAAGCGGCAGCAGGCGATTGCGCAAGCGTAGCACCGGCGTGTCCTTGATCTTCTCGACCTTCAGCTCGCCGCTGCTGGAAGCGCGCACCAATTCGACCACGCTGATCTGCGGAATGGCGAAACGCTCGCCGCTGCATTCCACGATCAGGGCCGAAACGATCGCCAGGGTCAGCGGGATCTTGATAACGAAAGTCGTGCCCTTGCCTTCCGTCGACCGCAATTCGACGGTACCGCCGATCTTCTCGATATTGGTCTTCACCACATCCATGCCGACACCGCGGCCGGAGACGCTGGTGACTTTGGCGGCAGTGGAGAAACCGGCCTTGAAGATGAATTGCTGGATCTGCTGCTCGCTCATCCCGTCCAGCTCGGATTCGCTGGCAAGGTTGTTCTGCAGGATCTTCGCCTTGATCTTCGAGAGTGCAAGGCCACGGCCGTCATCGGCAATTTCGATGATGATATGGCCGCCTTCGTGATAGGCGTTCAGCGTGACCTTGCCGGTTTCCGGCTTGCCGGCGCGCCGGCGATCTTCCGGCGTTTCCAGCCCGTGATCGGCGGAATTACGCACCATATGGGTCAGCGGATCCTTGATCATCTCAAGAACCTGCCGATCGAGTTCCGTATCCTGACCGATCATGACGAGATCGATCTTCTTCTTCAATTCGTGGCTGAGATCGCGAATCAGGCGCGGCAGCTTCGACCAGGCATTGCCGATCGGCTGCATGCGCGTCTTCATGACGCCTTCCTGCAACTCCGAGGTCACATGGTTCAGACGCTGCAGGGGGGCGGCGAATTCGCTGTCCTTGTGCTTGCGCAGGATCTGCAGCACCTGATTGCGGGTCAGCACCAATTCGCTGACCATCGTCATCAGGTTTTCCAGCAGATCGACATTGACGCGGATGGTCTGGTTGGCGACCGCCGAATCCTTGCTCTCACCGGCTTCCGCTGCCGGCTTCGCCGCGGGTTTTTCCGCTTTCGGCTCAGCCGGGTGCAATTCGGTGACCATCGCCGAGCTCGCCGGCTGAGCCGGCGCCGCACTGACAGGTGCCGCAGCCGCCGGCGCGGCCGAGAGCGAGGTGATGCCGTCACCCGGTGCGACGCGGCCCACCACTTCATCGCGGGTGGAAAACACCACGCCCATGATCATCGCCGTGATGCCCGCCGGCACTTCCAGCATGTTCATCGCCGCCTGGATATGGCCGGCGAAGGCATCGAATTGTGTGTCGTTGAAACCAAGGCTGCAGAGGCGCGCATGCGCAGCCTTCAGATCCGCCTCGTTGAAGCTGTCCGGACCGCCGGCAACCTTGCTGAAATACTCGCGCGCGCGGCCTTGCAGCTGGTCGATATTCATGCCGTCGAAAAAGCTTTTCAGGCGTAGATCGCCAAGCACGCGATTGAACAGCACTTCGACGATGGCGTCGATCGTGCCCATGCCGCCGATCTGCTCGTAAATGCTGGCACCGCCGGGCTTGGCGGGCCGCGCTGCCTGCAACGAAACGACCGAGCCGCCCTGCGCCGAAGATGCACTCTGCGGAGACGCACTCTGGGGAGGTGGCGCGGCCGGCGCCTTGGTGGCCGCCGGAGCCGGGGCGGCAACCGCGGCAGCACCGTCGGCAAAGGCATTCAGCCGCTTGATCAGATCCGAATCATCGCCTTGCGGCTCGCTGGCGGTCGCCTCGAGATCGCCCATGATCGAGCGGATCCGATCGAGGCATTCCAAGATCAGCGAAACCGCATCGGGCGTCACATCCAGCTCGCCGTCGCGTACCTTGCCGAGCACATTTTCACCGGCATGGGCGACCGATTCCAGCCTCGGCAAACCGAGGAAGCCGCAGGTGCCTTTGACGGTATGGACCAGACGAAAGATGTTACCCAGCAATTCCACGTCATTCGGGTTCTGCTCGAGCTTGACCAGCTCGACATCCAAAACCGCAAGATTCTCGAAAGTTTCCGTCAAGAATTCGCTGAGGAGATCATCCATCGCAAGGGCCCCATTAATCGCCTGTCATCAACCGGTCGCCTGCTTTACCGGACCACCGGCAAGTTTGGTTAGCATTGCAAGAAAGGATTAATTTAACGTGAAGCCATGATTAATCCGCGGGACTGTAAATAAACCAACGATCACGGCCGGTTAAGCGGCAATCGTCAGGGTGAATTGGCCGGCTGCCGGGCTCTCGCCGCGACAGGAAAGTCCGAAGCGACGGGCCAGCAAGGCCGTGAAATAAGCCAGCACGCTATGGGCAGAAAGATCAGCCAGGGGGAGCTTCTGGCTCAGTGCCTGCAAAATCTCGTCGGAGCAGGCGATCTGGGGCCCGCTGCCGGTCAATCGGAGATGCGGCGCCCTCGCCCCCGGTTCCAGCAGGGCCAGCACCGTGCCGCCGCGGGGCAAAGTCTCGGCCGTGACCAGGATCGCTGCCAGCAGCAATTTGCCGAAACCATCGGGAGCGTTGCTGACGGCGGCAAGGTCGGCATCCAGCCCGACCTTGCCGCCCTGCAGCGACTCAAAGGCAAGTTGTGCGGCTTCCTTCGGGCCGAAACTGGCCTGATTGCCGGCACTGCCGAACAGGCTGCGATAAAGCTGCAACAGAATACTGGCACGGCGGGCGCTGCGTTGGGCCAGGGCCAGCGCCTCGGTCTGCAAGGCGCTGTCCTGTTCGTCTTCCATCAGTTCCAGGCCGTTATTCACCGCACCGATCGGGCTGATGAGGTCATGGCAGATTTTCGAGGCCGCCAATTCCAGGACGCGCAAATCAATGTCCATAGTGCTTTCGACCTCTTGGAATACTTGGGACGGGCCGACGCCGCGGCGGCGCCCCGTTACGTTCTGACGTCATTCTCGCCTGTAAAGGTATACGGATTATTACCGGCGGTCAGATAATGTTAACCATAACCTAGCTTCAGGCGGCGGCTCTGCCGCTCGTTATCAGCTCTTCCCGATCAAGCCGATGTCAAAAGGCGAGGTTTGATAAATCTCATTGATCCAGTTGGAGAGCAGCAAATGACCATGAGGGCGCCAGCGATTCAGGGGCGGCAGCGACGTATCGTCGTTCGGAAAATAGTTAAACGGCAAGTTGATCGGCACATTGGCCTTAACGTCTCGAAAATATTCATCCGCGAGGGATCCCGAATCGTATTCGAGATGATCAAGCACATAGAGGCGCCGAAACTGCCGATCTTCTACGATGCAAACCCCCTTCTCTTCGGAATGTGCCAGCAAGGTGAGATCCGGACGATCCGCGATATCCGTGGCGTTGATTTCGGCCCAGCGCGATACCGGAATGGAGAAATCGTCGGAGAAACCATTGAGATAGGGTGAGGACGGCTTCAGGATTTTTTGCCTGTAGACCCCAAACGCTTTTTCCGGAAGCTGATGTTTCGGCACCCCATGAAAATGGTAGAGCGCGGCCATGGCGCCCCAGCAGACATTCATCGTCGAATGCACGTTGGTTTGCGTCCAGTCAAAAATACGCTGCATCTCCTGCCAATATGTGACGTTCTCATAGGGAATTGTCTCAACCGGCGTGCCGGTAATGATGAAACCGTCGAATTTCCGATCCTTCGCCGTCTCCCAGGTTTGGTAAAAGGCGAGCAGGTGATCTTCCGAGGTATTCTTGGGCTTGTGATTGCCGATCCGGACGAGCGAAAGTTCGATCTGCAGCGGCGAGGCGCCGAGGAGGCGCGCCATCTGCAGTTCGGTCTTGATCTTGTTCGGCATGAGATTGAGCAGCCCGATCTGAAGAGGGCGGATATCCTGACGGATCGCTTCCGTCTCGGTCATCACGCGCACACCCTCGTTCGCCAGGGCTTCGACTGCGGGCAGTTTATCGGGAATCTTAATAGGCATCGCGGTCACCAAAAGAACGACAATAGTTCGCCTCTGGGTCCGCACGCGGCCCTTTAGCGATTTTTTTAACGTGGCTGCAAGCCGGCCGGCCAAATCACCACGGACTCTTCATTTACAAGACGGGCGGAAGAATAGCTATAGCCCTGACTGATCGAACCTATCGAAGCCGGTGCCCGTCCGCGCGCCGCAGCACCGGCCCTGCCCCCCTTACCGATGCAAATCTCAGGGCAAAACCGCATGGTGGCAGGCCACGTGATGCGTTCCGCTTGCCGCACGCAGTCGCGGTTCCACCTCAGCGCAGATAGAAGTCGCCTTGGGGCAGCGCGAGCGGAAGGCGCAACCGCTGGGCGGGTTGAGGGGCGATGGCAGATCGCCCTTCAGCAGCAGATGCCCCCTCGCCTGCTCCAGATCCGGATCGGGGATCGGGACCGCGGAGATCAGCGCCTGGGTATAGGGATGCAAGGGCTGGCGCAGGATTGTGTCGCGGTCGGCGACCTCGGCCACCTTGCCGAGATAGAGCACCATGATGCGATGGCTGATATGCCGCACCACGCTGAGATTATGCGAGATGAAGATCAGCGACATGCCGGTCTCCCGCTGCAAATCCATCAGCAGATTGACGATCTGGGCCTGGATCGAGACATCGAGCGCCGAGACCGGCTCGTCGCAGACGATCAGCTTCGGGTTGTTGATCATCGCCCGGGCGATGCCGATGCGCTGACATTGCCCGCCGGAAAATTCATGGGGATAGCGGTTGATATGCTGCGGCTGAAGCCCGACCTTCGCCAGCATGGTCTGTACCCGGCTTTTCACCTCGGCCGCCGGAAGCCGCGGATTGAAGGTGCGCAGCGGCTCGGCGATGATCTGGCCGATGGTCATGCGCGGATCGAGCGAGGCCAGGGGATCCTGGAAGATGATCTGCATGTCCCGGCGCTTCTGGCGCATCGCCTCCTGCGTCAGTGACGCGAGATTCTCGCCCAGCCAGACGATGCGACCGGCCTTGGCGGGCAACAGACGGAGCACTGCCCGCCCCAAGGTCGATTTGCCGCAACCGGATTCGCCGACCAGCCCCAATGTCTCGCCCGGCCATAGATCGAAGCTGACACCATCGACGGCCTTGACGACGCTTGGCGCCCCGCCGAACAGGCCGCCGCCGGCAATCGTGAAATGGACCTTGAGGTCCTGCACCGACAGCAGCGGGCCAGACAGGGCCAAGTCCGACAGCACCGGGACCGATGTCACAGAAACGGGAGATGGCATGCTTTCTTCCTCTGTGGTGCGAATTCCTCTAAAGGCGGCCGGTCGGTGAGGCAGACCGGCAGGCGATAGTCGCAGCGGTCATGGAAGGCACAGCCGCCGGGGAGGTTCTGCAAATTGGGCGGCTGGCCGGGAATCGCATACAGGCGGTCGGCCTGATCTTCATCGAGCCGCGGCATCGAGCGCAGCAAGCCCTGGGTATAGGGATGCTGTGGCGATTTGAAGATGTCGCGGACCGGGCCCGCCTCGACGACATTGCCGCCATACATCACCATCACCCGGTCGCACAATCCGGCGATGACGCCAAGATCATGGGTGATAAAGGCGATGGTCGTATTGCTGTCGCGCTTCAATTGCCGCAGCAATTCCAGGATCTGCGCCTGCACCGTGACATCGAGGGCGGTGGTCGGCTCGTCGGCGATCAGCAGTTCCGGCCGGCAGAGCAAGGCCATGGCGATCATCACGCGCTGGCGCATGCCGCCGGAAAATTCATGCGGATACATATTGAGGCGGCGGGCGGCTTCGGGGATCTGCACCTGTTCCAGCATCTCGACGGCGCGGCGGCGTGCCTCGCTTTCACCCATGCCCTGATGCGTGACCAGCACTTCCGTCATCTGCCGGCGCACCGTCAGATAGGGGTTGAGCGAGGTCATCGGGTCCTGGAAGATCATCGACAGGCGCACGCCGCGGATCTTGTTGAGCTCCTTGCGCGGCAGGCCGAGAATCTCGCTGTCACGAAACCGGATGCTGCCCTGTGCCCGGCCGTTTTGCGCCAGCAGGCCCATCAGCGCCATGAAGATCTGCGTCTTGCCGGAACCGGATTCACCGACAATGCCCAGGGTCTCGCCGGGCTTGAGGACGAAACTGACCCCGTTCACCGCACTGACTTCGCCGTCCGGCGTGGCGAAACCGACCCGCAGGTCCCGCACATCGAGAATATGATCGCTCGTTGCCATCCGATCCGCCTCACCGGTCTTTCGGGTCGAAGGCATCGCGCAACCCGTCGCCGATGAAATTGAGGCAGAGCAGCGTCACCGCCAGGACGCCGCCGGGCCCGATCACCGCCATCGGTGCCATCTCCATGACATTTGCGCCTTCGCTGACGAGGGTACCCCAGCTGGAATCCGGTTCCTGCACGCCCATGCCGAGAAAGCTGATGAAGGATTCCGTCAGGATGACGGAAGGCACGGTCAGGGTCACATAGACCACCACCGGCCCCAGGCAGTTCGGAATGATGTGCCGCAGGATGATGTTATGCGTCCGCACGCCGCTCGCTTCGGCCGCTTCGATGAATTCCTTGCGGCGCAGGCTGATCGTCTGGCCGCGCACGATGCGGGCCATGTCGAGCCAGGAGATGGCGCCGATCGCCATATAGATGAGGGTCATGTCGCGACCGAAGACCACGGTCAGCATGATCACGAAAAAGATGAAGGGCAGCGAATACAGAATGTCGACGATCCGCATCATGATGCCATCGGCCCGGCCGCCCAGAAAACCCGCCGTGGCACCCCAGGCAACGCCGATCACCAGGCTGACCAGGGTGGCGACGAAGCCGACGGTGAGCGACACCTGACCGCCATAGAGCGTGCGGACGAAGAGATCGCGGCCATTGGCATCGGTCCCGAAATAATAGCCCTGGGACCAGTCAGGCCCCGCCTGGATCAGGTCGTAATTAATATCGTCCTGGCTGCGCAGGCCGAAATAGGGCGCCCCGAAACAGGCGATGGCGATCACGACGAAGAGGATCAGGCTCACCATCGCCGCCTTGTTGTGCTGAAAGCGGCGCAACGCATCGGAGAAGAGAGATCGCCCTTTGACCGCGGATAGGCGGCCGGCGTCAGGCGTTGCGAGGGCTGTGCTCATGTCTTACCTCAGTAGCGAATCTTGGGATCGAGCAGGCCGTAGAGCAGATCGGTCAGCAAGTTGCACAGAATGATCAAGGCGCCGTAGAAGATGGTGACGCCCATCACCATGGTGTAATCGCGGTTGAGTGAGCCTTGCACGAAATAGCGTCCGATCCCCGGAATGCCGAAGATCTGCTCCACCACCACCGAACCGGTGATGATCATCGCGATGGCCGGACCGAGATAGGACACGACCGGCAGGATGGCCGCCCGGATGGCATGCCGCGTGACGGTGACGATTTCCGGCAGGCCCTTGGCACGCGCGGTCCGGATATAATTGGTATGCAGCACCTCGATCATGCTGCCCCGCATCAGGCGGGTGATGACGGCGATCTGCGGCAGGCATAAGGCGGCCACCGGCAGAATGAAATGCTGCCACGAGCCCCAGCCGCCGACCGGCAATAGCGAAAAGGTCAGACCGAAGACGAGGGTCAGCACCGGCGCCACGACGAAATTGGGCACGGCGATGCCGATCATCGAAATGCCGGTCGCCAGGTAATCGACCATGCTGTTCTGCTTGAAGGCCGCCGCGATGCCCAGCGTAATGCCGATCGCCAGAGCCAGGATGATGGCGATAAGGCCAAGTTCCAGCGATACCGGAAAGCCCTGCATGATGAGGTCGGTGACGCTGAAATCCTTGTATTTGAAGGATGGGCCAAAATCGCCATGGGCCAGGCCGCCGAGATAGCGGAGGAATTGCTGCCAGAGGGGTTCATCCAGATGATAGGCCTTCAACAGCGCCGCCTCGACCTCGGGCGGGACCTTGCGCTCGCGCGAGAACGGCCCGCCCGGCGCCAGGCGGATCATAAAGAAAGAAATCAGCACGATCAGGAACAGGGTCGGAACAGCCCCGCCCAGACGCCGCAGGAAATATCGCAGCATCGCTACAGGCTCCGCTTGCCAGAATCAGGCCTGGCGACATCAGGCATGACAGCAACAACGGCGGCCGGCGCGACGACGGGCGCCGGCCGCCATGGCCGCGTTAGTTGACCGACATGTAACGGGCCAGATGGTAGTCGAGAATATTGTATTCCCAACCGTGGACCCGCTTCGAGACCATATGTTTGGTCTTGTAATAGAGCAAGGGAATCACCGGCAGGTCATCGACGAAAATCCGCTCGCCCTGTTCCAGCAATTGCATCCGCTTGGCCGGATCGCGTTCGGTGGCCGAACCTTTGATGAACTTGTCGTAATCGGCACTGTTATACCCGGCATCGTTACGCACGCCGGCATCGGAGAGGAAGAGATCCGCATAGGTCATCGGATCGCTGTAATCGCCGATCCAGGCGGCACGCGCAACGTCGAATTGCTTGTTGTCGCGGGTGTCGAGATAGACCTTCCATTCCTGATTGGTCAGGGTCGCATTGACGCCGATCTGCTTCCACATGTTCTGGACGGCGATCGCAATCTTCTTATGGTCTTCATTGGTGTTGTAGAGGATGTCGATCTTCAGCGGATGGCCGGGACCGTAGCCGGCTTTCGCCAGCAAGGCCTTGGCTTCCTTCACACGCTCGGCCGGCGGCGTGTTCTTATAGGTCATTTCCTGCGGCTGATAGCCGGGAATGCCGGGCGGCACCCAGGAATAGCCGGGCAGATAGACGCCCTGCATCACCTTGTTGGCAAGCGTCTCGCGATCGATCGCCATCGAGAGCGCCTGGCGGATATCCTTGCTCTTGCCCCAGGGATCGCGGGTCAGATTGACGACATAATAATAGGTGCCGAGATAGGGCTTGCCCTCATACTCGTCCTTCATCTTGCTTTCGATGAGTTTGATCTGATCGGCGGGGACTTCATAGGTGATGTCCAGTTCGCTGGCGCGGAAACGCTTGAATTCCTCGGACACATCCTCGGTCGGATAATAGACCAGCTTGTCCAGCTTCACATCCGCCGCATCGTAATAATTGGGATTCTTCTGCATGGTGAGCGAGGATTGCGGCGTCCAGGCCGTCAGCGTGAAGGCGCCGTTGCCGACCAGCTTGCCGGGCTTCGTCCAATCGGCGCCGTATTTCTCGATCGCCGCCTTGTTGACCGGCAGGAAGCTGGAATGGCGCAGCAGGCCAAGCAGATAGGGCGTCGGCTTGGCCAGCACGATCTTCAAGGTATGATCATCGACCGCCGTCACGCCGAGCTTGGAAAGATCCTTTTCCTGCCCCTTGTTGATCTGTTCGGCGTTGAGGATGACATAAGCGACGGGCGCGTAATCCGAGGCGGTGGCGGGGTTGAGCAGGCGCTGGAAGGAATAGACGAAATCCGCCGCCGTCACCGGTGTGCCGTCCGACCATTTGGCATCGCGCAGATGGAAGGTATAGGTCAGGCCGTCATCGCTGACCTCCCATTTCTCGGCCATGCCGGGCGCGACCTGTCCGTCTACCGTATAGGTCGTCAGCCCTTCGAATAATTCATATTGAATATTGGATTCCGGGACGCCGGTCGATTTCGCGGGATCGAGCGTTTCGGGTTCGGCGCCGTTGCCGCGATTGAGCACGGAATCCGCCGAAGCAAAAGCAGTCGTCATCAGTAACGCGGCAATCGTCAATGCCGGGATCGTCAAGCCCGGCCGGGCTTTTTTCATCATGCATTCCTCCCTGAAGATTATTGTATGTCGATCAGTCTTGCGCTGACATGAAGACTTGCCTCGCAAAGGAGACAATCAGCATCCGTCACGAAGATGCGAAACTCTCCCCGATCCCACTGCCGCATTCAACTAGATTGTTAGGATTTAAATGCTTCTGAACTGAAAGTATCATTCGTTCCCGTGCAGGGGGATAGGACGTAACGCCGCGCCATTTCGACGGCAACGCACGCAATATTATGAGGAAGAAATGAGAAGATGACACCGACCGATTTGACCCCCGGCATTTATGTCCGCCATCCCACGCAACCCGATTGGGGACTCGGCCAGGTCCAATCCGCCGTGGGTCATCGGGTGACAGTGAATTTTGAGAATTGCGGGAAGCTACTTATCGACATTCGTCAGGTCGCCTTGGAAATTGTCGACCCGGCTGACGAAAAAGGGCGGCGCTAATTTCCTATTGGGCGGAGAGAGCTGGGTTTATAGGGCTTTATGCTCTGTTCTTAAGCTTTCAGACATACACAAACTTGCATTGGCCGGATTCAATCCTATACTTGGGAGTATGTAACCTGCGGCTTTTATAGCGATAGTGGGGTTCGTCATGTCTGGGGGGCTCGGCATGGGCGAGAAAGCAATTTTGGATTTTCCGAAAGAGCGACGCTGCTGGCGCCGACGTGTAACCGACGAGTTATCCCTCTCGCAGCTGGATGCCCATGTCCGGGTACATCCGGATCTCACCATCATCTGGTGCGATGAAACCTATGCCGCCATTTATTCCCTGACGCCGGCTGAAATGATCGGCCGGTCGCTGGAGAATTGGATTCCAGTGCAGGATCTGTTTCATTTGCGCAAGCGCCTGGCTGAGATCGCCAGGGATGGGAGCGCCAGCGGGTATGAAACCCAGCGCATCATGTCCGACGGGCATGTGCATTGGTGGCGCTGGACCGGCAAGCCGGAACGCGCCGTCGATGGCGAGACGATCGAAATTCACTGTGTCGGGCGAGACGTGACCGTCTTGAAAGAGGCGGAGGAGAATGCCGCATTCGAGCGTCACCGCGCCACCGCAGCCGAAGCACATCTGATCGATACGATTGAAAGCATCGCTGACGGCCTGATGCTGATCGATGCGGAGATGACCTTTGTCACGATGAACGATCGCCTGCGGGATTTTCACCCGATTGCCGTGAATTTGGCGCGGCCCAACATGCCGATCGCCGAACTGATACGGCAAACGGCGATGGCCGGCGAATATGGCCCACTCAACCAGGATATCGAGTCTTTTGTCGCCAGCTACATGGCAGACCTGCACGCCTGCCGGGATCGAGAACAGGCTTTCTCCGGCAATCGCTGGGCCCTCATCTCGCACCGTGCGACAACGCATGGCGGCCGCGTCGCCCTATGGACCGACATCACGGCGCTGAAGCAACGCGAAGTCAGAGCAGCACTCGGACGCGATCGATTGCAGGTCCAGGCCGATAGCCTGCAGCGCCTGCTGACCGAGTTGCAGGAAGCAAAGGCACAGGCCGAACAGGCCAATCGGGCAAAGTCGCAGTTTCTCACCAGCATGAGTCATGAATTGCGGACGCCGTTGAATGCGGTGATCGGCTTTGCCGAGATCATGGATCTCAAACTGTTCGGGCCGCTGGGGACGCCGGCCTATGGCGAATATATCGGCGATATTCTCAAAAGCAGCCGTCATCTGCTGCAGCTGATCGAATCCGTTCTCGATATGTCGCGGATCGAGGCCGGAAAGTTACATCTGAAGATCGAAACCATCGAACCGGCCGTGATCGCCCGCGATGCCTTGACCATGTTGCCGACCAAAAGCGGGCAGCAAATTGCCGTCAAAGTCACGGGCGCTGAAGCTTGCGGCTATTTTCAGGGGGACCGGCTGGCGATTCTGCAGATTCTCGTCAATCTGCTTTCCAATGCGATCAAGGCAACGCCGGTCGAAGGACGTGTCATCCTCGTCTTCAGTCGCTCTCCCCAGGCCGTGGAGATCAAGATCAACGATACGGGACCGGGTCTGACGCCGGCGGAAATCGACCTGGTCATGCAGCCTTTCGGCCAGATCGATCACGGCATCATGACGACGGCGGTGGGACGCGGCCTGGGCCTGGGCATTCCGATCGCCAGATCCTTGGCCGAAGCCCATGGCGGCAGCTTCGTCTTCGACAGCGTCAAAGGCAGCGGCACCACCATCCGTGTCACCATTCCGCAGCCGCCGGTTCCCAGAGAGGTGCCGGCTTTCTCGGCGAGTGGAGCCTCTAAAAATTCAGTAAATCTAATTAGATAGAAGAGATTTACTGAAGGCTTGACTCCGCTGCATGTTTTAGAACAAAAATAGAACATGAAGTGGAAAACCTGCCCTGCCGACAGCACGGGCACCCTTGGCGGTGCCACCGATCCTGCTCCAGCCGGGATAACGGCCGCAGAGGAGCTAACGGTCGCGGAGAAGCTGGCGGCATTGCGCAGCCAATTGGCGCGGACCACCTCGGGCGGCGCCGTCGCAAGACGAGAAGCCGGTGGCGGCAAATCGCCCGTCCTGCCGCTGGGTCTCGCACATGTCGACCGGCATCTCGGCGGTGGCCTGGCGCGGGATGCGCTGCATGAAATCGCCGGGCTCGGCTTCGATCGGGAACAGGCGGCCCTGCCGGCTTTCTTCGCCCTGCAGCTCATTCGCCCTTACCTGACGCCAGGGCGAAAGGACGGCGCCTGTTTGTGGATTTCGCCGCATCAGGATCTCTATGCACCGGGGTTGCGATACGGGGATGTCGATCCCGCCCGGCTGGTGCTGGTGGCGACGCGCAACGATCAGGAAACCCTCTGGGCGATGGAAGAGGCCCTGCGTGCGGATGGTATTGCCTTCGTCATCGGTGAACTGGATCAGCTCGACCTCACCGCCAGCCGCCGCCTGCAACTGGCCGCCGAGAGCCATGGATGCACCGCCCTGGCGCTGCGCCGCGCGGCGCGGGCGGGGTAGGTGTGCTCATAAACTCGGAGCGCCGTGCGGAACGGCGAGGTCCGTCGTGCCCAAGAGCGGAAGCCGACGATGCATAGGCGAATGTCCGCTTGGGCCACGGGCCTCCCCGCCTTTGCTCCGGGCGGCAAGCTTCAGTGCTTCACGTCTCTGAGGGCGCCCGCCAAGCCGTCGATAATGTACTTGACCCAACGGTCGTCTCTCGCGAGGGCCTCAGTCTTCAATTTCAACTGATCTTCATCCGTTAGCGGCAGCGGTTGCTGCGGGTCGTCCTTTTCGATGAACATCATCATTGGGACCTCTCAAGGGCAAGACTCCCCGGTGTCTATCGTTCCAGAGCGAGTTTCTTGTTCCACTCCGCGCCCGGGCCCGCGGGTATGGATTGTGACCTTGGATCGATTCCGCGAGGCGTCATCGAGGGACAGTGCCGCTGATGCATCTTCTCATGCGCCAAAAACAAAATAACCCTTGCACCGCCTGCGCGATGAGTAGCTAGTGTTTGCCTCAGCGCGCCACGCTGCTCAGCCATCGGAGGGCGCAATGCAGAGCTATGTAAACCACGAAAATATCAGACGTTATCAGAAGCTCGTCGCCATCAGTGAGGGTGACCCGTCACGCGATGAAGCACGGCATCAGACGCTGTTACGACTCCTGGCCGAGGAAAGAGCCAAGGACGTGCGGCCGGACGATTGGCCGGACACCTGATCTGGAGCGCCCGTAGATTGCGTCAATCGAATTCGGCTCCACGTTCCGCTTGCCTAGTTGGTCCTCTTCGCCGCCGCTCCGCAGGATGCATCCGCGCGCGCCGTTAAGCGCCGCGCGATCGGCATCAGCAGGTATGGCGCAAGGTGGATCGGAAACTGCGTCATCGCGAAATAGAGCCAGGTGGTGGGCGGCAATGCGCCGGCGGTTGCCGCCAGCATCAGGCCGAGATTGCGCTGTGACACCATCAGTCCGAGTGCGAGCGCGCGCTCGGTGCCGATGCGGCGGAACAGCAGCGTGGTGACCGCGAGCAGGGTGAAATAGATCGCAAACGAGAGAGCTGCGAGGCCAAGGGTGAACAGCGGCTGTGCGAGGAGGTCGCGCACGACGTCGCCCATGATCGCGGCAGCGAACATGAAGAGGATGATGATGTTGAGGCCGTCGATCGGCGTCTTGTGACGCTGGATCGCCTCCGCGCCGAAGATCCATCGGATGGCGGTTGCGGCCAGCAGCGAGGCCGCGAGGATGCCGAGCAGTTTCAGGCCCAACGCCAACGGCGTGACGCTGAGCATGTCGCCGAGGAAGAGGCCGGCGAACAGCGAGGCCGTGAAGGGCACCAGCGCGGTCGAGGTTACCAGCGTGATCAGCACGAGCGTGGCATCGAGACCCATCAGCGCGGCCAGTGCCGGAGAGGCCATCATCGGCGAGGCCATGCTCTGGAGCATCAGCGCGAGCGAAAGGCCAGGGGCGCGCGCCGTGAGCCCGGTTGCATGGGCGATCAACCCGACGATCAGCGGCACGCCGATCGTGGTCCAGGCGGTGGCAGTTGCCACCAGCGCCGGCCGGCGCAGATGGCTGTAGAGGGCGGCCAGATCGACCCGCATGAAGGAGATGCAGAGCAGGCAGAGGATGGCCTCGGTGAGATAGGGGCGCAGCAGCGCACCGAGCGGTGGCACCGCGGCCGCGATGAAGACGACAGCGGCGACCCCGCGCGTGCCCTGACTGCCGAGCCATGTCAGGACGCGCAGCGGTAAGGTGAGGATGGTCTGGGGAGGAGAAAGCATGGCGTTGAGCGTTGGCTACGGGACTGTCATCCCAATCCCTTCAGCCACGCGCCGATCTCGCCGACGGCGACATTTGCCTGCTGCAACAGCTTGCCCATCGTGAAGAAGCCATGGAATTGGCCGGGATAGTGCTTGGTCGTGACCGATACGCCGGCCTGCTCGAGCCGCGCGGCATATTCGTCGCCTTCGTCGCGCAGCGGATCGGCGCCGGCGGTCAGCACATAGGCCGGCGGCAGGCCGGCCAGGTTTTGCGCGCGCGCCGGTGAAGCGCGCCAGTCGTGGATGTCGGCGACGCCATTGAGGTAGTGGTCGCGAAACCAG
>LNAP01000606.1_pt1 | contig 39521 bp, 34 predicted proteins | sample 602601 | NCBI WGS metagenome assembly LNAP01 (sample SAMN02440304, study PRJNA202911) | soil metagenome | biome: Subtropical and temperate rainforests or woodlands; isolation source: soil samples (1 kg each in a 20% v/v slurry with milli Q water) were... ... | reverse complement strand
AGTCACGATCCAGAAAGAAAGCACCGTGCTGGACGAGTACAACGAACCCGTTTTTGATTGGGTAGACGTAGACACCGTGTGGGCTGACATACGCCACCTGTCCGGCCTGGAAACGATCAAGAGCAATGCCGAGGTATCGCTCGTTAAGTCCAGCATACGGATACGCTACAGGGCCGGTATCACGGCGGCCATGCGTGTGCTGTACGGCACCACCATTTACGACATTGACGCGGTGCTGATGGATACCCACGACCGCGAATACATAGACCTTATTTGTACTGCTATGGGAACCACAGAATGATGACACTGGACGAAGTAAAGCTCCACCTACGGGTAGACCACGACACCGAGGACGCAGCCATCACAGCGATGCTTGACGCCAGCATTGCCGCTGCTGCTGACTACCTGAACCTGGACTATGATGACCTATCGACAGACCCAGCGACACCGGCACCAATTAAAGCCGCTGTCCTGTTGCAAGTGGGCGACCTGTATACCAACCGGGAACGGCAGGCAGATAAGCAGTTTTACGGCAATTCGACGTATGAACGGCTGCTGAACCCGTACCGGGCGATGGATGTTTAACGGGCTGGCACGGTAAACAACAGTCCAAACCCATCGGGCGAAAATACGTAGACGAAACGTAGACGGCGGCTGGACGGAAAAAGGGCTTGCGGCCTTTCGGTGCAAGCCCTTGATTTTACTAAGTAATTTGGTGCCCCCCCCGTGAGTCGAACACGGCACCAACGGATTATGAGTCCGCTGCTCTAACCAAGCATGAGCTAGAGGGGCACTAAGCCCGAAATTATCGCATAATCCGGCGAACGTTGCCCGGCCACTATGCAGGCGATATTTTTTGACATTGTTTTCACTGACGTGTCGTTAGCAACGATGTTATCGTCCCACAAAAACGGTCTTTTAGCGTGCGGCCAATCGTCGCTCTGGTGGCACAAGCACTTTCGAGGAAAGAGGAAATACATGCTTCGCAACAGCGCCCTGGCGTTAGTCTTTTCTTTATCAGTGGCAAGTTCGCCGTGGGCTGCACAGATAGCCAGTTTTTCTCCCCAGGGGCGTGTGTCGGTAGTAGAAAGCGTGCGTGCGACGTTTGATATGGCGGTGGTTGATTTCGGCGATGATCAGGCGGCTGCGCCGCTTGATGTGGTGTGCGACGACATGGCCGTCAAGGGGCAGGGCCGCTGGACCGATGACCGTCATTGGAGCTATGTCTTTACGGTCAACCCAGGTCCTGGAACGACGTGTTCGGCCATCGTGCGGCCCGCGTTCAGAACCGCGGCGGGCGAGGCGTTGCGCGGCAAGTCCCGTTTCAGCTTTCAAACCGGTGGTCCGCATATTGTCGATACCCGGCCTTATGGCTCTACGATCGACGAGGATCAGGTCTTTGTCCTGCGCTTTAATGGCTCGGTCAAGCCCGATACCGTGCTTGCTCACACGACATGCCTTATCGACGGCCTGGGCGAGGCGGTGCCGGTGCGCGCCATTACGGGCGCCGAGCGCGATGCATTGTTGGAAGCCAGCTATTTTCCAAAAGAGCAGCAAGGTTTAATGACGCAGTTGGTGCAGTGCAAGCGCCGTTTGCCGGCCGAGGCACGGGTGCGTCTGAAAGTAGGCGCGGGTGTGGCGGCGCAGTCGGGCGTTGTGTCGACAGCCGCCCAGCACTTCGACTACTCGGTGCGTGCGCCGTTTAAGGCGACGTTTAGTTGCCAACGCGAAAATGCCAATGCGCCGTGCACGCCCGTTTTGCCAATAACGGTGGCTTTTAATGCGCCGGTTTCGGTCGAGCAGGCCGCCAAGGTTCGTCTTCAATTGTCCTCTGGCGAACGTGCACCCACGGTGGATGGCGATAGGGGCTATCGCAATAGTGTGAATAGCGTTCGCTTTGACGGTCCGTTTCCCGAGCGCGCCGAGTTAACCGTTAGCTTGCCGTTCGACCTGGTCGATGATGCGGGGCGGGCCTTGTCGAATGCGGATCAATTCCCTTTAACCACCCGTACGGCGCCTTACCCGCCGCTGGTGAAGTTTGCGGCGGCGCCTTTCGGGGTGATCGAGCGCCTGGCGAATGTGCCCGCCGGGCAGAGCGAAGCGGACTATCCGGCCAGTGTGCCGTTGACGCTGCGTAATGTCGAAGCGGCATTGCGCGGTAAAGAGCTGGGCGTTTCAACCGGAAAGGTGCGCGATTACGCCACGCAGTCCGATAAAGATGTGTTGCATTGGTATGCCCGTGTTCAGCGATTGGAGAGCGGTCGTTGGACGCCGGCGCAGATCAAGGCGATTATGGCCGATAAGGCGCCGTCTTCGGATGACGCGGCCACTATCGACACACGTGAATTCTCGGTTTTAAACACGCAGAAGAATACCCAGGAGCTGACGCTGCCGGCGATTTCTGAAGAAGACCCGCGTCCGTTTGAAGTGATTGGCGTTCCGGTCGGCGAGCCAGGCTTTCATGTGCTGGAAGTGGAATCCGCGCGCCTGGGACAGTCGCTGCTGGCGTCGGCCAAGCCGATGTATGTGCGCACGACCGCCTTGGTGACGAATCTTGGCGTGCACATCAAGCGCGGCCGCGACGACATGCTGGCCTGGGTGACGACGCTTGATACGGGCCGTGTCGTGCCGGATGCGCAAGTGGCGGTTTTAAGCTGCTCGGGCGAAGTGCTGGCCACCGGCAAGACCGATGCCCAAGGGCTTTGGCATCATGTGGAGCCGATTGACGCGCCGGATTACTGCGAGAGCACCGGTTTAAGCGGCGTGTATGTTTCCGCGCGCATTCCGGCCAATCATCCGCAGGCGCATGGCAAGGCTGATTTTTCGTTTGTGATGTCGGACTGGAATGGGGGGATCGAGCCCTGGCGCTTTAATGTACCCACCGATAGCGACCCGGTGCCGACCACGATTACCCATACGGTGTTTGACCGTACCTTGTTTCGCGCGGGCGAAACGGTTTCGATGAAGCATTTCATTCGTACTCAAGTGCGGGACGGCCTTGCTTTGCCCGTCGACCCGTCTGCGCTGCCCGATAAACTGGTGATTGAACATCAGGGTTCGGATCAACGCTATGAGCAACCGCTGACCTGGACGAAAACGCCGTCGGGGGGGCTGAACGCGCAAAGCCGCTTTGCCATTCCCGAAACCGCCAAGCTGGGCGTCTACAGCATTGCATTGATGGCGAAGGACGATTATGCCGCCACCGATGGCCAGTTCAGGGTCGAGGAGTTCAAGCTGCCCGTCCTGACGGGAAATCTGAAAATCAGCGGTGACTCCGGTGCGGCTGTTTTGGTCGCGCCCCGTACGTTGAGTGCCGACATGCAAATTTCATATGTTTCGGGCGGTCCGGCGGGCGAGCTGCCGGTCAGTATTTCAGGTGTGATGCGCGATAAATGGGTGACATTTGATGGGTACGAGGACTACTCATTCAGCCCTCCGTCCGACGCCCGGCAGGACGATAGCGAGAGCAGTTCCAACGAAGAATCGGAAGGGTCCCAAAAACTGTTTCTGGATAAAAAATCGATCGTGCTCGATGCGCAGGGGGGCGCGCGCCTGACGCTTGATGCCTTGCCCGCGATTGAACGGCCCCAAGAGCTTTTGTTCGAGGCGGGCTTTGCCGACCCCAATGGGGAGATTCAAACCATCCAGCAGGTGGTGTCCGCCTGGCCCGCTGATTGGCAGGCGGGGATTCGTACCGGAAGCTGGGTGCAAATGGGCCAGCCCGTGCCGGTTTCGGCCCTGGCGCTGTCGTCGGCGGGGCAGCCGCAAGCCAATGCCGACGTGACGGTCAGCGCCGTTAGCCAGACGACGTATTCGACCCGCAAGCGCATGGTGGGCGGCTTTTACAGTTACGACAATCATACCGAGACCCGAGATCTGGGCACCGTATGCCAGGGTAAGACGGATGACAAAGGTGTGCTGGCGTGTTCGGTTGAGCTGAACGAGTCGGGATCGATTCAACTCATTGCCACGGTCAGCGATGCGCAAGGACGTAAGTCCAAAGCGGTCTCCACCGTCTGGGTGGTGGGGGCGTCCGAACTGTGGTTTGGCGGTCAGAATGACGATCGTATCGATGTCATTCCAGAAAAGAAAAACTACCGGCCGGGTGAAACCGCGCGCTTCCAGGTGCGCATGCCTTTTCGCGAGGCAACGGCTCTGGTGAGCGTCGAGCGTGAAGGCGTGCTGGCGACCCAGGTGGTCGCGCTGGAAGGCACTGATCCAAGCGTCGAGGTACTCATGCAGCCGCAGTGGGGGCCGAATGTCTATGTCTCAGTGCTGGTGTTGCGCGGCCGTTTGCGCGCCGCGCCGTGGTATTCGTTCTTTACCTGGGGATGGCAGCAGCCCAAGGCCTGGTATGGCGCGTTTAAAAACGACAAGTCCTACGCCGCGCCGACGGCCTTGGTGGACTTGTCCAAGCCCGCGTTTCGGTTCGGTCTGGCGCAAGTCAATGTGTCCGACACGCAAGATCAGTTAACGGTCAAGGTCACCGCCGATAAGCCGACGTATCCGGTGCGGGGCAAAGCCAAGGTCGCGATACAGGTCACGAAGCCTGATGGCCAGCCCGCGGCAAATGGACAAGTGGCTTTTGCTGCGGTCGATCAGGCCTTGCTTGAGCTGTCGCCCAATACCAGTTGGGATTTGCTCGACGCCATGCGTCAGCGCCGCAGCTATGGGGTCGAAACAGCCACTGCGCAAATGCAGATTGTGGGGCGGCGTCATTATGGGCGCAAGGCCTTGCCGGCGGGCGGCGGGGGCGGTAAAAGCCCGACGCGCGAATTGCTTGATACCTTGTTGTTATGGCAGCCGCTGGTCCAGTTGGACGAGCAGGGGCGCGCCGAGCTGACCTTGCCGCTGAACGATGCCATTACCCGTTTCCGGCTGGTGGCCGTTGCGGATTACGGCGCCACGCAATTTGGCACGGGCAACGTTCAAATTGCCACGACGCAAGACGTACAGGTGATTTCGGGTTTGCCGGCGCTGGTGCGTGAAGGCGATCGCTATCAGGCGATGGCGACCGTGCGCAACACCACTCAACGCGATATGCGTATTCGGGTCGACGCCGGTTTTGAGGCGCAAGGCGTGTCCGATCAGCGTTTGGAGCCGCAATCGGTCGCGGTGGCGGCGGGCGCGGCTCAGACGGTGGTTTGGACGGTCACCGCGCCGCAAAGCAATGCATTTGAACCGTCGACCCAGCTTAAGTGGAAGCTGCAGGCCTCTGAAGAGTATGCAGCTCAAGGGAACGCGGGCCAGACGGGGCAGGGCGAGTCGCCCGCATTCGATCGCCTCGCGGTGAATCAGACATTGATTCCCGTCGTACCCGTGGCGGCTACGCAAGCGACGTTGTTGGCGCTTGACTCGGCCGCGCCGATTCGTCTGGCGGTCTCCCCTCCCAAGGGGGCTGAACTCAATGCGAATGGCGTGCCGCGCGGCGGCCTGGAGGTGAATATTCAGTCCTCCTTGGCGGGCGGTTTGCCCGGTGTCAAACGCTGGTTCGAGGCGTATCCTTACACCTGCCTGGAGCAGCTCAGCTCCAAAGCCATAGGCTTGCGCAGCAGCGAGCAGTGGCAGGCCGTCATGCGGCGTCTGCCGAGCTATCTCGATGCCGACGGACTGGCGGCTTATTTCCCGGGCGCACGCCAGGGCAGTGAGGTGCTGACGGCGTACTTATTGTCGGCCAGCCACGAGGCGCAAAGCCTGGGCTTGCCGTTCGCCATTCCCGACGACGCTAAAGACGCCATGAGGCGCGGCTTGCTGGCGTTTGTAGAGGGCCGGATTGTGCGTAACCGTTGGGCGCCGCAAGCCGATCAGGACGTGCGCAAGCTTTTGGCGATTGAAGCGTTGTCGCGCGAGGGGCTGGCTAACCCGCGCATGCTGAGCAGCATCGCGATTGAGCCGGACCGCTGGCCGACCTCGGCCGTGATCGACTGGCTGGCCATTTTGCAGCGCGTGCCTGAGGTGGCGAATCGTCAGGTGGCGCTTAAACAGGCGAAAGCGATTATCGATGCGCGCCTGTTGCGCCGTGGCGCCGATCTTGTTTTTGCCGACGATGTGCAGAATAACTGGTGGTGGTTAATGCTGGGGCCCGAGGTCACGGCCGCCAAGCTGATGTTGACGGTGATGGGGCAGCCGGACTGGGCCGAGGACATGCCAGGGCTGGCTCAAGGCCTGATCGGGCGTCAAAGCCATGGCGCCTGGCGCACCACGACGGCCAATTTAATGGGCAGTCTGGCGCTTGAGAAGTTTGCCCTGCAGTACGAGCGGGCGCCGTTGGCGGGAACCAGCCGTGTGCAACTGGGCACGCAGGCGAGCGGGCGCGAACTGCACTGGGAGGCGGCGCCCAAGGCGCAGGTCGGCGCCGCAGGGCTATCAGGCCAACAGGCGTCAGGGGCTCAGCATCTGTTTGAACCATGGCCGGATACCGAGTCCGAAGCCTTGACCATTACGCATCATGGCACGGGCCAGGGCTGGGCCACGATTCGTGCACTGGCGGCGGTGCCGCCGACGAAACCCGTCATGGCGGGTTACGAGGTTTCTCGTCAGGTTTCACCGGTGTCTCAGGCGACGCCGGGTGTCTGGTCTCGGGGCGATGTGTATCGCGTCAAGATTGCCATCAACGCCAAAACGGCAAGCACCTGGGCGGTGTTATCCGACCCTGTTCCCGCAGGTGCAACCTTATTGGGCAGCGGCTTGGGGCGTGATTCCTCCATTGCAACCGAAACGGAAAACCATCGCGAAGGCGTGTCGCCCAGCTTTGTTGAGCGCTCGTTCGAAGCCTATCGGGCTTATTACGAATACTTGCCGCAGGGCGTGACGCATATCGAATACACCGTGCGCCTGAATTCGGTGGGGCAGTTCCATTTGCCGGCGACGCGAGTGGAAGCGTTGTACCAGCCCGAGGTGTATGGCCTGCTTCCCCATCCCGATGGTCTGCTAGTGCAGGACGCCAAGTGAAAGGGTCGCGGCGACGCCATGGCATGCGAGCGGTGCGGCTTGTCATGCCCTTGCTTGCGACGATGATAATGGCGGTGCCAACGGCTGCATCGGCAACCAGGTCATTGACGTCAGACATGCCTCATGCCGTTAAGTCGACCGATGCCGCGTTGCCGTCGTATCAAGCTGTCCGGGATCGTTTTCGCGCATCCGACATCGTTGTACTGGATCGAAACCGGCAGGCGGTTCAGCGGCTGCGTCACGATTACCGGGTGCGTCGCGGCGATTGGGTCGAGCTGGATGACGTTTCCCCCGCCTTGATCAACGCCGTATTGCTCTCCGAAGACCAACGGTTTTATGCGCACGCCGGCGTCGATTGGCAGGCGGTGGCTGCGGCCGCCTGGGGAAATCTGCTTAACGATCAGCACCGGGGGGCGTCAACCGTCAGCATGCAGTTGGTGGGCCTGATCGATGAGCAGTTTCGCCGGGGGACGAGCGGGCGTTCGATCATGCAAAAAATCGATCAGGCGCTGCAGGCGCGCGAGCTGGAGCGCCACTGGGCCAAGCCGCAGATACTCGAGGCTTATTTGAACCTGGTGCCATTCCGGGGCGAGCTGGTGGGGGTGGATGCCTTATCAAGGGTTTTGTTCGGCAAGCATGCCAGCGGCTTGGATGCGCGTGAGTCGGCCTTGGCCGCCGCCATGCTGCGCGCGCCCAATGCATCGCAGGGGGCGCTGACCCGGCGTGCCTGTCATTTGCTTCAGCCCATGGGCTGGCCGCAAGAGTGCGGCGGCTTGGCCGGGTTCGTTCAGCGCAGCGTGTTGCGCCGTTCGGATCGTCGCGCCGACAGCGCAGGGATGGCGCCGCATTATGCCCGCCAAGTGACCAACCGATATCCGCTCAAGCCGGGCGAGTCGGTGGTGACCTCGCTGGACAGCGCGTTGCAGCAATTCACCCTCGAGAGCATGCGGCGCCGTCTTCAGGATCTGCACGCCAGCGGCGCAAGCGATGCGGCGGTCGTCGTGCTCGATAAGGCCACGGGCGAGGTGTTGGCCTATGTCGGCTCGTCGGGCGAGTTGTCGCAGGCTGCCCAGGTCGATCATGCGCAGGCGCTGCGTCAGGCCGGTTCGACGCTAAAGCCTTTTTTGTACGCGCAAGCCATCGAGCAGCAGCGTCTGACGACGGTCTCGTTGCTGGACGATGGGCCGCTCGATCTGCCAACCGGCAATGGTTTGTATATCCCGCAGAATTACGACAAGCGTTTTTCAGGCTGGGTCAGTGTGCGCACGGCGCTGGCGGCGTCATTGAATATTCCCGCCGTGCGTACGCTGGTCATGGTGACGCCCGACGCGTTTCGGCAGCGCTTGGTGAAACTGGGCCTGCCGCTCGATCGCAGCGGCGACTTTTATGGCTATAGCCTGGCCTTGGGTAGCGCCGACGTGTCGTTGCTGGCCTTGACCAATGCCTACCGCGCTCTGGCCAATTTGGGGCGGTATTCGCCTGTGCGCTATGTGCCCGGCAATGAGGCGCCGGCACAAAGCGCGGTGGCATCCAGCGCAGCCGCGTGGATCGTGGGCGATATTCTGTCCGATCGCCACGCACGGGCCCGTACGTTTGGCCTGGACAGTCCATTGACCACGCCGTTCTGGTCGGCCGTTAAAACCGGAACCAGCAAGGACATGCGCGACAACTGGTGCCTGGGCTGGTCGCAGCGCTATACCGTGGGGGTTTGGGTCGGCAATAGCGCGGGAGCAAGCATGCGCGATGTGTCCGGAGTCTCGGGGGCCGGCCCAATCTGGCATGACGTCATGGCTTATTTGCATCAAAAACAGGGAAGCCGGCAGCCCGTGGCGCCGGCCCCGATTGTTCGCCAGCATGTGTCGTTTGAAAATCAGATCGAGCCGGCGCGCGACGAAGTCTTTATCGGCGATACGGCGCTGGACCATGTACGTTTGGGCCGTGAGGCGGTCACTGTCGTGCCCAGGCCCAAAATAGCCCATCCCATCGATAAAACCATTTTGGCGCTTGATCCCGATATTCCCACGGCCGCTCAGCGAATCTGGCTGCAGGCGAGCGGTGCGTCAGCCCATACGGCAGCGAATATGCAGTGGCTTATCGATAAGAAGGCAATGGGAACGGGACAGAAGCTGGCTTGGTTGCCGTGGCCGGGACGGCATCGGATCGAGCTGGTCGATTTGAATGGGGAAATCGTGGATGGCGTAACGATTGAGGTGCGCGGAGCGCGTTTGAATTAGCGTTTCAAGCCACTTACCCTTTTGGTGGGGCTTTGCCGCACTGCACTGGTGATGCCTGTGCAGTGGAGCAGTTCGATGCGGCTTGTTTTATGGCTTTTTAATGCGTGAAGCCTTGGGCGCCATGAAAGACGGCATACCCGAAGACGGCAAGCCAGAACAACGTAATAATGCCAGCGACCATTCCGGCGGAAAATTTAGGTTTGTTATCAGCCACAAGGCCTCCACAGCAGATGAGTAAGTTAAGCGTGCTATCTTGACACATTTTGACGGGCATCGCCATGCGTTGAGATGGGGATATGGCTCAAATGTAACGCTTGCTTATATTTGCAGCGCAAAATTGACAAATCCCGGCTCAAAGTGCTTGATGTTCCTGTTAGAATTTTAGCGTCGTATAACTAAAGAGTATGAGGGGTATATTATGAAAACAGTTCGTCTGTTGAGCCGTGTTCTTGTGCCGGCTAGCTTGGTTCTGTTGGCGGCTTGCCAGTCGCTGCCCGGATCCAAAAATACGACAGCTCAATCTACAACCCCTGGTACAACAGAGGCGGCTCCCGAGCAAAAAGCCTCGCAGGAAGGGGCGGCAGTGGCTATTTTCCTGGCGGACACTGTTGCGCAAACCGGTTGGACACCTGTGCAAATACAGTCGGGCGCCCTGTATGTGAATCCGCAACCGGTGCTGACCCGTGGCGACTTTTCCGGCGTCAAGGCAGGAACGAATAAGCAGGGCGAGGGCTTGCTTGCGCTCGAGCTGAACGACGGCGGCAAGAAGAAGGTAGTTGACATTACCACCCAAAATCCCAATAAGCGATTGGCGTTGGTGGTTGGGCGGACCATGCTCGCTGCTCCCGGCTATAGTACGCCGGTAACAAGCAGCCAGTTGGTGTTTGCGGTCGGTACCGAGCAAAATGCAACGGCGGCGGCTCGGGCGATCGCCGGGGTCGACCAATCGTCGGCTGCACCGGCAACAGCGCAGTAATTTTCAATTTCGCAATATGCACAATAAGGCAAAGCGGCGTCTATCAAGGGCGCCGTTTTTTCTGTAGGGTCGTCACGGGCGTATCATTAAGCCAGCCGGATGCGTTTTCGCTCGGACGACTATTAAGGGGAGGGCGCCCACGTGCTGGAATATAACAACCTCAGTAATGCGGGGCGGGCCTATGTTTACCAGTCCTTGACCCTGACCTTTGGTTTGGGATTCAAATTTCTGGCATGGATCAATTGCCTTGGCGTTTCACTTGTGGTGCTATGCGCGTTAGGCTTGTTTCCGGTGGCCCTGACCCCTTATCTGCTTCGGCTGCCGCTCATCGCCTTTGCCTGCGGAATCGCTTTTTGCGGCTTGGGCTTAATGTGGTCTTACTTGGTGCAGGGCAGCCTGATTGGTCAATTGGTGCTGGGGGAAGTGCGGCGCACACACTGGGTGCCTATGTTCTGTGTCCTGATTGCCTATGGTTTGAGTCTGCTGGCGTTCATTGTGGGGTGCTGGTTTCTGGTGAATCTGGCCGGAGCGGTCTATCAGGGATCAGAGTCCGATTCGGGCAACGAGGACAGCTCGCCGTGGGATCGGTTCGGCCAGTCTTTCGAGTACGATGCCACCGAGAACACCGTCATTTTTGACAGGCCGTCACTGCCGATGCTTTAGTTTTACAACGACCGCAGGCGTTGTATTTCGGCTATAAGCGCCATAAAAACATGCAAACTATCTTTTGCGGTAATAAAATATACGCTTTGCGTATATAAAAGGTTGGCGCCATGTCGGTTTCACAACAAGTGTTCCTTCGCGATGCGATGCGTCGCTTAAATCTGACTCGTGATGTGTTTGCGGCCAGGGTCGGCGTGAAGCGCCGCGCGCTGGATACCTGGCTGTTGCCCGAGGGCTCGCAGGAAGCGCGCGCCATGCCCGAGGTGGTCAGCCGTTTCGTCACTGAAATCGTCGAAAACGAATCCCTGCTAAAGAAATATGCGCAAAGCGCGCAGTTTGGGCCTTTGCGTGAAAGAATCGCGTATAACGGCAAGCATCAATTGCTTTCCGTGGATCAGTTTTCGCGCGAGTCGGTTGAAGAACTATTTCGAATTGCGGACTTGATGCAGCCCATTGCCCGTCGCCAAAAGGTTTCGCGCGTTCTCGAAGGCGCCGTGCTGGGGAATTTATTCTTCGAGGCAAGCACCCGTACGCGGGTTAGCTTCGGGGCGGCTTTTTGCCGTCTGGGCGGTTCGGTGTGCGACACCACGGGGTTCACATTTTCTTCCATGGCCAAAGGGGAGTCTATTTACGATACCAGCCGGGTCATGAGCGGTTATGTCGACGCCATGGTGATTCGTCATCCGGAACAGGGTTCGGTCGCCGAGTTTGCCAATGCCACCAATATTCCGGTGGTCAACGGGGGCGATGGCCCGGGCGAGCACCCAAGTCAGGCGTTGCTGGATCTCTACACCATCCTGACCGAATTTTCGCGCTTGGGCAAACTGCTTGATGGCGCCCATATTGCATTGGTGGGCGATCTTAAGTACGGGCGCACCGTGCATTCGCTGATCAAGTTGCTGGCGCTATACCGTGGTCTGAAGTTCACGCTGGTGGCCCCGCGCGGGCTTGAGATGCCCGACTATATTATTGAGCAGGCCAGCAAGCACGGGCATGTCATTGAACAGACCAGCTCGCTTGAGCAGGGGCTGGCCGGTGCGGATGTAATTTACGCGACCCGTGTGCAGAAAGAGCGCTTTGCCGAGGGCGAACTTGACGGCTATACCGCCGAGTTCCAGGTCAATCGCGCGATTGTCGACAAATGCTGCGGCCCCGATGTCATCGTCATGCATCCCTTGCCGCGCGACAGTCGTGAAGGCGCGCACGACTTGAGCGTGGATCTGAACCATGATCCTCGCCTGGCCATCTTCAGGCAAACCGATAACGGTATTCCGGTGCGCATGGCTATTTTCGCCGTATTGCTGGGAGTTGAAACACTGGTGCAGCACTCATTGCGCGACGTGACCTGGAGCCCGCCATCCCATATCGGGCCGGATGACAGCGTTTTCCATGGTGTCGATTAATCGCTGATCGCGTAAAAAAACCGCAAAGACGTTAAGCCTTTGCGGTTTTTTGGCTTTCTGGCGTCTATCAGCCTGTTTTCTTCTCACCGCCCAGGGCGTCGGCCAGGGCTTCGATCAAGCGTGATAGTTCGGCCGTCATCAGCGTCATGTCCGAGTCGAACTGATCGGCTTCGTTGTGCGAGCTGTCTTGTCCTTCCTTGAGCACATCCAGCGGCGTGACGCGCTTGACGTCCAGGCCTTCAGTCAATACAAATGAAACCCGGTCCGCCCAGGTCAACGCCAGGCGGGTGCATTGCTTGCCGGCCTGGACATGTTTGCGCACGTCGTCGATTTCGACGCTTTGGCGTACATAGCGCACCGCGGCGCGACTTTCGCCGGTCGAACGCAATTCGGTGTCTTGGTCGATGCTGAAGCCGGTCGGGGCCTCGTCTTCGACGAGCCAGTTCGTCATGGCCGATGCGGGCGACTGTTCAACATACAGTTGCAGGACGGGGAAGGGGTCAATGGCCTTGGCCAGCATGCCCAGCACTTCGTCGCTTTTGGCCGACGCGGCGGCGTCAATAACCAGCCAATGATTTTTCGTGTCGATCCAGACCCGGGTGTCGCGGTAAAGGCTGAATGCTTTAGGCAGCAGTTCGTCGGTGACCTGCTCCTTGATTTCCTTCATTTGCTTGCGGCCGGGCTTGTAGCCTTGCTGCTCTTCGATTTCGATCGCCTTGGCCCGGGTTACCTGGTTCACGACGGAAGAGGGCAGCAGCTTCTTGTTGGCGCGCAGGCTCAATAGAAGCTGGCCGTTAAGCGAATAGACCAGGCCGGCACTTTCGTGCGGAGGCACCCAGCCCAGAGTCTGCATGTCCTGGCTGCTGCCCGGGTGGAAGGCATGTTTCTCAAGAGCGGCTTCGAGCTCGTCAGCAGAGCAGGACCAGTTGGGGGCAAGGCGGAATATTTTGAGATTTTTGAACCACATGTGTCGACGTCTTTGTAGTGTGTGATGGTGATGGCGCGATGCCGGGGAAGATCCCCGGCGCGCAAGCAACGAGCATGCTGCAATCGAAATAGCGATCGACGATTGTAAGCCCATTTTTTAGGAGCGGTTTTGTCATCCTCGTCGGGAGGGCGTCCAAATCAGGCCTGGAGACTTGATTGCGGACAAAAAAATGACCCGAAAGCCGAGGCGTCGGGCCATTGAGGGCACGCTATAGGGCGTCATGGTATTGCGGGGGACGCGCTATAACACGGCAGAAATCGTTATGCGGCAGCAAAACAAGGGGATCAGTAGTTTTGCAACCGTTATCATGACAAGGTTCTGCGGCTTCCATGTTAATCATTGCTGCTTACGGACGCCTGAAAGGTTCATTCAGTTTCCTGAATCTCCGGGCGTTGAAACTGCTATGATCAAAAAAGCCGTCTGCGAAAGTACGCAGGCCGGTTTCGCAAGCTTTTGTTTTCGGGGTACGGCCTGGTCTTGCGTCGGTTGGATGCTCGCGGCTGGTGGCGCCGATAAAATAAAGGTTTGCTGGCAGCGCATGCCATCGCCGACTTTGCCGCCATGATTGCCGTTTTTGATGAAACGGCGTTTAAATGGGCTTTGTCTTGCGATTTTTGCATTGCTGTTTATTTATACAGTATAATTTGATGCAATAATCAATTTGCATTCGATTGAGCGCGTCTGCGCTTAAAACTTAAACTAACTCAAGTTTCTTCGCCAAGGATCCCTACATGGACGACAAAATAAGCAAAGCTGCTACAGCCGAGCGTGCTAAAGCACTTGCTGCCGCCTTATCTCAAATCGAAAAGCAATTTGGTAAAGGCTCGGTAATGCGCTATGGCGACAACCAGGTCGAACACGATATCCAAATTGTGTCCACCGGGTCGCTTGGGCTGGATATCGCGCTTGGCGTAGGCGGCTTGCCGCGGGGCCGGGTGGTTGAAATCTACGGCCCTGAATCTTCGGGTAAAACCACACTCACATTGCAGGTTATTGCTGAAATGCAAAAAATCGGCGGCACATGTGCTTTCGTCGATGCCGAACACGCGCTCGACGTGCAGTATGCCTCCAAGCTGGGCGTGAATTTGTCCGACTTGCTTATTTCACAGCCCGATACCGGCGAACAGGCGCTTGAAATTACCGACGCACTGGTGCGTTCAGGTTCCGTCGACTTAATCGTTATTGACTCGGTCGCGGCTTTGGTGCCCAAAGCCGAAATCGAAGGCGATATGGGCGACTCCTTGCCGGGCTTGCAGGCTCGCCTCATGAGCCAGGCTTTGCGCAAATTAACGGCCAATATCAAGCGCGCCAATTGCATGGTTATCTTCATTAACCAGATCCGCATGAAAATTGGCGTCATGTTCGGCAATCCCGAAACCACAACGGGTGGGAATGCACTCAAGTTTTATGCTTCCGTGCGCCTCGATATTCGCCGCATCGGCGCCATTAAAAGGGGCGACGAAGTAGTGGGTAACGAAACGCGTGTCAAGGTGGTCAAGAACAAGATCGCACCGCCATTCAAGCAAGCCGAGTTCGACATCATGTATGGCGCAGGTATCTCGCGCGAAGGCGAAATCATCGACCTGGGTGTTACGGCCGGTATTGTCGACAAGGCGGGCGCATGGTTCAGCTACGATGGAACCCGCATTGGCCAGGGTAAAGACAATGTGCGCGAATACCTGAAAGAGCATCCTGAAATGGCCTTCGAAATTGAAAACCGCGTGCGCGAGCAGCTTGGCGTGGTTGCCCGTGCTCCGGGCAATAGTCCGGCAAAAACGGCGGATGCGGTTGCAGATGAAAGCCCCGCTGCCAAGTAAGGCGGTGCGGGTCTAAGGGTACGGGTATGCATGATAACGATGACGACGAATTCGAGCAGTTGGCGTCGTCGCCATCCACCTCTTCTTCATCGCCTTCTTCAGCCAGGAAGGGGCTTTCCCTGAAAGCCAGGGCGGTTGGCTTGCTATCCAGGCGCGAACATTCGCGCCTGGAACTGGCTCGTAAGCTGCGCAGCTATGTCGATCCCGACCACCCCGACGAACTCGATCAGCTATTAAACGACCTCGAGCGCGAAAACTGGCTTTCCGACGAGCGCTTTGCACAAAGTCTGGTGCATCGCAGGGCGCAGCGCGGCACGGCGTTAATTGTGCAAGAACTAAAACAACATGGGCTGGCCGATACCCAAATCACCGAACTGCGCGAACGGTTAAAAGATACCGAGCTCGATCGTGCGCGCACGGTCTGGGAAAAAAAGTTTGGCCGGGCGCCTGAAGACGCTAAAGATTACGCCAGGCAATTTCGGTTTTTGGCCTCGCGCGGGTTCTCGGCCAATTGTCTGCGTCTTATTTTGGGCGAACTCGACGAGCTCCCATAGGGCTTATCGAGCGGATTTTATGCCGTTCAAGGTTTTAAAGCAGACCTCTTGGGCTTTGTTCACAAAGGCCTGCAAGTAAGGTGCATCCACATCTTCATGGCGTACGGCGGCATACAGCGTGCGCCAGACGCCATGCTCGCCCAAATGGCAAATTCGCAGCCATCCCTGATTCAAATATTCCGTCAATGCCCAGTTCGGCAGCGCAGCAACGCCTCGCTGGCTGGCGACCAGTTGCGCAATAATGGGGGTCAACTCGGCTTTGCGTAGGGCGGCAGGCTCAATGTCGGCGGGGTCCAGGAAGGTGGTGAATATATCCAGGCGTTGCCGCTCGACCGGATACGTAATGAGCACCTGGTCAGCCAATTGCCGCGGCTCGATGTATTTGTATTGTGCCAGGGGATTGGCGGCGGCAACCGCCAGCACAAGCTCGTATCGGAATAAAGGCAGGTACTGTACGGCTTCCAGCTCTTGTGGATCCGAGGTGATGACCACGTCAAGATCGCCGCGCACCAGCGCGGGCAGAGGGGCAAATGAAAAGGCGGCGGATAAATCAAGGGCGACGTCGGGCCAGTCGTGCCGAAAGGCGTCCAGGGCCGGCATCAACCACTGAAAGCACGAGTGGCATTCTATAGCCAAATGCAGACGGCCTGTGCGTCCGGCCGCCAGGCGCTGAAGTTCGCGTTCGGTGGACTTGATTTTTGGCAATACTTCGTCGGCCAGGGCAAGAACACGCAGACCGGCTGTTGTGAGCCGCGCCGGACGAGTGCGCCGGTTGAGCAGCGGCGTTTTAAGGCGCACTTCAAGATCGCGCAATTGGTGCGAAAGAGCCGACTGCGTCACATGCAGCCGCTCGGCCGCTTCTTGCAGGCTGCCTGCTTCCCGAATGGCAGTAAGGGTTTCCAGATGGCGCACTTCTAGCATGTCATTTCTCTTTGCGGTTCATAGTATGAGATATACTCATACTATAAATGGTGTATTTGATTTTGATTCAAGCAATTGTAGAGGGATAATCATTCCACTGCATCAGATATATTCATTTAATAAAGAATCAACATGACTATTTTTCATAATTTGGGATTTCCCCGTATGGGCGTTCAGCGCGAACTCAAGCGTGCGTTGGAGGCTTATTGGGCGGGCAAGCAATCGGCCGACGATCTAGAGGCCATGGGCCGCGAATTGCGGGCACGTCATTGGAATGTACAAGCTAAAGCCGGCGCGGCCTTTGTCCCAGTGGGTGATTTTGCCTGGTACGACCAGATCCTGGAATGGAGCACGCTGCTGGGCGCAGTGCCGCCACGATTCGCCCAACCGGCCGATCAGCCCGTGGGGCTGGACGCGTTGTTCCGGATGGGGCGTGGGCGCGCGCCAACCGGTACGCCCGCCGCCGCATGCGAAATGACAAAGTGGTTCGACACGAATTACCACTACATCGTGCCCGAGTTGGCGCCCCAGCAGTCTTACCGCATTGCGCGCGAGTATTTGTTTGATCAGATCAAGGAAGCGCAGGCGTTGGGCCATCGCGCCAAGCCGGTGATTCCGGGACCGTTGACATGGCTTTGGCTGGGCAAGGGGGACGCATTCGGCTCGGGCGCCGGCGATGTCGCCAAGCTGAAGTTGCTGGACAACTTGCTGCCTGTCTATGTTGCCGTATTGGAGCGTATTAAAGCGCTGGGAGTCGAGTGGGTGCAAATCGATGAGCCCATCTTGACGCTGGACCTGCCGGCCCCGTGGCAGGCGGCTTATGCCCGGGTGTATTCGCAGCTAAGCGCCGCGGGCGTAAAAATTCTACTGGCCACTTACTTTGAAGGCCTGAAAGATAATTTGAAGGTATTGGATGGCTTGCCGGTGGACGGCGTGCATATCGATCTGGTGCGTGCGCCCGACCAGTTAAGTGATGTGGTGGCTAGTTTGCAGCCCCATCAGGTGTTGTCGGCCGGCATCGTTAATGGTCGCAATATCTGGCGTACCGACCTGGACCAAGCCAAAGTTTTGCTGGCGCCGGTCAAGGAGCGCCTGAAAGAGCGCCTTTGGCTCGCGCCGTCGTGCTCTTTGCTGCATGTGCCCGTGGATCTGGACCAGGAGCGTGCGCTGGACACCGAACTGCGCAGTTGGCTGTCGTTTGCGACGCAAAAGCTGGACGAGCTGCGTTGGCTGGCGCTGGATATTGACGGCAAGGCCGATGGCCAGGCTCAAGAGGCCTTGGTGGAGCAGCGTGCGGCCTTGCAATCGCGACGCCAGTCGCGTCGCATTCATAATCCGGCAGTGCAGCAGCGTCTTCAAAAGGCGGGCGCGCTTAACCGCGAAAGAACGCCGTTTGTCGATCGCATTACGCAGCAGCAGCAAGAACTTGACTTGCCCGCCTATCCGACCACGACCATTGGGTCGTTTCCTCAAACAACGGCGATCAGGGCGCTGCGCCGTGACTGGAAGGCGGGTTCGTTGACGGATGGCGCCTACGAGAAGGCCATTCGTGCGGAAATCGAGGAAGTGATCCGCTTTCAGGAGCGGGTCGGGCTTGATGTGCTGGTTCACGGCGAACCCGAGCGTAACGATATGGTCGAGTATTTTGGCGAACTGCTGGCGGGGTTTGCATTTACTCAAAACGGCTGGGTGCAAAGCTATGGCTCGCGTTGCGTGAAACCGCCGATTATTTTCGGCGATGTCGCGCGTCCGGTGCCGATGACGGTGGGCTGGTCCGCTTATGCGCAGTCGCTTACCGATAGGCCGGTGAAGGGCATGTTGACCGGGCCGGTGACCATTTTGCAATGGTCGTTCGTTCGGGACGACCAGCCTCGCGAGGCGACCTGCCATCAGTTGGCGTTGGCGCTGCGCGATGAGGTTGTGGATCTGGAGGCCGCCGGAATCAATGTGATTCAGATTGATGAGCCGGCGTTTCGCGAGGGTTTGCCTTTACGTCGCAACGATTGGGGTGCCTATCTGGCCTGGGCGGTTGATTGTTTCAGGCTTTCTACCGCGGGCGTCAAGGACAGCACGCAAATTCATACGCATATGTGCTATTCCGAATTCAATGACATCATCGAAGCGATTGCGGCGATGGATGCCGACGTGATCACAATAGAAACGTCGCGTTCGAATATGGAGTTGCTAGGGGCTTTTGAGGATTTTCATTATCCGAACGATATCGGTCCCGGCGTTTACGATATTCATTCGCCGAATGTGCCGCAGACGGCGTATATGGTTGATCTGATGCGCAAGGCGGCTTCGCGGTTGCCGCGTGAACGTTTGTGGGTCAATCCCGATTGCGGCTTGAAGACCCGGGCCTGGCCTGAAACCGAGGCGGCTTTGCTGGCCATGGTGCAGGCGGCTAAAGCGCTGAGGGAAGCGGCTTAATTTAGATGTGAAGTAGTGCAAAGAGCGCCTGGCGGAGAGGGCGCTCTTTTTTCTTGATGCTTATTCCGTTCTTGATACGTCTTGGTTCTTGATATGCCTTGGTTTTTAACACGTCGTGGCGGTGGCGGCCTGGGTTGGCTGGCTCCTTCGGGCGGTCCCTGCGGGACGTTCCGCGCAATCCGCCGAAATCGGGGCGTTCGCGAACTCGGGCGACGAACAGCCACTGGCTGTTCGTAAGCGCCGCCCTCGAACAGCGCGAACTTGTACCCCCGATTTCGGCGGATTGCGCGCGCCCTCAAAGTCGCTCAGCCAACCCAGGCCGCCACCGCCACGACTACAGAAGGGCTTAGAGAAGAGCATAAGCGGCCTATAGTCATTCATTACTTAGAGAAGAACATAAGCGACCTACAGTTATTCATTACGCAGTGGGGTTGGGGGGCTCAGGTCTGGCTCAGGATCTTCCGGGGCGCAGCGAGCCGTAGGCGAAGGTAGGCCGCACGGCCGGACGAGCAAGGCAAGCGGGGTTCGGCGCGAAGGCGACGAACCAGTCACGGGATCCTGAGCCAGACCTGAGCCCCCCAGCACCACGTCTAAAAAACGTACCCCCTGCACGTATACGCACAATTCCACAATCGAAAGACAGCAAATCCCCAAGCAAGGCATCAAATCTACAAAGAAAAACCCGCCCCCATCCGACCCCATCAGCGTGTTTTACCACCGGACTGTAACCGGCTTGGATACACCCCTTCCAGCTGCGTTATACTTGATAGGTTTATCGCATTTTTCGTACTGAACCTCTTACATGCCTTTGCCCCCACCCGAAACTGCTCGTGAGCCGCTCCATACGCGTTCCATACGCGTGAGCTCATTTGCTCGAGACGATGGCCAATGGGATCTCGAGGCCGAACTTATCGATACCAAGGCGTATGATTTTCCCCGTGCAAGCGGGGCGGTGCACGCAGCGGGCGAGCCCGTTCACCATATGCATCTGCGCGTCACGATTGATGACGAGTTCACCATTACGGCGGCGGTTGCCGCCTATGATGCCGCGCCGTACGACGAAAATTGCACAGCCATTGCAACCGATTACGAAGCCATGGTGGGCATGAATCTGCTGCGCAGTTTCCGCCAGGTTGTAAAGGAAAGGTTTGGGCGCACGGCGGGCTGTACGCACATGACCGAGCTATCGTATGTTTTGCCGACAGTAGCGGTTCAGTCTATGGCCCAAAAGCGTCGCAAAGAGCAGTTGTCCGCGACTCCGAAACGGCCGTTTCAGCTCGAAGGGTGCCACGCTTTGCGCCTTGATGGGCCTGTGGCCAAAGAGTTCTACCCGCAGTGGTATGTAACTCCCGAGACAAAAACGAAGCGTGAGTAGTTATTTATCGTTTAAGCAAGCCGGCCCGTGCGCAAGCATTCAGGCAAGCTTTTTTCCTATTCTTCATGTTCTGACAGGTAACAAATGAAAATTCACGAGTATCAAGGCAAGGAACTGCTAAAGAAATTTGGCGTGACTGTCCCGCGTGGGATCCCTGCTTTTTCCATCGACGAGGCCGTTGCCGCCGCGGAAAAACTGGGTGGCCCGGTGTGGGTCGTAAAGGCTCAGATTCATGCAGGCGGCCGTGGTAAAGGCGGCGGCGTGAAACTGGCTCGTTCAATTGACGAGGTTCGCCAGATTTCGTCCGAAATTCTTGGCATGCAGCTCGTTACGCACCAAACCGGGCCAGAAGGTCAGAAGGTGGGTCGTCTGCTGGTCGAGGAAGGCGCCGACATCAAGAAGGAATACTACGTTGGCATCGTTACCGATCGCGGCACACAGCGTGTTTGCGTGATGGCCTCGAGCGAAGGCGGCATGGACGTCGAAGAAGTCGCTGAAGCCACGCCTGAAAAAATTCTCAAGGTCTTTGTTGATCCTAAATTTGGCCTGACCGACACCGAAGCGGCTGAGCTGGCGCGCGGTATTGGCGTTCCAGAAGCCTCCGTGGCCAAAGCAGCAGCTGAATTTCAGAAGCTTTACAAAGCTTTCTGGGAAACTGACGCTGAGTTGGCTGAAATCAATCCGTTGATTCTGACAGGTTCGGGCGACATCATTGCCCTGGACGCGAAGTTCAACTTCGACTCCAATGCCTTGTTCCGCCATCCTGAAATCGTTGAGTACCGCGATTTGGCCGAAGAAGATCCTGCTGAAGTTGAAGCCAGTCAATTCGGCTTGGCCTACATCCAGCTCGACGGTAATATCGGCTGCTTGGTCAACGGCGCAGGCCTGGCCATGGCCACCATGGACACCATCAAGTTGTTCGGCGGCGAGCCGGCCAATTTCCTGGACGTGGGCGGCGGCGCTACAGCCGAGAAAGTCACCGAAGCGTTCAAAATCATGCTTAAAAACGATGGCGTCAAAGCCATTTTGGTTAATATTTTCGGCGGCATCATGCGTTGCGACGTGATCGCTGAAGGCGTTATCGCTGCATGTAAAGCCGTCAACCTGAGCGTACCGCTTGTCGTGCGTATGAAGGGCACCAACGAAGAGCTTGGCAAGAAGTTGCTGGCCGAGTCGGGCCTGCCAATTATCAGCGCTGACACCATGGCTGAAGCCGCGACTAAAGTCGTAGCCGCCGCGAAATAATATTGCCGAGGATCTGTAAATGTCGATTTTGATCAACAAAGACACTAAAGTCATTACCCAGGGAATGACCGGTAAAACTGGTCAGTACCATACACATATGTGCCGTGAATACGCTAACGGTAAAGCAGCGTTCGTGGCAGGTGTGCACCCGAAAAAAGCCGGCGAGAACTTCGAAGGCGTGCCTATTTTCGGCAGCGTGAAAGATGCCAAGGCTGAAACCGGCGCGACGGTTTCGGTTATTTATGTTCCGCCAGCAGGCGCCGCAGCGGCTATCTGGGAAGCGGTCGATGCCGACCTCGACCTGGTGATCTGCATTACCGAAGGCATTCCGGTGCGTGACATGCTTGAGCTTCGCAACCGCATGCGCGATCAAAACAAGAAAACCTTGTTGCTCGGACCTAACTGCCCAGGCCTGATTACCCCCGATGAACTGAAAATCGGCATCATGCCCGGCCATATTGCCCGCAAGGGCCGTATCGGTGTGGTCAGCCGTTCCGGTACATTGACCTACGAAGCCGTTGCTCAGTTGACCGAGCTGGGCCTGGGACAGTCGACGGCTGTCGGTATTGGTGGCGACCCCATCAACGGCCTGAAGCACATTGACGTCTTGCAGATGTTCAACGACGACCCCGATACAGACGCTGTCGTCATGATCGGTGAAATCGGCGGTCCAGATGAAGTCAATGCGGCCGAGTGGGCGCGCGACAACATGAAAAAACCGGTGGTTGGCTTTATTGCGGGTGTTACGGCACCGGCAGGAAAGCGCATGGGCCATGCGGGTGCGCTTATTTCTGGCGGAGCCGATACGGCCGATGCCAAACTCGAGATCATGGAAGCTTGCGGTATTCGTACCACACGCGACCCGTCCGAAATGGGCAAGTTGTTGAAATCGGTGCTGTAAAGCACTGTTGAAGGCCAGAAAAGGCTCGCAGGCGCGGGCCTTTTCTGTTCGTAAAGTCGTGATTTAACTGCCGAACTTATTATAATGGCCGACCGATGTGTGAAACGCATTGGCGCGTAACACGATCAAGCCCACTTTTTGGCTTCGATTCGAGTAGTCATTGTTATAAGTAGCCACGGGCCACGCCCCGGCTGGCCATTTCCGTCGCATTGCCGAGGGTTTGGCTTTTTGGTAACTACATTGCGCGAAGACCGAGTCTGACTACACGCTAAATGGCAATAGTCGCTTATGTTAAACACGTTTCGACGCAGACGCTACGTCGTGACATTTTTATCGCCGATTGGGCATAGGAATATAGATGTTAGAGTTTTTTGAGGTACTTCACTGGGGCGCGCTATTCCAGATCATCATGATCGATATCTTGCTTGGCGGCGATAACGCAGTCGTTATCGCGCTGGCTTGCCGTAATCTGGAACCCAAGCAGCGCATGAAAGGTATTTTGTGGGGAACGGCTGGCGCCATTCTTTTGCGTGTCGCCCTGATTGCGTTTGCGCTCACCTTGCTTGCGATACCATTCCTTAAAATCGTCGGCGGCTTGTTGCTGCTGTGGATCGGTATCAAGTTGCTCATCCCTGAAGACGAGCATCACGATGGCATCAAAGGCAGCAGTTCCGTCTGGGCCGCCGTAAAAACCATCCTGATCGCCGACTTTGTCATGAGTCTCGATAACGTCATTGCGATTGCCGGCGCGGCGCAGAACACTATTGCCGACCATCAATTGGGCTATGTGATCTTTGGTTTGCTGGTCAGCGTACCGATCATTATCTGGGGCAGCACCCTGGTGCTGAAGCTGATCGATCGCTTCCCTCTGGTGGTTACGCTGGGTGCGGCATTGCTGGGCTGGATCGCCGGCGGTATGCTGGTTACCGATGTGTTTGTCGTAGATCAAGTCGGCGTGGTTCCGCAAACGGTTAAGCTTGCAACAGAAGCTATTGGCGCCATCCTGGTTGTGGCCATAGGCAAATGGATCGCCAGTCGTAAAACCTCTGTCAAGGAAGAAGTCAATGGGAATGTTTAAATCATCAGATCAGAAGAAAAAAGGCGATTCGGGCTTGTCGCTGCTGCAAGGAATGCTGATCCTGGCGCTTATAGGAATTATCGGCGCCGTCATTTTCTCGCAGTTGGCAGGTTAATTGCATGTCCATTTCGCCTGATAAGCTGGTCATTGCAACCCGTGCCAGCCGGCTTGCCCTGTGGCAGGCCGAGCATGTCCGGGATCTCCTGATCGGCTTGTACCCTGAATGCCAGGTATCCTTGCTCAAGCTCACGACCCGGGGCGATCAGATTCTTGATCGCACCTTGTCCAAGGTAGGGGGCAAGGGCCTGTTTGTCAAAGAGCTTGAAACGGCTTTGCTTGACGGCCGTGCCGACCTGGCTGTGCATTCGCTTAAAGACGTGCCGGTCGACTTGAAGTACCCGTTTGCCTTGCCGGTCATTCTCAAGCGCGAAGATGCACGCGATGCGTTTGTGTCGAACGAATTCGACTCGCTCGATCAATTGCCGTCCGGTTCGGTCGTTGGAACGTCCAGCCTGCGTCGCGAAGCGCAGATCCGGCAGATGTACCCCTCTTTGGTGGTCCAGCCGCTGCGCGGCAATCTCGATACCCGTCTGGCCAAGCTTGATCGCAATGAATATGCCGCTATTATCTTGGCGGCGGCGGGCTTGACGCGGCTTGGGCTTGAATCACGCATTCGCAGCTACTTAAGCCCCGAGCAAAGCTTGCCCGCGGCAGGGCAAGGGGCTTTAGGCATCGAGGTCATGGCGGATCGCGCCGAGATGCATGCATGGCTGGCTCCGCTTACATGCGCCAGTACGGCGGCTTGCGCGCTGGCCGAGCGTACGGTTTCGCAGGTGCTGGGCGGATCATGCCAGGTGCCCTTGGCCGCTTATGCCCAAACAAATGGTTCGGTATTAACCATTCGCGCGCTGGTTGCCGAGCCCGACGGTTCGACCATCATTCGTTCCGAGGCGTCCGGTTCCATTGACTCGGCACTTCAACTGGGCGAGCAGGTGGCGCAAGCGCTTCTTGAAAAAGGCGCCAAGGCTATTTTGGCTAAGCTGCTGGTCCCCGATTCGCCTGAGGCCTGAGCGGCATCCGCCATGCTTGGGTCGGCTCAAAACCCGTTTGCTGTATTGACGCGGCCAGAAGACAAAAATGAACTTCTGGCGGCTCGCCTACAGGCGCACGGCGTTGCGACGTTGACCTTGCCCGCCTTATCCATTCGACCGATCGAGGCTGGGCGGGGTCGCCTTCCTTTGCCCGGCGATTACGATCTGCTCGTTTTTGTCAGCGGCAGTGCGGTCCGTTTTTATCTGGAGCTTTTGGCGCGCGAGACTGCCGATGCGCCTTGGCCGGCCTCTACACGGGTGGCCACGGTCGGCGAGGCCAGCGCCAGGCCGCTGTATACCAGCGGTGTGGTGCCCCATCAGAATATCCTCCACCCTGGTTTATCCGAGTCGCAACAAGACTCCGAGGGGTTGTGGCGTTTGCTTGAGGCGCGGGTCCCGATGCTTAAGCGAGTTTTGATTGTCCGGGGCAATACGGGCCGGGAATGGCTGGGTCAAAAACTGGAGCAGGCGGGGGTGGAAGTGCAGCGTCATGCCGTTTATCAACGCGAACCCGCTTTGTGGTCGGCCGAACAGTTACAACGCTTGCAAGAAGGGCTGGCCTCGGCGCAACCTGCTATCTGGCTTTTTACCAGTTCTGAAAGTGCCGAGGCATTGGTTTTAAATGCCAGAAAAAATAATATCGACATCTTCGGCCGAAATGCCGTGTTCGTGGCCATACACGATCGCGTCGCAAGCCGTTTACAATTATTGTCCGAGGCCGGCGCTGGCAAGGCGCCGTGCCCCATGGTAAAAATATGTTCGCCCAGCGATGATGCAATTTTCGACACCGTTGTATCGGCTGCTTTCCCTCTAAAAAGGCGCTAAGGATTACAATCTCGCTATGACTGATACAAAACCCGAGATCCAGCCTGCTGCACAGCCAGCCGCGACCCCCAAGAAGCCTGCCTCCAGCAGCGCAACCCCATCTGCTTCGTCCAATAAGCCAGTAAGTAAAAGGCGTTCCGCATTAGGGATCGCATTTGCAGTTGTGTTGATATTGGCGGCGGCGCTGGCCGCAGCCCTGTGGTATCAATATCAGATCCTGCAAAAAACAAATACGGATCTACTAAGCCAGGTGCAGACCACCGCCAGCACAGCGATCCGGGCGAGCGAACAGGCGCAGCAAGCGCTGTCGCAGGTGCAGGCCCAGGCCGCCCAGATCGATCAGTTGAAAACGTCGTTAAGTGAATCCCAAGGCCTGTATCAGAATCTTGAGCAAGCCTTTCAAACCCTGACGGACAGCGGCTCCGACCTGGTGCTTATCAACGACATCGGTCATTTGGTATCTATCGCCGATCAGCAGCTTTTGCTTGGCGGCAACGTCGGCAATGCCATCATCGCTCTCGAGGCGGCCCAGGCGCAGTTGGCCACGGCCAATCGCCCAACGCTGGCCCCGCTGCAGCAAGCCATTAATGGCGATGTCGATCGTTTGCGGGCTGTTTCCACGGTCGATGTCGCTCAGTTGTCTGCGCGTCTGGACGAGCTTAAAGTCTTGATTAGCCAGGCGCCGCTTTTGATTCCCGACCAGGCCGCGCCGAATGTCGATACAACCGCGCGCGAGCAGACGTCGGCGCCGCAAGTAGCCAGTTCGCCCGACTCGGCCGTTGCCTCGGGCGGTTCGTGGTGGCAAAACAGCATTCATACCGCATCGGCGTGGTCGAAAAACGCCTGGGATTCCGTACGTCAGGACCTGGGCAGTTTTATCAATATTCGCCGTGTCCAAGACTCATCCGCCTTGTTGATGTCGCCGGAGCAGGCCGGGCAATTGCGCGAGAATCTGCGTTTGCGCATCATGACCGCGCAACTGGCGCTTATGATGCGCCAGCCCGAGGTCTGGAAGTCGGAAACGGAAGCCTTGGTCGAGGCCTTGCGCGCGCGTTACGATAATCAGGCGCCCAGTTCGCGTCAGGCCCTTAAGCTGGCGCAGCAATTGGCCGATACGGTCATTCAGGTGAAAGTGCCGACGGTAAGAAACAGTCTGCAGACGCTTGAAGCCTTGCGCGAGGCAAACGCGAGCAACACAGAAAACTCCACGCCCTCGTCGCTCGACGAGGCGCCCGCTGATGCCCAGCCTACCACGTCACAGGAATAAGCAATGAGGACTTGGTTTTGGACATTACTCGTACTTGCGCTGGCCGTTGCGTTGGCATTGCTGTTGCGCGAGCATAGCGGCAACGTGCTTATTATTGCCCAGCCCTGGCGCATCGAGCTTTCGCTGACTCTGGCGGTATTGCTGATATTGGCAAGCTTCGTTGTCTTGTATGTTTGCTTGCGGGTGTCGGCCTGGCTCGTTGGCGGTCCCGAGCGGTTTCGCTCATGGCGCGGTTTGCGTGCCAAGCAGCGCGACCACAATTTGCTGGAAACCGGCTGGATCAACGTTCTGGAAGGGCGTTACACGCAAGCTGAAAAAGAATTATCTAAATTGCTGGGCCTGACTAAAGTCAAAAATACCAAGGTGCTTGCCGGCTTGGCATTGGCACGTGCATCGCATCATCTGGGTGAGTTCGTACGTCGCGATGAGGCCATTAAGCTGGCGCAAGATACCGCTCATAACGAGCCCAGGCTCAAGGAGGCCGTGGCTACAGCCGTGGCTGAAATGTATCTTGACCAGAACCGCCCGCAGGACGCTCTGACATTGTTGCAGCCGCTGCAAGACGCAAGCTCGCGTCACTTTAATGCGACGCGCTTGCTGCTGCGTGCTCATCGGCAACTGCATAATCATGATCGTGTTTACGACCTGACTCGTTTGCTGTTGCGGCGGGGAGCCATCGACAAGGCCGAGGCGTTGCAACTGATCGAAACGTCGGCATCGGCTCGTCTTCGTGCGGCCGGTCCCGAAGGGTTCAAAGCAATATGGAGCGATCTGAAGGCTGACGAAAAAACCTTGCCCGACGTTGCGTTGGCGGCGGCAGCCATTCACGAGTCGGCGGGCCATTTCGACGAATCAGCCAAAGTGCTCGAAGCGGCGATTGGCATCAAGCTCGAACCACGCCTGCTTAATGCCTACTCGCAATGCCCGCCTGAACAAGTGGCGCGACGCTTGAATAAAGCCGAGGTTTGGCTCAAGGCCGATCCCGATAATTCTGCCTTGTTGGCGGCCTTGGGCAATTTATGCCTCACCGGGCAGCTGTGGGGCCAAGGCGAGCATTATTTGCTGCGCAGTATGAAAGTGCGCAGCGACGTGCGTATTCATGCCTTGCTCGGTAATTTATACGATCGCCTGGGGCGCGAGTCCGACGCCATGAAGCATTGGCGTCTGGCGTCAGGTGTGACGGGGGTGCTGCCTGTGTTGCATGTCGACCAGTGGTTGCCGGCCGCCGACCTGCGGGGCGATCCTACCCTGATCGACGTCGAAGCCATGCCTGAAGTGCATCCGATTTGGGCTGATTCGAATACGCCGGTGGCTGCCAGCGCAGCCGATTTCGACGTCGACGCGTCATCCGAGCCCATTCCCGTTGCCGCGCCGGCTCCAGAGATGTCGCCATCCAAGGCAGCGCCCGAGACGGACGACAGTCTGGACGAGTATTTCGATAGCGCGCCGATTCCCGGTGTGGATGTGTCCCAGACGTCAGATAAGCCCCGTGGCCGATCCGACTGACATTGATTTTATTTAATTTTAAGGTAGTTACAGCATGAGTTTAGACCGTGTGCCTGCGGGCAATAAGTTGCCCGACGAGTTCAACGTCATTGTCGAGATCCCTATGAATGCGGATCCGGTTAAGTACGAGGTGGATAAAGATTCGGGCGCTGTGTTTGTCGATCGTTTCATGTTGACCGCCATGCATTATCCGTGCAACTACGGTTATGTTCCCCAAACCATCTCCGACGATGGTGACCCGGTCGATGTGTTGGTCATGGCTCCGTTTCCCATTCAGGTGGGGGCGGTCATTCGTTGCCGTGCAATCGGCGTTTTGCAAATGGATGACGAGGCAGGCGGCGACGCCAAACTGTTGGCTGTGCCGGTAGACAAGCTTTACCCCCCGTATCGCCATATTCAAACCACCGCTGACCTGCCTGCCGAAGAACTCGAGCGCATCCAGCACTTTTTCGAGCATTACAAAGACTTGGAAAAGGGCAAGTGGGTCAAGGTTAAGGGGTGGGAAGGCGTTGATGCCGCCCATAAGGAAATCCTGGCCAGCGCGCAGCGCTATGCCGATACGCAAAAGTAATAAAGGCGTTCGCGCGCGCAAGCCAAGCGCGCGTGTCATTCGCCTTGGCGCCTTCAGGGCAAAACAGGCACTTCAACGTTTCGTTTTTTTAATGGCGCCCGATAAATTCATCTTGTCCGGGCCATATTCTTTAAAGGGGAAAGCTATGCGTTTGAAAGTCTTGATGTCGTTAGCCATTTTAGGGTGCATGACTCTGGCAGGATGCACCCATACCGTTGAAGGCGCCGGAGAAGATATTTCCAGGGCGGGGCAGAGCATCAGCAAATCCGTCAAGTAAGTATCGCGGTAAAAATTTATTTTAAAGCCTGCCTGTACGGTTGCATCGTTAAACCGTACACGTTAAATGGGCCGGATTCTGTGCAATACAGAATCCGGCCCATTTTTATTTTCAAGCCGCCACCGACGCTGCGTTTGCGGCATTGACGTCATAAAAGCGTCATTTAACCTTAACTGCTGTGTCACGTCCGGAGCCTACCATTTTGCCTGTCGCGGGCGTTTCTTGATCGCCCGATTTAAGGGGTAAGAAATGGACTCAGTGATTCGTGTCGATGGTTTGAACAAAACATTCGGTACAAAACAGGTCTTGTTCAATTTGGGCTTGTCGGTAAAGCAGGGTGAAATGGTTGCTTTGATCGGCGCTTCGGGCTCGGGCAAGTCGACGTTATTGCGTCATTTGGCCGGCCTGGCGTGTGGTGATCGCCATGACGCCAGCCATATCCAGATCCTGGGTCAGCCGGTTCAGGCCGCAGGCTGTCTTAACCGCCGTGTACGCCGCTTGCGCGCCGATATCGGCTACATCTTTCAACAGTTCAATCTGGTCGGGCGCATCAGCGTCCTGAACAATGTATTGCTGGGTTGCCTGGGGCGTATGCCGCGCTGGCGCGGTTCGCTGGGGCTGTTCAGCCCCGAGGAAAAAGAGCGGGCCATGGCGGCGCTGGAGCGGGTGGGGTTGGCTGAGCATGCGCTTCGTCGCGCTTCTACGCTATCTGGAGGACAGCAGCAGCGCGTGGCGATTGCCCGGGCCTTGTGTCAACAGGCTGAAGTGATCCTGGCTGACGAGCCCATTGCCTCGCTCGATCCCGAGTCCGCCCGCAAGGTAATGGACATTCTGGCGGATATCAACGCGAAGGACGGCAAGACGGTGGTCGTCACCTTGCATCAGGTTGACTACGCCGCCCGGTACTGCGAGCGCGTCGTGGCGCTCAAGTCGGGCCGCATTCATTTTGACGGCTCGGTCGATGCCATGAGCGGCGAGTTTCTAAACGATCTTTATGACGGCGATCTGGATGCTTCCTTGCTGTTTTCCGGCAAGAAGGAGCGGCCCGCCGTGCATTCTATGCGCTTGATTGCTGCCTGAGTCGATCAGGGCAATTCAGGTTTTTCATTTCGGTTTGCTTTGGCAAGCCTGCACTGATATTTAGGATTTACCCAAATGTTTAAAAACACACGTAGGCAGTTACTGGTGTCAGCTTTGTTAAGCACAACGCTGTTGGGCGCAGCCCATGCACAACAAGCGAAAGAGTTGAACTTCGGCATTATTTCAACGGAATCGTCGCAGAATCTGAAATCCGCCTGGGAGCCGTTTCTGGAGGCAATGAGCCAGAAAACAGGCATGAAGATCAACGCCTTTTTTGCGCCTGACTATGCGGGCATTATCCAGGGCATGCGTTTCGACAAGGTCGATGTGGCCTGGTATGGAAACAAGTCCGCCATGGAGGCAGTGGACCGTGCGGGCGGTGAAGTGATTGCGCAAACCGTGGCGGCAGATGGCGCGCCCGGTTACTGGAGCCTGCTTATCGCCCATAAAGACAGTCCGGTCAATTCGGTCGACGACATGCTCAAGAACGCAAAGAATCTCACGTTCGGCAATGGCGACCCCAATTCGACATCGGGCTTTCTGGTGCCTAGCTACTATGTTTTTGCACAGAACAACGTGGATGCCAAGAAAATATTCAAGCGCACGCTCAATGCAAGCCACGAAGTCAACGCGCTGAGCGTCGCCAATAAGCAGGTCGATGTGGCCACCTTCAACACCGAGGGCATGGATCGCTTGCAACAGACCAATCCCGCCAAAGCCGCACAACTGAAAATTATCTGGAAGTCGCCGCTGATTCCGGCCGACCCCATCGTCTGGCGTAAAAACCTGCCGGATCAAACCAAGCAGCAGATCAAGAGCTTTCTGATGACCTATGGGGCAAACCCCGACGAGCTCAAGGTACTGAATGGCTTGCAATGGGGCCCGTTTCGAGCGTCCAGCAATGACCAGCTTTTGCCGATTCGCCAATTGGAACTGTTCAAGGAGCGCAGCAAGGTGGCCGGTGATGAAAACATGGCTGCCGCCGAGAAGCAGGCGAAGTTGAGCGACCTCGATGGCAAGCTTGAGCAGTTGTCCGCACGCATGAAAACGCTTGCGTCCAATTAATCCCTACGGCGCGTTCGTTAATTTATGAGCACCTTGGCCTCTTCATCGCTTGGCGGCCCCGCCAGACGATCCTTGTTTTCTTGGCTGGGCTGGGGCCTGGTCGCTGCCGTTCTGCTTTGGTCGTGGCGGGGGGCTGAAATGAACCCCGTCATGCTTTGGCGGGACGCCGGCAATATGCAGGAGTTTGCCGCCGATTTTTTCCCGCCTGACTTCACCGAGTGGCGGCTGTATCTGTCCGAGATGATCGGGACCGTTCAAATCGCGATTTGGGGCACGCTGCTGGCCATCGTGTGTTCGATCCCGCTGGGCATTCTGTGTTCCGAAAACATCGTTCCGTGGTGGATTTGCCAGCCGGTGCGACGCGTCATGGATGCCTTTCGGTCCATTAATGAAATGGTTTTTGCCATGCTGTTTGTGGTCGCGGTCGGCCTTGGGCCCTTCGCGGGTGTATTGGCTTTGTTTGTCGGTACGACGGGCGTGCTCTCCAAGCTTTTTGCTGAAGCCGTCGAGGCCATTGACAAAGGGCCGGTCGAGGGCGTTCGGGCCACCGGAGCCAGTGCGTTGCAGGAAGTGATTTTTGGCGTTATTCCGCAAGTTTTGCCGCTTTGGATTTCGTACGCCCTGTATCGATTTGAATCCAATGTGCGCTCGGCAACGGTCGTGGGCATGGTGGGCGCCGGCGGCATAGGGGTCTTGCTCTGGGAAGCGATTCGCGGTTTTCAAATGGCTCAGACCTGCGCCATTTTGCTGATCATTATTGCCGTCGTAAGTGTGATCGACCTGATTTCACAGCGCTTGAGAAAGTATTTTATTTAGTTGTTGCGCAAAGAGAGTTTATCGATGACGTTGAGTGTGGAAGTAACGAGCCGCCAGCAGCGGATGCAAGTGCTGGCTCGCGCCGGTCAGGATCTGTTTGCGTACGGCGACAAGTTGAAAGAGATGGAGTATCGACTGATCCGGGCGCCCGAGGTGGGCATGGCGCTTGTGCGCGCTCGCGCCGGCGCGACAGGCAGCGCGTTTAATTTGGGCGAAATGACGATCACGCGTTGCGTGGTGCAGTTGGCCGACGGGCGTACCGGCTACAGCTATGTGGCAGGGCGCGATACGCGTCATGCCGAGCTGGCCGCCTTGGCCGATGCCCATTTGCAAGGCATCGTTCGCCAGCCGTGGGTCGATGGACTGATTACTTCCTTGCGTAATCTTGTTGATGGGCGACGCTCGGCCAAGGCCTCGCGCAATGCCACCACCAAGGTGGAGTTTTCAACCCTGGTTCGAGGAGAGGACTAATGACGGACTCTTTGCTTGAGCCGGCTTTCATTGACGCCGTCGGCGCAACCCAAAAAACGTTTCGCGCGGCGTTGCAGGCCTTGTCCGAACCCGGCCTGATCAATACCTTGGACGAAGCGCCGAGGCTCGGAAACCTGGCGCCCGCCACCTACGCCTTGTGCCTGACTTTGTTCGACAACGACACGCCGGTTTGGTTGTCGCCCGTTTTCGATACGCCTTTGACGCGGGCCAATCTGGCTTTTCATTGCGCATGCCCCGTGGTTGGCCGGCGCGAAGACGCCAAATTTGCCTTGTTGGACTGCGGCGAGCTAGGCGACCTGTCGGATTTCGATGCCGGCACGGACAGAGACCCGGATCAGTCGTGCACCTTGTTGATTCAGCTATCGCAATTTGGCGAGGGCGACGCCCTGACGCTGGAAGGGCCGGGTATCGAACACGCGCGCGGGGTGAGCCTGAAGGTCGATGCCGGATTCTGGCAGCAACGCAGGCAGCGCAATGCCTTTCCCAAAGGTCTGGATATGTTTTTTACGGCGGGGCAGCAACTGATGGGCCTGCCGCGCAGTACGCGCGTGACGCCCGCGATTAAAGGAGTGCTCTGATGTATGTTGCAGTAAAGGGCGGTGAAGAAGCCATCGATAACGCGCATGGTTTGTTGGCGGCGAAACGGCGCGGAGACCCGGCGCTGCCCGAGTTGACGGTTGAGCAGATCCGACACCAAATGCCTTTTGCCGTTGCCCGAGTCATGGCGGAAGGATCCTTATACGATGAAGAGCTGGCGGCGCTGGCGATCAAGCAATCAGCGGGCGATCTGCTGGAAGCCATCTTCTTGCTGCGGGCTTACCGCACAACCCTGCCGCGTTTCATGGCCAGCGTACCGCTGGAAACGGCCGCGATGCAAATTGAGCGGCGTATTTCGGCGACGTTCAAAGATCTTCCAGGTGGGCAGTTGCTGGGCGCCACCTTTGACTATACGCATCGCTTGCTTGATTTTTCATTGTTGGCGCAGGGCGATGCGTTGCTTGATGATGCGTCGTCGAGTGCCCCGCGGGATGTCACGGCCGATGCCGTAGCCGAGTCGGGCGATAAGGCGCCGACCGCTTATCCCCGGGTGGCCGACCTGTTGGCGGACGAAGGCTTGCTCGGCTCAGAAGTGCCGGTGAATCAGTGTGTGCCGGACATTACGCGCGAGCCGCTTGATTTCCCCACCAATCGGGCGCAGCGCCTGCAAGCCCTGGCGCGCGGCGATGAAGGATTTCTGTTGGCGTTGGGGTACTCGACGCAGCGCGGCTACGGTCGCAATCACCCCTTTGCGGGTGAAATTCGGATCGGAGAGGTCGAGGTGTGGATCGAGCCCGAGGAGCTTGGCTTTGCGGTGCCTGTGGGCGACATTGAAGTGACCGAGTGTGAAATGATCAACCAGTTTGTGGGCAGCAAAGATCAGCCGCCGCAGTTTACGCGGGGCTATGGCCTGGCGTTTGGCTACAACGAGCGCAAGGCGATGGGAATGGCTTTGGTGGATCGGGCCTTGCGTGCCGGCGAATATCACGAAGATATTGAATCCGCCGCACAGCAGGAAGAGTTTGTGCTGATGCATTGCGATAACGTCGAAGCGGCGGGCTTCGTTTCTCATTTGAAGTTGCCCCATTACGTGGATTTCCAGTCCGAGCTCGAACTCATACGCAAATTGCGCCGGCCCGCCGCTGACGCCACAACGGATCTGAAGGAAGAGCACGCATGAATGCCCTGACTGAAAGCGTCAACACGCAGGGCGGCTATAACTTCGCCTACCTGGATCAGCAGACCAAGCGCATGATACGCCGCGGCTTGCTCAAAGCCGTCGCCATTCCCGGCTATCAGGTGCCATTTGGCGGACGCGAAATGCCGCTGCCTTATGGCTGGGGAACGGGCGGCATGCAAGTCACGGCGGCCATTCTGGGCCGCGACGATATCTTGAAAGTAATTGACCAAGGCGCCGACGACACCACCAACGCGGTTTCGATTCGCCGCTTTTTCGTGCGCACGGCCGGGGTGGAAACCACCGAGCGCACGCCCGAGGCGACTGTTATTCAGACCCGTCACCGAATTCCCGAGACGGCGCTGGCCGCAGGACAGATCATGGTGTATCAGGTGCCGGTGCCCGAGCCCTTGCGTTTCATCGAGCCGTCGGACACCGAAACCCGCAGCATGCACGCTTTGCAGGATTATGGGGTCATGCACGTCAAGCTTTATGAAGACATTGCCAAGTTCGGCCATATTGCCACCAGCTACGCTTATCCCGTGACGGTCAGCGGACATTACGTGATGGACCCGTCGCCCATTCCCAAATTCGATAACCCCAAACTGCACATGAGTCCGGCGCTGATGCTTTTCGGAGCCGGCCGTGAAAAACGCCTGTATGCCGTGCCGCCTTATACCCGCGTAGAAAGTCTTGATTTTGAGGATCATCCGTTCGAGGTACAGAAATGGGATGAGACTTGCGCGCATTGCGGCAGCGCCGACTCCTATCTGGACGAGTTGATTGTCGATGATCAGGGAACCAAGCAATTTGTGTGTTCCGACACCGACTATTGCCATCAACGCTGCCTGACGGAGGCTGTTTAATGAATCCGCTTTTATCCGTGCGTGACTTGACGCTTTTGTATGGCCCCGAGAAAGGATGTCAGGGGGTCAGTTTCGACCTTTATCCCGGCGAAGTCCTGGGTATTGTGGGCGAGTCCGGCTCGGGCAAGTCGACCTTGCTCACCGCGCTATCGGGTCGGGATCGGCCTGATCGGGGCACTGTCGGATACCGCGATGCCGATGGCCAGTGGATTGATTTATACGACAGCAGCGAAGCGCAGCGACGCACGCTGCTGCGTACCGAGTGGGGTTTTGTCGAACAAAATCCGCGCGACGGTTTGCGTATGGGCGTGTCGGCCGGCGCCAATATCGGCGAGCGGCTCATGGCGCAGGGCGTGCGCCATTACGGCGAATTACGTCAGGCAGGCCTGAACTGGCTGGGCCAGGTGGAAATCGACCCGATGCGTATCGACGATTTGCCGCGCACCTTTTCGGGCGGCATGCAGCAGCGCTTGCAGATTGCCCGCAACCTGGTGTCCAGTCCCCGCCTGGTGTTTATGGACGAACCCACCGGTGGGCTCGATGTGTCGGTGCAGGCGCGCCTGCTCGATTTGCTGCGGGGACTGGTGCGCGAACTTCAACTGGCCGTGGTCATTGTGACTCACGATCTGGCGGTTGCGCGTCTTTTGGCCGATCGCTTGATGGTCATGCGCCGCTCCCGGGTGGTCGAGGCCGGCTTGACCGATCAGATACTGGACGACCCGCAGCACGCATACAGCCAGTTATTGGTGTCTTCTGTATTACAGCCTTAAGGCAAGTCATGACTATGAATCCGTTGATTGAAGTCAGTGCGCTGACGAAAACGTTCACCTTGCATCAGCAAAATAGCGTGGCCCTGAATGTGTTGCGTCAGATCAGTTTTTCGGCCAACGCGGCCGAATGCATTGTGCTGCATGGCCATTCAGGGGCCGGAAAATCGACCCTGCTGCGCACGCTCTATGGCAACTATTTGCCGGCCTCTGGCAGCATACGGGTCAGGCACGAGGGGGACTTTCACGAAATGGTCGGGGCCCGTCCCAGGGACACCCTCGCGGTGCGCCGCGTAACCCTGGGATATGTCAGCCAGTTCTTGCGGGTGATTCCCCGTGTCAGTTGTTTGAATGTGGTTATGGAGCCGGCGCTGGCCAGAGGCTGGCCGCGGGCGCAGGCCGAGGCGCGCGCCAAGTCGCTTTTGTCGCGCTTGAATATTCCTGCCCGTTTGTGGCAGTTGGCTCCGGGTACGTTCTCGGGGGGGGAGCAGCAGCGTGTGAATATTGCGCGTGGGTTTATGGTGGATTGGCCGGTCATGTTGCTGGATGAGCCCACGGCGTCGCTGGATGAAGCCAATGCGCAAATCGTTATCGAGTTGATGGCCGAGGCCAAGGCAGCCGGTTCGGCACTGATTGGCATTTTCCATGATCGTGCCGTACGCGATGCGGTGGCCGATCGTTATTTAGACATGGTTCCCGAGGAGGCCGCACATGCCCAGTGAGCAAATCTACACCAATGCGCTCGTCGTGCTGGCCGACCAGGTGTTTAACGGTACGGTCGTGGTGCGCGATGGGTTGATACACGAGGTCAGCGAAGGCCGCAGTCAAGTCAGTGCGGCCAGCGATCTGGGTGGCGACTACCTGATCCCCGGTTTGATCGAGCTGCATACCGATAATCTCGAGAAATACATGAACCCGCGTCCGGGCGTCGACTGGCCGTCGGCGTCGGCGGTGCTGGCGCACGATGCCCAGGTCGTGGCCGCCGGCATCACGACGGTGTTCGACGCGCTCTCCATCGGCGATGTCAATCCCAAGGGAAATCGCCTGCAGCAATTGCCGGTAATGCTCGAGGCCATCGCCCAGGCCCAGGATCAGGGACACACGCGTGCTGAACATCGCCTGCACTTGCGCTGCGAATTAAGCCACGAAAAAACGCTGGATGTATTCCATGGACTCGTTGAGCATCCTTTGGTGCAATTGGTCTCGGTCATGGATCACTCACCGGGCCAGCGGCAGTTTGTGAAGTTTGAAAAGTACCGCGAGTACTATCAAGGAAAGTATCACTTGAGCGACGCTGAAATGGATGCGTTTATCGACAAGCAAATGGATAATTCGCGTCAGTTCAGCGATAGCTATCGGCGCACCATCGTTGAAACGTGCCGTCAGCGCACGCTGGCCGTGGCCAGCCACGATGACGCGACGCTCGAGCATGCGGAAGAGTCGGCGCAGTTCGGCATGAGCATCGCTGAATTCCCCACAACGGTGGTGGCCGCTTCGGCCAGTCATGCACACGGCCTGAAGGTATTAATGGGCGCTCCTAATATAGTGCGCGGTGGATCGCACTCGGGCAATGTCGCGGCAGCCGAACTCGCCCGCAGTGGTGTACTGGATATTTTATCCAGTGATTACTATCCATCCAGCCTGCTGCAGGCTGCTCGACTTTTGACCGAACAAGACAATGGCTACGACCTGCCTGCTGCTATCTCGACCATCAGCCTGGCGCCGGCCCGTGCGGCCGGCCTCGCCGATCGCGGAGAGATACGCCCGGGCCTGCGTGCCGATCTGGTTCGTGTTCATTCCGATGAGAGGCAATTCAGGGTGGCGCATGTATGGCGTGCCGGCGAGCGGGTGTTTTGATGTCCGGGCGCTTGATTTATGTCATGGGGCCTTCGGGGTCGGGTAAAGATACGTTGCTGCAAGGGCTGGCCGGCGCCTTGGAGGCGACGGGATGCCACGTGGCGCGGCGCGTCATTACCCGGCCGGCCGATCCGTCCGAGCCCGGGATGGTGCCGGTGACACTCTCCGAGTTTCTTGCGATGGAGGCGTGCGGCGCCCTGGCGATGGCGTGGCGTGCCAATGGTCTGGCCTATGGTGTTGCGCGCGACATCGACGACAAGCTTCAGAAGGGAAGCGACGTACTGGTGAATGGCTCACGCGGCTACTTGCCCCAGGCGCTTAAACGGTATGCGAATTTAGTTGCCATTTTGGTGGCTGTGGATCAAGATGTATTGCGAGAGCGTTTGCGAAAACGAGGGCGTGAAACAGAAGCCCAAATCGACGCCCGAATGAGGCGCAATGATTTGTTTGGCGTCGCTGGCGATCAAGCGAGGGGAAAAATGCCGAACCGCGTCTGCGTCGTCGATAACTCGGCGGGCATTGAGCAAGCGCTGCGGTCGGCGGTTTCTTTTCTGCGAAAGGACGTTGCATGCGCCTAACCTTATTGGGCACGGGCAGCGCCGCACAGGTGCCTGTCTACAATTGCGGCTGTATCGCGTGCGCCAGGGCGCATGCCAACGATGGCTACCAGCGCGGCCCGTGCTGTGCCTTGATGGAATACGGTTCGCAGCGCTGGCTGATCGACTCGGGCCTGACCGATCTGGCCACGCGTTTTCCGCCGCATAGCCTGAGCGGCATACTGCAAACTCACTACCATGCCGACCACGCTCAGGGGCTGTTGCATTTGCGCTGGGGCGTAGGGTTGAGTCTGCCGGTATTGGGGCCACCCGATCCTGAAGGGCTGGGCGACTTATATAAGCATCCAGGCATCCTGGATTTCTCGACAACACTGAAATCGTTCGAGACGCTGAAGCTGGGCGGCGTTTCGCTGACCCCCGTTCCGTTGGCGCATTCTCGTCCCACCTACGGTTACGTGTTGTTCGATGGCGTCAAGCGTTATGCCTATCTGACCGACACGCTAGGGCTGCCGGCGGAAACCTTGGCATACTTGACTCAGATTCCTTTGGACTTACTGGTGCTCGATTGTTCGTTTGCGCCGCAAGCCGAACCCCCTCGCAATCATAACGATCTGAATAGCGCTCTTCTTACTATTAAACAGCTATCGGTCAAGAAAACAGTGCTTACTCATATAGGTCATGGCTTTGATGCCTGGCTCATGAATAATGAAAGCGCCTTGCCCGCCCACGTCGTTATCGGTCGGGACGGAGATATTTTCGGCTAAATCGCCGTGATGTTGGCGCTTGGCCTTTCTTTCTATATTTCGAGCGTGTCTATCTATAGAGCATATCTATATATAGAGTAGGGCGACAGAGCGTGAACGGGGCGTTGAAGGTGGTTTGAGCAATAAATCCGTTTTCCGACTCTTTAAGGTATCTCTTTTTGGGGTTTCAGTTCAGGTTCGTGATGAATCAACGCATGTAGCCGCTTAAAAGGCGCATTTGCCTCAGGTCACGATCAAGCCAAACGAGACTAATTAGGTCTAAGTCGCTTGGAATGATGGGATAGGCGCCCTGGAACAGCCTGATCCAGGAATTTCTTTCAAAATCATTAAAAATCATTTCAGCTTATCTTTCAGTATGTTACGGGATTTTGGCGGCGATTTTGGTCACGCGGTAGCCATTTTCCCGCGTTTTTCGCGTGGGGCGAGTTGCACGCCGTCAAAAGGCTTGCTATAGTTTCGTTCTTCGCCGC
>LNAP01000900.1_pt1 | contig 39522 bp, 40 predicted proteins | sample 602601 | NCBI WGS metagenome assembly LNAP01 (sample SAMN02440304, study PRJNA202911) | soil metagenome | biome: Subtropical and temperate rainforests or woodlands; isolation source: soil samples (1 kg each in a 20% v/v slurry with milli Q water) were... ... | reverse complement strand
CGCTGGCTATTCGCGTTTTGCTTAAGCTCCGAGGCACGCCTGGTGCGGAGCGGCTGTTCGAGGATCTGCTTCTCGTAAGTCACCTCTCAGCTATTTGCATTACTGGTGCCGTGTTCATGATTGCCAGGCTAACCATGCAGTATCCCCGCCATCTCTTCTTCCGCCGCGCGGCGCACACACTCCGCTGACGATCGCAGTAGGTCTTGCGGACGGTTGCCACCTAAGTAGTGATTGCTCGAAGCGAACCAGAACGCCATGCCCCAGCCATCCTTTTTTTTCCGCAGCACGTTGATCACGGCGCCGAATTCGGCGGTGGGCCGCAGCTCTGTTGCGTCGCCAAAGGCGAACACTGGGTAGTACTCCTGGCTCCGGTCACTCACGCTGATGAGCGAGCCGTCGTTCAGCCACACTCGGAGCCCTGCCGCGAGCGCTGCAGGTTCAAGCCCGGTGAGTTGGGACAAGCCCGCCGAAGTGACCCAGTCGCCGTCTTGCAGGATCAACTGTCGCGCCTCCGCCAACATGGCCGCCTCCCTGAACAAAATGCGCAGATTCAGCGTGCTGGGAGCGTTGCGGCTCGAGGCTGGCTCCTCTGAATCGGCTGCCTGAGGCAGGGCACCGAGAAACACTTGGTTCAAGACGTCGAGGCAATCGAGGTACACGTTTATTGCGTGCCTGCTCATTGTGGGCAGTTCGATGCGCAAGTGAATGCCCGCTGCCTCTTCATACGTCAGTACGTGCTCGTCTGAACCGCTGTAGACCTCGATTTTATTTACAGACATGCTGCCTCCTTGAAGGCTCGGCGATGAGGTTTACCAACCGTATTGAACGATAGGTATTTGCCGTGCAGGGTGCGTTGGCGCTGACGCAAGGTCGGCCAAGGCCAAAGCCGCTCGAGAAATTCGTCTATGGATGTTACTGCTTCAGTCGCGGTCATAACGCCCTTTTTGTCTCTATCCGACTGACGCCGCTGATTATCAATCGGTGCGTACCTATCCGCTGACGCGGTCGCACTGATCCGAGCTGCGTTTAACGTTCACACCATGGTTGACGACGCAGTGGGCGTTGGGGCGTATTCGCCAGTCGTGGGGTGGGCCATGAGGTTTTCAGCACGAGGGCCAACGAAAAAAGGTGAGGGTGTAGAGTCTTACGAGTGGTGCACGCAGGCCTTTAAGCCTCGCCGCATCGGACTCCTGCCTCTTGGCCACTTTGCAGGCGCATGAGGTCAGAACAACAGGTGAAATAATACGTGAAGAGTGCGGCGCTTTCGAAGCGGTGTGTGCGTCGTAAATTCACCGAGCGAGAGCGGTCGTTTCAAGGGCATGAACGTCCGAAATGTCTGCGGGCAGGCGCCCGTTTTTTTTTCGTGTCGATCCGACCATCGGGCAACCCAAAACTTCGTCGAGCGAATGCCGAGGATTTTAGGCGCAGCGAGAGGCTTAACCCTGTAGCGCCTAGAATCCCGGACGTTATTAACTCGTGAACTCGTTGTCGCCAAACCAAGTGTTGAGGTGGCGTGCATGCGTTGAGGTCGCAGCATGGCGTGAAAAGGCTACGCTATATCGAGATAAAGTCAGGGGTATCGGCCATGCGTACCACCTACAGCAAAAGCCAGGCTCGCCGGCGGATGCGTCGTCTGCTGGTGTTAGTTGCGCAAGGACCTGTTTTCGTCATCACCCAGCAGGGCAAAGCGGCTTGCTTACTGGTACAGGTCGAGGCACAAGGGCGTACACCTTGAAAAAGTAACTCGACAATCCTCACCCCTCGAGAGGTTGTCTCTTGATGGCAACCTTTTCACAGCGGTTACGCTGGCCAGGTAACAGAGTGCAGGCGTAGATGGAGGGCGAGGCCCATTGTCGTCCTGCGGTAAGAGGCAGAGTGGCGAGCTTTGAGTGATGCTGTTGCCCGTCTGACTGACAGCTGATTAGACGGCTGAGGGGCGACTCGCTCCGCGCCTCAGTCGAGGACCCTCGTATTACCCCATCCAACTTCAAGGCATCCCATTTCGTGCAAAACACCAACCTTGAACCGCTGCTCACCCAGATCATTGAGGTCGTTATTCGCGCCGGCGAGCTGCTGATTGCCGAGTGGGCGAGAGTTGACGGACCACGAGGTCAAGGTGACAAGGCCGCTGTAGACGAAGAAATCGAACAGTTTTTGCGTCCGCATCTGCTGCAGCTTTTCCCTTGCGACTTCTGGGGAGAGGAAACCGGACATCGTCTAACTGGCCATCCATGGTGCTGGGTCGTTGACCCGAACGACGGGACCACGGACTTCCTCAAGGGGCTCAAAGGATCAGCCCTGTCCATCGGTCTGTTGCACAAGCAAACGCCGGTATTAGGTGTGGTGTATGCCCCCGTCACCGTTGAGGGCGCCCCTGATTGCATTGCTTGGGCAGAAGGCATGGTCGCGGTGAGCCGCAATGGACAATTGGTGCTGTCTCAGCTTTCTACCAAAACCTTGTCGAGCGACGAGTTCGTGATGGTCAGTGCCGCTGCGATCAACAAGCCTGAACTTAACAGCGCCCTCTGCCAACCCAGCACCTTTGTCGCAATGCCATCCATTGCCTACAGGCTCGCTAAAGTCGCCGCCGGTGAGGGGGTCTGTGGCATCTCGCTTTATCCAGTTTCTGCACATGACGTTGTCGCAGGCCACGCTCTGTTGCGAGGCGCAGGCGGCGTTTTAGTCGATGAGCGTGGGCAAACGATTACCTATGTAACTGAAGCCAATATGCAAACGGTTTCACAACGCTGCTTCGGGGGTTCAGTGTCGGCGTGCCGGATTCTGCTCGCCCGAGAATGGGATCGCATTTTCACGGACGTTTCCAACTGAGAGCAGGTGTCGGACTCAATTCGAGCAACCCGCATCGTCATCTCGTTGGCCGCTAACTGCGCACAGTCCTAGGAGCGTCAATTGGCAATTGGACTTGCATTGTTCATCTTGTTTTTAAGTATGGAGCTTCAGGTCCGAAGCGTGCATCTAAGAGTTGTGCGGCCCACTCTGAGCAGATAGTGCGTGATGCCGGAATCCAAGGCAGTCTGCTCATTGCTTCACGTCTGCCAGGGCATAGATACGCGTGACTCACTACGAGAGCCGTGATGAAAGGTAAGCGCAAAGTCAAAACGAACCAATGGCTGCTCGCTGAGCAGTTTCAGCTCGAAGCGCAAGCAGCACTCAGGGCGCGCACCCGTGCAAGTCGATTCCTGGACATCGCACTGGCGGCGGGTAGAGACATGGAACCGGTCGGATTGCTGGCAGGTAGCCGGACGGTCACATCGGCATGCATTCACCAGCCTAGGCAGCCAGCAAAAGACGTTTACCAATTAACAGGGACCCCGGTCTGAACATTAAAAAGGGTGATCACCATGGATTGCCGACCAGCCCATCTTCACTCTGAGTGAAGATAGCCGAAGCTTTAAGCCCGATGCCAAACCCAAAAGGCGACCCATGTTTGCTGAAGTCATGCGCAATGATGTTTACCGAACCTACCGGATCCGGCTGGGAATGTTTTTGCCTATTCCCACCGATGCCTCTGACCTGGACATCCATGCGTTGATCGAGGCGGGGTTCTCGCCGGGGAGTTTTAAGACGCTCTGCGACTTGGGGCTATTCAACCCTGATGCCTGCAACCACATCATTTCGCTCAAGACCCTTAAAACCCGCTTGACTCACGATCAGCGCCTGAGCGTGGCTGAGAGTGATCGCCTGTTTCGTCTTGCGCATATCACGGCCATGGCCGAGGCGGTCTTTGGGGATACCCACAAAGCCCGGCGATGGCTGAGCAAATCCAAGGCGCGCTTTTCAGGTGAAAATCCCTTTGCACTGTTTTCCACCAGCCCGGGCACTCGCTTGGTTGAAGAAATGTTGATTCAGGTCGCAGAGGGGGTGGCGTTTTAACGGTGTTGCTTGTCAGAGTTTTTGCAGGGGGCACAGAACCCGCCTCGTTAGCAACACCGCATGCGCCTGATCTCAGGCGCCAACCTATTTTTCGATAACAATCGTGTAGGCACCGGCTTCCGAGCGGAACCTCCGGTCCTAGCCGGGGGGCGTCAATTGGCGCAGGAGAGTTTGTAATGTATCAATCTGGCGTGCCTGCTCCCGCAACTGCCGGCGGTTTTCGCGGTGTTGAAGCAGGTACGGTTTGACCCGTTCCCGTAATACCGCGTACTCGGTCTGCAAGTGTTGCAGCTTGGTCGCCAGCGCGTCGTGGGCCTGCTGGGTATCGCGCAGGGTCTGGGTTCGGTGACGCAACTGTGCGTGCACTACCCGATGCTCATTGCGCAAGCGTTCCTGCTCGCGGTACACCTGGACCAGCTCCTCCTGTTTGGCAAGTTGCGCGTTCTGCAAGGACCGCAGTTCCTGGTGCAGCTGATTGGTCTGCTCGTCGTGCCGGCGCAGCTCTTGCCCGCGCTGAGTCAGTTGTTCCTGTCGATAGTGCTCGAGCCCCTCCCGGGCGTGTCGATGTTTGTCCTCCAATGATTGCAGCTGCTGGGCCCGCTCTTCGAGGATCTGTTGCTGCCCTGTCACTAGCTGTCGCAGTTGTTGGCGTTCCCCCTCGCTGTCTTGTAATTGCTCGCGCAGCTCACGTTCGTGCTGCCGCTGCTGTTCCAGCTCGCCGGTGAGGTGGGTGATGGTGGTCAGCGATTGCTCCAATCGTTCGCGTAGCTGCGCCTGCGCCTGTGCATAGCTGGCCTGCTGCTGCGCGAGGTGCTCTTGCTCGTCAGCGACGGCGTCACGCGCCTCCTGGGTTAATTCCTCGGCTAGACTGCTCACCAAGATGGTCAATTTTTCATTGAGGGTGGGCGACGGCCCGAGGTTGGCGGCCTGACTGCTGTTGAGTTCCTTCAGGTAGCGCTGAATGGTGCTTTTCGAGCCGGTATTGCCGAGCTCAACGCGGACCAGGTCGATGCTCGGATGCAGCCCACGCCCTAACAAGGCATCACGCGCGGCGTGCACCAAGGCTTTGTTGATACCGCCACGGGCCATGTCAGGAGCTCCTGTAGGATTTCCGGCTCTTAAGCAGTATGACGCATGCCTTTTGACTTGCCTGGTTTCTGTTCAAGACGACAATCTGTTTAGTCCACATCGGTACAGGCCCGCCGGGCGAGGAGGGTAGGGGATGACCACTGCCGCGGAGCGGTACCTGCAGGCGGCGCGGCGGGAAAGCACCACGCGCCGCTACCAACAGGCCGTGGCGCATTTTGAGGTGGGCTGGGGTGGGTTTCTCCCAGCATCGAGTGACAGCATTGTGCGTTACCTTGCTGAGCACGCTGACGCCCTGTCGATCAGCACCTTGCGCGGTCACCTGGCGGCCTTGGCGCGTTGGCATCTGAAGCATGGTTTTATCGACCCGACCAAAGCCCCGCGAGTGCGCGACGTGTTGCGCGGCATTCAGGCGCTGCACCCGCGCCAGGTCCGGCAGGCCGAACCGTTGCAACTGCGCGAACTGGAGCAATGCGTGTCTGCATTGCAAGTCGAGGCCGGGTCGCCGCAGCTGGCCGTGCGCCTGCGTGCCGGCCGCGATCTGGCCTTGTTGCTGCTGGGTTTTTGGCGGGCCTTTCGCAGTGACGATCTGTGCCGCCTGCGCATTGAAACCAACCAGCTCGTGCCGGGCGAAGGGCTGAGTCTGTTCCTCGCCAGCAGCAAGTCCGACCGTGAGCATCAGGGCCGCACCGTCAGCGTGCCGGCTTTGCAGCGCCTGTGTCCGGTGCAGGCGTATGAGGAGTGGCTGAGCCTCAGCCAGTTGCAAGCCGGGCCGGTGTTTTGTGGCATCGACCGCTGGGGCCATCTCTCCACTGAGGCCCTGCACCCGTACAGCGTCGCGCGGGTGGTGCGCCGGGCGCTGACGCGTGCCGGCATCGCCGGCGAGCGCTACAGCGGCCATTCGCTGCGCCGCGGTTTTGCCACCTGGGCCACGCGTAACCAATGGAGCACCAAAGCCTTGATGGAGTATGTCGGCTGGCGGGACATGCACAGCGCCCTGCGCTACGTAGAGGCGGACGCGCCGTTCGGTGACTGGCTCCGGCAGCCGAGCGAGTCAAAATGACTGCGCTAGCGACGATTTCGTACTGCGCTACGGCCTACGTTATTACAGCTGTACAGCAGGGTTATTGACCGCTGAACAACCGCGTATCAACAGGTTTGAGAATAGAAGATTCTCAAACCTCATGGCGTTTTGAGCGCGCAGAGGTGCAACCGACGGTACGCCGAGGGGGAGAGGGGTGTGATTCAAAAAAGCCCTAAGTCACAGACAGCAATGGCCAATTTCTGACGTTCGCGAGAGGCTGTAATCGGCCGATTCTGTTGAAAAAGTCGTTCCTTCAAGACTGCCATCTTACTGACTGCTGAAAACGCCTTTTTTGCGAGCAGCTACGCGAAATTGAGCCCAGAAATCCTCTACTCAAAGTAAAGATTTCAATCTCAAGCGCGTACTTTTTTGTCGTGGAAACCATGACCGACTTTTTCAACAGAATCGGCCGATTTCTGCCTGTCACGAGGGGCGGTAGACGACCCAAAGCGGTCGATCGCGAAGGACGGCTATCGGCCGATTCTGTTGAAAAAGTCGGATTTTCAGATCGCCTGAGCTTAGGCACGGCCACCACCGGAGAACCGACTCATCAGTTCAGGATCAATAGACGTACGCCCAATCGGGCTATAGAAATCGGCGAGGTTCTGGCGCAGGTCGCTCAGATCAAGACATCGATCAATGCTGCGCAGAAGGTGAGTGGCTGGAATGTGATCTTCAAGGTTGAACGAGTAAAACAGTCAAGCCTGCCCACTCGATACCTGTCCCATCATGCTGCGTGCATCCCTGCTGGCCAATGCCGAAATTTTGCTGGAGGCCAGCCAGGGAGCTACTTTTTCAACATACAGCCGATCATTAAGTGGAGAACATCGCCCTTAGCGCTGAAGTCGGGTAGGTGACTTCGCCGGACGGTTACGCTGCACCCTCGTCTTCGATTCGTTGTGAAATCTTGATCCAAAAGGAGCGATTTAGAACCGAACCGGCATGCCAAAACCCGGTTAGTCGAATTGTGTGCCTTTTTGAATCAGCTCGACTTTGTACCCGTTGGGATCTTCAATGAAAGCGATTATCGTGCGTCCATGTTTCATGACACCTGCTGGCCGAGGAACGCGATAACCCAGAATTGCTGCGCGGTTGCACACCGCTTCTGCATCCTCAACCTCGATAGCGACATGCCCGTAAGCATCGCCAAGTTCATAGCTATCCTGTCCCCAATTTCGCGTCAGTTCCAAGACGGCAGATTCTGTCTCCGGGCCATACCCGAGGAAAGCAAGGGTGAATTTGCCCTCCGGATAGTCTTTCCGTCTCAAAAGGCTCATGCCGAGCACTTTGGTGTAGAAGTGAATGGTTTTATCCAGATCTACTACGCGTAGCATGGTATGTAGGATGCGCATTAGTTTCTCCGCTGCAGCGTCGGCCCGCAAGGCCGACATCTCTTAGAAGGCTTTCTCTAACAGAGACGAAAGCCGTGCGTCCACGCCCTATCTATCGCGAGCCTTTGAGGCCAGAAGATTAAGGTGATTGGATGCCTTTGCGAGGCCGATGTTAAGCTTACACTGGATTCACAAAAAGTGACAAAAAGTGAGCAGTGCCATCACAAAAGGAAAATGTCTTGAAGCTTTCACAGCTCGGTTTTTTTTGCGCCGTCGTAGAGCACGGCACAATAGCCGCCGCCGCCGTACAGCTGAATTGCGTACCCTCGAACATCACAACAAGGCTACGAGAGCTTGAAAACCAGCTGGGTGTCGTCCTGTTCAACCGAGAAAAAAACCGGTTGCTGGTTACACCCGAAGGTAGGCTGGTCTACCGCAACGCAAAATTGCTCGTCGATCTCGCGGCTGAAACACGTTCGCTTTTTTCGACCGATTCCATTAATGGTGTGCTTCGAGTCGGGGCGCTGGATGTAGCGCTGGCTAATCATCTACCCCAGCGTCTCGTGCGGTACCGTCTTGAGGCGCCGGGGGTAGATCTCCACATCCGTCCGGAGCACTCGTTACACCTGGAGCGACTTTTGATCGATGGCGAGCTTGATCTGATCCTCACTGATGGCCCAATCGAGCATCCGTTGCTTGAAAGCCGCTTAGCCTTTCGTGAACGCTTACTGAGAGTGGTACCGAAGGCTTTCTCCTCGCCCACCCCCGAAGGCCTGGCTGGACTTGAACTGTATGTATTTGGTCGCACCTGTCACTACAGACACCAGGTTGACAACTGGCTTGAAAGCAACGGCATCCAGCCTCGGGCGATTCTGGAAATCGAGTCGTATCCGAGTATTTTTGCATGTATAGCAGAAGGGTTAGGCTTCGCCTGTGTTCCGGAAAGTTATGTCGATCGTTACGCTAGCCAAGCGGATACATTTCAGGCCGATCATGTGCCTGGCCTGGACTCGAGCGATATCTATTTCGTCTGGCGAAAAAGTCAGCAGTCGCCCTTAATAAAAAACTTCATCGAGATAATTGATATTCAGAGCAATTGGTCGTTACCGAGTCCAAAAAGCCGCGCTGGTGCTGATCATGGTGGACGGTAAAGGGTACCCCGCACGTAAAAGATACGTTGTTTAGCAGAAACCAGCGAATACCTTCCTGACGAAAACCAAGGGGCGTTGCTGCGATTCTTGTCAATGCCAAGACCCGGGTCGACGCCACTTACCACAACCAATACCTGAACCACGGGCAGTTGGAACCGCCTTCTGTGCTGGCCAAATTCAATCCGGACGGTTCGCAGGAGGTCTGGCTGCCGAATCAAGCGCCGGACATGTTCCGTGCGGACATAGTCAAACGCACTGGTCTGGAGCTTTCCCGCATCACATTGCATTCGCCGCTGGTGGGTGGATTCTTCGGGCGGCATTTTCTGTACGATTCCGCCAGCCCGTACCCGCAGGCCATCAATTTGTCCAAGGCAGTGGGGCGTCCGGTGAAACTAATTTGGAGTCGCGAGGAAGGGTTCAGTGCAGGACGTGCTCCGTCCTGTGGCCGAAGTGAATTTCCGTGGTGCGCTGGATAACGAGGGCTGGTCGCTGGCAATCGAAGCGATCAGTGCCACTGAAGGGCCCGCTGAGGCCATCGCGGGCAAGCAGGGTGAAAAACTCCACTCCACGGCGCTCGGAGGGTTGTCCGGCAAGTCATACGCCATCGCCAACAAGCGTATCGCCCAGATCTATGTCAAAGGGCCGGTCATGCTCGATTATTGGCGCTCGGTGGGCAATTCGCTCAACGACTTCTTCTATGAATCGTTCCTTGACGAATTGCCGACAAGGGTGGCAAGGACCTGTTCGAACTGCGCGGCGCCAATCGACTGTGGATTTAGCCATGTGGTTTGAATTTCCCGTATGGCGAACGCGATGCAGCAGCGGTGGTGGATGAAACTGGCCGAGAAATTGCCGCGAGTCGAGAAGGCAAAGTCAGCCAACGGCGCCAATCTAATACTGTTTTTTATTTTAGATCTGAGCCTTTTTTTAGTGAGTCGGTGCTCTATAGAGTGCGCGTCCGACGCACCCAGTGATCGGCCGCCCACTGTTTCAGGCTCTCTGAAGACCGTACGACCTCGAGAGTCGTCAGGAACCACCATGAATAGTCGTTCGACCTTTCACAGCCAGGCATTCCCCGAGTCGCAACGTGACATTCTCGGTATGATCGCGACCGACCATCATCTGAGCGACATACTCCACGCCATCTGCCAGATGCTCGACCTACAGGTCCCCGAAACCTTCTGTTCGATTCTGCTTGCCGATGCCGAGGGCAAACGCTTGCTGAACGGCGCGGCGCCCGGCCTGCCGGTCGAGTACAGCGAGGCGATTCATGGAATGGCCATTGGTCCCCGGGAAGGAACCTGCGGCACCGCAGCGTTCCGGCGCGAGCTGGTGGTCACGGAGGATATCGCCCGGGACCCCAACTGGGAGCGTTTTCGCGGCCTGGCATTGGGGCATAACCTGCGTTCCTGCTGGTCGGTGCCGTTGCTCTCCCATCAGGGCAGCGTGTTGGGTACATTTGCCCTGTACCGGAACCGTACCCACGCACCGGACGAGGCGCAGATACAACGACTGGCCTGCGCGGCCCAACTGGCAGTCATTGCGATCAGCCATGAACGTGACGGCCAACGTCTGGAAGCCAGCGAACAACGATTTCGCTCATTGTTTCATTGGTCATCATTTTTCCCATCTGTTACTCGAAGAGGACCTAGAACGGGTCAACCAGCATTTTTTCGCAGTGCGCGTGGGTGAGCCTCAACGTTTCGAGGCACGGGTTTTCGACGAAAGTGAAAAACTGTTGACCATGGCCATCTCTAACCTGCCGATCATGGTCAACGGAGAGATCGTCGGGGTATTTGGAGTTGCCCGGGACATCAGCGAAGAGAAGCATTTCGAGCGCCAATTGAGCTTCAACGCCAGCCATGACCGGCTGACCGGGTTGCTTAACCGTGTATCTCTTGAAGAGCGGCTGATGCTTGATTGTCACATCAGTCGTCGACGCAAGCGTCGCCTGGCGGTCATGTGCATTGATCTGGTTGGATTCAAATCCATCAACGATTCGATCGGGCATTACTTCGGAAATTCCAAGCACCGACGGGTAGGACGCAGCAAATGAGTTGTAAACGCCCAGGGAGATGGAGGTCAGCAGAGAGCACAGGATGAGGACCGTGAAATTCCGATTCTTGAACAGCACAAATGCCTTGGCACCGATTAGATCGCCCAGCGAAAAGCGGCTTTTTTGCTCGGGGGGCGGCGTAGATGGCAACGAGAGTGAGTAGATGCCCAAGACAAAGCTACCAACCGCTGCAATTGTAAAGATCGAAGCGGAGGCGGATAGCCCGGCGAGGCCGATCCCAAAGCCTGCAATCACCCAACCCATAGGCGCAAAAATCCGGATATAGGCAAACTTCCTTTGGGTGCTCGATACCGCGTGCGCGCAGCTGCGCCAGCTAGGCGAGCAGGGCATCACGGGCATTTCGATGGCGGTGAATATTTCGCCGATGCATTTTCAGCGGGGCAATTTCGTCCAGTGCATCCAAGCCGCCCTGGAGAAACAGGGTCTGCGGGGTGAGCAGCTGGAGCTGGAGATCACCGAGTCGATTCTGTTGCATACCGCTGAACAGGCGATCGACACGTTGCACCGGCTCAAGGCGCTGGGGGTGCGCATTGCCCTGGATGATTTCGGCACCGGTTTTTCCAGCCTCAGCTACCTCAAGCGTCTGCCCATCGACAAGATCAAGATCGACCGCTCGTTCATTCAGGACATCAGCACTGATCGTCATGACGCCGCCATCACTCAGGGCATTATCTCCATGGCACACCACCTGAGCCTGACGGTGGTCGCCGAAGGCGTGGAGACCGAGTCTCAGGTGGATTTCCTGAAGGGCAGTCACTGCGATATTTTTCAGGGGTATTATTTTGCCAAAGCGATGCCCTTTGCAGAAATCGAAGCGTTCCTGAGTCATCCGGCGTTCCATCCCTGACCGGCAATTGTGTCGGGTCCCAGCCCTGAAAATCAGACGCTAAGGCAAATCTTCAGACCCCAGCGCAGAACTCTGTCTCCCCAGGCAAGGCGCTCCCGGCGCCTTTCTCACACACTCGGCTCTAACGCTATCGCGCTGCAAAACAACAAGAGCCGCGAAAAAATGACTAGTTACCCGACAGCAAGGCACTTTCGCCCCATCTGATACGGTTTTCTTTAGATCACCTGAGCCTTTTTCGTCAACCAACAGTCTATCAAGTGCAAGCCCGATGTACTGCAAACAACAAACAACAGCCAACTGGCTTTGGAACTTAGGCACACTGACGCGCTCAAGCATTTAGACCATCCCAGAATCAACAATACACCCTGTTTTTATCAGCAAGAAATGGGACAAATTTACTATTTATTTGATTTGGAGATGGTGTCGTGCGAAAGCTTGGCTTGGGCCTCCTGGTAACTGGTGTTGTTTGGCAACTGTCAGCACTTCTATGGACCTTCACGTCCACAGGAGCAAGTTGTCAAAATAACGTCGACAATTCAGACATCCGGCAAAAAGTGACAAAGTTCGAACAACTACTCGATGACACCGCTGATAAAGTTGTGACAGCACTCAGTACACTAAATGCCGATAGGCTGGCGCACCTGGCGATAAACGACTCCCGCCTACTCGACTCGACGGAGGCTGAAGCTGTACAGGTCTTGATCAAAAAGCCAGACGAAACAGCCGTACTTACGTTGCCTTCCTTGCCCTCACAGGCACGCAACTGGACAATTATTCTCAGCGGCATGATTACTTTTACCGGCCTGCTCCTGGCACTCTTCGCCCGCAAAAAAACCTTTGATCCGCAATGGCACGTCTTTCGAACCGTGCCAGGCTCGCTAATCACGCTGGAACGCCCGTGTTTGACGTGCGGCGGCTTCATTTCCCACGTAAAAAAAGAAGCTTCCACGCCTTCATCCGGCCTTTGGGTGGTCGAGATTGCATTAAACACACCCAGCCGACATCGCGCCAAAAAAGCCATTCAACAGCTGGAGTTACCGGTAGCGCGTAAAGAACACAACTTCGTCGTCATCGGCCCGTATAATCAAAAGCAGGACGCGGCCCGAGTCGTGAAAGAATTGAGTCAAAGTCATGGTGTTAGAGGATGGATGATGGCGGGAAATTGACATAATCCTGTTTAGCTCAACACCGACGCCGAACAACTGGCTTTTTACTGTATGACAAGAGCGCTCTCATGATCGCTGACCAGCCGCAGTGGAGGCTGATCCCTTTATCGTGTTTGGGATTGGTTAATCTTATTTGGAGTGATAATGGATGGTTTTGAAAGCGCATCTAACAAAGCGCTGGCGTTTCTCCGCCGAAAATTAGGCTTCCAGTTGTGTATGGTCACGAGAACTGAGGGCAACGACTGGGCAGTTATCCATCGCGACGATCAAGGTTATGGCGTCGCTCCTGGCGATGTCTTTAATTGGGGGGATTCCTTTTGTGCCGCAATGGTGGAAGGGAAAGGTCCCAATATCGCCCCCAATTCAAATCGAGTGCCGGCGTATGGTGCGGCGGAAATAGGTCGGAAAATTCCGATAGGCGCCTACATAGGCGTGCCGCTTCTGCTCTCTGATGGTCGCTTGTTTGGGACGTTGTGCGGCATTGATCCCAAGCCGCAGCCAGACAGCCTTGCTGATAATCAAGATTTGATCGAGCTGGTTGGCAGCATGCTTAGCACGATTTTGCAGATGGAGTTGAAAGCCGACGAGGAAGAACGAAGAGCTGAGCGCTATCAGGCTCAAGCAATGAAGGATGCGCTTACGGGTCTTTATAACCGCGCGGGATGGGATCAGCTTCTTGTAAAAGAGGAGGCACGATACCAGCGCTACCGGCAATCCTCTGTCGTCATCGTTGTGGACCTGGATGGACTGAAGGATGCTAATGACCGCTTCGGCCATGCTGCCGGCGACGCACTAATAAAACGTGCAGCAACTGCATTGTTGAAAGCCTCAAGGGCAGAAGATGTTGTGGCAAGGCTAGGGGGTGATGAGTTCGGAATCATCGGCGTTAATTGCGATCTAGAAGGTGGCCTTGCACTGTGCGAGAGGATGAAAATAGCGCTCGAAAGTGAGGGCGTCGACGCTTCCTATGGGCTCGCTGCAACCAACAAGACGATACGAATTTCTCAAGCTCTCACAATCGCGGATCAGGCGATGTATCAGCAGAAGCGTCAAAAGAAATCGGCGTAACAGCAGCCGATAGAGAAGCCAAGCTTGTTCACGCGTTTCGGCTCACATGAAAGCCCGACACTTGGTCGGGCTCTTTGTAGATGGGCCAGAAACGCCTCCGATTGAACTTGGTCACAACGGCTGCCGAACTGACGTTCGCGCCTGTTGCTGATCTCACGACTGAGCAGGTGAAGTCGATGCTGGTCTCGAAGTTTTGGGGGCCGTTCTACGCCTCCCAGTACGCCGCTCCTTATATCGCTAAAGATGGCTCTATCACATTCTTTTCCGGCCTGGCAGCTTATCGACCAGCGCCTGGGGCATCGATTGTCGCGGCGCTGAACGCAGCGCTTGAGGGTTTTGCCATGACGTTAGCATTGGAGATCAAGCCGATACGGGTCAACGTCGTCTCGCCAGGTGTCGTCGATACCCCGACGTGGGACTTCCTGAGCCGCGAGGATCGTCAAGGTCTTCTCGAAAGCGTCGCGGGTAGCCTTCCGGTAGATCGGGTCGGCCAAGCTGATGATCTTGCAGACGCTGCGCTGTCATTGATGGGAAATGGCTTCATCAACGGTACCGTGCTCCACGTCGATGGTGGTGGTCGCATTGCCTGACGCTAAGCCTTTCCACTTCACCATGAGGATTTTGAAATGAGCGATAAACACGTAGCACTTGTCGTTGGTTCCAGCGGGATCATCGGCAGCGCTTTGGTCGACACACTGTTCAGTGCGCCTGACTGGTCCGTGCGGGCTTTGCGTAAAACGAACCTGACGGGCGTCGAAGCCATCGATTGTGATCTCAGCGATGCTCAGGCAACCCGGTTAGCGCTCGAAGCCGCATCAGATACCACTCATGTGTTCTATGCGGCGTTGCAGACCGATCCTGATTTGGCGCGCGAGTCTGAAATCAACACCGTGATGCTTAGAAACGTTCTGGACGGGTTAAAGGCCAACGGTGCTCCGCTACAGCGGGTTTTGCATTATCAGGGGGCAAAAGTGTATGGCGTTCACCTGGGCGCAAGCGTCGCACCATTCTATGAAGATGACCCACGCCACGTGGCTGCCAATTTCTACTATGCCCAAGAGGATTTGCTCAGAGAAAGACAGGTCAGCGACGGCCTGGATTGGAGCATCCTCAGGCCAGATGTGGTGGTAGGCGACATTGCCGGCAACCCGATGAACATCGCAATGGTGATTGGTGTCTTCGCAGCGCTGAGCAAACAGGCAGGTGTGCCACTGCGTTTCCCTGGCTCCATGCGCACGTATCGAGAGGTCGTTGCTCAATTCACCGACGCGCATTGGCTGGCACGTGCGAGCCTTTGGGCCGCACTCGCACCCACGGCCCGTAACGAAGCCTTCAACCTGGTAGGAGAGCCGTTTCGCTGGGAACGCATCTGGATCAAGATCGCCGAAGCGCTAAACATGGAGGTCGCCACGCCTCAGCCGTTTTCTCTCGCCAAGCACATGCCCGGTAAAGCCAAGGACTGGGAGCGACTGGCAGCTGAGCATGAGCTCAGCACATTGCCCTATGACAAGCTGGTTGGCTGGCCCTTCGGTGACTTTATCTTCAACACCGGATTCGACATGATTTCGGACATGAACAAGATCCGTCGTGCGGGCTTCACGGAAGTGGTGAACAACGAAGAGATCATGGTTGATGCGTTGAAGTGGCTGGCAGAGAAGGGATTCTTGCCAAGTATTTGAGTTGATCTCGATGGGTTGAATATCTTGACTTGGTGGCTGCTGCTTCGACGGTGGTGGCTGCTATTGCCGCTGGCGGTCTCAATGAATCGTGCCGGGTTTTCAGCGCCTTGGCCGCGTATCGTCATGGCTCTGCTTGAGCATCAAGCCAGCGAGAATCAGCAGCATCAGGATGGATGTCAGCAATATCAGCCACAGACAGCGGCTAATGGAAATATTGCGCAAGCCGAGCATGGACATCTCCACAATGGGGCAGGACGGGGGGTAAGCCGGACGCGGCAGTCGCTTCCGGCTGGAGGGGGGCAGAGCGCGTAGTGGTTTAGTTCGCGGGCGATCAGCAGGCGCTGAACCTCGCTGGAGACTTCACGAATTTGGATTTGCGCATCAAGCAAAACAACGTGGCTTGTACGGTAGTCGGGCGACCCCTGACTCGACGGCAGCTTTCGCTACCGCGCTAGAGATCACATCCAGTAGGCGCCCATCCATCGGTTTGGGCAGGATGTAGTCACGGCCGAACGCCAGCCGGTCCAACTGGTAGGCCTGCAACACTGCGTCGGGTACCGGATCTTTTGCCAGCTGCCGCAAAGCCTCGACAGCAGCGATCTTCATTGCTTCGTTGATATATCTTGCTCGAACATCAAGGGCGCCCCGGAAGATGAATGGGAACCCCAGGACGTTGTTTACCTGGTTGGGGTAGTCGGAGCGGCCGGTGGCAATGATCAGGTCGTCACGAACGGCTTTCGCTAGTTCCGGCCGGATTTCCGGGTCGGGATTGGAGCAAGCGAACAAGATCGGTCTCGCTGCCATTGACCGCAACGCTTCCGGCGTTAGCAGGTTGGCTCCGGACAATCCGAGGAAGACGTCGGCGCCGAGCAAGGCTTCTTCCAGGGTGCGTGCGCCTGCATCGTTGACGAATGAGAGCTTGTGTTGGTCGAGCCCGTCGCGACCGGAATGGATTACGCCACTTCGATCGATCATGTATAGGTTATCGCGAGTGGCGCCTAAAGCCACCAATAGGTTCATGCATGCAGTTGCCGCAGCCCCGGCACCAAGGCAGACGATCTTGGCATCACACAGGCGCTTATCCTGGATTTCCAACGCATTGAGCAGGCCGGCGGCGGTGACGATGGCCGTACCATGCTGGTCGTCATGAAAGACCGGGATGTCGCACAGTTCGATCAATTTTTGCTCGATCTCGAAGCAGTCCGGCGCTTTGATATCCTCCAGGTTGATGCCGCCGAATGTATCGGCGATCCGAGCCACGGTGTCGATGAAATCCTCGGGTGTATCGGCTTTTACTTCAATATCAACCGAGTCTATGTCTGCGAAGCGCTTGAAAAGCAGTGCCTTGCCTTCCATTACCGGCTTGCTCGCCAGAGGGCCGAGGTTACCCAGCCCCAGAATTGCCGAACCATTGCTGATAACGGCTACCAGGTTGCCCTTACCAGTGAAGCGGTAGGCATCCTCGGGGCACGCCGCGATTGCCCGCACAGGTTCGGCTACGCCTGGGCTGTAGGCCAGAGCGAGGTCGGCGGCGGTATCAGCTGGCTTGCTTAGTTCAGTGCGGATTTTGCCGGGAGTGGGAAACTGGTGATAGTCAAGAGCCGCTTGTTTGAAGTCTGAATTCATGAAGGCTTTCCATTGGTCGTAGTCGGCTAGAAAAGGCGCTGGAGCATCCAGCGCCCCGGACAAGGTCAGTGCACCAGCATCCCGGTGAATACATAGGCCTGGGATAGGGTGATCAGGCCGATGATGGCGGCGAAGATCAGGCTGTGTTTTAAGGTAAAGCGGAACAGGTCTGACTCCTTGCCCACGATGTTGGTGGCGGCGCAGGCTACGGCGATGGACTGCGGCGAAATCATCTTGCCGGTCACACCGCCGCTGGTATTGGCGGCCACCAGCAGGGTATCGCTGACACCGATCTGATGCGCGGTGGTTGCCTGCAGCGAGCCAAACAAGGCGTTCGACGAGGTATCTGAGCCGGTGAGGAATACCCCGAGCCAGCCAAGGAAGGGTGAAAAAAACGGGAATGCCGCACCGGTGCCGGCCAACACCAGTGCCAGGGTAGTGGACATGCCTGAGTAGTTGGTAACGAAAGCGAAGGCCAACACCATACCGATGGAGAGGATCGGTAACTTCAGATCGACCAGTGTTTCCTTGAAACTTGTCAGGCCGGTCTTCCAATCTATGCGCAGAACGAACATCGAGATAAGTGCCGAGAGCAGGATCGCGCTGCCGCCTGCGGAGACCAGATCGAACTTGTACACCGCGGCCATCGCGGTAGGCTGGGAAACGATCGGCGCTACTTTGATCACCAGTTGATCAAGGTGTGGGATGGCGAACGTAAACACCCACTGTTCCAGGATGCCGCCATGCGCGAACAATGCCTTGAACGGCTTAAGCGTCCAGATGGTCACCAGCACGGTGAGAATCAGGAACGGCGACCAAGCTTTGAGGATCTGCCCGAAGCTGTATGGTGAAGGCGAGCTGGTGCGGGTACCAGAGAAGCCGCCCATTACCGCCGCGCCACCCGATACGCCGATCACTTCTCGATCTTCGGCACGGCTAGGCTGCCAGACCTTGAGGAAGAGTGTCAGGGATACGATGCAGACCAGCGCGGAAGTAATGTCTGGCAGCTCTGGGCCGATGAAGTTGGAAGTGAAATACTGAGTAATAGCGAAGCTCGAGCCCGCCACCAAGGCGGCTGGCCAAGTCTCTTTAACGCCGCGCCAGCCATCCATTATCGCTACCAGCCAGAATGGCACAATGATCGACAGGAATGGCAGTTGACGACCGGCCATCGCCCCGATCTTAAAGGGATCGATGCCTGTCACTTGACCGGCGACGATGATCGGCACGCCCAAGGCGCCGAAGGCTACCGGGGCGGTATTGGCGATCAGGCACAGGCCAGCGGCGTATAACGGATTGAAGCCCAATCCGACGAGCAAAGCGCCAGTGATAGCCACTGGCGCGCCAAAGCCTGCTGCACCTTCCAGAAAGGCGCCGAAGGCGAAGCCGATTAGCAACACCTGCAGACGCTGATCGTCGGTGATCGACAGTACCGAGCTTCGGATCACATCAAACTGGCCGCTCTTGACCGTGAGTTTGTACAGGAATACCGCTGCGACGATGATCCAGGCAATCGGCCATAGTCCATAGGCGAAGCCATAGCCGGCAGCCGCGAAGGCCATGTCCAGTGGCATGTCGTAAGCCAGGGTCGCGATAGCGATCGAAAGCACCAGCGTAATGGTGCCTGCGATATAACCCTTCATGCGAAAGATGGCGAGTGCCACGAAGAAAAAGATGATCGGAATCAGTGCAACCAGTGCTGACAGCCACAAGCTGCTAAAAGGTGAGTATATCTGTTGCCAGGTTTGCATATCAGGGACCTCTAATTATTGTTGGTATAAGAAAGGTTGCTGCGGTTTTGTCACTTGCGGGAATGACGCACTGCATGTGGGTCGGTGGTTTGGCAAGGTCTCCGTGGCGAGGTACGAGATATTGGCGAGCGACGACCAGGCGTTAGAAAAGGGGGGCGTAACGGGAACGGGCAGGCACTTTCCCGCTCCCGCCAGCCTGATTCAGCGCTTCTGCTTGAAGCGTTGGCGCCAGGCATGCAGCATCGGTTCGGTATAGCCGCTGGGTTGTTCGCGTCCTTTGAATACCAGGTCGTGCGCAGCGCGGAAGGCATGCGAGCCTCCCAAGTCCTGCCCCATTGTTCTGTAGGCTGAATCTCCTGCGTTCTGCTGGTCGACCACTCGTGCCATGCGCTCAAGGGTCTCGCGAACCTGATCGGTGCTGACAACGCCGTGGTGCAACCAGTTGGCGATGTGCTGGGCGGAGATGCGTAGGGTGGCGCGATCTTCCATCAGGCCAACGTTATGGAAGTCCGGTACCTTGGAACACCCGACACCCTGTTCGACCCACCGCACCACGTAGCCGAGGATGCCCTGGCAGTTGTTGTCCAGTTCGGCCTGAATGTCGGCGGAACTCCAATCTCGGGCGACGCTAACCGGCACACTGAGCAGATCGTGCAGCAGGCTGGCGCGTTGGTCATTCAGATCAATTTTTTCCAGTTCGCGTTGTACTTCGTGCACGTCCACTTGGTGGTAGTGCAAAGCATGCAAGGTCGCCGCGGTCGGTGAGGGTACCCAGGCCGTATTCGCCCCGGCTTTGGGGTGATTGATTTTTTCCTTGAGCATGGCTGCCATCAGGTCGGGCATTGCCCACATGCCCTTGCCGATTTGCGCGCGACCGCGCAGGCCACTGGCGAGTCCCACCAGCACGTTGTTGCGCTCGTAGGCCTGGATCCAGGCCGTGGACTTCATGTCACCCTTGCGCAGCATGGCGCCGGCTTCCATGGTCGAGTGCATCTCGTCGCCTGTGCGGTCGAGAAAGCCCGTGTTGATGAACACAACGCGCTTTGACGCCGCAGCGATGCAGGCCTTGAGGTTGACGCTGGTACGCCGCTCCTCGTCCATGATGCCCATCTTGAGTGTGTATCGAGCCAACCCGAGCAAGTCTTCAACGCGACTGAACAGTTCGTCGGCGAAAGCAACCTCCGCGGGCCCGTGCATCTTCGGCTTGACGATGTAAACGCTGCCCGTGCGTGAATTGCCTTTGCGACGCAGGTCGTGCAGGGCCGCCAGGCTGGTGACCACCGAATCGAGGATACCCTCGGGGATCTCCTGGCCTTGCTGGTCGAGGATCGTCGGGTTGCTCATTAAGTGGCCAACGTTGCGTACGAACAGTAGGGAGCGGCCATGCAGGGTTAGCGCCCGGCCATCGCGACCGTGATAGGTCCGGTCCGGGTTCAGAGTGCGGGTGAAGGATTGGCCACCCTTGTTCATGCTTTCCGACAGATCGCCTTTCATCAGGCCCAGCCAGTTGCGATAGACCGCCACCTTGTCGTCAGCGTCGACAGCTGCCACTGAATCCTCGCAATCCATGATGGTGGTCAGCGCTGCTTCCATCAGCAGATCCTTCACGCCAGCGGCATCGGTGCGGCCGATCACGCTAGTCGGGTCGATCTGAATCTCGACGTGCAGGTCGTGGTTCTTCAGCAACACCGCGGTCGGTGCCGATTCCTGCCCCGCATGGCCGATGAACTTCTCAGGGGCGGTCAATCCGGTCGAACCACCACCCGAGAGGGTAACTTGAAGTTGGCCGTGTACGATGCAATAAGCGATGGCGTCTGCATGAGAGGCATTATCAAGGCTGAACGCCTGGTCGAGAAACGCCCGGGCAAAGGCGATGACTTTAGCCCCACGTACCGGATTGTAATCCGAGCCCTTTTCGGCGCCGCCGTCCTCAGCGATCGCATCAGTGCCATACAGGGCGTCATAAAGCGAACCCCAGCGCGCATTGGCGGCGTTCAGCGCGTATCGCGCATTCATCACCGGTACGACCAGTTGCGGGCCCGCCTGCAGGGCGACCTCGCTGTCGACGTTTTCAGTGTCGACCGACAACTGACCGGGTTGCGGCAACAGATAACCAATGGACTCAAGGAAGCTCTGGTAGGCACCCATGTCCGTTACCGGACCTGGATGGGCGCGATGCCATGTATCCAATTCTGCCTGCAGTCGTTCACGCTCGGCCACCAGGGCACGGTTGCGTGGCGCCAGATCATGGACCAGAGCATCGAGGCCGCTCCAGAAATGCTCGGATGAAACCCCCGTTCCCGGCAGCACCTCATCATCAATGAAATGCTTGAAGTTCTCGGCCACTTGCAAACGCTGGCAAAGCACGCGCTCGGTCATTCTCGTCTTCTCCTGTTTGATTGAGCCCCATGGGGAGGGGCTTGAACCCTGTCGCACTTAGAGCGCAGCTATACCAGCGGTCGCGACTTGGGCGTCCTGCTCGGCTTTAACGCCGGAGACGCCCACAGCGGCCACGACCTGACCGTCCAATATCAGCGGTATCCCACCTTCCAGCGAGGTCAGCAGTGGTGCGCTAATGAAGGCAGTGCGACCACCGTTGACCATTTCTTCGTACCCCTTGGTCTCGCGACGGCCGAGGGCCGAGCTGCGGGCTTTCTCGGTGGCGATGTAAGCGGCGATGGGAGCGCAGCCGTCGAGACGTTCCAGAGCTAGAAGGTGTCCACCGTCATCCACCACAGCAATGGTCACCGCCCATTGGTTGCGTTGCGCCTCTTCGCGGGCGCCGGCGAGGATACGGGCGACTTCCGAGCTTTCGAGTACAGCTTTGCGTTGCATGGTTTTTCTCCTAAACGAGGGCTTCTTCCACCAACTCGATCCAATGGCGGACCGGGGTGCGTCCGGCGCCGTCGAGGTGGGTTTGGCAGCCAATATTGGCTGTTACGATGACTTCCGGATTCCCGCTCTCCAGGGCGTTGAGCTTGTTATCGCGCAACTGTCGGGACAGCTCGGGCTGGGTTAGCGAGTAGGTGCCGGCCGAACCACAGCAAAGGTGGCTGTCGGGAACTTCGGTGAGACTGAAGCCAAGTCGGCCGAGCACGCCCTCGACAGCGCCGCCCAGCTTCTGGGCGTGCTGTAGGGTGCATGGGCAATGGAAGGCCAAGCGTCGGTCGCCATTGATACCGAGGGTTTCCAGGGGCTCTGCCCGTAGAACCTCCACTAAGTCCATGGCCAGGTCACTGACCCGTGCGGCCTTGGCAGCATAAGCGGGGTCTCCCTCTAGCAAATGGCCATAGTCGCGGACGAATGCGCCGCAACCGCTGGCCGTCTGTACAATGGCCTCGGCCCCCGCTTCGATGGCAGGCCACCAAGCGTCGATGTTGCGTTTGGCGCGCTCCAGCCCCTTTTCCTGAGCATTGAGGTGGTAGTCGACAGCTCCGCAACAACCTGCCTCACGAGCAGGCACCACAGAAACTCCCAGGCGATCCAATATTCGAGCGGCGGCGGCATTGGTGTTGGGCGACAGGGTGGGTTGGGCACAGCCTTCGAGCATCAGCACTCGACGTGAGTGGAGTACTTGCGGGCGCGGTTTGGCCGGATGTGGCCGGCGTGGCAACTTGGCTTGCAGGGCGGACGGCAGCAACGGCCGAAACACCGTCGCCGTCTGGGTTAGGGCCTTGAACACCCCAGGCCGTGGAACGATGGCTCGTAGACCCTCGCGTAGCATGCGTTGACCAAGGGGGCGAGGAACCTGTTGCTCGACGACGGCACGGCCGATGTCTAGCAGGTTGTGGTACTGCACCCCGGAGGGGCAGGTGGTCTCGCAGTTGCGGCAAGTCAGGCAGCGGTCCAAGTGCATCTGGGTCTTGGCGGTGACTTGCTGGCCTTCGAGCACCTGTTTGATCAGGTAGATACGTCCTCGCGGTCCGTCCAGCTCATCGCCCAGCAACTGATAAGTGGGGCAGGTAGCCGTGCAGAACCCACAGTGCACACACGAGCGCAGGATACGCTCGGCCTCCTCGGCGCGTGGCAGACGTTTAGCTTCTTCGCTCAGATTGGTTTGCATGGCTGACTCTCAGACTTCGGCGTACATACGGCCCGGGTTGAAAATGCCCTGGGGGTCGAGTTGCTTCTTGAGGTTCCGGTGGTACCGCAGCAAGGGTGCGGCCAGTGGTTGGAAGGGCGTATCGCCCTGCTCATGAAGGGTCGCGTGGCCACCAACGCTGGAAACCGCCTGGCGAATCACCTGCGGAGTAGCACTCGATTTCAACCAACGTTGAGCACCACCCCAATCCAGCAGCTGTTGGCCGGGGAGTTCGATGGGGCCCGTGTTGTATGGCAGGGACAATCGCCACAGGTGTTCGGAGCTGGTAAAAAATGCTGAGCGTTGCTCACGCAGGTCAGCCCAATAGCCACTGTCGAGCGAGTCACCCCCGATGCGCTCTATGGCAGAAGCCACTGAGCCTTCGCCCCCTTCCAAGCGCAGATGCAAGGCCTGGCCGTCATGGCAGGCAGCACTGATCGGAATGGGTTGCTGGCCCCACTCGGCGAGTTCGCTCAAGGCCTGGTGGACATCCATCTCCAGGCGCAGGCTGAAGCATTTACGCGGCTTGGGAAGTACCTTCAGGGACACCTCGGTGAGCACACCCAGACAACCAAAACTGCCCGCCATCAGGCGTGACACGTCGTAGCCGGCGACGTTTTTCATGACTTCGCCACCGAAGCGCAGCAGTTTGCCGTGGCCGGTTATGATCCGGGTGCCTAGCACAAAGTCGCGCACCGAGCCGACCCAAGGGCGCCGCGGTCCTGACAGGCCAGCGGCGACCATTCCGCCGAGTGTGGCGCCTGGCCCCAAATGCGGGGGTTCGAAGGGCAACATCTGCCCGGCGGCGTCGAGCGTGGCCTCGATCTCCGCCAATGGCGTTCCAGCACGGGCGGTCAGCACCAATTCTGTTGGATCGTAGCTGACGATGCCCCGATGACTACGGGTGTCGAGTACCTCACCGGCCACCGGGCGACCCAGCGAGGCCTTGCTATTGCTGCCTTGAATGCGCAGGGTTATGCGTTCGTTTAGGGCATAGTTGACCTGTTCCAGCAGCGCGGTGCTGGCATCGTGATCGTGTCGCATCAGAAACGCTCCAGTTCCGGGAATGGCAGCTTGCCGTGGTGTATGTGCATCGATCCAAACTCCGCGCAGCGGTGCAGGGTCGGTATGTTCTTGCCGGGATTGAGCAGGCCTTTCGGGTCGAAGGCCTTCTTCACCGCGTGGAACAAGATCAATTCGTCGCTGCTGAACTGCGCGCACATCTGGTTGATCTTCTCTCGCCCCACTCCGTGTTCGCCGGTGATACTGCCCCCGACCGCCACGCACAATTCGAGAATCTGGGCGCCCAGGGCCTCAGCACGCTCCAGCTCGCCAGACTGGTTGGCATCGAAGAGGATCAGCGGGTGCATGTTGCCGTCACCGGCATGGAACACATTCGCCACACGCAGGCCGTACTTCTCCGATAGCTCGGTGATTCCGTGGAGCACCTTGGGCAGTTCTCGGCGGGGAATGGTCCCATCCATGCAGTAGTAGTCCGGTGAGATACGGCCCACCGCCGGAAAAGCATTCTTGCGACCAGCCCAGAAACGGGCTCTCTCGGCCTCGTCGCAGGCCAAGCGCACGTGGGTGGCACCGGCGGTCTTGAGTACCGCGTCAACTCGCTCGCAATCATCCTGCACGTCAGCTTCGACTCCATCGAGTTCGCACAGCAGGATGGCTGCGGCATCAACCGGGTAGCCGGCATGAATGAAGTCCTCGGTGGCACGGATCGACAGGTTGTCCATCATTTCCAGACCACCCGGAATGATGCCGGCAGCAATGATGTCGCCCACGGCGCGGCCTGCTTTTTCCACCGAGTCAAAACTAGCCAAGAGAACCCTCGCCACCTGGGGCTTGGGCAGCAGCTTGACGGTCACTTCGGTGACGACGCCCAGCATGCCCTCCGAGCCGGTGAACAACGCCAGCAGGTCAAAGCCTGGGGCGTCAAGGGCATCACTGCCGAGCGTCATGCTCTGACCATCGACAGTGAGGATCTCGACCTTGAGCAGGTTGTGTACGGTCAGGCCGTACTTCAAGCAGTGAACGCCACCGGCGTTTTCCGCCACGTTGCCGCCGATCGAGCAAGCGATCTGCGAAGATGGGTCGGGCGCGTAGTACAAGCCATGGGGCGCCGCAGCCTGAGAGATGGCCAGATTACGAACGCCTGGCTGGACCCGTGCGAAGCGGCCCTTGGGGTTAACCTCGATGATCCGATTGAAACGCGCCATCACCAGAAGGATGCCCTGCTCCAACGGCAGGGCTCCCCCTGACAGCCCGGTTCCTGCACCCCGAGGCACCACCGGTACCTGACGGGCATGGCAAATCTTGAGCAAGGTCTGCACCTGATCGATACGCTCGGGCAAGACCACCAGCATCGGCACGACGCGGTAGGCAGAGAGGCCGTCGCACTCATAGGGCATCAGGTCTTCCTGGCTGTGCAGGATTTCCAGGTCGGGAAGAGATTCGAAAAGTTCCGAAAGCAGGGCAGCCTTGTCGACTCGAGGTAGTGCGCCATCGACGCGCTCGTCGTAGAGAATATTCATAAGGCTCACATATTGTTTTTTATTGTTCTTGGAAGTGACCGTTTCGCCCGGGCGCGGACCCTGGGACCGAAGCTGGCTCACCAGACCAAAGTCGAGATCAGGCTGCTCGTTCTAACGTCTGGAGTCGATGAGGCTTAAGACTGGTAGGACCACTTTTTTATGGCTGATGCGTTTATTCGTAGTAACGCAAAGGTTCCTGCGTCAAAATTACCCATGAGATGTAGGGCGCTAGCAAACTGGTCCTACCAGTTCTTTGGGGGCTGCGATGGAAATTTCCGGATCAAACAAATCAGGCAAGACACAAGTTGCTGACCAGGTGGCCGAGCGCATTGAAAAACTCATCGTCGATGGTGTCCTCAAGGTAGGTCAGGCGCTGCCCTCCGAACGGCGTCTGGTGGAGAAACTAGGCTGCTCCCGATCAGCGTTGCGTGAGGGCCTGCGGGTGTTACGAGGACGAGGTATCGTTGATACCGAGCAAGGGCGCGGCTCGTTTGTTGCGGATCTGAGTCGGACGGGGAATGCGACACCGTTGATGCATTTGTTCAGCTCACAGCCACGAACATTGTTCGACCTATTGGAAGTACGGGCGTTGCTGGAGGCTGAATCAGCGCGGTTGGCTGCATTACGTGCTACTGATGTAGATCGCCTGTTGATCAAGCGTCGGTACGACGAGATGGTCGACACCAGTGAGGATTCGCGATCGCATGATCCGCGTGAACATGCGAGACGCGATCATGCCTTCCATCTGGCTATCTGCGAGGCTTCACACAACACGATATTGGTTCATACGCTACAGTCCCTCAGCGAGCTGACGCTGAGTGCTGTTTTCGCTTCAGTCAACAACCTCTATTGTCGGCCAACGCAGAAGCGGCAGATTGATCGTCAACATACTCGGCTCTATCACGCGGTAATGGAGCAGTTACCCGAGCAGGCCCAGCGAGCCGCCCGCGAGCATATCAACAGCGTTCGTGACAACCTGCGCGAGATTGAGCAAGAGGAGCAGCGTCTGGTGCGCGCCACAATGCGGTTGGAAGGTTGGAAATAAAAAACCAGGCGCCTGTCGGCGCCTGGAAACCGACGCAGCACGTCGGGTGGAGGGTGATCTTTCGACTGTGGGCGGGGACAACTGTGGTCAATTGGAGGGGAGTTGCTCTATGCGCAACGAATTGGTGCTTCCAAGCTGGCCAAACGGCATGCCTGCGATAATCACCACTGTATCGCCTGGCTCGGCCATTCCCTGGTCTCGAACCTGGGCTAGTGCGGTGCTCGTAATATCTTCAACTTTGTGCAATCGATCGTTAACAATCGAATAGACTCCCCAGGCAACGCTCAAACGTCTGGCAGTAGACTGGTTGGGGGTCAGGTTCAGAATCGGCGCCCGTGGCCGCTCGCGGGCGGCACGTAAGGTCGAGCTGCCAGACTCGCTGTAGTTGACCAGCACCGCCACCGGCAGGATGTTGCTGATGCGCCGGATGGCACAACTTATGGCGTCGGAGACAGTCGCTTCGGCTTTGGGGCGACCCACGTCAAGTTGCACCTGATAGTCCGGGCCGTTCTCTACCTGGCGGATTATTTTGCTCATCATCTGCACGGCTTCGAGCGGGTAGTCGCCGGAGGCGGTCTCGGCCGATAGCATCACTGCATCGGCACCTTCGGCCACGGCGTTGGCTACGTCGGTGACTTCGGCGCGGGTCGGGGCCGGGGAGAAACGCATCGATTCGAGCATCTGCGTGGCCACCACCACCGGCTTGCCCAGCTCACGACAGGTGTTGATGATGCTCTTCTGGATCTGTGGCACGCTCTCAGCTGGCACTTCCACGCCTAGGTCGCCACGGGCCACCATGATCGCGTCGCTTAGCTCGGCGATTTCGCGCAGATGGAACACTGCCGACGGCTTTTCTATCTTGGCCATCAAATAGGCACGGTCGCCGATCAGCTGGCGGGCTTCGACGATGTCTTCTGGGCGTTGCACGAACGACAGGGCCACCCAGTCCACGCCCAGTTGCAGGCCGAAGGTCAAGTCGCGGCGATCTTTGGCGGTCAGCGGGCTGAGTTCGAGCATCGCTTCCGGTACGTTGACGCCTTTGCAGTCAGACAATTCGCCGCCATTGAGCACTTCGGTGTCGATGGCGTCGCGGTACTTGGCAGTCACCCGCAGGCGCAACTTGCCGTCATCGAGCAGCAGGTCCATGCCCGGTTCCAACGCTGTTATGATTTCCGGGTGCGGCAGGTTGACCCGCTCGGCAGTGCCCGGGGTGCTGTCGAGGTCTAGGCGCAGGGCCTGGCCACGTTGCAACTGGACCTTGCCTTCAGCGAAACGGCCGACGCGAAGTTTCGGCCCTTGCAGGTCCATGAGGATGCCCAGCGGGTAGTTGAGCTGGCTCTCTACTTCGCGGATCCACTGGTAGCGCAAGGCGTGGTCTTCATGTTCGCCGTGGCTGAGGTTGAGGCGGAAGATATTCACTCCGGACTCGACCAGTTGGCGGATGTCGTCGATACCCTTGATGGCAGGCCCGAGGGTCGCGAGGATTTTGACTTTTTTATCAGGCGTCATGGTTTGGCACTCTCAAGGATCAGAATGGCGCGAAAATCGTTGACGTTGGTCCGCGTTGGCTCGCTGACGATCAAGGCATCGAGCGCGGCGAAGTAGCCATAGCCGTTGTTGTTGTCCAGCTCGTCGCTGGCCGACAGGCCCAGGGCCGCAGCGCGGGCGTAACTGTCGGGCGCCATCAGGGCGCCGGCATTGTCTTCCGAGCCGTCGATGCCGTCGGTATCACCGGCTAGGGCGTAGACCCCGGGCAAGCCCTTGAGGCTTTCGGTCAGGCTCAGGAGAAACTCGGCATTGCGTCCGCCACGGCCATTGCCACGCACGGTCACGGTCGTCTCGCCACCGGAGAGGATCACGCAGGGTGGCGAAAGCGGCTGACCGTGCTGCACGATCTGCCGGGCGATGCCCGCGTGCACCTTGGCCACTTCCCGCGATTCACCTTCCAGGTCACCGAGGATCAACGGGCTGAAGCCGACCTGACGGGCATTGACCGCGGCGGCTTCCAGCGACTGCTGGGGACGGGCGATTAGTTGGAAGTGACTACGTGCCAGCGCCGGGTCATTGGCCTTGACCGTCTCCGAAGCTGGATGGCTCAGCCAGGCGATGACCGCGGCTGGCGCTTCGATCTTGTAGCGCTTCAGGATCGCCAAGGCTTCGGCCGAAGTGCTCGGATCGGCCACAGTAGGGCCGGAGGCAATGACCGTGGCGAGATCCCCTGGCACATCGGAAATCGCATAGGTGTAGACGGTGGCTGGCCAGCAGGCCTTGGCCAGGCGGCCGCCCTTGATCGCCGAGAGGTGCTTGCGCACGCAGTTCATCTCGCCGATGGTGGCGCCTGACTTGAGCAGGGCCTTGTTGATCTGTTGCTTGTCGGCCAGCGTCAGGCCTTCTGCTGGTAAGGCGAGCAGGGCTGAGCCGCCGCCGGATAACAGGATGATGACGCGGTCGTCTTCGCTCAGGCTGCTCACCATCTCCAGCACCCGCTTGGCCACAGCCATCCCTGCGGCATCGGGCACCGGATGGGCGGCTACGACCACTTCGATCTTCGAGCAGTTGGCGCCGTGACCGTAACGGGTGACCACCAGGCCGGATACCGGCCCTTGCCAGTTGCGCTCGACCACTTCGGCCATAGCGGCAGCGGCCTTGCCGGCGCCGATGACGATGACGCGACCGCTACGGTCGCTGGGCAGGTGGGTTTCAAGGACCTGGCGAGGGTGCGCGGCGTCTATGGCCGTGGCGAACAGCTCGCGCAGAAAGTGTTGCGGATCGACCGACATGGCAGGCTCCAATCTTATTGTTCTTCAGAATCGAAAACGCCCCTGGGCCCGCCTCCGTGCAGGCTGACCCAGGGGCGGTGTTGCTCCAGGTTTACTGGTCGTCGCGGATCGAGAAGTTGGCCATGTGCTCAAGGCCTTTGATCAGTGCCGAGTGATCCCAGTTGGCACCACCGATGGCCGCACAGGTGCTAAACACTTGCTGGGCGTTGGCGGTGTTGGGCAGGTTGATGTTCAGCTCCTTAGCGCCTTGCAGGGCCAGGTTCAAGTCCTTCTGGTGCAGGCTGATGCGGAAGCCTGGATCGAAGGTGCCCTTGATCATGCGTTCGCCGTGCACTTCGAGGATCTTCGAGGAGGCGAAGCCGCCCATCAGTGCTTCACGTACCTTGGCAGGATCTGCGCCATTCTTGGCAGCAAACAGCAGCGCTTCGGCGACGGCCTGGATGTTCAGGGCGACGATGATCTGGTTGGCAACCTTGGCGGTCTGGCCGTCGCCGCTGCCGCCGACGCGAGTGATGTTCTTGCCCATGGCCTGGAACAGCGGAAGTGCGCGCTCGAAGGCGTCGCTGTCGCCACCGACCATGATGCTCAGGGTCGCGGCCTTGGCACCGACTTCACCACCGGATACCGGTGCGTCCAGGTAGGTGGCGCCGGTGGCTTTGATTTTCTCGGCGAAAGCTTTGGTGGCGGTAGGGGAGATCGAACTCATGTCGATCACCACTTTGCCGTCACACACACCATCTGCCACGCCATCCTTGCGGAACAGTACATCTTCGACGTGCGGGGTGTCGGGGACCATGACGATGATGAATTCAGCTTCCTGGGCCACTTCATTCGGGGTGGCCAAGGCTACGGCGCCAGCGGCGACCAAGTCGGCAGGCGCCGGGTCGTGGTGGGTGGACAGGAATAGGCTGTGACCGGCTTTCTGCAGGTTCGCCGCCATTGGATGGCCCATGATACCGGTGCCGATAAATCCTATTTTAGCCATTAGCAAATCCTCTTGTTTTGTGCAGTCCCCTGTAGGAACTGCCGAAGACCCGAGCCTTCAGTAGCTCCTACAGGGTGTGTTCGTTAGATCGCGTTGTGGGTCTTCAACCAGTCCAACCCCGCCTTGGTATTGGTCAAAGGCTTATACTCAGCGCCGACCCACCCTCTGTAGCCGATGCGGTCCAGGTGCTCGAAAAGAAAGCGGTAGTTGATCTCACCGGTGCCTGGTTCGTTGCGTCCAGGGTTATCAGCCAACTGAATGTGGTTGATTGCGGCCAGGTTGCTTTCCATGGTTCGGGCAAGGTCCCCTTCCATGATCTGCATGTGGTAAATGTCATACTGCAGGAACAGGTTGGCACTGCCGACCTTTTCGCGGATGTCCAGGGCCTGTTTGGTGTTGTTAAGGTAGAACCCAGGGATGTCACGAGTATTGATCATCTCCATGACTAACTTGATACCCACATCCTCAAGCCTGTTCGCCGCATACTCGAGATTGTCGAGCAGAGTGTTCTCCACTACGAAGGGATCGACATTTAGCTGGACGATGCCGGCCAAGCAGTTGACCTGGGTATTACCCAGAACCTTCGCGTATTCGATAGCTTTGTCGACGCCAGCGCGAAACTCCTCAACCCGGTCCGGGTGACAGGCAATGCCACGCTCGCCCTTGGCCCAATCACCGGCCGGCAGGTTGAACAACACCTGCTGCAGGTGGTTGCCGTCCAGGCGGGCACGGATTTCCTCGACGGCGTAGTCGTAGGGAAAAAGATATTCGACACCACGGAATCCAGCTTGGGCGGCGGCGGTGAAACGATCCAGGAAGTCCAGTTCGGTGAACAGCATGGAAAGATTGGCGGCAAAACGGGGCATGATTGACTCCTATGTTCTGCGTCCTTGAAAAAGGGCGGTTAAATCAGTCCAATGGCATGATCGAGGTGGGCGCATCAGCGCCTTTGGCGGCTAGATCCTCGAACTCATTGATCGCGTTGATTTCGGTGCCCATGGCGATGTTGGTGACGCGCTCTAGAATGACTTCGATCACCACAGGCACGCGGAATGTCTCCATCAGCTGTTTCGCTTCGGCAAAGGCGGCCTGTAGGTGATTGGCATCGAATACGCGAATCGCTTTGCAACCCAGCCCCTCGACCACGGTCACGTGATCGACACCATAGGAGCCGAGTTCAGGGGCATTGACGTTTTCGAATGACAGCTGCACGCAGAAATCGATGTCGAAGCCACGCTGAGCTTGGCGGATCAGACCCAGATAGGCGTTGTTCACCAGCACGTGGATGTAGGGCAGGTTGAATTGCGCACCCACTGCCAGCTCTTCGATCATGAACTGGAAGTCATAATCGCCGGACAGCGCTACAACCTTACGGTTCGGATCAGCCTTGACCACGCCCAGCGCCGCCGGAATGGTCCAACCCAACGGGCCGGCCTGGCCGCAGTTGATCCAGTGCCGTGGCTTGTAAACATGCAGAAACTGGGCGCCAGCGATCTGCGAAAGACCAATGGTGCTGACATAGCAGGTGTCTTTACCAAAGAACTTATTCATCTCCTCGTATACGCGCTGCGGCTTGACCGGCACGTTGTCGAAGTGGGTCTTGCGTTGCAGGGTCCGCTTGCGTTCGCGACAGGATTCGACCCAGGCGCTGCGGTTTTTGAGAAGACCTTGTTCCTTCCACTCGCGGGCCACTTCCAGGAACACGTTGAGGGCGGCGCCAGCGTCGGAAACGATGCCCAAGTCAGGCGCGAACACTCGGCCGATCTGGGTGGGTTCTATGTCGACGTGGATGAATTTGCGACCTTCGGTGTATACGTCGACCGAGCCAGTGTGGCGGTTGGCCCAGCGGTTGCCGATGCCGAAGACCAGATCCGATTCCAGCACTGTGGCATTACCGTAGCGGTGTGAGGTCTGCAGGCCACACATGCCGGCCATCAACGGATGATCGTCAGGGATGGAGCCCCATCCCATCAGGGTCGGGATAACCGGCACGCCGATCAGTTCGGCGAACTCCACCAGCTTGTCACTGGCGTCTGCGTTGATAATGCCGCCACCTGCAACCAATAGCGGGCGCTCGGCGGCATTGAGCATCACCAGAGCCTTCTCAGCCTGGACGCGGCTGGCCGCTGGTTTGTGTACTGGCAGCGGTTGGTAGACGTCGATATCGAATTCGATTTCAGCCATTTGTACGTCGAACGGCAAGTCGATCAGTACCGGGCCCGGGCGGCCGGAGCGCATTTCATAAAAGGCTTTCTGGAAGGCGTAGGGTACTTGGCCCGGCTCAAGAACGGTGGTCGCCCATTTGGTCACCGGCTTGACGATGCTGGTGATGTCGACGGCCTGGAAGTCTTCCTTGTGCAACCGAGCGCGTGGCGCCTGACCGGTGATGCACAGGATGGGGATAGAGTCAGCGGATGCGCTGTACAGGCCGGTGACCATATCGGTGCCGGCAGGGCCGGAGGTGCCGATGCACAAGCCGATATTGCCGGCATTGGTGCGGGTGTAGCCTTCCGCCATGTGCGAGGCGCCCTCGACGTGTCGGGCCAGCACATGGTCAATGCCACCGATTTTCTTCAGGGCAGCGTAGAACGGGTTGATGGCGGCGCCGGGAATACCGAACGCGGTGTCTACGCCTTCACGACGCAATACCAGGACGGCAGCCTCGATTGCTCTCATTCTGGCCATTATGTACTCCTCCGAGCTGATCGATATTTTTGTAGTGGAGTCCAGTTTGAATTAGGCTTTGACGGTGTAGAACACCTGAAAATTAGTTTCTGTCCATACAAAAGGTATCGAATGGGCCGTTATACTGAACTGCATAGTTTCGTCCAGGTCGCCCAGAAGGGCAGCTTCGCTTCGGCCGCTTTGAGCGAGGGTGTGACGCCAGCGATACTTGGCCGGCGACTGGATATGCTGGAAAAGCGTCTGGGCGTGAAGCTGATGCACCGGTCGACCCGGGGCCTGCGCCTGACTGAGCTGGGAGAGCAACTGCTGGAGCGCGCCAAGCAGTTGTTACGGGATTTCGATGATGTGGAGGCAGACATCAGCGCCAGTGGTTCGATGGTCAAAGGCAACCTGCTGGTCTCGGCTCCGGCTTCTTTCGGCCGGCATCATGTGGCGCCCCACGCTTTGGGGTTTCACCAACAGTTTCCCAATCTCAAACTGTCCTTCAACCTCACCGACAGCCTCGTCGATCTGGTGAGCGAGGGTTACGATATGAGCATCCGCATTGGGGGGGTGATCGATCCGAACTACGTCGCGGTGAAGCTCTTCGGCAATCGCCGTGTGGTCTGCGGCACACCGGAGTACTTCGCCAGATACGGCAGACCGACCACGCTGGAAGAATTGGCGAACCATAACTGCCTGGCATTTACCCTGCAGGGTGGACAGCAGCGTGGCTGGACGTTCCAGCGCGATGGCCGTCAGGTGGCCGTAAGGGTTGGCGGCAACCTGGCATGCAACGACGGTGAGTTGCTGTTCTCTTGGATGCGTCAGGGGCTAGGCATCGGCTGGCGTTCGACTTGGGAGATCCATAACGAGTTGATGAGTGGCGAACTCGTAACTGTCTTGGATGAGTTCGCCCTGCCTGACTATGACATCCAGGCCGTGTATCCCCAACAACGGTTTCTCCCGGCGAAGGTGCGTTACTTCATTGAGTACCTGAAGACGGTTTACCAAAGTCCGGGATACTGGGAAAAGTAGTGCTGAGACTGCTCGGAAAGCTCTCGTGTTGGCTCTGATCCAAAACAGACCCAACCAGTCGATTGGAGTTTGTGTGAGGGAATTTCAGATTCGGATTTGCTTACTCAGTGTAATCCCGGTCGAAAGGGGAGCAGGGGTAGTTGAACTGGCTCAGTTATTGGTCAGCGGCAGCAAATACAATTCGGAAAGCGACATAAACGCACCGGCGATCTCACACGGCTACTTAACCGGGCGAATGGAGGGAGATTCCACCTCGCTCCAGAGTGACTGCTTGTGGCCGGAAGCAGCCAGTCTGCTCCGACTCCTAACTGTACTAACTCACCCATCCAATGCATTCGGTCTAATTGGTCATGCGCCTCGTACAATGTTTGAAACGCACCGTGAAGGTGATCGTCAGAGAGTAGCTATAAACAATTAATCGCGAGAAAGTTTTCGACTCTAGCAACTCGGGCCGTAGCATCAAGGCTCCATCCTTCATTGAAATGCCTAAGTCATAAATTAATATTACCTTCTAGTTATCGCTAGTTATCTACTTGATTAAGAGTTTTGCTCTTCCCTTTGCTCTGTCTGTGGAGCTACCTGAGGCGCTCCATCAGCGTTTTTCCCCAATAGATAGCCTGCAATCGTCCCGAGTAACCCCATTACGGGCGCGATTTGGGTATCGGTATAACCTGCTACAACCAAGAATATGGACGATATTATAATCAAAATTGTGCCCATTACTTTAAGTACTGAGTCGGCGTTGCGACCTTGTCGCATCAGAACCATAACCAATATGCAAATCAGCAGTCCAAATATTAATACAATGGAGCTCATCGTAGCCGCATTGGTCGTCGTCCACCAAGATGAGGAATCTCCGCTTGAAGCTGTTACGGGAGAAATACTCTGAATCTCCATTTTTTTACTTTCAATTTTTTTAGCGTTCTCGGTCATTTGTTTATTGAAGGTATCACTCATTTTGATTTTCCTTGCAGTGAAGAAATCTCGTCTTGCAGCAGCTTTATTTGGTCTTGCTGTAGCTGGACAAGTTCTCTAAGCTTGGTGTTTTCTTCTGCTAGTGGGTTTGTTGAGTGTCCTGGGATACTTGCTTTAGTTCCCATCAAACCATTTGAATAGCCCGGTAGCGAGTATGCATAACCTTTAGGCAATAAAATTTTAGAGGAGCCGGAGCCATCAAAGTTATGAAAATAATAAGGTTCCAAACTTAAAGATTCTTCAGCGGTTTCCTTTGTCCCGGGCTGTTTGTTTGCGTCTGAGTTGAATGCATCGCGTGCTATACGTTCTACCAGATCCTTGGTTTGCGACTCCTCGCTGCCCGCAGGGCCTGAAACGGTGATTTTGCTTTTCTCTCCACTTTGGAGATTCTCCATAGTGACCGAATAGGTATTTTTTGACGAATCTACTGAGACGTCTGCTCCAAAGGTGACGGTAGACAAGCATGTAGCGCTCAGCAGAAACACGGATTTGCGGAGCATAGCAATGACTCCTTTCAGGTTCTAACGGCCAGTTTAGTCGGTTTAAGAATGTGCAAGTGAAATATTGTTGATCATTGCTAGGGTATTATAGGCAGCTAACGCTATCTATTTGAAATAAAAAAGACTGTTGTGATTTTGAATGGTGATAATGGTTAGTTAAAAACTAATGAAATCAATGGGTAGATGCCACTGTTTCAATTCTGAAACGCAGTATCGGTCCTTGATTTTCAGCCGCATATGCCTATACCCATGACAGGCTTTATATCGCTATGGAGACAAAAAATGGCCAGCAAATTCGTCAATATTGAAGCCCTGAATCTAAGATCGGATCCTGTCGTCGACCCTACGAATCGGCTTGGAATATTGCATCTCGGGCAGCAACTGACCGTGCTTGATGGGAGTACAGACACCGAGTGGATGAAGGTCAAAGCCAAGATCAAGGAAAAGGACATAATCGGATACGTAAAACAAAACATTAATGGTGTTTTTTCACTTCGGGAATCCGTATCCGCGCCACGCGAGACTTTGGTCAGCAACGCAATAGCTCAATGGCTGCGCTTTGATCAGGGGCAGGGGATGGAGTACAACAAACCCTACTCGGGTTATGTAGGGGAAATGTGGAAGTCGATTAAACTGAGTCTTGATGGTAATGATAGAGATATGCCATGGTCCGCGGCATTTATATCGTTCGTTGTTCGAAAAAGTGTCGCAGTAGAAAATAAGTACAAGAATTTCAAGTTTGCTTCATCTCACTCCAGATATCTTCACGATAGCATTATTAGAAGGCAGAGTGACGATGTGTCTGTACCTTTTTGGGGTTATCGTCTCAATGAGCAGATTCCGCAGATAGGTGATGTTGTAGCTAGATGGAGGGAAACTGAGCGCAATTACAACGACGCAGCTCATGATGATTCATTTAAAAGTCATTGTGACATTATTGCTAGTGTGAATGCGGATTTTGTACTTGCAATTGGTGGGAATGTCGGGCAGTCGGTGAGTATCACTCGTTATGAGAAAACGGGTGCTGGTTATCTCTCACATTCAGGGCAGGCTTTCATGTTAATGGTCAATAATCTCTGAGTGTTCAATATGGAGAGACGGGGTGATATCCACTTGGCTAGCATGCATTTTTAATGAGGAGGCCCGCATGGGAATGATCAGTAGATTAATTCGAAGCGTTATGTTGGTGTCGCTTGTGATTTTCCTGTCCGCGTGTTCGTTCGTACAGTTGGTGTCTACATATGACGACGTCATCGACGCGCAAGCGCAACGGCTTCAAAAAAAACTGGATACTCATCTTACTATTCTCCAGTTAGCCGACGATGATCAGCTGAAATTTAGTTCAAATAGAGCATTTTACACTGAAGCTCTAAATGATTTGAACGCGATGACCGTGCGCGCAAGCGCGATCTATGAAAACAAATTAACAGTCGAGCAAGTTAGGCTTATAAAAATAAATCTGGCTTACTTGGTGCTGCTTAATAAAAAGTGCGTCACTCAAAAATTAACGGATACGCAAATTACTAAGATCAATGTCAGTGGTGTTGATCTGTCCATGGATTGCAATGTTGAAAAGGGCGCAACACTCAACGGTACTGAGCGAGGGGAGCAAAAAATCAATCGCTTGTTAATTCCGGGTATTCAAGATCAATTCAATTATCAGTTGGGATATATCATGGCTCTTGAGCTCGCCAAAAAACGTGGTGAAGGTGAAGGCTCATCAAAATAGGTTAAATATCATGGCAAATATCGAAGTGGAAAAAATACTGCCGGGGATGATTTCAGCTGCCAAAGTCGAGTTTGATAAAAAATGGCCTCTTGTCAAAGATTATGCAGAGGTTGAAATGACAAAATTATCTTTGACCTTGGCGTTGATCGAGAAGCTAGCTCTCACAAATAAAATTGATGAGGGCGAGGCAAGCGTGATGTTGGAAATGCAAAAAAATACAGCGAGAACGTTTATGCTAACAATGGAGGGGATGTCACTGATACTTGTTGAGGCTGCAATAAATGCAGCGTTGAAAGCAGTTACAGACATCGTGAATAATGCGCTCGGTTTTGTTCTGCTATGACATTTTGTTAAATTTCAACGGCTCAATGCCCCGGCCCCTGTCGATGTTCTGCACCATTTGAATGGCTGCGTCCAGCTCGCTAATGCTGTGCTCTTGCATGAGCTTGAACCGTGCGGCTTTCTCTTCGGGTTCGGTCATGGCCATGGATAGGTAAAGGCTGGGAGGGACGGCGCGAAAGAGCGCTTCCATGGATTTGGACAGCACGACGCCTTCGCAGTATTTACCTGCTTCCTTGCGCGCCGACATCATCAGGGCTTTTTGCGCGGGGGTTCAGTTCTCGGAATCTGGCGATCTTTTCGACTTCGTCCGGCGGCATGCTCAGGCAAATCCACCACTCGATCATGTTCAGCATGGGCTCTGCGGCTTTGGGCAAGTCATCCAGGTTTTGAGTGGCCAGCCAGAACCAGGCGCCGAGCTTTCGCCACATCTTGGTGAGCTTGACCACATAGGGAGCGAGTAGGGGATTCTTGGTGATGATGTGACCTTCATCGGTCACGTTGATAATCGGTCGCCCCAGGAACTGGTCGCGCTCAGCGATGTTGTTCACTGTGTTGAGCAGGGACAGGTACGCGATCGAGAGCTGGACGTTGTAGCCTTCACGGGCGAAGGTCGCCAGGTCGACGATCGTGATGTCAGCCTCAGGCCAGGGTGTACCAGGTCGATTGAACAGCTCGCCATCTACGCCTAGGCAGAACAGATCCATGGCTTCAGCCATTTCCTGGGCTCGAGTACGTCGACCTTCGGGCAGTGCAGGATCAATTTCGCGTTCACGCAAGGCATCAGGCACATCCTGGGTCAGTATTGTGCGGTTCTGATCGGCGCACCGTTGGGCTGCATTCAAAATGCTTTGACGGATCAGGCTGCGGTCGGCCCGGGTTAGTCGTGCCTCTTCTTTGTCTTCGCCTCCGGTGATCATCAGTCGTGCCGTGATTTCCAGTTCACCCAGCACGTCGCGTTGCTCATCACCTTCGTAGGCTGGGCCGGTGTCATCCAGGCGGTCAGCGTCCAGCGTTTCGATTTCATCAGGTGTTTCGACCAGTCGGCGTGCATCAGCAAAAGGCGCCAGGCTCACGCCAGCACCCGGGGACAGCTTGACGTGGTGAACGGTCAGGCCCAAGCGTTTGGCAAACTCAGCAAACAACCCGAATGAGTTGCCGGCTTCGACGATGAACAGGCGTGGCCTGTAGATCGCAGTGATCTGGTTGAGAATGTTATTGAGTGTTGCGGACTTGCCGGAACCGGTTGGACCGAAGAGGAACAGGCGGGCATTCATCTGCCGATCCAAGCGGTTGAGCGGATCGAAGGAGAGGGGCCCGCCACCTCGACTGAAGAACGTAATACCCGGGTGCGCGGCCGGTATATGCCTATGGAGCGAATGACATGAAGTCTTTTTTAGTTTTTTGTTATGCAGCCTTATTTATTACTGTATCGCTCCCAGCATCTGCTGGAGATACAGCAAGTAAACTTCAGGGAATGGTTGGCTGGACGATAGCTGCGGTTACTCAGGTGGAAGATGAATTTGAAGGCTGCGATTTCGACAAGGTAATTAAATTCATGAACGGTATAGCGCTCACTTGCTCAAGCTATGGGTACTCATATGCGTTCATGCCCTCTGCCGTTATTTTCACGAAATCGGGAAAGTATGAACGTCGAAATTTTCATAACGTAAAGGTGCTTATTGATGATGATTTTTATGATATGCAGCCGGTGCTCGAGTAAATTGGGATTTAACTGGTTGCTCTAATACTCATCGGCCGCAAAAAAAATGGCCTCCACCGGATAGCTTCGCTCCGCTTCGGCAGCCGTTTAGCAAGGCGTTAGATTTCTAGGTAGGCCGGCTTGAAGGGCAGCTATTGGCCGATTCTGTTGAAAAAGTAGCTCCCCTGTCTGGCCTGCGGCAAAATCCGCGCATCGGCCAGCAGGGAAGCACGCAGCATGATGGGACAGTTATCGAGTGGGCAGGAACGGCTGTTTTACTCATTCAACCTTGAAGACCACATCCCCGCCAATCACCTTCTGCGTAGCATTGATCGGTGTCTCGATCTGAGCGACTTGCGCCATTACCTCGCCGATTTTTAC
>LNAP01000605.1_pt1 | contig 39528 bp, 43 predicted proteins | sample 602601 | NCBI WGS metagenome assembly LNAP01 (sample SAMN02440304, study PRJNA202911) | soil metagenome | biome: Subtropical and temperate rainforests or woodlands; isolation source: soil samples (1 kg each in a 20% v/v slurry with milli Q water) were... ... | reverse complement strand
GAGACCTCATGCGGTTGGCTGCCCAATGACGTAGCCGAGCCCGTGAACGGTCCGGATCAGATCGTCACCGAGTTTGCGACGCAACTGGTGGATGAACACGGCGATGGTATTGCTCTCCACGTTGCTGGCCGTACCGTAGACGATGTCGTGCAAATGGTCGCGCGTGACCACGTGGCCGGGCCGCTCCACCAGGGCAAGCAAGGTGCGATATTCGTGGGCACTGAGGACTACCTCGACACTGGCCTTCGTGACGACGCGCTTGCTGCGGTCGATGCAAACGTCCCCACGAGTAAATACTGGAACAACACGCCCCTGACTGCGGCGGATGACCGAGCGCACGCGTGCCCAAAGTTCGTCGAACTGGAACGGCTTGACCAAATAGTCGTCAGCGCCCGCGTCGAGGCCGACGATGCGCTCGCTAAGCTGGCCACGCGCGGTGAGAATCAGCACCGGCGTGGGGTCGTAGCGCCCACGCATCGAGCGCAGCACCGACAGCCCCGAATCTCCGGGAAGACCAATGTCGAGCAGTACGGCAGCATAGGTGTGATCCACCAGGGCACTACGCGCCAAGTTTGCATCGCCGACGTGGTCGATGTGCCATCCGCCCTGGCGCGCGCCGTCGCAAATAGACTCACCCAACATCTGGTCGTCTTCGACGAGGAGCAGCTTCATTTCATATCAATCCATTCCTGAGCATTTGCTTTTAAGGAATCATGCAGCAAGCTCGTTAATAATTTTTTAAGCCCGCAATTTCCGACCGGTGCTCGGACTCCCGCCTTCCCGCGCTGGGCATCCGCTTCCTATAAACGTGACGAGCGGTCAATCGCATAGCGCTATGAAGGCAAAGTGGTGACCCTTGTACCAGGGGATTTACTGCAGTTCGATGCGCCTGCGCTGCAAGGCCTCGAAACCATCGAGGGAGAACTGTGAGCTATCTGCCCGCGTTTGACGATGCAGGCGTGGAATCGGATCGAGCCTCTGTCAACCTGCCCCGCGGAGAACCTCATGCTCTCGTCGCCGAAGGCCGCCAAGCTCCCCTATCGCATCCCGGGAGCCGCGCGGCCGCTCCCTGTAGCTCGGGGTGTCCCGCGGCTCGAGGCAAGCGAAACAATCTTCTTAGCGGCCCTCGCAATATCTGCTCAGCCATTCGCCCGGCAGAAGCGTAGAGCGAAAAACCGACAATCATGTCGACGCACGGTCCGCTCAGACTCCAAGTCTTGACAACGGGGATCGAGCCGGCCTCCACCACCCCCGATCGTTGCTGACTCCCTTTCATCCGTATCGACGTCGATCCGGGGCCTCGGCGTGCAAGTCGCAGCGCAAGTGTTGGCGCATAGTCAGGCCGCGGATTCGGGCGCGTCCGCCGCGAGCGCTAATTCGTCGGCACGGCCGTCAGGATGCCCACCATTCGTTCGATGCTCGCGTCGGAAAGGCCCAGTTCCGAGAGGACAGCCGACGTTTCCCAGCCACGGGGCTGCGCGGGACCACGAAGTGGCAGGTACTGATCATCGACCTTGATCGATGCACGGAGGACCTTCGTCGCGCCCTCCGTAGGATGCTGCTCTTCCCGCAGCAGTCCGACCGCCTGCAGATGAGGGTCGTTCGGCAGCGATTCGAGGGTGTGACACGGCTGGGCCGCGATGTCAGCATCCTGCAGCAGTCGCAGCCACTCATCGGTGGTCTTGTGCGTGAGCGGTGCGCCTCGTACCTCGAACCACTCGGCCACATGGCGCGCCCGGGCCGACACGCTATCGAACCTGGGATCGTTCTGGAGATCATCCCGCTCGGTCACCGCCAGAAAGGCACGCACCTGTGCATCCGTGTTGACAGTAAAGGATATCCATCCATCCGCTGTCGCGACCGGCTTGTTGTGCGGACTGAGCAGTCGAAGGTCCCCGGCGGGACCCACGGGCGGATCGAAGGTGGCCTGCGCCAGATGTTCCTGGAGCACGAACGCCGCCATGGTCTCGAACATGGGGACCTCGATGCTGCAGCCGCTTCCCGTCTCGCTGCGCTGCACCACCGCGGCCAGGATGGCCCCGGCTGCGATCTCGCCGGCCACATGATCGCAGATGAGCATCGGCACGTAGGCGGGTGCCCCGTCACGCCGCATCGCCAGACCGGCCATCCCCGTCGCGCCTTGGATGACGCTGTCGTACGTGGGTTGTCCCGCGTAAGGGCCTTCTGTCCCGTAGCCGGTGATCAGGCAGTAGATCTTGTTCGGATAGCGCGCCCGCACGGCGTCAGGGTCGAGTCCCAGGCGCGCCAGCGCGTCCGGCCGCATGTTCGCGACAACGACGTCCGTGGTCGCCAACAGGCGATCCAGGGCTTCCCTGGCTTCCGGCGTCTTCAGGTCAAGACAGACGTTGCGCTTGCCCCGGTTGAGGTGCAAGTAGGTTCCCGAATGCTGACCGGTCGGCGACGGCCCACCGAGACCGCGCATCAGATCGCCGGCCGGACTCTCGACCTTGATGATCTCGGCGCCGTACTGGCCGAGTCGCCAAGTGGCGACCGGACCGACCACGACACTGGTCAGATCCAGGACGCGAATTCCCTTGAGTGGTTCGAAGCTCATTGTGTCTCCACTTCCATTCTTGCGCAGAGCAGCCCCTGGTCGTCGAGAGCGCTCACCTGCCATGCCAGGCCGACCTTCTCGGCCACGATCGTGAGTGGTCGATCGCAATACAGCGGTGCGAGATGCCGCGTCTGCAAACGAGAGGGCGTTGCCGCCAAGTCATGCCTCACGAACTGCGTCATCAGCAGTGTGATCAGGCCGCCGTTGACCACGAGATCCGGCAGAGCTTCGACCTCTTGCGCATACTGCCGATTAATGTGGATCTTGTGGGAGTTGAAGCCGAGCGCCGAATACTGAAAGAGCAACGTCTCGTCGGGCACGATCGTCCTGTGCGCACTGCCCGGTGCCGGGGTGTACGCCATCTCAGGGCGTTTCGCCGCTGCACGCCCGCGGTCCGCCGCGAGCAGCGCGTAGGTTTGCGTTTCCGTCAGCACCAGCTCATCGCGAAGCTTCAGCCGGTGACCGACTGTGAGGAGCGCCATCGGTCCCGACGGGCCATTCTTCTCAACGATATCCTCGATCCGGCTGGACCGCCGAAGCGTTGCACCGATCGGGATATCCCCCAGGTAGTCGACGGTGCGGCCCGCGAGCATCAGACGAGGCAGTCCCAGGTCAGGAATGGGCACGCCAAGGCCGGGGAAGCCGTCGCTGCGCAAGGCCTTTCTCGGTGTGTCCGCGCCAAGCAGAATGAACTGCCACCCGCGCGGCAACGCAAGCCCCTCGTGCATCGCGTCCGGCTCCTGGTCCAGCATGGCGGCCACCCGCCGTGCCGTGGGCAGAGAGCAGACTTCGAGCCGTTCGATGACGTCCGAGGCCACGTCCGTTCTCACTCGCCAGCCTTCACGTCGGCCTTGCGAACGATCTCTTCCCACTTCGTGCGCTCGGCCGTGATGTACTTGGCGAACTCCTCGGGCGTCGAACCCACGGGCTCGGCGCCCATCTCCACGTACTGCTTGTGCACATCTGGCTGCCGGAGCGCTTGCGCGGCCTGGGCCGCCAGCTGACTCACAATGGAAGCGGGGGTGCCACGAGGCGCCCAGAGGCCGTACCACGTGCTGATGTTGAATCCCGGCAAGCCCGATTCGGCCACCGTGGGCACGTCCGGCAAGGCGGTGGAGCGCTTGGCGGTCGTCACCGCCACCGCGCGAAGCTTTCCTGCCTTGATGAAGGGCATGGCCGAAGGCATGGAGTCGAACATCAGCTGAATTTGACCGCCCATGAGGTCCGTCAGGGCCGGCGCACTTCCCTTGTAGGGCACATGCTGGAGTGGGACCCTGGCCGTCAGCTTGAACGATTCGCCGGCCAAATGCTGTGACGAGGCATTGCCCGGCGAGCCGAAGTTCAAAGGCTCGCGCTGGCTCTTCGCCAAAGCAATGAGATCGGCGACCGTCTTGATGGGCGAGGCATTGTTCACCACCAGAACGAGGGGTACATCCGCCAGCTGGGTGATGGGAGCGAAGTCCTTGATCGCGTCGTAGCGCATCTTGGGCGTCACGATCGGCGTGATGATGTGCAGCGACGCGTTCGAGAGGATCGTGTAGCCATCGGGTGCGGCGCGAGCGACCGCCTCGGCGCCAATCATCCCGCTGGCACCGGCTCTGTTGTCGATGACGAAGTTCTGGCCCATCGCGTTGCCCATCTTGACCGACACGACCCGGGTGAGCAGATCCGTGGGCCCGCCGGGTGGGAACGGGAGCACCAGCTTGATGGGCTGCTTGGGATAGTCCTGCGCGGCACTCGTGCCGGGTAGCGCGCTGAACGCGACCAGGGTGGCACCCGACAGGAGCCACGCCCCGCGGGTGAGGAGGGATCGAATGGTGCGCATGAATAGTCTCCGTTCTTGTTGCGTGTTTTCGCAAAACCCCGCTTCCGGCACGTTCCCGTTCGGAAGACAAAAGCCTGTTCGCAAATTCTATTTATGCGCAATCCACGCGACAATCATCGATTCTGTGCCATGCGTGTTGACTCATGATTGACAATAACCTGGATCTGAATCTTGTTCGTCTGTACGTGACCATGGTGGAGTCACCGTCGCTGACGGCTGCTGCGGCGAGCAGCGGCATGACGCGTTCCAACACGTCCAAGCGCCTGAAAATCCTCGAGAAGGCCGTTGGCGCCCAGCTGATGCGACGGACGACCCGCCATGCAGAGCTCACCGAGGCGGGTCACCTTCTGTACGCCCATGCGTTGAGGATGCTGGAGGAACTTAGCTCGGCGACCACCTCGATCGACAGCCTCGGCAAGACCGTGCGTGGGGACGTCCGCGTTCGTCTGCCCACCGGCCTCGCCCACCTTTACCTCACGCCAGTACTGCTGGATTTCGCCCGCAAGCATCCCGAAATCTCACTACGGGTTTTGATCAACGACAGCATCGGTGACCTGATTTCAGCCGAAGTCGATGTTGCGCTGAAGGTGACCTCGCAACCACCCGAGGATCATGTCGCCCGCCGCATCTGCGGTGTGGGTTGGTGCCTCTGCGCAGCCACTCCCTTTTTGAAGGCACACGCGCCGATCATCAACACGACCGACCTCGAGCGCTGCGACCTCATCACGCCACAGTCGCTGGGCAGGCGCTTCAACCTGAAGCTCACGATCGCTGGCGACACTCAGACTGTGCGCGTGAGCCCGCGCATTCAATCGGGTGACTACCCCTTCCTGTTTGAATCCATGATGGCCGGGCTCGGCGTGGCACTTCTGCCGCGCTACGCCGTCTGGCGGCAGATTCAGGCGGGGACGGTCCGAGAGGTCCTGGAGAACTGTGATGCGGAGGGGGTCGGCGACAGCATCTACATGATCACCACATCAACGCGCTTCCCCACCGTCGCAACGCGGACGCTGATGGATTTCATCAGCGAACATCTCGAAAGCCAAGCCCCCAATTGGAAGAAGCAGGCCTGAGCATGGATGGGCTTTGCGGTGTGCCCCACCGGCACGCGCATGCACTTGAGCTATCGGCGATCGCCACGGAAGGCGGGCGTGCCTCACGTCGCGTCGGACGAGGACTGTTGCCAGGGCGGGATCTGCAATGCTTCAACCAGAAAATCCACGAGCCGCCGCACCTTCAGCGGGAGTTGCTTGCGCGTGGGATAGACCGCGAAGATGCCGAGCTCCACGGCCTTGAACTGCGGCATCAATTCGATCAGAGTCCCCGCGCGTAAGTCCTCGTAAACCAGAAAGTCGGGCTGCATGACGATGCCCTGATGCGCCAGAGCCGCCGCACGGCACGTGTCGCCATTGTTCGCGTGGATGCGCGGACGCGTGCGGACCGTCAACTCGCCTTCTGGCCCCTGAAAACTCCACACATCCCCGGACGACCAGTAGCTGTACGAGATGATGTCGTGACGCACCAGCTCATCGGGCGATACAGGGGTGCCGTGATTCCGCAGATAGGCCGGTGATGCGCACAGCACCATGCGCGTTCGAGCCAACGTTCGACTGATGAGATTGGAGTCAGGCATCCGTGCGATGCGCACCACGAGATCGTAGCCTTCCTCGACCACGTCGATCACCCGATCCGACAGGATGATGTCCAGCGTCACCTGCGGATTTTCCGCGGCGAAGCGACCCCACAAGGCTGCCAAGTGCAACGCGCCAAAGGTCTGCGGGGCGCCGATGCGAAGACGTCCGTGCGCCTGCCCGATGCTGGAGGCCACTTCGGCGTCGGCCTCTTGCACGGCCAGCAGGATCTCCTTGCACCGCTGGAAATAGGTCTGACCTTCGCCTGTGAGCGAGAGCCGACGTGTCGTGCGCTGCAGCAGCCGCGTGCCGAGATGCGCTTCGAGTTCGTTGACCTGCCGGGAGACCGCCGGCTTGGACAGTCCACTCGCGTCCATGGCCCCCACGAAGCTGCCAGCCTCAACCACCGCAACGAAGGTTTTCATGGACTGAAGCAAGTTCATAGTCTCTTATTTCAACACAGTATGTGCCATCGCCTGACATTTATCTCGACATCAACCCCCAATAAAGTCGCTCTCGAACCAGCCCGGCTGGCATCCATCGACGGGATCAAGCCCTGTCAAACCACTCACACACAAAGGAATTCATCATGAAGATCACACTCGTCGGCGCCGGCAACATGGGCGCGGGCTTCGTCAAGCAGCTCACCCTCGCGGGCCACAAGGTCACCCTGACGGCACGCGACCTCGGCAAGGCACAGGTGCTCGCCAGTGCACACGCCGGCGCGACGGCGGCAGCCGCCACTGATGCGCTGTCCGACTCGCAGGTCGTCATCCTCGCCACGGGCTATGGCGATGCCATCGCGGCCCTCAAGGCGCTCGGCCCCCTCGAGGGTCGCATCGTGATCGACATCACCAATCCGCTGACACCCGACTACATGGGACTCACTCTGGGTCACAGCACCTCTGCCGCGGAAGAGATCGCCAATGCCGTGCCAGGCGCACAGGTGGTCAAGGCCTTCAACACCGTGCTGGCACAGGTTCTGGCCGAAGGCCCTGCCTTCGCCGGTGGCCAGACGGTGCCGGTCTTTCATGCCGGCGGCGATGAACAAGCCAAGCAGACGGTCCGCGCGCTGATCGAGAGCATGGGTTTCCAGGCCATCGACGCAGGCGACCTGAAGAACGCTCGCTATCTGGAGCCCGTAGCGGGTCTCAACATCTATTTCGCCTACGGCGCAGGGCAAGGGACGCAGATCGCCCCGACCTGGATCCACCGCGCCTGAACCGTCTTCCCAATTCCCCGAAAGCAATTCACATGCAAATCAAACTGACCCAAATCGTCGCCGCCATCGCCTTGGCGGGTTCGGCCACCCTCGCACTCGCGCAAGAGCGTCCCGCGGACATCGTGAGCCCGATCACCGACAAGGCCTTGCCGACCAAGGCCAGTGCGGCCGACGCGCGCAAGGCGGGCCGCGCCGCGTATGAGAAGCCCACGCCGGAGAACAGCATCATGCTGTTCATCGACCACCAGGTCGGACTGATGGCGAGCGTCCGCGACTTCGCTCAAGCATCGGGCTACAAGGCCAACGTGGTGTCGCTCGCGCAGATGGCGAAGGCCCTGAAGATTCCGGTCCTCCTGTCCTCGTCGAATGCCCAGTGGCAGAACGGCGACCTGCTGCCGGAACTCAAGGAAACCTTCAAGGATCAGCCGATCTATCGGCGCACCGGCATCATCAACGCCTATGAGGATCCGACCTTCCGCAAGGCCTTGGAGGACTTGGTCGCCAAGACGGGTCGTCGGCACATCATCATCTCTGGCGTGACATTGGGTACGTGCGTGGCTCTGCCGACGTTGGCGATGGTCAACGACGGCTACGTGGTCCACCCCGTCGTGGATGCGTCGGGCGCCTGGAGCAAGTACGAAGCCGAAGCTGCGATGCAACGCATGAGCGCCGCGGGCGCGCAGCTCAACACCGTCTACGCGCTCGGCGCCGAGCTCCAAGCCGATTGGAAGCTTCCCTCGGCCAACGACATGCTGCCGCCGTTCATCAACGGTTTGCCGGAGTACGGCTGGATCGTGCAGCAGTTCTGGAACAACGCTGACCCGGCCAAGCGCCCGGTGAAGGATCCCTTCGGTCTCGTGAAGTAAGCCAGCTCCCTGCCACGCTTAGCGTGCGGCGAGTCAGGCCACATGACCCCGGCTAGCACGTCCTGCAACGCGCACGAGGTCCACCCCGAAAGGCCAGTGGCGATCGGTGTGTCGGGCGGCATCGTTGGGTCACCATCTCACGCCGTGTTGCCCACGGGCACGGCCGTGCGGCTTCGTCTTTCTGGGTGGAGCAGCACAAGCCGCGCCGCAAGCTCTCTCTAACTGCCTAAGTGCACACCAACGCAAAGGCGTTTACTCATGAAAGCCTATGTCATCGCGCTGGCGGTTGGGCTCGTTGCCGGATTGCTCTATGGAGGCCTGGGTGTCAAGTCGCCCGCGCCGCCGGTCATCGCGCTCGTCGGATTGCTCGGCATGCTGGGTGGAGAGCAAGCTGTCGGGTGGGCACGCGTCCGATGGTTCAGCTCAGCGCAGACCGTGCATGCCACGAGCATCATCATGCCGCCGCACCGGTCGGATGGTCGCTCCGCGCGAGCGATGCCAGCAGCTTCCGAGAAGCATCCGTTCGCGGATGGTGAACGCTCTGATAGCTGACACACCCGCCTTCGCCAGATCAACGCGGCGCGCCTCTGCATCGCTGTGCATTGACCGACCTGTCCTTATCAAACGCAGGAGCCAAATCATGACCGCCATTCAAGCTGCTGACACCGGTGAGGCGACTCTGGACGCGCGCACGGGCAGCGTTCTCCTGTCCTTCGTTGCAGGCTTCGTTGACACCGTGGGCTTTGTTGCGCTCTTCGGGCTGTTCACGGCCCATGTCACTGGCAACTTCGTTCTGATCGGTGCGGCGGCCGCTGGGTCCGGACACGCGAGCGTGTTGGGAAAACTGCTCGCGTTACCTGTGTTCGTGCTTACCGTGGCGCTCACCCGTACCTACCAGCTGCGCTGCGCGCGCCGGCTGATTCCTGTGGTACGTCCGTTGCTGACGACACAGCTGCTGTTCCTGTTGGCATTCATGCTCGCTGGCATCGCCGCCGGGCCCTTTGATCAGGCGGCTGCCATAGCGCCAGCATTGATCGGGCTTCTTGGCGTCATTGCCATGTCGATTCAGAACACGGCATCACGCAGCGTGTTCTCCGCGATGTCGCCCAGCACGGTCATGACAGGGAATGTCACGCAGCTCGCCATGGATGCAGTCGATTGGCTCGCCCATGCCCCCTTGGCTGATGACGCGGCCAAGCGGATTCGGAAGAACTGGCCTCCAGTCGCAGCTTTCGCCGTAGGCGCGCTGGGGGGCGGGTTTGGCTTTTCGGCGTTCGGTTTCTGGGCCTTGATCGCTCCGATCACAGCGCTGACAGCGGCTGTGCTACGAGTGCGCTAAATCGCGTGGACCAATGAAATTGGTCGACGACCTCTACGGTGACCGGGCCAGGGCCGGTGTCCTGTCGGTCGGCCGCAGCAACGTCGATCGCGCACGCTGCGTTCCGAAGCCCGCGCCACCGCTCGCTCGAACGTCGCTGTAATGTGCGCATCACACTAAAGGCGAGAAAGCCCGCTTCCGAAGGGGGTGGGCCTCTTTTTGGGCGTCGTGCAACTGGTACGGGAGCGCCGGGCATGAGTCCCTCGCGAGGGTCAGCTTGCCGGTGGTCGGCGACGAACCGGCTGACGTTGCAGGCGTCGAAGGAATTCAATCCGGAGCTGTCGCACCTCGTGCCACGCTCCCAAAGCGTGCCCGATAGTCATCGGGAGAGATCCCAAGGCGCTTGGAAAAGAGCTTTCGAAGGGATTGCTCCGAAGCGAAACCGACACGGCCGGCGACGGACTTCAGCGGCAGGTCCCCGTCTTCCAATATTCGCCGTGCGGAATCGATGCGTACCGTATCAATGAATGTCAAGGGAGATACGCCAACCTCCTTGACAAAAACGCGCCTGAAATTTCGCTCGCTCATGGCTGCACGACTCGCGAGATCAGCAAGAGCCATCGGCTGATCGATGTGAGACAGGATCCAGTCCTGCGCTTGCCGGATGCCAGGGTGACTGGTGCTCTGGCTCGCCAAATGGACGCTGTATTGCGATTGCCCGCCTGGCCGCTTCAAATAGACGACAAGGTCCCGAGCGACTTCCAAGGCGATCGAACTCCCGAAATCTTCTTCCACCAATGCGAGCGCAAGATCGATGCACGCCGTGACACCAGCGGAAGTCCACAGATGCCCCGATCGCAGGTAGATTGCATCGGCCTCCACGTTAACCTCCGAGAATCGGCGCTGGAGCAGACCGGCGACGCTCCAATGTGTCGTGGCTTCCCGGCCATCGAGCAGTCCCGCTTCGGCCAGAAAGAAGCTGCCCGAGCACAACCCCACCAGACGATCCATGCGCGACGCGACGTTGCGCGCCCATTCGACCAGGCGCGCGTTGGCGGCAAGGGCTTCCTCGATGGCGCGAGCGCCGACGAAGACGGCGATGTCCGGCAGTTCCCGTTCATCCAGCCGCTTGGTGGCCTGAAGCGACATGAGCATGTCTGACCTCACTTCCCCAACGGAAGAGGATGCCACCGTGATTTGGTAACCCCGCGGCCGCCCGTTCAATGCGAGATGGATGTTCGCGTACTCAAACACGCTCATGGTGCCGATCGCTTCCAGCGCCTTGAAGCCCGGGTAAACGATCAGATCGACATGGCGTAATCGGGTGGAGACATGATTTGTCATGGTGGGACGGTAACGCATCGCAGCACTGCGTATACGAAGGCGCACCAACTCGGGACACTGTACCCGTCCGTCCAAACCATTTCGATGCTGCCCAACCCCACAAAGATCGTGTCCATCCCAGCTAGGTGGACACGATGGAAAGCGAGCGGAAGAGTACCCCGCGCCGGCGCAGCGCGGCGATGAAAACGCGGTCGTCAGTTAACGCGATCCACCGGTCGGCTTTGTCGCCAAGGTGGCGATGTCGCATGGCGTATATGCCGAGCTCGCCATCGCTGGCGCCATTTGGCACATTCCACAGCGCCGGCGGGTGACCGCCAGCGAGTCGGCGTCATCCCTCTGTCGTGGACCTCACCATTGCGGCGGCGACAGGTCCAGCAACGTCGGCGAACGTTCGCACCGACCTGCGCAGCAAGACGCTCTCCTGCCCAGCCTCCCACACCCAGTCCTAACCAGACTTGAATGATCGAACCATGCGAGAAGGCAGCGACTTGGAGGCTTCAGACAAAGGCGTAGGAACAGACCTTGTTGCCGGCCGGGTCACGCAGATATGCGGCGTAGGCGCCAGGCAGATGCCCACGAGGACCGGGTTGGCCTTCGTCCGTGCCGCCAGCGGCAAGACCGGCAGCATGGAAAGCATCCACTTCGGCGGACGTGGCCGCAGCGAAACCTACCGTGGCGCCGTTGCTCGAAGGCGCATCACCATTGCCTGGACGGGCGATGATGAACGCGGGCTTGTCGCGTCCGAACAGAATCCAGCCATTGCCGAAAGGCCCGAGGTTCTTGATACCGAGGGCGCCCAGCGCTGCGTCGTAGAACGCAGCGGACTTTTGCAGGTCGGATGCGCCGAGGAACACATGCGAGAAGATGCCGTCGCCAGAGATCACGGAGGTTGTCATAAAGAATTCCTTCAGTTGAAAGTTGAGCGGATTCGCTGATTTCGCAGCGATCAGAAGCGCACCACGCTTCGGATGGATTTGCCTTCGTGCATCAGGTCGAAGGCTTCGTTGATGCCGTCCAGGCCCATGGTGTGGGTGACGAAAGGCGCCAGTTGGATGTCGCCGCGCATCGCCTCTTCGACCATGCTTGGCAACTCGGAACGGCCCTTCACGCCGCCGAAGGCGGAGCCCAGCCATTTGCGGCCAGTGACGAGCTGGAACGGGCGCGTCGAAATCTCCAGGCCCGCTCCGGCCACACCAATCACGACGGACTGGCCCCAGCCGCGGTGAGCGGATTCGAGCGCGGCACGCATCACATGGACGTTGCCGATGCACTCGAAGGAGTGGTCCACGCCCCAGCCGGTCATCTCGACGATGACTTGCTGGATCGGCTTCTCGTAGTCCTTCGGGTTCAGGAAGTCGGTCGCACCGAAGGTACGTGCAAGGTCGAACTTGGCAGGGTTGGTGTCAATGGCGATGATGCGTCCGGCCTTGGCCAGCTTCGCGCCCTGGATGGCCGCCAGGCCGATGCCGCCCAGACCAAACACGGCCACTGAGTCGCCCGGCTGCACCTTGGCGGTGTTCTTCACCGCGCCGAGGCCGGTGGTGACGCCGCAACCCAGCAGACAGACCTGTTCTGGGTTCGCGTCCGGGTGGATCTTGGCCAAGGAGACTTCGGCGACGACCGTGTATTCGCTGAAGGTCGAGCAGCCCATGTAGTGGTAGACCGGCTGGCCGTTGTAGGAGAAGCGAGTGGTGCCGTCAGGCATTACGCCCTTGCCCTGGGTGGCGCGCACGGCCACGCAGAGATTGGTCTTGCCCGACTTGCAGAACAGGCACTCGCCGCACTCGGCGGTGTAGAGCGGAATGACGTGGTCGCCGGGCTTGACGCTGGTGACGCCCTCGCCTACCTCCACGACGATGCCGGCGCCTTCGTGGCCCAACACCACGGGAAACAAGCCTTCTGGATCATCACCGCTCAATGTGAAGGCATCGGTATGGCAGACGCCCGTGTTGGTGATGCGTATCAAGACCTCGCCCTTGCGGGGCGGTTCGACATCGATCTCGACGATCTGCAGGGGCTTGCCGGCTTCGAAGGCGACGGCTGCACGTGATTTCATGGCGTTGGGTCCTTGGTGATGGTTGGGTTCGTAACAGGCGTTGGAAGCGGGGCGGCTAGCGCGCTCCCGAACTCAAAACGTTGGCGTGATGGGCCAGGTGGTCTTCGATAAAGGTTGAAATGAAGTAATAGCCGTGGTCGTAGCCCACGTGTTGCCGCAGGTTCAGTGGCTGCCCGACCTCTGCACAAGCGGCGGCCAACAGCTCCGGCTTCAGTTGGTTGTCCAGCAGGAATTTGTCGTCCAGGCCCTGGTCGATAAGGATGCCGTCGAGGAAGACCGCTTGGCCACGCGACCGGATCAGCTCGGTCGCGTCATGCGCGGCCCATGCGGCCTGGTCGTCGCCGAGATATCGGCTGAAGGCCTTACGGCCCCAGGCACATTGGCTGGGTGCCGCGATCGGCGCCAAGGCGGATACCGAACTGAACAGGTGGGGATGCCGTAGCGCCAGCGTCAAGGCGCCGTGGCCACCCATTGAGTGGCCGAGAATGCCGACCTGATCGGACCGCAGCGGCAGCTTGGCGCACGCCAGGGGCAGAAGCTCGTCCACGATGTGGCTCTCCATGCGCCAGTGGGTCGACCAGGACGCGAGCGTCGCGTCAAGGTAGAAGCCGGCACCGATGCCGAAATCCCAGTCATCCTTCGCGGTGGGAATCGCTTCCACGAGGGGACCGCGAGGACTGGTGTCCGGAGCAAGGAGCGCGAGACCCAGGCGGGCCGCGGCGCGCTGAGCGCCGGTCTTCATCGCGAACGTCTCCTCGTTGCATGTCAGGCCTGCGAGGAAGACCACGACCGGCACCGGTCGCATCGCCGCCTCGGCTGGCAGGAAGATGGAAAAGCGCATCGGGAGGCCCACCTCCCGCGAAGCGAACTCGTAGAAGCGCTGAATGCCTCCAAAGCTGAAATGCTCGGCCAGCACTTTGAGCGTCCCTGCGGTGCAAGTCTGATTGCTTTCGGCGGACAGCGGGCTGGACGCAAGGTCTCGAGAGGTCACGAGTTCGGCTGCAATGGGTTGGACTGAGTTCACGACAGTGGCGGATTCGGTTGCATTCGGAGGCAGCTTGTGGAAGGCCTGTTGCTGCAAATGTAGGTCGACGCAAGCGCGGATACGGCCATCTGAGATTCGATGGGGGCTTGTTGGCCGCGACGTCTGCCAAGTTGGCCGAATCGGCGCGCACCAGCTGTGCATCGGGCGCGACCGTGAAAGTTCGTCGATCAACGAGAGCCCTTATGCGCCCGAAAAATCGTTGGATCTGGTGGTGCCTTCAGGCTTCAGAGCCCGAAGCGAGCGGAACGGCATCGATCCTGGACGCGCCGGCATCCACCCGGGCCCCAACGAGCGGCGGCGCGGTCGCTGTGTGACGGCCGCGTCTATTGCGACCCTGCCGATGAAGGCCGGCGCTCAACGCATTCCGGTCGGAGAGCTGCACACGGCGCTGCAAACCAAGGTGGTGGACGGCCAGGAAAATGCGCTCCCGCTGGTGAAGTCCAACAAGCTGCACGAAGTCCAGAAGTACTGCTCCTATACATCGCACGTGTGGGACTGCTTCACGCTGGTCGGCAACAAGCGAAACTGGAATGCCCTGCCCGAGGACCTGCGCCAGCTGGCGACTCAGATCTTCGATGCCGACGCCCTCAAGCAGCGCGAAGCGCACGCCGTTCTCAACAAATCCCTGGAAGCGAAGTTCAAGAGTTCGGGCAGGCAGTTCAACCCGGTGGACGCCAAGCCTTTCCGCGAGGCTCTCCAGAAGGCCAACTACTACAACGACTGGCAAAAGAAGTTCGGACCGAAAGCTTGGGCCTTGCTCGAGAAGTACAGCGGCAAGCTTGCCTGAGCGCGGCACTGCGACCTCGATCTCGCTGGCGGACACCGCCTGCACGCACCGCCCTCGAACAGGGGCGGGGCACTCGCATTCGCGTGGCCCACGCGGTGAATAACGTGAACGAACTGGAGACAATCCCGTGGATCCGATGATGCATTCCGAGCGCCCGGCTTTGGCGGCGTCCCTTGCTCGGCCGTCCAGCGCCTGGCAGCGCAGTGTGGGGCATGCCGATCGGCTGCTTGCCATCGTCACCGAGGTGCCTGCAGCGGCGCTGGTTCTGGCGGAAGTCCTCGTCCTGCTGTCCGGGGTCTCAGCCGTTATGTGTTCCACCGCCCGTTGGGATGGACCGACGAACTCGCTCGATGCTCTTCCTCTGGCTCGCGATGCTGGGTGCCGTCATTGCGCATCGACGTTCGTCGCACATGCGCATGACGGCGCTCCTCGACATCGCCTCGCCCGCAACCCGGGCCTTCCTCGATCTGTTCGCAGCGGTCGCCTCAGGCGCATTCCTGCTGCTGGCTCTAAGTGCCACCGCGCTCTTGGTAATACTCCAGAAGCATCGAGGCTGAGGGCGGTCACCACGGGGAAAAGTACAACAGGCGATTTCGCAAGGCACCGACTAGGCGCGAACGGAGAAATCGCCACCATCAGCGCCCCGCGACGATCCGGAGTTCTGACCGCGCCTCTTCTTTTCTGACGAGACGTCCAAATTGCCATCCAGAAAATGGTCGCGCCAGGCATAGGCCAACGCGCCCAGCGCTCGCAGGCCACCGGATCTACCACGGCGTCATCCACGCTAAGCTGCGGAGCTGCAGGTGCGTCGGGCGCGTCAACTGCATCCCGAGTTCCTCCTGGGGGACATGCGCTCGAGCGTCGCCTGGAAGATGCGGCGCGCTAGGACCAGGCGGTCGTCGATGTCCGGCTCCCCGATGAAGCACTCCCGAAAGCGCGAATGCACGAGTGCGCTTCGATCGATTACACCGCCTTTATCCGCCTGAGCAGCGTGTCGATCATCTCTTCATTGGTGCCGTGCCCGAGATTCGGAATCAGATCGATGCTGACTGGGACGCCCAGATGTTCGAGTTGCCGGGACGCGGCGGCCGAAAGTGATGGGTCGATCACGGCGTCGCGGGCGCCGTGCAGGAAATGAAAGACCTTGGAGGTCGGTGCTGCCTTCGGAAGCTGCACAAAACGACCGGCAATCGACACCACGTGGCTCGCCGGAGCGTCCGGCAACAGGCTGGACTCCAAAGCCATGATCCCCCCCTGAGAAAAGCCGACCAGCATTGTTTGGTCTGGCGTGCACCGATGGATGCGCTGCAATTCCCGGATGGTTGCGACATAACCCTTCATGGCAAGCATGACGCGGTCACGGCGGTTCTCCTCGGTGACGCCCCGAACCGAAAACCATTGGTAACCCGCACCCATGTCGCAGCGATCCGGGCTCGGTACGCTGATCACGGCCGCTCCTGGAAGTGCGGCGGCCAGCCGTCGAGCCAGCGGGAGCATGTTCTCCGGAGTGCCGCCCACGCCGTGAAACAGCAGCACCAGCCGGTTTGGCACAGTCGGTTCCTGGATGACGATGGCCTCAGACATTTGCTGCTTTCATGGACTCCAGAGCGGCAGTGTCGGAGGTCTGCCCGTTGAAGACATAAGACTCCATCGAAAGCACGCCGTGTGTGAATCCGCCGTCGAGCACATCGGCTTCGATGGGCTCCCCGTCGACGCCGTCAGCTGCGCCCGCAGCGACCAGAAGCGGCAGGAAATGCTCACTGGTCGGATGCGCACGCTGCGCGTGAGGGGCCAACTCGAGTGTCTGCAAGAGACGCCTCCTGTCGCCCGAAGAGACGGTGTCGCGTACCCAGGCAACGAACTCGCGGGCGTAGGCAGGCTCTTGCCCGTTCCTGGATCGAAACTCGTAGAGGTTGTGTGTCAGGCTGCCGGAGCCGACGATCAGCACGCCTTCCTCGGACAACGGCGCAAGCGACTGCCCGAAGGCGTAGGCGGTTGCGCCGTCCAGCCCCTGCGGCATGGACACCTGAAAAGTCGGGACGTCGGCCAGGGGGTAGAGGTGGCACAGGGGAACCCAGGCGCCATGGTCGAGGCCTCTCTTGTCATCCGGCGCAACCGACCACCCCGCCGCTCTGAGCAGACTTTGCGCACGCACCGAGAAATGACGATCGCCCGCGACCGGGTAGCGCAGTTGATACAGCACAGGCGAAAAGCCTCCGAAATCGTGAATGGTTTCCGGCCGCAGCGCTGTACCCACTCGCACATCGGGCGTCATCCAGTGCGGCGATACGACCAGTACTGCCTTGGGCTTCGGCAGCGTTTGACCCAGTGTGGTCAATTGAGCGCCGGCGGGGCCGGGCTCCAGCGCATACGTAGGCGCCCCATGGGAGATGAAGATGGTGGGAAGTTTTTGCATTGCGAGTTCCAGGTAATGAGGGTAAAAACCGGAACCGAGACCCTCACCGCTGGAGAGCGCGGTCAACCGAAGCTCGTCCACCGCCGCTGAAGACGAGCGATGAAGACGCAGCGAACAGTGCCAAGGCGTATTCGATTCCTCCCTTGTCGGCAAAGAATCCCTTGCTGATGTGCACGGACAGGATGGCAATCAACATGGTGAACGCAGTCACGGCACCGGCGGGACGCACCATCAGGCCCAGGACCAGCGCAACGCCGCCGAAGAACTCGGCCGAGCCGGCAAGGAATGCCATCAGCGCACCGGGATGCAGGCCGATAGAGTCGAAGAACTGACCGGTCCCGGCGAGGCCATAGCCTCCGAACCATCCAAAAAGCTTCTGAGATCCGTGTGCCGCGAAGATGATGCCGATCAGGACACGTAGCACCAGAGGGGCGATGTCGTTTGACGTCGAGACGAGACGATTGAGTTTTACGGAGGTCATTTGAGCCTTTTGACGTAGACAGAAGCAATGGAAATTGCAGATGACGCAACTTTATCCATGGCAGTCCACGCAATAAACTGCCTCAACTGAGATTGATTGTTCCGAGCATCGAGACAAACCCGTGGGTAAGTTTGCCGAGATGCGCGCTTCGATGCGGTCGTAAACGCTGGCGCCTTTGTGATGGCAGTCGACGTCTTGCAGGTTCCGAAGGTAGCAGCTCACGCTCGGTGCACCGTTGCCGCAGGCCCGACGGCAATGCACAGGCCAAGGCCTGAGCAGGACCGACGTGGCTCATCGTGTCATTCTGGGATACTCAGTAGTGAATTTTGGTTGATTCAGATCGTTCGGCTCTACTTTACGATGAACTCCTCAGGCAGCAGCCCAACAGCTGCCACCACTGCATTTCATCAGGAGTTCTCCCATGCCCGTCGTTCGTGTCAGCTGGTTCGAAGGAAAAGACCAAAAGCAGAAGGCTGCTGTCGCCGCCGAAATCACCAAAAGCATCGTCGACAACACCGGCACCGATCCCAACTACATCTACGTGATCTTCGAAGACGTGAAGGCATCTGACTGGGCGGGGGCCGGCAAACTGTTCGGTGAAGCCTCGCCCAGCTGAAGACAAGTCTGCGTTGCAAACCGGCTTTTCGCGGGACGCCATCGGGTGAGTGGTCTAGTGAGGGGATTGCGTGAAGCCAATCCCCTGCCTGCCTGCGGCATGGATCCTATCGTTGGCGACCTAGTGAACGAGGACTTCCGAGCCACGAGGCTCTGGCAGCCGATATCGCGGCGAACGCCGCCAGGGCCGACGACCTCGCCTCTGTGGCACCGATCGCCGCCAAGAGGGTTCGAGCGTGTAGTGAACGATGCTCGGAGCAACATCCTTTCATCAAAGGTCATCGACGCTGCGACACCCTTCATCGTCGCTCCTGCAGGAAATGCGCGCGCCAGCCGAATACAACCGCGCTTGCTCCAGCACCAAGCGGGGTCCGTGCATAAGTGGTCTGTCCGACGCTGATTCACGACGTTGCCCGAGCGCTCCTCACCGACGGCAGCGACAGCCGCCCCAAAGCCGGAAGGCACGCGACGAGCCAGGTGCGAGCCTCGCCATGGTTTGGTTGCGACTGGATCCGCGACGAGTTGCCACTTTGGCCCTTCAACATTTTTCGACAGGCTAGCCTGCCTCACGTCAACTACTCAACACCATGTCCGCCTACGTCTCCAACCTCTTCACCCTTGCAATTGAGCCCAAGAACTTTCCAGCGTTCGCGGCGCTGGTGTCTGAGATCGTCGCTGCTACCCAAAAGGAGCCCGGCACGCTGATCTACGAATACTCGGTCAACGCCGATCGCACGGTGGCCCACATCCTGGAGCGCTACCGCGCAGATTCGGTGGTCAGTCACGTCGACACCACCTTCGCACCGTTTGCCGAACGTTTTTTGAGCTTGGCGAAAATCACCGGTCTGGTGGTCTACGGCAACCCGGACGCCGAGGTGCGCAAACGCCTCGATCCGTTCAATGCCATCTACATGGAGTCCTTCGGCGGCTTCAGCCGTTGAAGCGAATGAAGCAGATGCGAAAGACACTTCGCTCCATCGGCGCTTCGGTGCTCCTGGCCGCGCTCTCGAACCTGGTGGCCGCCGCACCGGCGATGACCGTTCTGGGCCGCGATTTCACGTTTCCCAACGCCATTGCGGGCATGCCGCAGAAGCTCTCGGACTTCCCTGGCCTTCAGGTGAACTCGTTCACCACCAACGACGGCGTGAAGCTCGCTTACTGGGAAGCTGGTCAGGGCGAGCCTTTGGTCTTCGTACCGGGTTGGTCGGCAAACGGAGCCCAGTACATCAACGTCATGTATCTGCTGGCGCAGAAGTACCGCGTCTACGTGCTGGACCCGCGCAACCAGGGACTTTCGCAGAAAGTCGATTACGGCAACCGCATTGCCCGCCATTCGATGGATCTCCATGAATTGGGTGAGCATCTTGGCATCAAGTCTGCAGCCTATATCGGCCATTCCATGGGCGCTGCGATCCTGTGGAGCTACATCGATTTATTCGGTACCTCCAAGATGCGCAAGGTCGCCTTCGTCGACGAGCCGATCAGCATCTATTCCCATTCGGACTGGTCCGAGCAAGAGCGCCGTGACGCTGGAGGCACCACCACGGCGCCCGAGCGCATGGTCGCGGCCTTCACCACGGGCGGTCCTGTCAATGCTTTGGTGACAGACCTCAAGGTGTTCGAACGCTCGCAACTCACCGACTCGCCTTACTACCGAAACTCCGAGAGTTTCGCCTCGGCGTTCATCAAGAGCGATCCGGCTGCTTTGGCACGTGTGCTGTTCAACCACACGGTCAACGACTGGCGCGACGTCGTGCGCCACAAGATCGACATCCCCACTGCCATCTTCTCCGGCGAACAGAGCAACAACCTCCCCAGCCAGCGGTGGGCCCAGTCCGTGGTGCCCGGAGCCACGCTGTTCTCGTACACGACCGCCGAGCAGGGTGACCATTTTCTGATGTTCAAGAACCCGGTGAAGTTCACGCAAGACCTGCAGCTCTTCCTGGCGCGCTGAACGCCTTCTCTTTCGAACCCAACAAAGCACTCCCATGACGACCATCGAACAACTCATCAAGAGCCGTACCTCCGCCAACAGCTACGACACGCGCCGCAAACTTTCGGGCGAAGAGATCGCTCAACTGATCGAGCTCGCCACCTACTCGCCTTCGGCCTTCAACTTTCAGAACTGGAAGTTCATCGCGGTTCATACCGATGACGCCAAGAAGCGTCTCCTGCCGCTTGCGTACAGCCAGCCCAAGATCGTCGAAGCCGCGGTGACGTTCATCGTGTGCGGCACGCTCGAGCCGCAGCTGGGCCTGCCCTCGGCCCTCCAGCCTTCCCTCGATGCCGGCATCCTCGACGAAGCGACCGTCAACGGTTGGGTGGGCGCTGCCAACGGCATGTACATCGGCAATTCGACAATGCAGCGCGACGAGGCCATTCGGTCTGGCGCCATGGCGGCCATGACCCTGATGCTCGCCGCACAGGGCCGCGGCCTGGTGTCGTGCCCCATGATCGGCTTCGACCCGGCAGGCGTTGCCGCCGAGTTCGGCTTGCTCGTGACGGACGTGCCGGTGATGCTCATCACCGTGGGTCACGCCGCAGCGGGCAACTGGCCGCAGAAGCCACGCAAGGATGTTGAAAAGGTTCTTTCTTTCGCGTAATCAGCCTTCGAGAACTCACAGGCGCGCAGTTGACCGGCCCGGTCAATGACTAGCGCCATGTGCTCAGGCACAAGATTCCACCTCTTCGTCGGCAGATCAGGGGCGACCATTTCCAGAGGTTCAAGAAGCCGCTCAAGTTTGCGCGCGAAGTTCGGTCGTTCCTGGAACGCTACCCGGCGCAAGGCCGCTTGCCAGCGGACTCGAGGACCATCCCCGAGACCTATCGGCCGTTCGAAGCCATCCCTCGGACTGACGGTGCACACGCTGTCTCGTCCAACATTTTGTGAGTCACGTCATGTCGTTCGTCAGCTCCTCGGCCCATCAAAAACCGACTGCGGTTCTCAAGACGGGCGTGTACGCCCTCGGGGTCCTCATTGCGCTCGTGGGCCTCTACTTGGTCTATGCCGGGTTCCAACTCATCGCGTTGGGTGGGTCGCCGTACTACCTGCCGGCCGGCCTGGTCTTGTTGGGCGTCGCCATCCTGTTGTTCCGCCTCGACGAAAGGGCGGCTACGTTGTACGCGGCGTTCTTCGCGGCCACCGCGGTATGGGCCGTCTGGGAGGCAGGGCTCGCGTTCTGGCCGCTTGCGGCGCGGCTTGGCATGTTCGCTGTGCTGGGCGTGCTGGTGGCGATTTGCATCCCGTTCATGCCGCAGGCTCGTGTCAGCCAGCGCAGCCGGCGCCTCGCGTTCGGCGTCGCAACCCTCATGACCGTGGCGCTGCTTGCCGCCTTCATCACCGCCTTCTTCCCCATCTGGATCGTCAAGCCAGGGCAGGCGCCCCAGGCCGCCGCAGACTACGCGCCGGGGAATGAGCCGAAGGACTGGGTCGGCTTCGGCCGTACGCCATCTGGCGAACAGTTTTCGCCCGATGCGCAGATCACGAGCGCCAACGTCAAGCAGCTGGCGGTGGCCTGGACAATGCGCACCGGCGACATATCGGCCGATGGCCGCGAAAACCAGAACACGCCGCTGCAGATCGGCAACGTCCTCTATCCCTGCACTCAAACCGGACAGGTCTTTGCCCTGCGGGCGCACACCGGGGAAAAGCTGTGGCACTTCGATCCCAAGGTAACCCCCGCCTCGACTGCCAACTGGATGCGCTGCCGTTCGCTGGCGTACTACGAAGTGCCGGGCATCGCCGACAACGCACCGGGCAAGAAGCGTCTGTATCTCACCACCGGCGACATGCGACTGATCGCGCTCGACGCCACGAACGGCAAGCCCGTGCAGGACTTCGGCCGTGAAGGCACCGTCTTCCTGGCGAAGGGCATGGGCCAGGTCATCCCTGGGTTCTTCAACCCTACCTCGGGTCCTCTGCTGGCAGGAAGCAATCTGATCGTCGGAGGCTGGGTAATGGACAACCAGTCCGCCGACGAACCGTCGGGCGTGGTTCGCGCTTTCAGTGCGGCCACCGGCGAGCTCGCATGGGCATGGGACGTGGGTCGGCCCGGAAAAATGGGCGAGCCTGCCGAGGGCGAGACGTACACCCGCAGCACGCCGAACATGTGGGCGACCCCAAGCTACGACCCGAAATTGAACATGGTCTACCTGCCCACGGGCAACGGCACACCCGATCTCTTCGGCGGCGAACGCTCGGCCGCCACCGACCGGGTCAGCACCTCGGTCGTCGCACTCGACGCCACCACCGGTCAGGAGCGCTGGACATTCCAGCTGGTCCATCACGATGTCTGGGACTACGACCTGCCCTCCAAGCCGGTGCTGTACGACATGCCAGACGGCAAGGGAGGACGCATTCCGGCGCTCGTGCAGGCTGGAAAGAACGGTCAGATCTATGTCCTGGACCGGCGGTCAGGCAAGCCGATCACGGCAGTGCAAGAGCGCGCGGTGCCGACGAGCGGGGTACCTGGCGAGCGCCTGTCGCCCACCCAGCCATACTCGGTCGGCATGCCCTCGATGCGTGACGCCGTCCTGACCGAAGCGACGATGTGGGGCATCACGCCGATCGACCAGCTGAACTGCCGGATTCAGTTCAAGGGGCTTCATTACGAGGGCGACTACACGCCTCCGCAACTCACGTGGTATCTCGAGAGCCCGTCCTGGTACGGCACGACGAACTGGGGTGGCCAGTCGATCGACAAGCAGCATGACATCATGATCGTGAACGACATGCGAATCATGATGAAGGGGCGTCTGCTCAGTCGCGAGGTCGCTGACACGCGCTTGGCGGGCAAGAAGACGGCGGGCGTGGGCGGGGTCATCCCGATGTTGAAGACGCCCTATGGAGCCGAACGTGGCATGGTGCAATCGTTCCTCGGCGTGCCATGCACCAATCCACCCTTCGGTACTATGGCCGCCATCGACATGACCACCCAACAGGTGCTGTGGCATCGCTCCCTGGGCACACCCGAGCAATTCGGACCGCTCGGCATGAAGACCCATCTGCCGATCGAGCTCGGCATGCCGACGTTGGGTGGAGCAGTCACCACAGGTGCGGGACTGGTCTTCTTCTCGGCAACGTCCGACTACTACCTGCGCGCGCTCGACGTGAAAACCGGAGATGTTCTGTGGAAGAGCCCGCTTCCCGTCGGGGGAGGATCGACCCCGCTGGTATTCACTTCTCCGGAAGACGGCAAACAGTACGTTGTCGTCACGGCAAGCGGTTCTCGCTCGGCTCCCGATCATGGTGACTACATCATCGCGTATGCGCTGCCTGGCAAGGCGCCCTGAGGAATGCACATGAGCGGATCGATGAGAGCGGTGGTGATGCACGAACCGGGCGGGCCCGGTGTGCTGAAGATCGAGCAACGCGGCATACCGCGTGCGCAAGCTGGGACAGTGTTGATACGGGTCGAAGCTTTCGGCCTGAACCGCTCCGAGCTCTTTACCCGACAGGGTCACTCGCCCGGCGTTAATTTCCCGCGCGTGCTGGGGATCGAAGCGGTCGGCACCGTCGCCGATGCGCCGGGCGGCGAATTCGAACATGGGCAGATGGTGGCGACGGTCATGGGCGGCATGGGGCGGTCTTTCGACGGCGGCTACGCCGAGTACACCTTGGTACCCGCGCATCAGGTGCAGGCCGTGCAGACCGGGCTCCCGTGGGCGCAGCTCGGCGCGCTGCCCGAAATGCTCCAAACAGCATGGGGCGCCCTGTTTCGCGCGCTGCGGCTTCGCAGCGGCGACCGTTTGCTCATTCGAGGGGGCACGACGTCCGTGGGGCTCGCCGCTGCTTCGATCGCCAGGGCGCACGGGGCAGAGGTCGGCGCGACATCGCGCAACACGGCCGGCGAAGCACGGGTCGTCGCAGCGGGCGCAGACCGATTCTTTCTCGATGACGGCGCCATCGCAGAACGCGTGCGCGTGGAATGGTCCGGCGGGGCCGACAAGGTGCTCGAACTCGTAGGTACAGCCACGCTCGCAGACTCGCTGCGCTGTGTCCGAGAGCCTGGAACCGTCTGTATGGCGGGCATGGTGGGAGACCGCTGGTCGCTCGACGACTTTGCACCGATGGACGTCATTCCAAGTGCCGTGTCGTTGACCACCTATTCGGGCGACGTGCGCGATTTCATGGCCACTCCGCTCCAGCAACTGGTCGATCAGGTCGAAGCGGGTGAGCTTGCAATCGGCCCGAGCCGCATATTTCACCTGGACGACATCGTGGAGGCCCACCAAACCATGGAATCGAACACGGCCCAAGGCAAGATCGTGGTGCTGACACGTTGACCCGACGCAAGGCTTGGAGGACATATGAGTGAACACGCCGTGACTGTGTTGATCAGTCGCAGTGCCAAGGCCGGCTGCGAAGCCGATTTCGAGCGCGTGACTGCGGCTCTGATGCGAACTGCCGAGGGCTTCAACGGCTGCCTGGGCGCCCAACTGGTTCATCCCGGCGAAGACCCCGAAGTGGCAGACACGATGTATCACGTCGTCCTGGCGTTCGACCACCAGCGCAACCTGGACGCTTGGCACAACTCGCCGGAGCGGCAGCAGGGTCTCGCAGCCGCCGCCGCTTTCATCGAAGGCCCACCCAGGATCAAGCCGATGATCGGCCTGGGGCTGTGGTTCCGCACCACTCCGCAGGCTCCACCGCGCTGGAAAGTGGCCGTCGTGACCTGGGTCGGCATCTGCCCCACGGTCTACCTGCTGTTTCTTTTGATGGGGGACCGCCTGCAATCATGGTGGCTCCTGCCGCGCACGATGGTGCTTACCGTCGCGGTCGTCGCTGTCATGACATGGGTCGTCGCGCCTCAACTGACCAAGCTCTTCAGGCCTTGGCTCTTCTCCAAACGCGTGGCGCTGTGAGCAGCCGGATGGGCAGGGAGGCTGATTCGGCGCTTTGACCTCTGGCTTGCTGTCGGAGGAGCGCAGAAGCTTGGGCTGAACAACCAACGCCAGCAATGCAACGAACAAGCACACCATCGCGCTGATCTCGAGCGGCCCCAGCGGCTCGTGGCGCACCGCGGCGCCGGTGGCCATGGCAACCATCGGCACCATCACGGTGGAAAGACCCGAGGCGTTCGGCGGCACGCGATCCGCGATCGAGAACCACGCCACGTTCCCGATCGCCATCGGAACCAGCGTGATGTAGGCGATGACAGCAAGTGACGGCCATGAAGGCATGAAAGGTTCGCGGTTGCTGAGCATCAACGCAGCGACTGTCAAAGGCGTGGAGGCGATCAGCAGCTGCCACCCTGTCGACACCAGCGGTGTGACCGTGAGCCCCGCCCGGTCGAGAATGAGCGTACCGCAGGCCCACCCCATGCCGGCAGCGATGCCGAGAATGAAGCCCAGCGGCGTCGAGGCGTAGCTCGCGCGCGCAGCGAAGCCCAGGATCGCAACGCCGCAGGCGGCGAGCAGCACACTGCACATCAGCCGCCTCGACGGGGTCTTCCCGAAGACGATCCATGAAAAAACCGTCGCCCAGACGGGCATGGTGAAGCCCAGTACCGCCGCCTGTCCGGACGGAATCAGCACGGCGGCGTAGGTACTGCAGACATTCCAGACGACAAGGTAGGCCAACGCAGCGGCCACCAGGTAGGCACGCTGAGGTCGGGGAACGCGAAGCGACTGGCCCTTGATCGCGGCAAAGCCAAGCAGTGCCGCGCCCGATCCAGCCAGGCAGATGGCGCGAAACGTCCACACCGACACTTCGCGAACCGCCAGCGGAAACAGCACCCAGTTGGTCCCCCACAGCAGCGTGAGCACAGCGACCAGCGGAACCACCTTGGCCAACGAGCCGGAGCCGTGAGTGCCCTCCTTCATCGGTCTGGTTTGTCGGCGATCCCCGAACCCCGGCGTCGTTGTCCGGCCGTCGGGCTCACGAGCTGGCTGCGGAGAGACTGAAATGCTCGACGAATGGAGGCTGGGCGAAGAAGGGGCCCACGATGGCGCGCCATTCGGCATGTGCAGGCGAAGCCCGAAATCCCACGGTATGGTCCTCCAGGGTGTCCCAATGAATCAGCAGCACGTACCGATCAGGGCTCTCAATGCTGTGTCGCACCTCGTACCGCCGGAAGCCCTTGGACTTCGAGAGCACCGCATCCAGACCATGCTGGGCTGCTTTCTCGAACTCGGCCGCCTGGCCCGGATGGATGCGGATGTCGGCGATTTCCAGAATCATGGGTGCTCCTCGTTTTCGATGGGCATTTCTTCGCGGATCCAGGTCAAGGCGGAATCGTGGCGTGGATTCCACCCGAGCTCGCGTCGCGCGCGGCGCGCGATCACGCGGCTGTTGCTGCCGAAGGTATAGAACGCTCGCGTCGTCCCCCACAGCCGCGCCGCGTCCTCGGCCGGAATCGACTCAACGCCGCTCAATCCAAGGCGTTCAGCGATGGCACTGCCGATGGCAGCGAACGAGACCTCGCCGTTCTCCGCGAAATAGAAAGCGCCACCTGGCGCGTGGTGTAACGCCAGCAGGTAAAGGTCCGTGAGATCGTCGATGTGCACCGTGGACCAGCGGTTGACGCCCTCACCGACCACCCGCGCCACCCCCTGGGCGCGGGCCTCGCTCACGAGGAAAGGGATCTGGATGCTGTGCCGATTCAGCCCCTGGCCCACGCCGTAGATCAGGGTTGGACAGACGACGATGCTGCGCACCCCGCGGCTCGCGGCGGATTGCACGCTCTGATTGAGCGCGTGCCGCGCAAGCTTGGCGGGTGCCACCACGAACGGGGTGTCCTCGTCGAAAACCGCTTCATTCACCGAGCCGCCGCGCGCGTCGTCACCGATCACGCTCGAGCCGCTGGTATGGATCAACGGCTTGCCGCTGCCTTCCAGCGCGCCGATCAGCGCTTCGACGCAACGGCGGTCGTCGGCATTGGCCGTGTTGATGACGCCGTCTGCCCGTCGCGCTTCGTTCGCCAGGATCTGCTCGTCCTCCAGGTTGCCCAGGACGGGCGCGATGCCGCGAGCGCGCAGGAGCTCGGCCTTGGCACGGTCGCGCACCAGTCCTCGCACCCCGTGCCCCTCCGCTACCAGTCGGGCCGCGATGTTGCCGCCGATATACCCCGAGGCACCCGTCAGAAAGATGTTCATGCCTGATCCTGCTCCTTACAAGGCGAAAGTGGAAAGCGCTGGCACGCAGGCGATGATGATCACACCGACGAGCAAGGCCATGATGTATGGCCAGATGGCACGCATCACCTCTTCGGGCTTGCCCTCCCCGATCCGGCAGGCCACGTAGAAGCCGACCCCGACCGGGGGCAGCATCAGTCCGATGTTCATGGACGAGACGATCACCATGGCGTACTGGATGTCGTGGATGCCCAGCTTCTTGGCGATCGGGAACATGATGGGTGCCAGCAGCAGCACCGCAGGCAGGCCTTCGAGCAGGCATCCGAGGACGATGAAGATCACGATCGACGCGGCCATGAAGGCGATGGATCCGCCTGGCAACGTCGTGAGGAACTGCGACATCACCTGCACGACGCCGCTTTGGGTGATTCCCCAGGCCATGGCCGACGCCGTGCCGAGGATCATCAGAATCGCCCCGCTCAGCGCTGCCGTCTCGACCAGCATCCCGTAGAGCGTCTTCCAGCGCAAGCCACCGTAGAGCACATGACCGACGATCATGGCGTAGATCACGGCAATGGTGGACACCTCGGTTGCAGTGGCCACGCCCTCGCCTACCGCACTGCGGATCAGGAAAGGAAGTGCCAGTGCAGGCGCCGCAACCAGAGCCAGACGTCCAATACGGTTCCATGGCGGGCGCTTCGTGCCGTCGTTTTGCTCGTTTCTCGCCTTCCAGCGAGCCACCGCCACGAGCGTCAACAGCAGCACCATCGCAATCACGAAGCCACTCTGGAACAAACCGGCGATCGATACTCCCGCCACCGAGCCCAGCACGATCAGCACGATGCTGGGCGGCACTGTGTCCGCCATCGCGGCGCCGGTTCCAAGAAGCGCCACCATCTCCGGGCGCTTGTTGCCGCGACGTGTCATCTCCGGAAAGAGTGCGGGGGCCACTGTGGCCATGTCGGACACCTTGGAGCCGGAAATGCCCGAGACGATGAAGAGCGAACCCAACAGCACATAGGACATCCCGGCCTTGATATGCCCAATGAGCGCCGCGAGGATGTCGATGATGGCCTTGCCCATGCCCGTGGCATCGAGGACGCACCCCAGCAGCACGAACACCGGCACAGAGACCAGCACGAGATTGGACATCCCCTCGTCCATGCGACCGACGATCACGCCGATCGGCACCGACGTGCCAAATGCCAGATAGCCCATCACACCAAGCCCGAAGCAGAACGCAATAGGCGCGCCCGCGGCCAGCAACAGTGCGACGACGACAACCAAGAAGAGCACGAGGCTGCCGATCTTGAACTGCGAGATCACCGGGGAGAGAAGGTAGAAGGCCAGGACTGCTGCGCCGACCACGGCAACAGCGGTGGCCAGCGGCGTCCTTCCGATTGTCCGCACTGCGTGCTGGACAACAATCGCGAGCATCAGCAGCGCACCGGCCGCAATGGCACCCACCCGAAAGCTGTTCGGGATGTGGAGAGTCTGCATCTCGATGATCCACTCCTGCTTCGCATGCTCCATCGCCGGGGGGATGAGCGCGACCAGGAAGACGGCAACGCAGACGAGGGCGATAGCATTGACGAACTCGCGACTCCTCGCCGGCAGCATGTCGACAAAGGTCGCCAATCGCAAATGCTCGTTGCGGTACATCGCGATGCCCGCACCGATCATTCCGACCCAGATGAAGGCCATCGACACCGTCTCGTCGATCCAGTCAATGGGCCTGGAGAAGACGTACCGAGACACCACACCGCCGAACAGGAGCAAGACGATTCCAGCGATCAATGCGGCCGCAATGATCTCGAGAGGAACGATCCAACCCGACTTTGGCGGGACCCGCTCCGCCGTCGGAAACACGCCGTCTTCCAGCAACGGCATGGCACCCGCTTGGCTTGCGTGAGTCATGTCGTGTCCTCTTCAGGCGAGCTTGCCGGAGTACTTCTCCAGCAGCACCCAGGTTTCCTCACCGAACTTGCTCTTCCATTCCTTGTACGCCCCGGCCTTTTGAAGGGCTTCGCGGAACGGCTGCTGGCTCACCGCATTGAAGGTCAAGCCGCGCTTGGTGAGGCTTTCCTGCAATGAACTGTTGAGCGTGGCCATCGCTGCGCGCGTTTTCACGGCATGGGACTCGAAGGCGCGCGTTGCGATCTGACGCAGGTTTTCGGGCACCGCATTCCATGCTCGCGGATTCGCCGCGATCCAGAAGCACTCCCAGGCGTGGCCCGTGAGGGAGCAGTACTTCTGGACCTCGTAGAAGCGCTGCGCCTCGATGATGGCCAGTCCGTTCTCCTGCCCGTCGACCACCTTGGTTTGCAATGCCGTGTAGGCCTCGCCGATGCCGATGGTGGTCGGAGACGCTCCGAGCGCCTTGAATGTCTGCTGGAGCACAGGCGTTGCCGGGACCCGAAGCTTGACACCTTGCAGATCTTGCGGGGAATTGACAGGCTTGGTGCTCATCGTGACATGACGAAAGCCGTGATCCCACGCCTTTCCCACCGGCACCAAGTTGACCTTGGTGAACCCCGTACGAATGTGGTCGCCGAGATCACCGTCCATTGCGCGGAACGCGGTCTGCAGATCGGCAAACACGAAGGGCGTCACCGAGACAGCCGCGCTCGGGATGAGCGTGGCGAACACCCCACTCGCGGTGGACATCATCTCGATGGCACCCGAGCGGACTTGCGAGATCATGTCCGTGTCACTGCCAAGCTGGCTGTTCGGGAACACGTCGATGGCCAGCTGTCCGTTGGACTCCTTGAGAATCTCGGCGCAAGCTGCTTGAAGGCCCACCACCGTGGGATGCGACTGCGCGAGCGAGATGCCCAGCTTCATGGATATCTTGTTACCCTGCGCGAACGCGAAGCTCGGCAGGGAAGCGGCCGTGGCAGCAGCTGCCAGCGTCTTGAGAGCGAAACGACGTTGCATGTGGATGTCTCCGATGGGCCCCGCGGCCTCTTGGTTTTTAAAGCGCGACGTGCGCGCGGTTTGAAAATCAGTCTCGGCTCACGCAGCCGCTAGTGGATATGGCTGCCGCCGTTCACGTCCAAGGTGGCTCCCGTCACGTAAGCCGACAGGTCCGAGGCGAGAAACAGACAGGCCCCGGCGATGTCTCGCGCCTTTCCTGCTCGTTTCAGCGGAATGGCGGCCACGATCTCCTTGAACTGGTCTTCGGTGACGTTGCCGTCCAACATTCCGGTCTCTGTCATCGAGGGGCAGACCACGTTGGCGCGCACACCCTGGGGACCGAACTCGCGTGCCACGGAGCGCGTCAGACTGATCACGCCACCCTTGGACGCGGCATAGTGCGCGCCACCGACAAGACCTCCGCCGCGTTGCGCCGCCACCGAGGCCAGGTTGATGATCGTGCCACTCTTACGCTCGCAAAGGACAGGCAGAACGCTCTTGCAAAGGTTAAAGGTTCCCTTCAGATTCACAGCGGCTACCAGATCGAAGTCCTCGTCCTGGATCTCCAGCAAAGGCTGTGATTTCACGACCGCGGCGCTGTTGACCAGGCAATCGATGGCGCCATAGCGCGACAGCACCTCGCTGACCATCTTTGCGCAATCATCGAAGTCGGCGATGTTGCACTTCACTCCGATCAGTTCCACGTCCCGGCCGACGGCCTTTTCGATGGCCGACTTGATCTCAATGCCCAAGGCTTCGGTCATGGTGACATCGACCACCGCGAGCCTCGCGCCATGCTCGGCGAACAGCGCTGCCGTTGCATACCCGATCCCTCGCAACGAAGCCGCTCCGACGATGACGCAGACTTTGTCTTTGACGAGCATGGCTGTCACATGCCGGGCTGATGGACTTCGATGACATTGCCGTCCGGGTCCTGCAGGAACACCTGGTACCACCCCGCAATGGCCCACTTGCCGTAGTCGGAGTAGCGGATGCCGAGCTCGTCGCACTTGCGCATGAAGCCCTTGATGTCGTCTGTGCGAAAGCAGAAGTGCCCACGCGCCATCGGGTTGACGATCTGCTTCATCTTGAAGCCCGTGTCGATATCGCGTTCGGCCCAGTGAAACTCGATGGCGCCATCGCTCAGAAAGTCAACCTTGCCGTTGTAGCCGGTGCGGTCGCTGCTGGCATCGACCCGTGTGTGCTCCTCGTCCTTGATCGTTCCCAGGTCGAACAGCGTTTGATAGAACTTGGTGAGGCGGGGCAGGCTGTCCGTGCAGAGGTTCATGTGGTGGAACTTGAAATTCATGTCGCATCCTTGAGTAGTCGGGTGTGGGGCGCGGGACCGACACGGTCATGCAGCGCGGCTCGGGCCTCGAGACAGCCGTATGGGGACCGGTATCGAAGCTCAGCGTCACGATATTTCGATTCATCTATGAAGTCAATGATGCATAGGTGAAAACACCTATCCCCATTTAAGGAGGTAACTCACAATCGTTTCCGGCCCGTAGGCTTCATGGATGCATGCCAGATTGCATAAGGAAATCGATCGCGGAATGGCGGCGCGCCTCGATCGCAAGATTCGCGCGTCGCGTCCTTCTCCGAGTCCTCCTGCGTCTATTGCCTTCTTTGCCTACATTGCGGACGAAGCGGGTCACCTTGCGGCCTCATCGGGGCAGCCCGCGCCCGCGCAGGCGCGAATCAACCCGGAGTTCTTTAGGGATGCATTGTTGATTTCATTGGTACGATGATCCGGGGCGCACAGCGTGGCGGCCCCTCTTCCACCGAGATGCGAAAGTTGGCAATGAAAGACGATCTGAGCGACCTTGAACCGGAAGGCCGCAGCTATGCGGCGCCGGCGTTGGAAAAAGGCCTGGACATCCTGGAGATCCTCTGTACGAGTGAGGTTCCGATGTCGCAGAAAGAGATTGCACAGGTGATGGGCCGCAGCGTCGGCGAGATCTACCGGATGCTCGCTTGCCTTATTAGCCGCAACTATGTCGCACCCGTCGACGAGAACAGCTACGCCATCACGACCAAGCTGTTCGAACTATCCCACATCAATCCACCGACCCATCGCCTGTTGGTGGAAGCCGTTCCCATCATGCAACGGCTGGCCAGCGAGCTCGATCAGTCGTGCCATCTCACCGTCTATGGGCAGGGCAAGCAGATCGTGATCTGCAAGGCCGATACGCCGAGTGGAATGGGGTTTGCAGTCAGGGTGGGCGCAGAGCTGGACGTGCTGATCTCCGCTTCGGGCCGCGTGCTGCTCGCCTTTCAGGATCAGGAAACGCGCCGACTGCGGATCGAGGAATCTGTGCAACGGCGTCCCGGTCAAGCAGATCCGCAAATCGAGAGCGTTCTGGATTCGGTGCGAGTCAGCGGCTTCGAGTCCATCCCAAGCGTCCAGGTACGAGGCCTCTATGCCGTGAGTTTCCCGATCCTCGACACCCAGGGTCACGCAATCGCAGCCTTGACGGTCCCGTATGCGGAGCGTATCGATCAAAATCAACGCAAGTCCATCCCACAGGTGCAAGAAGCATTGGGAGTTGCTGCGCGAACGCTTTCCGCCCGCGTCGGCGGGACCAGCATTGCACAGAAAACGCCGCAACCAACGAATCCTGTCGTTCGTCCGGCAACCGAGTCATCAGCACCACGGTCACGCCGCCCGCGCTCATAGGGCGCACGCCGGCCGGTGCATGTCTATGCATCCTCATGGGCCCCTTGGCGCTACGCCGGCCTGAACATACTGGACCTCAAGGGCGCCCATCTCTGGGCACACGCCGTCCGGTCAGGGCATTTGAAACTCGGCTTCAAATCGTCCGCTGTCCCTACTTCGTCTGCGGGGCGGTCACAACACCCGTCATCCGCTCGATGCTTTCATCGGGGAGGCCAAGCTCCGAGAGAACGGCCGCTGTTTCCCATTCATGATGGTTAGGTGGGGCCTCGAAGCGGCAGGTACGCGTCATCGACTCTCATCGAGGCGCGAAGGACCTTCGTAGTCCCCCTCTGTTGGATGCCGCTCCTCCTGCAACAGTTCAACAGCCTGCAAATGGGGATCGCCCTGCAGTGATTCGAGGGTATGGCAGGGTTGCGCCGCGATGTCGGCGTCCTGCAGAAGTCTCAGCCACTCGTCGCTGCTCTTGTGCGTGAGCGGCACCTCGGACCTCGAACCACTCGGCCACATGGAGCACACGACCTGACACGCCGTCGAACCTCGGATCGTCTAGAAGCGCATGCCGCTCGGCGACGGCCAGGAACTCACGCATGGCGCTTTCAGTCGTGGGCGACGGTGCCAGCACGACCGCACTTCATCGCCAGCCCTGGTGCGTGCGGTGGAGGGCCTGAATCTGGCTCTTCTTGTCGCAACTGAGTACGAGGGCGTGCTCGGGCGGTTCATGTACAGGCCCACGACGTCCAGCGACTTGTCCTCGAAGCGCAGATCGCGCGAGAGCTTGAAGGTGCGGCTCAGATGAGGCTTCAGGCCGTTGCTCGGCCCAACGCGGCGAATGGTCGTCGCACCGACGCGCAGGTACTCGACTGGCGGGCGCAACTTAACTCGCCTGATCCGCCCCGAACAGCTCGAACACCACGCTTCGCAACCACTGATTCATCGGCTCGCGGTGTACCTTGGCATGCCAGAACAGATTAATCGGCGCTTCGGGCAGATTGACCGGGTGCGTGCGCAGCGTAAGGTCAAAAGGGTCGACCAGCTTGAGCGCCAGGCGCTCGGGCACGGTAGCCACAAGTGCCGTACTTTGCAGGATGTGCCCAACGCTCACGAAATGCGGCACCCTCAGCCGCACGACGCGCTCGATGCCAGCCTTCTGAATCAGTTCATCCACCTTGCCGTGGCCGGTGCCTGCGGCCACGATCACCAGGTGCTCTGCGGCCTTGTAGTCGGCCAAGCTCAACCGCGGCCGGTCCAGTGCGTGGCCCTGACGGAACATGCAAACATAGCGCTGACGGAACAGCCTCCGCTGGAAGAAGCCCGCCTTCAACTGCGGTAGCAGACCGAGGGCCAAGTCGACCCGGCCGGCCTCCATGTCGTCGCGCAGGTTGGTCGCGTGGTTGCGCACGGTATTCAACGTCACCCCGGGCGCCTCGCGGCCCAGGCGTTCCAACAATGCCGGGAGGAAGACGATCTCGCCGATGTCGGTCATGCCGAGGGTGATGGTGCGCTTGAGCGCGGCCGGTGCAAACTCGGCACGCTGGTTCAGGCCGCTGTGAATCATGCTCAGCGCATAGCCCACGGGCTCGTCCAGTTGCTCGGCGAAGGGCGTGGGCACCATGCCGCCAGCGGTTCGCAGGAACAGCTCGTCGCCGAAGATGCGACGCAGCTTGGCCAACGAATTGCTGACGGCCGGCTGCGTTAGCCCCATGGTCTCGGCCACTTTAGACACGCGCCGTTCCACCATCAGGTGGTGGAACAGCACCAACAGGTTCAGGTCGATGTCGGACAATTCCATTGCTGGATGGTATTGCAACCCATGAGCAGTGGGCACAATCTGCTGAGCCACCCCAAGCCACTGTTTATGGACATCCTCGTTCAGCCGCTCAACCGCACGATCCGCGTGGCCCCCGGCGCGAATCTGCTCGAAGCCCTGCGCGCGGCCCAAGTGCCGATGTCCTATTCCTGTCTGTCCGGCCGCTGCGGCATCTGTCGCTGCCGCGTACGCGACGGCGAAGTGTTGGACGGCGGACGCGAGCAGCAGCATCCGTTGGATGGGATGGATGGTGTTGTCCTGGCCTGCCAAACCTACATAACCGAGCCGTGCACGATCGAGGTGCCCACGCCCGAAGACGCCGTAGTGCACCAGGCACGCGTGCTCAAAGCCACAGTGATTGGCATCGAGCCGCTGGCGGCGGACGTCCGCCGCCTCTTGCTCAAGCCCTCCAAGCCGATTGCGTTTTCCCCCGGCCAGTATGCGAAGATAACTTTCACGCCGGCACACGCCCGGCCCTACTCCATGGCTGGCCTGCCGGGTGACGAGCTGCTTGAGTTTCATGTGCAGCTGATGCCCAAAGGAAGGGTCAGTGCCTACATCGCTGAAAAGCTCAAGATTGGTGACGCCGTCAAGGTTAGCGGGCCGCTTGGCGCTGCCTATCTGCGCCAGCATCACACCGGGCCGGTCCTCTGCGTGGCCGGTGCCACGGGGCTTGCGCCAGTCCTCTCCGTAGTTCGAGGCGCGGTGTTGGCCGGCATGCGCAACCCCATTCATCTGTATTTCGGCCTGCGCTCGCCGCGCGACCTCTATGGCCTGCCCTGGCTGGAGCAGCTGAGGTGTATGCACCCCGCATTGCACGTACACGTGGTCGTGGCCTCGGGCGCCGACACCGCCACACAGCGTCCCGGGTTGGTCACCCAGGCCATTGCGAACGACCATGCCAGCCTGCGTGGCTGGCACGCTTACCTGCGCGGCTCACCGCCGATGGTCGAGACCACAACGCTGATGGCGCTTCGCAAAGGCGTCGACGCGGCGCACATTTATGCCGATGCGTTCTACACGCAGGGAGACTGAACTTAACTCGCATCAGGCTGCGAGCTAGGTGCCGCCTTTCGAAACGCCTCCAACCGCCCACACGCGACATCCACCGCCTGAATGTGCGGCCAACGCGTCATGTCCACATTGAAACGGCGCGCACTCTCGACTTGCGGCACCAGGTAGACATCGGCCAGCGTGGGACTGCCGTTGAAGCAGAAGTCCCCGCGCCGCGTGTCGGCCGCAAGGAAGGCCTCGATGGCGTTGAAGCCCGCGCTGATCCACGTGCTGCACCAGTCATTCACCACCGCTTCGTCCGCGCCGAAACGGTGGCGCAGCGCTTCGAGAATGCGCCGGTTGTTGACGGGATGAATGTCGCAGCCAACGATGGCTGCGAGCGCGCGCACCTGTGCGCGCTCGTCGGCACCACTGGGCAGCAGCGGCGGATGTGGATAGCGCTCTTCGAGCCACTCAATGATCGCCGGCGACTGTGTCATGAGTCGGCCATCCGATTCGAGCACCGGCACGAACTGCTGTGGGTTGACCGCCTTGAACGCCTCGGCGAGGTGGTCCTCGCGCCGCAGGTCGACCGCAACCTGCTCGTGGGACAGGCCTTTCAGGTTCAGCGCAATACGCAAACGGTGCGAGGTGCCACTGCGGAAGAAGGAATAGAGCTTCATTGCAATCAATCCAGGGCGATCTTGGCTCGCTTGACGACCTCGCCGAACATGCGCGAATCGCGTTTCATGGCCTCGGTGAGTTCGCTGGGCGGGCCGATGTAGGGCTCGAAACCGAAGGTCGCCAGCCGATCCTTGACTTCTGCAGTCGCCAGCACGTTGCCGACATCGGCGTTGAGCTTGTCAATCGTCGCCTTCGGAGTGCCGGTGGGAGCGAACAGGCCAACCCAGGTCTTCACCTCGAAGCCTGCCGGGCCGCCCGCCTCGGCGACCGTCGGGACATCGGCATAGCCCGGCAGGCGCTTGGGTGCCGCGAGTGCCAGGAACTTCACCTTCTTCGCCTGGTACATCGGTCCGGCGGTTGCCGCCGTCCCGAAGGCCCACTTGATGTCGCCGGTGGCTACGGATGTGTAGACGCTGCCCATGTCCTTGAAGGGCACATGCATCATCTTCGAATTCGTTGCCGCCTCGAGCATCGTCGCGCCGACATGCGCCACGCTGCCGATGCCCCATGAGCCGTAAGTTATGTCGCCGGGCGCAGCCTTGGCCGCCTTGATCAGGTCACCCACATTGTTCCAGGGCGAGTTGGCGGCCACCACGACGAAGAAGTTCGTGAAATAGACCGGTGCCACCGGCTCGAAGTCTTTCACCGGGTCGTACGGCAATTGCTTGAACACGTGCGGCTGCAAGGCCATATGCGTGTTGTCCACCTGAAGCAGGGTGTAGCCGTCGGGGGCCGCCCGCTTGGCGTCGCTGATGGCGAGGAAGCCGTTCGCACCTGGCTTGTTGTCGATCACAAGTTGCTGACCCCAGCTGCGCGACAAGCGCTCGCTCAGGATGCGCATCACCGCGTCGGGGCCACTGCCCGGCGAGTACGGCGCCACCGACCGTACCGGCTTGACGGGATAGGTCTGAGCCACGGCGCTCGTCGGATGCGCAGCGGCCACGAAAACGAGCGCGCAGAGCGCACTGACAGTGCGGGAAGTCGGTTTCCGAATGGCGTTTCTCATAGCTTTGTCTCTCTTGAATTGGTGGCCGAGTTTGGCCGGTTGAAATTTGGCTGGATCCGTAGTTCGACGTGGGGGGGGCGGGCGTGCCGAGCGCTGCCTGTTCAGCCGCTGACTTCGACCCGGTTCGCATGCAGCGCCTCGAAGATGGGCGCGTCGCCGAAGCGGAACAGGTCCAGCGCGCTGCCCGCCCCCGCTTGTGCCGAGAACGGTTGCCACGAGGGCACGACGAACAGATCGCCGCGCGCCACCTGCCAGCTGTGCTCGCCCACGGTCACGGTGCCGCTGCCATCAAAGACCTGGAACACGGACGAGCCGACCTCTCGTTGCACCCGCGTCGACGCGCCCGCGCGCACGCGATGCATCTCGGTGCGCATTGTGGGCAGCACGTCCCCACCGGTGGTGGGATTGGTGAAGCGCACGGCCGCATGGCCAGGGCTCAGCGTACCGGCCTGCCCTTCACTCTCCAGCGCGAGCTGGTCGGCCAGCGCGCAGTCGGTGTCGACCCAGCGGTAGGCCAGGAGCGGCGTGGCGCGTTGCGCCGCCATGCCGGAGACGGGGCGCAGGCCGGGGTGCCCCCACAGCCGCTCGGAGTAGGAGCGCTTGGCCGTGGTGCGTTCGGCCGGCGCGATCTTCTCGCGACCCACTTCGAAGAACTGGCTCTCGGTGTAATAGGAGAACGGAATGTCCAGCCCGTCGATCCAGGCCATGGGCGCCGTGGCCGCGTTGTGGTGGGCGTGCCAGTTCCAGCCCGCCTGCGGCAGGAAGTCGCCGCGCGACATGCGCACCGCGTCGCCGTTGACCACCGTCCACACGCCCTCGCCTTCCACCACGAAGCGGAAGGCATGTTGCGTGTGGCGGTGCTCGGGTGCGTCCTCGCCCGGCATCAGGTACTGGATGGCGGCCCACAGCGTGGGCGTGGCGAAGGGGCGCCCCCCCAGCGCAGGGTTGGCCAGCGCGATGGCTCGGCGTTCACCGCCACGGCCTACGGGCACGATCTCGCCGGCCTGCGCCGCTAAGGCCTTCAGCCGCTCCCAACGCCACAGATGGGGCACGGCCTTGGACTTGGGGTGCCGGGGCATCAGGTCGCCGATCTCGGTCCACAGCGGCACCAGCAGCTCCTGTTCGAAGCCGCGGTAGAGCTGCTCCAACGCGGGCGAGGGGTCGGGTTGTCCAGGTCCCGCGACGGCGTGCAGCCGCACGGGAGATGGGATCAGGTCGGTGGTCACGGTGGGTTTGTCTCCTCTGGTTCAGCGATGCGTCACTCAGCCGGGCCGACGTTCAGCACGATCGTGCCCACGCCGTCGATCTGGCCCTCGATGCGGTCACCGGCCTGCACTGCGCTCACGCCCTCGGGCGTGCCGGTGAAGATCAGGTCACCAGGCAGCAGGTGGTAGAACTTGGACAGGTCGGCGATCAGCTCGGGGATGTTCCAAATCAGCTTGGACAGATCGGACTTCTGCCGCACCTTGCCGTTGACCGACATCGACAAGTCGCCCTGGCTCAGCACGGTGTGCGGCATGGGCACGATCTCGGAGACGATGGACGACTGCTCCACGTCCTTGCCCAAATCCCAGGGGCGGCCCTTCTCGCGCGCCACGAGTTGCAGGTCGCGGCGCGTCATGTCCAGACCGCAGGCGTAGCCGTAGATGAGGCCGGGCGCATCCGCCTCGCTCACGCGAAAGCCGGGGGCGCCGATGGCCAGCACCAGCTCCATCTCGTGCTGGTAGTCCCTGGTGCCGGGGGGGTAAGCCACAGTGGCCCCGGATTCGACCAGCGTGGACGGCGCCTTGGTGAAATAGAACGGCACTTCGACCGACTTGTCGACCGGGCGGCCCATCTCGACGGCGTGCGCGTGGTAGTTGCGCCCGACGAAGAACAGGCGCTGGATCGGCAGGCGCTCGCTGCGGCCACGCACGGGCAGTGAATAGACAGGCGGCGGGGTCCAGAGGTAGTGGGAGGTGGTCATGGGATTTCCTATCGGGTTGTGTGTGGGTGAGGAATCGAGCGTTGGGGCTGCCGTCAGATCTTGGACATCGGCGTTCCCATATCGGCCAAGCGTTCGGCATCGACAGGCTTGCGCTGCTCGATCAACCGGCGTGCAAAGCGCAGGTCGCGCGCCGCGTTGGGGCCGATGGCGGCCTGCACCACGTCGCCAGCCAGGTAGAACAGCACGAAGCTGCCGTCGG
>LNAP01000921.1_pt1 | contig 39615 bp, 55 predicted proteins | sample 602601 | NCBI WGS metagenome assembly LNAP01 (sample SAMN02440304, study PRJNA202911) | soil metagenome | biome: Subtropical and temperate rainforests or woodlands; isolation source: soil samples (1 kg each in a 20% v/v slurry with milli Q water) were... ... | reverse complement strand
AGTTGGTTAGAGCACCACCTTGACATGGTGGGGGTCGTTGGTTCGAGTCCAATCGCGCCTACCAAACAAAATCCGCTCTGCTGGGCGGTCTAGAGGGGTTACCAGAAATGGTAACCCCTTTTTGCTTTCTGCGATTTGCAAAACTTTTGCAAAACTTTTGCAAAACCCCCACTCAAAACACCAACTCGGCGCCCACCTCCAGGTACTCGATTCTCTTTTCGTCGTGCCCCTCCTGGTAGTGCTTCGTCATCTTCTCGTCCGCATGCCCCATCAACGCCTGGATGTACTCCTGCGGGAAGTTCTGCTGCTCATACAGCCATGCGCCTAAAGCGCGGATCTCGTGAAAAGTGGGGCGCTCACCGGCCGGCACCTGGTCGTAAGCGTGCGCTGCATCCCTGGCTTTGCTGAACTCCTTGGTCAGGTAGTCCGGTGTCACAGAAGTCCAGTGGTCCTTTGCTTCGATCTGTTCCCGGCGCCTGGCTTTAGGCTTGTAGTGGATGAGATACGGTGATGCCAGCGGCGACCGTAGGCACTCCCCAACTACCTCGCGCAACGTCGCGCCCATGGTGATCTTGAGATGGATCGGGTTGTCGTAGCCCTGGGTCTTGCCTGGCGACACCGTCAGCGTGTTCTTTTCCATGTCGACGGCCGACTTCAGCCAGGTGACGATATCCTCACGGCGCTGAAGGCTGGCCAGGGCCAATCGAATGGCGCGCTTCAACCACGGTGGGGTGGTCACCGCGTCGATGATTGTCTTCAGCCCTTCAAGCGTGTGGCGCTGGCGCTTCTTCTCCGCTTCCTTCTTCACCAGCGTCAGTTCGGCGTTGTTGCGTTCGGCCAGGCCCTTGGCCACGGCGAAGGCAAAGATCTGAACCCAGAGCCCGCGGTGCTTCGTGTAGGCGTTGTTGCTGAACTGGTCGAGGTATTCGGCCATGGCCAGCACATCCATCTGCCCAATCAGCCGATCACCAAGGTCCTGCCGGTACCGCTCGAGCTTGAACTTGATCTCCTCGAGCGTGCGCGCGGCGTAGGATTTGTCTGGCAGCCATTCTTCCGTGAAGCGCTTCAGCAGGTTGCTCACGATCGGCAGACGATCACCGGTGAGCATGGTGAGCAGTGCGCCGTCATCGACGACCAGCGCCGCGAGCTTGAGGTTGGCCGCCCTTGCCAGCTTGATTGCCTCCTCCAATGGCCGGTTGATGCTGGTCATCACGCCGGTGATGGGGTTGCGGTACCGCCAATACTTACCGTTCGGGTAAAGGTTTGGCGGCAACTTTCTGTTTTGAAGGATGCGGGGCCGGGCAGCCATCAGCCGATCTCCATCATCTGAGCCAGAAGTGGATCAGTCGTGCCCATCACTGCCGCCTGAACATCGACGAAATACATCCCGCCTTTTACCTCTCCTATCACTTCGCCGTCCTCAATCCATTTCTTCAGTTGCTGCAGGCTCGGCTTACCGCCGGCGTACCGCAGCTTCCTGTATTCGCCGGCCTCCATGAGGCGCGGCAACTTGACCGTAACCTGGGCCAGAACTTTTGCCATAATGATGCTCCGCGCCGCGCGTGGCGGCAGAAGGTGATTGTTGGGTTAAGCCGCGAGTCGCTGGTAAAGCTCGATGATGTCGGCGGCGTTGGCCGCGACCAGTGCCTCGGCTTCATCCGGACAGACACTGTTGCCGATCAGTCGGACCTGGTCCGTCTTGTTGATGTCGCGCCATTCTTCGGCGCCGGTGATCGGATCGACGAACAACCCGCGATCAATGATGTAGTCCTTGTCAAAGCCCTGGGCTGCCTTCAGCTCAGGCGGCTGCAGCATGCGCAGGGTGATGTCGACCAGCACATAACCCCCGACCATGACCATTTCGGCCGGGTCCTTGAAGTGCTCTGGCAGGTATTCGTGCATGAAGGCGGCGCAGCGGCGGGCACCTTCCATCTGCTCAGGCGTCAGGGTGTCCGGCACCTGCACAACCTCGACCAGTGCAACCCGATCCTTGGTCGGGAGCGTATGCATTGGCTCGGCCAGCGAGATGCCGTCCTTCTCGTTGCCGTAGTACTTCACCAGATAAGCGTTCACCAGTCGCTGGTTGGCACCGGACTGGCAGATGGTCGACAGCGGCGTGTCGGCGGCGCGGCCGTCTCCGTCATAGAAGCCTCCGTTCGCCTGCTCGAAGAACGCTGTCGACAAGGCATGGTGCCCGGTGCTGGTTGCAACCACTGCCAGCGGGCTATCGACATCGGCGCCGACCGAGCCTTTGCGCAATGTCACCATCGAGGCTGAAACCAATCCATGACGGGCGGCCCCGGCCATTACTGTCTGCAACGGCTCGTCAGGGGTAATGCCGGCGGCGTTCTGGCCGAATGCCGTGAGGTGCGCGGCGACCATCGCAAAGTGTCCACCCTTTACCTGTGCGACCTGCGTGCGAAGCGGCTCCTGAGCATCGAAGTTACGCTGGGAGGATCCGTTCGCGCATTCGGTGAGGAATGGCGCGCCAACTGGCTGCACCAGTGCGTGATGTGTGCCGCCGGCGCTGATGGTTGACACTGCTTCATTCGTGCCGTGAGTGCTGGTGTGCGCCGATGACGTGCCGCGCATGGGGACGATGAAAGGCTTTGCGCTGGTGAGCACGTGCCGCCAGCAGCCCTTGGCCACGCGGCGCATGGTGTTCTCGGCCATTGGCTTGTCGCGGAAGATGGTGCGACCGAGGTTGCTCCAGTCGATGCATTCCGCCGCCGATCGCCATGGCAGCTGTTTGGTCGTCGGCTTCTTGTGGCGTACCGGTTCAGGCCAAACGATTGGAAGCCCATCACTGCGTGCCACTAAGTACAGGCGCTTACGAATGGTTGGGGCGCCGGCGTTGGCCGCGATGCGCTCCCGCCATTCGACGTTGTAGCCAAGTCCGCGAACGAGGCTTTCAGCCGGAACGAACTCGCCGATGGATTGGAGTATCTCCGACATATCAGGGTGATCGGCTGGCAGGCCGGTGCTCAGCGCGGCAATGAATGAGCGGAAGGTGCGACCACGCTCTGCCTTGATCGGCTGGCCATCCTCGTCAATCGGCCCCCAGTCGCAGAACTCTTCGACGTTTTCCAGAAACATCAGGCGCGGCCGGGTGGCGAATGCCCAGCGGACGACGACCCAGGCCAGGCCTCGCACCTTGCGGTCGCGGGGTGCGCCGCCCTTCGCCTTGCTGTGGTGGCGGCAGTCCGGCGATGCCCAAAGGATGCCGACCGGCTGTCCGCCAGTGGCGTGAACCGGGTCAACCTCGAACACGTCAGCAACATAGTGCGCTGTGGTCGGGTGGTTGGCGCGATGAACAGCCAGGGCGATAGGGTTGTGGTTTACCGCCACATCCGGCTCCCGGTAGGCCCGGGCGATACCGGTGCTCGCGCCGCCGCCGCCGGCGAACAGATCCACCACCAGTTCTTTCTGGAAGGGCAGACCCATGCTCGGCTGACCGTGGATGAACTGATGTTTTTTCTGGAGTGCGGACATAGAGAATCCTCGCCGGCTGGCGTGATGGATTGCCGCTATAGCGGCTGACTTTTAAGGGGGAGGGAGTTACAGAGGGGATGGAGTACAGATGTACTCTTATCGAGATTCGGCAGACTTGGTCAGCGTTTCACCCTGGTCCTGCAGTTCGCGGGGATCAGGCTTGGCCCAGATGGCAATGACCTTGCGGCCGTCGCCCTTGTAACTCGAAAGCCACGGGCCTTCCATGCGCTCATAAGAAATGCTGAGTGGGCATGAGCGCACTTGCTTGCCATCCTTGAAGTCTGGGATGCGCAGCATTGCGTGGGTTTCGAGGTCCGGATCCAGGGTCTGAAGCTGCCGAATCAACTGACGCACCGTTTTTGGCGCCGCCCAGTTCACCGGCTCGGTCTGGCTGGCGTTCTTCAGCGCTGATTCGATGCGCCCCATCGTCGTTACCGGAAGATCGAAATCTTCGCCGAACCGAACCACATTCAGACACTCGCGCAGCAACTCTTCCAGGCCATCAATCCTCTGATCCGCTGTGTTCAGCCGTAGCTGCAGAGCGTCGCGCGTGGCGAGGGCCCGCGTGTGTTTACCGCGCCAATGGAGCACGGCGTCCAGTTCTTCTATCGATTGTTGTATGTCGCTCATCATGCAATCTCCATCGATACCAGATCATGGGCATTCACAACCGTCATGCCGAGGCGTTCAGCGATCAGCACTTCGAGGCGGGCGCCCTTCGAATGCTCCCAGCCCGGGAGCGTGGCCACCGTGTCGCAGTACATCAGGGCGGCGATGTCGCGGCGCATGCAGTCGTTCCAGGAACCTCCATCAGGGTTGAGCTCGGCGGGGTTGGTGACGGTGTGCCCGTCGGCGCGCAGGCTGGCGGTCATTGCGGCGAAGGCGGGGAAGTTGAGTCCGGGCAGGCCGGTCATTGGGCCGCTGAGGTAGATGCGCTTCATGCGACCACCTTCGGCGTGTAGGTCAGCGTGCCATCGAGGATTGCTTCCTTGATCGCTTCGAACTCCCACGCGTAGTACTGGGACTCGACGTAGACGCGCATTTCGCCGTAGTCGTGCTGCTTGCGCCTGATAAACGCCTCCGCGGCGTCCTTGGTGAAGTGGCTGTTCACTATCTCCCAGCGATTGTTCCAGCCGGTGACGGTATGGTCGTCGAGTTCGGCCAGGAACTCCCACTGATCATCTTCATCAAGCTCAAGGAAATCGCACTCGTTGCTTTCTTGAGTGGCACGGTTTATCTCAGCCTGTTCGTCTTCGTCGAGGTCCTGCCAGTATTCAACCGGGGTAAACCACGATTGATCTTCAAGGCACACGACCAGGCCTTCGGCATAGTCCGGCTCGAAGCCGTAATCGATTCGCTTGGCCTGCACGGTGAACAGAGCGCAGGCCGTGTGATGCCATTTAACGCCTGCACCGTTGCAGTCGTAGCGAAGACGTTCGACGAAATCAGTCCAGGTCGCTGAATCAAGGGCGGCACCGGTCGCCAAGCTCGGTTGCGGCTCGGCCGGTTTGTTTTCTGTGGGCATGGGGCGTCCTATGCCGGGTCATGCCCGGGCGGCTGGCGTGATTCGTTGAAGTGGGGTATTTGTGTTCCGCCCGGCATGGAGCCGGATCAAGGAGCGTTGAAATGAGCGATAACCCTGAAAGAGCTGCCGACGTGGAGCTGGCATGCCCCAAATGTGGGAACAAGCCTTTCCTTATGGCAGGCACAGAGCCTCGGGAAATTCATTCGATTGCTGATTTTTCCGGATTAAGCTGCACCGGTTGCGGTTACGTAGTTAGCGAGTCTGACGTTGAGTCGGCAATGAAATCTGCCATTGATAAGCTGATGAAGGACACTTTCGGGGGGAGAGGTGGAAAGTTCTAAGCAGTCCACCCAATAGGTGAGGGTGGGTCAGGCGGCTTGGCTTTCCTGTTTGGGTGGCCATTCCGCAAACCCAACCTTTGGCGCCTTGGTCTTTGGGTTGATAATCGGCTTGCCCTTTGCGTCGGTCAGCACTGCTTTTGTTCTGATCCGCATATCGCGGCACGGGATCGTCTTGCGTGCCAGCGCAATGAACTGCTCGGCGTACTGCGGCGCGTCGAACATTGGCGATAGCTGACGTACCGTACTCCCCGCCATGATCTTCTCGGTGCGCTTCTCGACCAGTGCTAGCCACTCTGCCTCCGGGATCGGCTCGACGCCACCTGGCGCCTTGACGTTCTTCCGGGTGCCGCTGGTTTTCTTGCGGGCCTCGGCCTTCGCGACATCGAGGGTCATACCAAACACTGCGAATGTGCTCATGACATCACTCCAGGCAATCAAGCGCTTTCTGCAGCAGCGCATTCAGTGAAAGCTCCCTGTCATCCGGGTCCATGGCGCTCCTGATCCACATGCAAGCCTCTGCCATCTCCTCGCGCAGGTCCTCAGCTTCGCCCTCGGACGACTCAGCAGCGTGTTCGAGTTCGCGAACTTCCTCGCGCAACTCGTTCAGTTCCGCGCTCGGGTCCATGCATTGCGCCGTCAGGCGTCGAGTAAGTTCGGCGGCGGCCGCCGGATCAAGCGCGGCATAGTGCAGGCACTCTTCGTCGCTCAAAGCATTTGCGGGAATGCTCATTGGTTGTCTCCAGTCAGGCGCCGCCCTCCGTGACCGGATGCGACAGTAGGGTGGTGGTTATGCTTCGATGCCGGTCTTCGCGAACTCTTCAAGCTGTCGCGACTGCTTTTCGGTAATGACTATTTCAGGTCGCGACATGTTGGCGAATCGAGCAGATTCATAGGCGGTGGCGGCGGCCAGGTTGATCAGCAGGGTCGACACCGTCTCCTGCCATTCCTCGAATTCGTGACGCTCACCCAGAATATGAAGGGCGTCATCTAATGCCTTCGACACAATCAGCGTGCGCTTCTCGGCGCCGATCCGGTCGAGCAAGGCTTTCTCCTTGGCTCGCTTGTCCCGCTGAATGTCCGCGTTGCTCTTGGCCATGGCCTGCCTCTTCAATTCCGTGGGCCGGTATATCCAGCCATGTCTGTCGTCGGCGCTGGCGCACCTGGTTGCTGAGGCGCTTCATGCTGCGACCTTCACCTGAGCCAGGCGCCGGCGGCGTAGAACAACTTCGCGGCCTGCGCCTCTTCAAGCGTCACCTCTGTGGGAACGGCGATCCATCCAGACGCCACCAGGTGGTTCTGGTTGCAGCTGTTTCGCAGCTCCAGGTAGTAATGTCAGGCGCTCGACCTTGTAGATGCCCTCCGGCGATATCTCCACCGACTTGACGTACTCAACTCCGCGCTCGTCTCGACACATGGCGCTGAGGTAGATCGTCCAGCGGTAGGAGAAGTCGAATAGGGCGCTGGCGATCGCCAAGCTCCGGATCTGCCGGCAGCTCTTCCAGTTCGCCATGATCTGGGCGCCGCTTGGGTCGATGTTCACGACCGCGACATGATTGGTCCGGAGTAATGACCGGCAGCTTCGTTCAGCGCGGGCGAACCCGTTGTTTGCCTTGCGCTTGCTCATAGCGCCTCCGTGATCCGCCGCAGCGCGATGCGTTCTGCCCGGGTAGGAGAAGGCCGGCGCCGCTTGAGGATGGTGTCGGGGTCGATCTTGTCGGAGCGCACCGGTGGGATGGCGCGCTCGGCGCCAGGAGCTACCGACGCTTGCCCGCCGGCGCCGAAGAAGTCGGCGATCTTTCGTTCGATGTCAGCCAGGGCAGCGGCCCGCGGATCTGGAAGAGGGCTGCCATTCATTTCCGCTCACCTGACAGCGAGAGCTTGATGCCATCTGCGCGCGCTTCCAGTACCTGGGCATAGTTGACGGCTTCTTTCCACGTCCAGCGAAAGCCTTTGGTAAAGCCGGTGGAGCGCTCAACGATGTGATAGGCGTTGCCTTTGGTGACGACCTGGAAGCGAATCTCTTGCACAGGCAGCTCATGGAGTAGAACTCGGAAGTCGCGATGATTGAGCGGAGGCGCAGGGCCTGAAGACCGGCGAAGCGCTGCTGCATGAGTGATTGCATGGCTGATTCCTCTGGGCGGGTTGTGTCGGGGATAACATCAACAGCAGTGAGCCTTAACGTGCATAAGGCTCATCGTTCTGCGCTTTATGGTTTGATGCAGGGGGCCGCGTTGCGCGGTGCAGAAGTCTTCCGCATCGGCCTGCAATCTCAGATGGCGAACCATCCGCCCGCCGGATTTGATGCCCCGTGCTGGGCTGGCGGGTAACCGGTGTGCACGTTCCGGCGAGATTGCAGGCCGATGCGCTCCCATCGAGAGCATCGGGTGGGTTCACCGGCTTCGTCCTGACCACCCAGGACCTCAACCATCACCGGTATAGGGCAGTTAACGTCAGGCCGACGTGGCGCTGGTTGTTCAGGCGGCGGCAGGAATCACCACCAGAACGGTGCTGACCATCGTGCCCGACTGCTTGAATGAGGCGTCAGGCAGCGTTTCGATGCTACCGCCGCGTTGCTCGACGATCTCGCGAAAGTCTCGAGTCAATGCGTCGTCGCGGAAGGTCACGCCAGAAGGCATGATCGCCACCAGTCGTCCGCCGGGTTTGAGGAACTTGAGTGCGTGGACTACGTGGTGAATATCGCTGCGCCCCTTATCGAAGGGCGGGTTCATCAGTACTCGGTCGTAGATTGGCTTTGGCTCAACTGCCAAGAAGCATCCTGGCTTGGCAACACCAGAAAGCGCGAGATTGAGGCTTACCAACGCTTCGCAGTTGTCCGGCAGAAGTTCGTGCATATCGACCTGCACATCGTTCGCTGCGGCGTGCGCGGCGATTGCCAGGGCGCCCTTGCCCGCGCTCGGCTCCAACACCATCATGCCGTCGCCAATTTCAGCCAGATCAGCAGCCTGTTTTGCAACATTCGGCGGAGTGGGGAAGAAGCCGAAGTCTTGCGGCACCGTCACCTCGCCGGTCATCAGGATGTTTTCGATTGAGTCGGCAGCGTCACCCGCGAACAAGTGAGCCTTTGCTTTCGTGTTCCACTTGCCACCGGCCGCCTTGAGCGTTTTGTCGAGTCGAGCATAAAGGCTCTTGTCGAGCTGGCCGCCAGTGATGAACAGCTTGTTGTCTTCGGTGCGTGAGGCACTGAGCAGCGCCATAACTTCTTTGTCGACTTTCATTTGTGACTCCCGGTTGTCATCCCGCTGCACCCTGTTGCCAAGGTGCAGAAGGAAGATTCCCACTCTGTCTGCGCGCCTCGTGCCCGCTGCTAATTGCAGGCCGTAGGTGTCTGGTTGGTTGGGCGTTGCGCTTCCTCCCCGTCACCTCAATCAGCATCTGTAGGTGTCGGATCACGGGTCCGTACAACATGCACGCTGCAGCGCGATGTGCCCGACTGAGTGGGGCAGGGTGCATGAGGTCCAGCGTTCCCAGCCGAGGCTATCGGGACCGCTAATTCAATTCGGTGTCTCTCCCTTTTGCCGCTGGGATTCGCGGGGCGCATTGCTTGCCGGGTCATTCACACGGTTCTGGCGTTTCACCATCGATCAGTCGTACAGGGTCCTCCCTGTCGTTGGCAGGCTTTCGGGCCTGTCTGCTCGCCGGTCGCCGGTAGAGGCAATGCGGTCTGTTGTTTGTTGCGCTGACTGTTAAAGAGCAGCGGGCTTGTCGACCCTTCGCATCTGGCCCCTGATTGGGTGCCGGTTGCGATGGGGCAACAATACCAATGGCATTATTAATCGTCAATGCCAATGGCAATATTATTTTGTATGGGCGTAAAAAAGCCCGCTCAGTGGCGGGCTTCGATTTATGGGGCAGGCTAGCCGACGCCACCGCCGCGCCATATCACGCGTCCAAGGATCGGCATCGCGTGAATAGAACTGTCGGACACTGGCTCGTCCGGGTTCTCAGCCTTGTCGGGGCTATCGCTCCTAATCACCCATGCCCCGGAGAGCTGCTGAATGAGGCGCTTGATGCTGTTCCCACCATCTGGTCGACGGATCACGTACACCTGCTTGTCTCTCGGCTCGGTCTCTGAGGTGTCAAACAACACGACGTCACCTTCAAAAATATAGGGCTCCATGCTGTCGCCATGCGCGTACATGACGAATAGATTCTCAGGTTTCGCATTCATTCGCTTCAGCCAGTCGCGCTTAAACACCAAGCCTTCGGTCAGTTGGACGTGTTCGTTCAGGTAGCCGTCGCCACAGGAACCTTTGGCTCTGAACTGGGGAATGAGCGCGTAATCCTTTTCGCTTGGCGAGCCGAGGTCGCGGGGCTCTCTGTCTACGGCCTGAGCAATCTTTTCCATTTCTTCTGCCAGGCGCTCACTGAATTCAGAAACATCGACCTGAAGAATTTTGGCAAAAGAGGCGGCCACAGATGCATTCAATGGATTTACGCCATTGAGGTAGTGGCTGACCGAGCTTTGGTTCATATCCAGCGCATGCGCCAGTTTTTCCTGAGTCAATCCGAGATCGGATTTCTTTGAGTTAAAGATTGCCTTCAATCGAAGGCATTCGTCTTTTTTGTCTTGCGGGAGGGGCTTCTTGCTCATGCCGCGATCTTATTCCCATCGGTAATATTCAAACAAATGCCATTGGTATTGCATATGGCAAATGCCAAAGGTAATATTCTGCTTATGAGCAACCATGGAGAAGAGCCATGAGCAGAGTCCACATCAAAGAATTCGCGAGTCAGCGAGGCCAAACCAAAGCAGCAGAGTTGCTCGGTCTTACTCAGGGCGCCCTCAACAAAGCGCTGCGTGTAGGTCGTGACATTTATGTCACCGAGACCCCAGACGGATCTTTCTTTGCCGAAGAGGTCCGCCCCTTTCCCAGCCAGGCCCAATTTAAAAAATCTGCTGCCTGACCCAGACGAATCACCCCTCCCCCGGAAGTGAACCGATGGCCTACGACAACAAGAAGCATCGCAACACCCATCAGCTGAAGTCGCGTCTGAATGACGACGCTTACGCTGACCTCGTGACCGAGGCAGTCGAGCGCCAGATTCAGCCGGGCGCATTGGTTCGCGATCTCACTCTGGCGGCTTTGCAGTTCAAGCGGGACTACGGGTACTTCCCGCTGCTTGACGACAACGAGTTGGACGGCTTTCCGGCGCTGGGTGAACTGGCTCGCGAGCTGAAAATTCAACCTGGTGCACTGGCTCGCGAGCTCATTCGGTCAGCCCTGCAAGCCAAGCGAGAGCAGGACGCCATGCCCCAGATCAACGACAAACAGCTCAGGGCCTGACTAGGCCATGGAGGAGGCGCCAATGCCTGCATTACCAGAAGTAGGGCAGTACACGCAGGAAGAGAAGGACGGTCTTGAGAAGTGGGCTGACGAGGTCGGTATCGGCATGGATCAGTTGGCCGACCGGATCTTGCAGATGACAGAGCTGCGCGTAATCGAGCGGCGAAGTGCTGCTCGCCTCGCAGCAGATAAAGCAGCTTTGCGAAGCCACCTCGCCGCTCACTGCGCACAAGGGGCTCAGGCAGAAAACGTGGTTTCGATTTTCCCTGGCAGGTAACGGACCGGCCCCTAATAAGGGGCCGGACCAGGAATTGATCCAAGCGGGGCTGGCACCTAATAAGGGGCCGAAAAGAAAAGAAGGTCATGGGTTCATCCCTGATCAGTTGATGAGCCAATGATCGCCTTGTTGGCATAACGCCACCACGGAAACTGAAACGAGGTTTTACGAATGGACAAGTTCTTGCGGGCCTGCCACGACGCGGTCAAAGACAACGAAGCGAAGTCGCTGAGCGCCAAGATGGGTGTTCCGCATGTGAGCCTGCTCCAGCGCGCAAACCCGGACAACGACGCTCACCACCTGACTATTGAACATCTGTACGGGATCTTGCTGCACACCGGCGACAAAGGCCCGCTGGCGGCCCTGGCCAACGAGTTCGGTTTTGATTTGGTGGAGCGTGAGCGGCCAGCGGCAAAGCCACTCATGGTCGCGCTGTGCCACTTGACCGCCGAGTGCGGCGACGTGGGCCGGCTGATATTCGACGCTACCGCGGACAACCACATCAGCCAGCACGAAAAAGCCCAGGGCGAAAAAGCCATCCAAGAAGCCATCGACTCTCTGCATGTTCTCCGCGAGTCGCTCAAGGCTGCCTGAATCTCAGACACAAAAAAGCCGGGCTGCAACCCGGCTTCTTCAACAACTTGTAAAACACAGTGGGGCCATTATGAACACGATCGTCGCTCCAAGCAACACAGTCACCATGTCCAGCCGGGAGATCTCCGATCTGACCGGCAAGCAGCATAAGGACGTCATCCGTGACATCCGCGTGATGCGCAAGGCGCTGGCAGATGATGGCGCAGATCTGCGCCATCTCCAGGAAGTGAAGGATGGACGGGACTACACCGCAGAATTCCACCTTGATCGAGTCCTGACTGAAACCCTGCTGACTGGTTACAGCATCCCGCTTCGTCATCGTGTCGTGACACGTTTAGGCGAACTGGAAAACGTGTCACGACAGGCTGTCACGATTCCTCAAGATCTTCCTTCAGCACTTCGGCTAGCTGCTTTTCAAGCCGAACAGAATCTCCAGTTGCAGCAAGTCATCGACAAACAGGCGCCAAAGGTCGAAGCGCTTCAGCGCCTGGCCAGAACCCAAGGGGACGTCTGCATCACAACAGCTGCCCAGCTTCTCGGCGTTCGCCCGACTCGGCTGTTCGCCTGGCTAAACCAGAACCGTTGGATTCATCGTCGCACTGCCCATTCGAGCTGGGTTGCGTATCAGCCACGCCTGAACACCGGCTGGCTCAAGCACAAGCTGGTCAAGGTCGGTGGCGGGGAAGGGGAAGACATCAAGGTCGTAGAGCAAGTGATGGTCACCCGATCGGGCATCGTCACTCTCGCGGAACAACTTCAAGGAATCACGCTGTGAGCGTCCAAGCAATGTCATGGGCGCTCTCTCTGCCCACCCAATCCCTCAAAGACTCAAGCGCGCGTCATGTACTGCTGTGCCTGGCCAACTACGCCGGCTCCAACGGTGCGGGCGCCTTTCCGTCGGCTTCCACCCTGGCCCAAGACACTGGACTGTCCGAACGCACTGTCCGTTACAAGCTGGACGATCTGGAGAAGTCCGGGCTGATCCAGAAGGGCAATCAGGCTATCGCCGCCGTTCACATCGACCGCCATGACCGCCGCCCAGTCGTTTACGACCTCCAGCTATCGCGGGGTGCAAATCCTGCACCCCGTACAAAACGGGGTGCAGATGACGCGACGGGGTGCAACTCACAACGGAACGGGGTGCAGCCTGGAACAGAACGGGGTGCAGCGGCTGCACCCAATACATCACTTAACCATCAAGTAACCGAAGAGCAGCAGCAGCGCGAGATTGCAGACGTGATTGCTGTGCAGGATCAGGCAGCCATCGAGCAGCTGGATCACCGCCAACGCTTCGCCATGTTCGCCGAGTGGGAGTTTCCAGAACGCTACATGACCACCCAGCTGAAGATCGCCAGCCTCCCAACTGATTCGATCACCGACGAACTGCTCGCAGGTTTCAAGGGTTTCTTCGTCGCCAGGTCCTCGACCGTCGACACCGCGGCGGGTTGGTGCTTCCGACTGGCCAACTGGATCAAGCGTGACCGCGTCAAGGCCTCTGGTTCCGCTTCCGCAGGCGGCGCCGAAGAGTTTGACGACGAAGGCACTGAGTGGATGAGGGAGGGTACGAAATGAGAACGGTCTCCACGGTAGCGGCCCAGGCCATGACCAAGGTTCGTCACGGCGAATTCATCGAAGCGGACGCCCAGGTGTTGGTTCAGGCGCAGAAAGATCAGGCTCACGAAACGGGCAAGGTGATCAACCAACTGTTCCGCCAGCTGCGCTCGATCCGGACGGCGTGGCGTCAGGCCTGGCCAGATGCCAAGGCCTACAAAGAGTCGAAAGCGACCTGGCTGCAGGCGTTCATCGAGAATGGCATTTGCACCCAGGAGCAGATCGATATCGGCCTGATCCGCTGCCGAGCCGAGCCGTCCGACTTCATCCCAAGCGTGGGCAAGTTCATTCAGGGCTGCGTGCCAACGCCGGAGATGATCGGGCTGCCGAGCCTCGACGCCGCATTCGATCAGGCGATACGCAACTGTCATCCGGCAATGCGCGCTGTTTCCAAGTGGTTTCATCCGGCGGTGTATCACGCCACTGCGGCGGCCGGATTTCACAGCTTGCAATCGCTCAGTCGCGAACTGGCATTGCTCAGCTTTGAGAAGCGTTACATGGAGCAGGTCCGCAAGGTCTGGCAAGGCATGGAGTTGAATCCAGTCCCGGTTGCTGAACTGGCCGCGCCGGTCGCAGAGCGTACCCCTGCTATTGGCAATCGAGCCCTGTCCGATCTGCGGGCCATGCGTGCGCGAGGTGCTGCCCGTGTCTGAATCCCGGCTCGCCCCGACAAATCCCATCGAGTACCGCTATGCGGTGCACAGCTGCGGCTACAAGTGGGATCTCACTGACAAACCGGATCGCGCGGTCGCGTTGTTCGAGCATCACTCCGCCGCCCAGAAATTCGGCAGCCTGATGTGGCCTAGCACCTTCGAAGTTATCGACGTTATTACCGGAGAGAAGGTATGAGCGCCTACCTAAACGACATCCTCATTCACCTATGGCTTGGCTTCATGCTCATTGTGGCTGCCGGCGTTTGGTGCGGCATTCGGCACTTAGGGCGCCGGCTCAAGATTGCTCAAGGTGACCGCAAATGAAGGCGGCCGAGATGAAGCTGTTCAAGCAGAAGCCGGTGCGCGCGAAGTCGGTCGACCGTGAAGGCCAGGAGCAGGCCGCGTTGCTGTCCGAGATCGAGCTGCGTTATCCGCAAGTGTTCGAGCTGATCTATCACGTCCCGAATGGCGGTCACCGTCACAAGTTGGTCGCCTTGAAGTTGAAGCAGCAGGGCGTGAAGGCGGGCATCCCTGATCTGGTCCTGCCAATGGCTCGCGGTGGGTTCTTCGGTCTGTACATCGAATTCAAAGCCACTGTTGATCCAGCAGCGGTATCGGCGAGCCAAGCCGCGTGCATTCGACGCCTGAACGAGCAGGGGTATCTCGCCGTGGTCTGCCGTGGGCACTTCGACGCGATGGAGCAGATCCGCGCCTACCTTCGACTCGCACCGACAGTGGTGGCCGCATGACCAGCGCCGCCGTAAAGATCACCGACGCAGAGATCAAGCGCCAAGCCGCCGGCACCGTGCGCGACCTGCGTGACATCGAGAACCGCGGCCTGTACCTGCGGTTCACTCGCGATCGCGCCCGGGCGTCGTGGTACCTGGTGCTCAAGGGGAAATGGAACCTCGTCGGCAGCTTCCCTGACCTGGCGGCCAAACAGGTCGTCGCGGCCTTGCCGGGCATTCGCCTGCGCCTCGATGCAGGTGAGGGCTCCAACCTGTCGAAGTGGGTGACCACTGGCGAGTTGCTGGACTGGTACGCCGACCGCATGGCCCGCGACCGCAGCCTGTCGAGCAAGCGTAAGAAGACCGGCGCGTCTCTGATCAAGTGCCACCTGAAGCCACTGCTCGGTGCTGTGCCGTTGGCCGCCATCGACAAGGCCTCGCTCGACGATAAATTCATGTGGCCGGCGCAGGAAACCATCGGCATCGATTACGTGCGATCGGCGTTCCAGCTGCTGGCCCTGGCCTTCCGCCAAGCCTTCAAGCTCCGGCTGATCGCGACCAACCCAATGAAGGACGTCAAGTTCAGCGACTTCTCCAAGGCCAAGGTCGGTGTGAAGCCGTCACGGTTGCGGGTAACCCAGCTTCAGGACCTGCTTACACAGCTGCGGGAGGCCATGGCCCGCACGCCGTCTGATGCCATGTTCGCCCTGATGATGCTCTGCCACGGCACCCGCATCGGCGAGACCCGTCAGGCTCAGTGGTCGCATATCAGCCTGGCCGAGCGGGAGTGGTTCATTCCGGCCGAGAACACCAAGACCGGCGTCGAGCATCACCTGCCGCTGACTGACCAAGTGCGGCACATGCTGATCAGTTATCGCGAGATCCAGTGGGCGAGCGGCTATGACGGTCAGTTCCTGTTTCCATCCCGCAATGGCAAGGCGCTGAGTGAAGGCCAAGCGTGCGCCGTGTTCACCCGGCTGGGGCAGGGCGAGTGGACCAGTCACGACCTGCGCAAGGTGGCCCGTACCGGTTGGGCAGACATCGGCATCGACCACCTGATCGGTGAGCTGCTGATCAACCATGCGATGGGCCACAACGTGAAGGTGTACATCCAGTCGGACGTGATGAGCCGCAAGCGTGATGCCCTGGAGCAGTGGCACGCCCATCTAGACCAGAAGGGTTTCAATCACATTCACGGATTGACCGGCTTTAGAACGGGAGAATCCGGTAATGCTCTGGAAGCCACGGAACACAAGGGCTGCGAGGCTCTTCAAGAAACAACCATAGGCGAGGTTTAAAAATGGGAATTCAGAGCGATATTGCCGGCCTGGTCGAACTGAGACGGTTGGCTGAAGCGGCAAGCATCGAAAGCCCAGGTGCTCCGTGGGCTTATGAACCTCACGGCGATACGGGCGAATACGGAGTGGGGGTACTCGTGAACGAACAGGGGAATTACGTCGAAGGACGCCAGGGTTCCTGCGAGATGAGCGTGGTTGTTCCGGTAGCGCCAGAAGTTAGCAGTGAGGTTTTCGCTGCCTTCATCGCCGCTGCCAACCCTTCAGCGGTGCGTGCCCTGATCGCCCAGGTAGAGGCGCTGCGTAAAGATGCGAAGCGGTATCGGTGGATGCGAGAGCGTGCTGAAGGCAGTGATCTTAATGAACGAATTGATGCCGCCATGGGCGAGGTTTAAAAATGATGATTTATTTTGGAAACCCCGCAAAAAAGAGTCATGGCCCTGACTTTCGCAAGCAGATGAAGCCTCTGCGTGAATGCTACGACTGTCGCGGTAACGGGCTTCGCCTTGGCATGTTTCACGAGATCGAATGCGCCACTTGCAACGCCTCGGGTTGGGTCTGCGCCGAAACAGGCGAGGCGCTGCCGCTGGCTGACTTGGTCCTGCAGCTGAATATGAAGCTGCGCGCCGTGACTCGCGATCTCGACAAGGCCTTGGCTGGGCCACCACCAGGCGCTGAGCAGCAATACGAACAGAACAACCGCCGCGGTGCCGGCGGATCGAACTTCACAGGGGATTGACCGATGATCTATCAAAGCGTACTTGGCGGCGTCGTATCGGCTCTCGCAGCAGAAGCGATCGACAACACCAGCAAGCAGGCCTGGCAGAAGCTTTACAGCCCTCACGAAGAAGAGCAGCGCGATCTGCGCTCACTCTTTAGCTGCGCACGGGGTGAATTAATTGACCGTGCCCAGGCGGACTGCTGGGTGGCGGCTCGGTTGCATCACGGCCTTGAAAAAAAGCACATGAGCGCTCTGATTGCGAAATTCAGTACCGACAAGGCGAAGAAGGTTCAAGCCATCGCCGATATCAGGTTGCAGATCAAGTCACCGGCCCCCCAACTGTTCATCTTCAAGGCTGTCACTGCCTGGGCGGTTCCCAAGCTAAAGGGAGTGGACCCTAAGGCTCCTCAAACCGTCACGATAACCGTCCCTATCGATGCTCCTGATTGGCGCCGCGAGTCCTTGATCGCCTCAGCGGTCGCCGCCGAGCGTTCAGCCAAAAGGCGAATCGAGTCCAGGGCTGCATCAATGATCGTTCTGCCGAAAAGTTTCTATGACATGAACACTTGGGATACCGATGCGCGACCAGAATCGACTCGGCGGGAATGGCGCCGGAATATCAACGCCGACTTGGATGGCTTGGTGAACGAAGCCCTGTGCGCAGCTGGGGAGATCTTCGATATCGAGGGTTTGATTATTTCTGAAGAGGCAGCATGAAGGCCTATTGACACTGATCCATCGTTCCATCAGTATTTATCCCATCCTGTCATTCCTGCGCGTGTAGAGGAGTGACAAAGAAGCCCAGCCAACCGCTGGGCTTTTTGTTTTCTACCGTTCATAGAGCCTCGGCATTGCCGGGGCTTTCTCGTTTTCGGCTCCACCACACCCACCGCTCTGAGCTGGGAGTGCTGCTGGGGCCGAATCTATTGCGCTCCCCTTGGCCGCCACCTGTCGGCCTTTTTTATTCCTTGGTGATGCCTATGCCTGGTGTGCCACCGCATATAGCCGACGGTGCGATGTTCAAAATCGTTGTGCCAGTCCTGCAGACAATCCTCTCTGCCGGGGCGATAGGCGCGTTCGTCTACGTTGTGGGCTCGCTTGGATCGCTTCAGGTTCAACTTGCCTCATACCAGACCGGTCAGGCACTCATCACTCAGCGCGTCGACTCCCTGGAGCGCTCAAGAGAATCGACAGACAAGTTCGTCGATAGCCTGCGCACCACAAGCCAGCGGCAAGAGTTTCAGATCTCCCAATTCAGCGAGAGCCTTAAGGCCATGGCGCTGATGGGGCGGCCCAAGTGATTCGCCTGATGGTTGTCCTCCTGCTGCTCACTGGCTGCGCGCAGAAAGAGACGACCACGGAATTGCCCAAGCCAACGCTGACGACCGTCTACCGGTATACCAGCGAAGCGTGTGAGCCAGCAGCCCCTGATAACGAACCACTGCGCCAGGCGATCAAGAGCCGTGACCAGTGGAAGCGATACGCCGAAAGCCTCGAAAAACTACCCGGAGCAAAGTGATGGCCTTGATCGACAATTGGAAAGACGCGCTGAAGATGAAGAGCGTTCAGGTGGGTGGCGCCATTGCTGTTCTGGGCGTGACTGAGCAGCTGATGCCATCCCTGCAAGCCGTTCTACCGCCCGTGGCCTATGGCGTGCTGGGCGTCCTGGTGATGCTTGCCCGGATCATCCTGCAGCCGAAGTTGAGTAAGTGACCAAGAAGAACTGGTCAGTATCAGCCCCAGGCTACGCACCGTTCCCAATGCTAACGCTGGATCAAGCGCTCGATCACGCCGAGGCGTTGGCCTGGGCCCGGTCGATCTGGCCGCAATGTACAGTTGAATGATGTCAGGAGATTGGTGATGACCAGGCTTGAAAGTTTTCACCACTATAACGATGGCCGAGGCAAGCGCCGGGTCTACGTTAATGGCAATGAGATCGATCGCGTCCTCTGGTGTGATACCTCGATGGGCATTGCCGTTTTCTCTCCTTATCCACTCCGACTCAACCGTAAACGTGATGAGGTCTACACCCGCCGTCTGCGCGGTGTTGTGACTGTTGAAAGGGTTGATTGATGACCTGCGGTGGATGCGCCGACCGGCGCGAATGGATAAAGAAGTGGAGCAAGGTTGCATATGAGCGAGCATCTCAGCTGCTTGGAAGGCCTGCTGACCCAGGTGCTGGCCGAGCAGAAGCAGCAGACAGCGATCCTAAACAGGATGGCCGAGCAGCAACTGCTACTGATCCAGGCCCTGGCAGATGATGGTGATCAAGACCCTGATGCCATGCCATCAACCTATATGGATGGCAGCCCATGCCGTTGAGACCGCAGAAGCCGTGCAATGCCCAAGGCTGCAATGTCCTGACCCGCAACCCTCGTTACTGTGAGGCCCATGCGGATGTGGGCAAGCAGTTCGAGGTGAAGCAGCGCGAGAAGCAGCGGGAGACCAGCAGTCAACGTGGGTACAGCTACAAGTGGCAGCAGGCCCGCAAGTCCTACCTGGCCAAGCATCCGCTGTGTGCTGAGTGCGAGCGTCAGGGCCTGGTGGTGGTGGCTACTGACCTCGACCACATCGTCCCGCACAAAGGCGACAAGGACGCGTTCTGGGTCCGGTCCAACTGGCAAGGCCTGTGTCGCCCCTGCCACAGCCGCAAGACGGCGGCCGAGGATGGCGGATGGGGCAACGCGGTGCGGCAGGGTGCTGAAAGCCCGGGCAAATGATCGAAATGAGAACGAGTCGCACGGAATTTGACCAAAAATGGTCGAAAATGACCGAAATGAGAGGATTTCTCATTCGGGGGGAGGGGGAGGGTCGAAAGTCTGGGCCTTTTGGCTCCTAGACCGCGCCCTCAGTCGTTTTCTTACACCCGCGAAATTAAAAATTCAGGAGTTGCGCGATGGGAGGCCCCGCCACGGTCGCCGGCCGTGGTCGCAAACCCAAGCCAACGGCCAAGAAAGCATTGGCTGGAAACCCTGGCAAGCGTGCGCTGAACACCGCCGAGCCCCAGTTTTCCAAGATTACTCAGATCGATCCGCCCGAGTGGTTCAGCCCTCGGGCCGCCACCATGTGGAACATGATTGTTCCCGAGCTGCTCCGCGAGAACGTAGTCGCAATCACCGACCTGCATAACGTCGAAGCTTTCTGCACCGCCTATGACAACTGGCGAATGGCTCAGGAGTCGATCAAGGCGCACGGCATTGTCGTGGCCGGCGCCACTGGCGGGCCGATGAAGAATCCTGCGTTGACCGCGGCGAACGAAACGATGCGCCAGATGGTGACATTCGGTTCGATGCTGGGTCTGGATCCGGCCAGCCGCACGCGCCTGATAGGTGGCAACAAGGAAAAGGAAACCAACGAATTCGCCAAACTACTGAGTAGCTAATGACCAGATCCGCCCACCCGAACGTCGACAAGGCGATGGCGTGGGGCCGGTCATTGCTCCGCGGAAAGGTGCCGGCTTGCCGTTACATTCACCAAGCAGTGCAGCGTCACTTCGACGACCTGGCTGCCAGCCGCAAGCGCGGGTTCCGCTTCAAGTTCGATCCTGCGAAGGCAGAGAAGAAGCTGAAGCTGATGCAGCTCCTGCCGCATACAAAGGGCGAGTGGGCATTCAAGCGTCAGCTGATTACCCTTGAGCCATGGCAGCTGTTCGGCTTGGCGGTGACATTCGGCTGGGTCAAGAAGAAGGGCGGGCATCGCAGGTTCCGCGAAAGCTACTGGGAGGTGCCGCGCAAGAACGGCAAATCGGTGGTGGCCGGCGGCGTCGGCATCAGCATGTTTGTCGCCGACGGTGAGTTCGGCGCCGAGGTTTACGCCGGCGCGACCACAGAGAAGCAGGCGTGGGAGGTTTTCCGGCCTGCAAAGCTGATGGTTAGCAAGTCGCCAATGCTGGTCCAGGCGGCGGGCATCGAGGTCAACGCCTCGAACATGAACATCCCCTCGGACTTCAGTCGCTTCGAACCGCTGATAGGCAACCCTGGCGACGGTGCGTCCCCCAGTTGCGCGATCGTGGACGAGTATCACGAACACCCGACGTCGGCCCAGTACGACACCATGCTCACCGGTATGGGTGCGCGCCGTCAGCCGCTGATGTTCATCATCACCACAGCCGGCGCAGATATCGAAGGGCCATGCTACGACAAGCGCCGCCAGGTCGTTGAGATGCTGGCCGGGACTGTGCCAGACGAGGAGTTGTTCGGCTGGATCTGGACGCTGGATGAGGGGGATGACTGGACTGATCCGAAGATGCTGGCCAAGGCCAATCCGAACCACGGTGTTTCGGTGTTTCAGGAGTACCTGGAGAGCCAGCAGGCGAGGGCGATACGCTCGGCGCGCTTCGCGAACACGTTCAAAACCAAGCACCTCAACCTCTGGGTAAGCGCGAAGTCCGGCTTCTACAACATGGAAAGCTGGAAGTCCTGCGAGGATACCTCGCTTAGCCTTGAGCAGTTTGAGGGGCAAGAGTGGATTGCAGGATTCGACTTGGCGCGAAAGCTCGACATGAACTCCAGGTCTCGACTGTTTTGGCGAGTGATTGACGGCCGCACGCACTATTACAGTGTCGCCCCCAAGTTTTGGGTGCCCGAAGACACAGCCTTCAACGGCGACAACAAGCGCATGTCGGAGCGGTTTCAGGCTTGGATAAACTCCAAGCATCTCTATGTAACGGACGGTGCTGAGATCGACTATCGCGAGATTCTAGAAGACACCAAGGAAGCCAATCACCAAGCGCCTATCCGGGAATGTCCTATTGATCCATTTGGAGCAACCGGGCTGATGCACGACCTTGATGACGAGGGATTCAATCCGATCACCATCACCCAAAATTACACCAACATGTCTGACCCGATGAAAGAGCTTGAAGCCGCGATCGAGTCTGGCCGCTTTCACCATGACGGCAACCCGATCATGACCTGGTGCATTGGTAACGTAATTGGCAAGAGCCTGCCGGGTAACGATGACGTTTATCGGCCGATCAAGCAGGGCGACGACAACAAGATCGATGGTGCTGTCGCCCTGATCATGGCCATCGGACGAATACTCATTGGTGAGCCACCGCCAAATATCGATAAATTCCTATCTGACCCACTGGTGCTTTAATGAATCCATTCCACACGCTGCGCGGCTGGTTCGGATCGCCTGGCGGCCCAGCGCGGAATCAGGGGCTGCAAGTGTCTGTTCCGCTGGGTCACTCCACCGCACCGGCAGCGGCAGTCAATTTCGACAGTGCGATGCAGATATCGGCGGTCTTCGGTGCGGTGCGGATTATTTCGGAAACGATCGGGTCGCTGCCTTTCAACCTGTACAAGACCAGTGCCAGCGGTCGCGAGGTGGCCGACAGACACCCTCTGCATCGCGTCCTGACCCGACGCCCTAACAGGTATCAGACGCGCGTTGAGTTCTGGGAAAGCATGGCGTTGAACCTCGCGATATCGGGTAATGCGTACGCGATCATCCAACGCGCAGGTAGCAGGATCGTGGGCCTACTTCCTCTATCCTCGAGCCAGGTGGAGACGACGCTCTTGCCAGATGGCACGGTCATCCATGCTTACACCGATGGGATGAACGTCAAGGTGTACGGCGAACAAAGCATGTGGCACATCAAACTTTTCGGGAACGGCATTATCGGACTTTCACCGATGGCCTATGCCCGTAACAGCATTGGCATCGCCATCGCTGCCGACAATCGTGTCACGTCGATGTTCAGCAATGGCGCCAAGCCGTCCGGCGTACTGACCATCGATAAGACCCTCACGGATCCACAGCGGGCCCAAGTCCGAAAGTCTTTCGCCGAGCTGGAAGAAGGCAATGAAGATCGCTTGTTCGTCCTGGAAGCAGGCATGCAGTACCAGCAAGTCAGCATGTTGCCAAAGGATGTCGAGCTGCTTGAGTCGCGCCGCTTTCAGATCGAGGACATCGGTCGGTTCTTCGGCGTGCCAAGCATTCTGCTGAACCAGACTTTCGGGCAGTCGAGCCTTGGTTCGAACGTGTACGAAATCCTCAGCGCCTTCTACAAGCTGAACCTTCGGCCATATCTGGAGAAGATCGAGGAATCGATCCTGCGCTGGCTCATGACTGAGGAAGAGTCGCAACAGTACGAAGCGGAGTTCAACTTCGACAGCCTGCTGCGTGCCGACACAATGAGCCGCTACCAGGCGAACCGTGAGGCTATCAACTCCGGTCAGCTCACGCCGAACGAGGCCCGTATTAGCGAAGGTCGCTCAACTAAGCCAGGCGGCGATCAGTTGTTAATCCAGGGCGCGATGATCCCAATTGAAAACGCTGGGTTGAAGCCAGCGGCAGAGGTGCCAAGTGGAACGGAATGAACTGAAATCCATCTCGAAGACAGACGATGAGTTGAGGGTTGCGAACTACATCATTCTGTTTGGTGGGCGTGATCTGACCGGTGAGTTCTTCACGCCCTCGACTGTCATCGATAGCCAGTACACGAAATCCGGAATGCTTCATGTCGACTTCGAGCACGGGTTCGACCCTGACAAGGTGGGCATGTCCTCTGACGATGTTCTGGGTTATGTCGACTGGAAGACGGCCCGAGTCGACGAGACGGGAGTATTCGTCGAGCGCGTATTGAATCGCCAGGCCAAGTACATGTCGCTGTTGGAAACTCTGATCGACGCCAACATGGTTGGCACTTCCAGCCAGTCCGTTACCGGCAAGAGCGTTCGTGTGTCGTCCGGCGAGATAACCCAATGGCCGCTGATGCGCGACACCCTGACGTTCACGCCCGCCGAGCCGCGAATGCTCGGCGGAAACGCTCTAAAGGCAGCGCAGGGACTGTACGAACATTTCCCTGAGAGCAAGTCGCTTGCGCTGGTTGTGAAGCCGCCTGATTTCAAGGCGCTGATCGACGCTGCTGACTCGCTCAAGAACATCGAAGCCTTCCTGCGTGATGCTGGAGGGTTCAGTCGGACCGATGCGACGGCGCTGGTGTCGCGCATCAAGTCCTTGTCTCGCGGCGATCGCGATACAGAAAACCAAACCGCAGAGATTGCGGGACTTTTCCAGCAGTTCAGCCCGCAACCGTAAGGCTATTCAGCCAAAGAACCCGCCATTCAGCGGGTTTTTTATTGCCAAAAATCAAGGAATACACCATGTCTGAAGACATCAAAAGCATCGTCGAGGCGGGTTTGGCGAAGGTCAAGGCCGTTCAGGATGACCTGAAAACCGCGATCGATCAGCACACCGCTGATATCAAGTCGCACGGCAAGTCCACCACCGAGCTGACCGGCAAGATTGACGAACTGTCTGGCGAGTACAAGTCTCTGTCCGACGCGCTGGCCGACTTGGTTCAGAAGCAAGGCGCTTTGCCTGATTCGACCAAATCTGCATCGGCCGGTATGGAGTTCATCAACTCCGAGGCGTTCAAGTCTCTGGCATCCCGCGCCACCGAGAAGGCCCGCTTCGAGGTGAAGAACACCGTCGTAGCTGACGGCACTACTACCTTCCCGGATCAGCGCCCAGGCGTCATTCCCGGCAGCTTCGCGCCTCTCACCTTGCGTGCACTGATCCCCACCATCCAGGTGACCAGCAATGCGGTGAATTCGCTGCGAGAGTCGAGCTGGACGAACAATGCTGCTGAGGTGGCCCAAGCCGCACCCAAGCCAGAATCCGCAATCATCTTCACCCCGTACAACGTGGTGATCGAGACCGTTGCCCACTTCATCAAGGTGAGCAACCAGTTGCTCGCCGATGCGCCGGCGGTTGCCGCTTACATCGACACCCGTCTGCGCGACGGCCTGGCCCAGCGCATTGATCGGCAGTTGCTGATCGGTAACGGCACCAGCCCGAACCTGTCCGGCCTGACCGATGCTGGCAACTTCACCGCCTTCACTGCGACTGCCGGTGCCAACCTGATCGAATCGATCAACAAGGCCAAGTACAACCGCTGGGCGGTGGGCGAAGTCGTCGACACCGTGGTTGTTAACCCGGCTGACTGGGCTGCAATGGAGATCATGCGCGAGGGTGCCAACACCGGTGCCTATCTGTACGGCGTGCCTGGCGCCATTGGCAACATGACGCCGTTCGGTGTTCAGGTTGTCATCTCCGCAAACATGCCGGTGGGCAACTTCCTTATCGGCTCGCTGCGCGGCGCCGCCACCATCTACCAGCGCCAAGGCGCGGTGGTGGAGATGGGCTTCGTGAACGATGACTTCACCAACAACCTGGTGACCATCCGTGCCGAAGAGCGCCTCGGCCTGGCTGTCGACCGACCTGCGGCCATCATGTACGGCCCGATCACTGCGGCCTAAAACAACGGGGCCGGATCATTCCGGCCCCTTCGAGGTGACCATGAAAGCCAAAGCATTGAAGACGTTCCTGCACGACGAGTTGGGTAGGGTGGAGAAGGGTACAGAATTCGAAGCGACTGCCGCGCAGTTGGCGCCCGTTGCAAATTTCGTCGAAGTTCTCGATGAAACGCCGACCAAGAAGAAGAAGGCGGACTGACTATGAGCGTGATCGACATCGATCTTGCCATGAAGCACCTGTTGGCAGAGCCTGAAGATCAGGTGTTGATTCAGGCTCAGTTGGACGCGGCCGAAGAGGCGGCGGCGCAGTTCCTGCAGCGGCGCTTCTTTCTCGATCAGGCGGCAGTAACCGCGGCCAGGGCTGATATCCCGCTCAGGCTCGCGGACGCTCGAGCGATTTATGACGCGGCAAAGGCAGTAGCAGAGGGGGCTGAGCATTGCGATGACGTACGCAGACTGCGCGAACAGGCGCGCCAGACATACGCCGATGCCCTAGAAGACGTTGATAAGGACGCTTACGGCATAGTCATCAACAAAGCCATTGTGGCCGCATGTCTTTTGAAGCTGGGCCATTTGTTCGCGAATCGCGAGGAGGTGGTTACAGGAACAATCGCAACCGAGCTTCCCTTGGCTTCCCAGTCCCTGCTGATGCCATATCGCATCCGGATGGGTGTTTGATGCGCGCCGGTTCATTACGTCACCGGATCACATTCCAAGCGGCCGGGCAGGTTCAGGATCCTGAAAGCGGCGAGATGCTCGACGGCTGGGAAACAATCTGGGAGAAAGTCCCTGCATCAGTTGAGCCGTTGAGTGCCCGCGACCTAATCGCTGCACAGGCGGGCCAATCGGAAGCCTCAGGACGAATGGTGATCCGGTATCGCGCCGGCGTCCTGCCGACGATGCGCATTCTGCACCGTGGCGAGGTCTACAACATTCAAGGCCCGCCGATGCCCGATCCTGATTCTGGGCTTGAGTACCTAACCATTCTGGTGGCGAAGGGGTTGAATGATGGCTGATATCGAGTTCGGCCTGACCGGCATTGACTCGCTGGTGGCGAAACTCGAATCCATCAGCTACGACATGAAGCGCAAGGGCGGCAGGTCGGCGCTGCGTAAGGCGGCGCAGTTGGTTGCCAACAAAATGAAAGAGGGTGCCCAGAATATCGATGACCCGGAAACCGGTCGTTCGATCGCGGATAACGTCGCACTCCGCTGGAACGGCAAGCTGTTCAAGGCATCCGGCGACCTTGGGTTCAGGGTTGGCGTTCTGCATGGCGCCGTGCTCAAAGACGGTGGAGACACCTCAGCGAATTCACCGACACCTCACTGGCGCTTGATTGAGTTTGGAACCGTGAACATGCGTGCTCAACCATTCGCTCGAAAAGCATTGGCCGACAACATCAGTGAAGCAACCAATACCTTTTTAACCGAATACGAGAAAGCCATTGACCGTGCGATCAAACGCGCGGCCAGGGCTACAGGGGGTAACTGATGCCAGCAGCACCAATCTTCGCGGTGTGCGCTGCTGACGCCGGCGTCCGGGCTCTGCTCGGGGTTACACCTCACCGTCTCTATCCGTTCGGCGAGGCGCCGGAAGGTGTGGCCAAGCCCTATGCCGTATGGCAGTTGGTCACCGGGAGCCCAGATAACTACCTGGCCGGCCGGCCAGACATCGATGGATTCACGTTGCAGGTTGACGTTTACGCCGTAACGGCCACGTCCGCCAGGTCGGTAACCGACGCGATTGCCCATGCCATTGAGTTGAAAGCCAATGTTGTCCGCTGGGGTGGTGAGGACAAAGACACCGCGACAAAGCTTTACCGGTCGAGCTTCGACATCGACTGGCTTGTACCCAGATAGCTGAATCCCAATCCAGGCCCGCTTCGTGCGGGTTTTTTTATGTCCGACATTTGGAGAAAGCCATGTCGATTCTGTCCCAAGGAACGCAAATTTACGCACTGGTTCCGTCGGTTGCGAACCCCTCGCTTTTCGAAATTCTCGAGATTGAGTGCGCTACAGCGTTCAACCCTGGTGGCAACCCCGCTGACCAGATTGAAACAACTTGCCTCAGCCAGAAGGTTCGGACCTACATGCGCGGCCTGCGGACCCCAGGCCAGGCGTCCATGACCCTGAATGCGGACCCGCGCAACGCTTCCCATGTGCGGCTGCATCAGTTGTCGGAAGATGACAGCATCGAAAACATCCGCTGGGCCGTTGGCTGGTCTGACGGAACGGACATCGAGCCAACCGTCGGTACCGCCGGCGCATTGGCTGCAATCAGCCTCACCACCGGTGGCACTGGATACACGACCGCTCCAACTGTTGCGATCACCGGCGGTGGCGGTACCGGCGCTACTGCTACCGCGCTTATTAGCGGAGGCGCGGTCACCGGCTTCAACATCACGAATCCTGGCTCTGGCTACACGTCCGCCCCGGCTATTGCTCTGACCGGTGGTGCAGGAACCGGCGCAGCGGCGACTGCTGTGCTTGGTGATAGCGATGACTTCGTGCTGCCGAGCACTCGCACCTGGTTCATCTTCGACGGCTACGTCTCCGACTTCCCGTTCGATTTCGCCGCGAACGCCGTGGTGACCACTGCCGCCACGATTCAACGTTCTGGCGGTTCGGCCTGGATTCGTAAAACTGCCTAAGGGTTTGAAATGAAACTGACTCTCGAAAGTTTGAAATCGGTCGGTGCCTTCACGGGCCGGCCGGTGGAAAAGGAAATCACCTGGATGCAGGGTGAGGATGAACTCAAGGCAACTGTGTTTATCCGCCCCCTGGGCTACCAGGCCGCGATCAGCGATGTGAACTCGTTGAACGGCAAGCAGGACAGCCTGGCTGGTCGTCTGGCGGCAAGCGTGTGTGATGAGAACGGCGGTGCGGTGTTCACCGTGGACGACATCACTGGTGCTGCCGATCCTGAGCGCGGTGCTTTGGACGGACGTTTGACCGTCGCTTTGCTCGCCGCAATGTTTGAGGTGAACAACGCGGGAAAGACGAAGAGCTCACTGCCCTTGAAGAGCTCTGGCACGAACTCGCAATCAGCTTCGGTTGCACGATCGCGGAAGCCCAGGAAAGAGTGAGCATTCGCGAGTTCCACCGGTGGGCCCTGTATCGCAAGGAGCGCGGTTCGCTGAATATCGGGTTGCGTGTTGAGCGGAGCCTGGCCGTCTTGTCGGCGATGTATGCCAACAAAATCAGCAAGGACGGTGGATTCAAGATGACGGATTTCATCCCTCATGAGGGAGTGCGCGCGCTAAGCCTGGAAGAGGCGATGAAGGCGTGGGCTTAGGGGTCATTAAATAAGAATGGGCCCGCAACTGCGGGCTTTTTTACGACTGGAGAATACGGATGGCCAGCAGATCACTGGGAACACTGACGCTGGACCTGATTGCTAAAATCGGCGCTTTCACTGGCCCACTCGATAGGGCCAGTCAGGAAGCCAAAAAGCGAAACGCAGAGATGGCCAAGTCGTTCGACAGCTTGGCCAAGGGCGTCGGTACCGCGATTGGCAGTATCCCGGCTGTACTGACGGCTCTGGTTGTTCACTCGGCGAGTGTGGCAAAGGAGATATCAAACCAGGCGGCCCTTGCTGGCCTGGGCACCACTGAATTCCAGAAGTATGCCGCCGCCGCGAAGAGCGTCGGGGTAGAGCAGGACAAGCTCTCTGACATTTTCAAAGACACCAACGACAAGATGGGTGACTTTGCGAGCACAGGCGCTGGTGAGCTCAAGGACTTCTTCGACAACATCGCGCCGAAGGTGGGGCTCACTGCCGACAGTTTCAAAAAGCTGAACAGCAAGGACGCCCTGGCGCTCTATGTCACCAGCCTTGAAAAAGCGAACGTCAGCCAGCAGGAAATGACCTTCTATATGGAGGCCATTGCGAACGACTCCACGGCTTTGGTTCCGCTCCTGCGTAATGGAGGGAAAGCGTTTGATGAACTCGGCCAGGCTGCATTTGACGCCGGAATCATCATGGACGAGACGACCATTGCCGCAGCCAAACAGTTTGGAATTGAGCTGCAGGGGCTGGGGCAATACATCACTTCAGCCAAGACGATGCTGGCCGCCGAGTTTCTTCCGGTCCTGGCTCAGTTTTCAAAGGACATCAATCAGTCAGCAAAAGATGCGGGCGGGCTCAGTGGCACCGTCGGGGATCTGGGCGACAAGCTCGTCACGACCTCGGCTTTCGTCGTCAACGCTGGTGATGGCGTCGTTCGGGTGTTCGACATCCTTGGGAACACGCTGGTGGGGTTGTACGCCACTGCGGTAGGGCGCCTCTCGTCTCTCATGAGCAGCCTTGCCACTGGACTCTCCAAGGTGACGATTGGCGATACTGCTGACGAATTCATTGCGGACAGCGTGCGGCTGCGCGATGAGGCTTCTACAAACTTCAGCATCGCCGCCCAGGCTGCGGAGAGCATCAACGACAGCATGACAAAGCCGCTGGCCGGCGATAAGTTCAAAGAGTACGTGGCCAGCGCCAAGAAGGCTGCCGCTGAAGTCGCAGCAACGACCAGCAGCATCACGCCTGGCAAAGGAAGCGGAGCAGATCCAGCCGCCCTTGAGCGCGCGAAGAAAGCCGCACAGCAAGCAGCTACCGCTGCCAAGCAAATCAACGACACTTTCAAAAGCTCAGAAACCGATCTTGAGCGACAGATTGCGCTGATCAATACCAGTGCTGACGCTCAGAAAAAAGCAACGGAGATCGACAAACTACGGTTCGAGATTTCCTCGGGCAAGCTGGTCGGGATCAACGCGATCCAGCAGCAGCGCCTGGAAGGGCTGGCTGCCGAACTGGATGCTCTGCAAAAACTGAAACTGGCCAACGAAGATGCCGCAAAGCTGACGACGTTCGGCGATACGCTCAAAGATAGCAATCAGACCGTCAAGCAGGGCTTCGAGATGGAGCTCGCGGGTGCGGGCTCTGGCGACAAGCTGAAGGAACGTCTGCAGGCCGATCTCGCAATCCAGCAGGACTACAACAAGCAGGCGGCCGACCTCCAGAAGCAGCTCAATGGGGGTGACATCACCCAGGAACTGTACGACAAAGAAACAGAGATGCTCGGCGAAGCGCTTGCTGAGCGGATGATTCTTCAGCAGGACTACTACAACCAGCAAGACGATGCCCAGAACAACTGGCTTGATGGTGTCAGCTCTGCCTGGGAGAACTACCGCGACACGGCCATTGATTACCAGCAGCAAGCGGCTGATGCCACCACCAGCTTGCTTGAGGGAACCAGCAGCGCGATTTCCGAAAATCTTCAAGCGATGGCGTTTGAGAGTCAAAGCCTGGGCGATTCCATCGTGAACGTAGCCGCGTCGATGGCCAAGTCGTTCATCCAGGCCCTGGCTGACATGGCAGCTCAATGGCTGGTTTACCAAGCAGTTCAGCTGGTTGCCGGCAAGGCGACCCAAGCCAGTGCTGCAACAACATTGGCCGCTAATGCGGCGGCGATGTCCCTGCAAGCAGGGTTGGCCGCGTTCGCCTCCACCGCCGCAATCCCAATTGTCGGGCCTATCGCCGCGCCTGCGGCGATGGCAGCAGCCCTGGCTGTAACCGGTCCACTCGCTGGCGCTGTTGGCGCAGCGGCTATGGCCGGCATGGCCCACGACGGCATCGACTCGGTACCAGAAACCGGAACCTGGCTATTGCAAAAGGGTGAGCGGGTAACGACCGCAGAAACCAGCGCCAAGCTGGACCGCACGTTAGATCGAGTTTCAAAAGATACGACTGGAGGATCCGGGCTGACCGTCAACCTCATCGAGGACAAGTCCAAAGCAGGACAAAGCGAACGAGGCAGGAATTCGGACGGTAGTGAGTTCCTGAACTTGTGGGCAGCCCAGATCCGGGCCGGAGGCAACGATACCTCGGACACGCTAGAGACTGCTTACGGTCTACGACGCAATGCAGGGTAGGAGGTGGTAGATGAGTGCAATCGAACAATGCTACGCCTCTGGCGGCGACATGATTATCAAGACGCTTGAAGTCAGGGCGGAAGGAGAATCCAGCTCGCTGCTTTACTGCCAGGGCTTCGATGATGTGACGTGCACCACGGAGGATGGCCGAACGCTGACCTTCCTGGCCTTGCCCATGGATGAGGCGCTGCCCAAGAATGACAGCAGCGGCTACCAAAGCCTGAACATCGCACTGGATAACACTATGGGTGAGGTGCAAAAGGTGGTCGAGGGATACCGGGCGGCAGGGAAGCGGGTCTACATGACGCATCGGGAATACCTCTACAGCGACCTGAGTTACCCGGCGAACAAATACCGCATGACGGTGCTGAACAGGGAATACGCGGACAACACCGCGACCTTCGCCTGCGGGTTCTTCGACCTGCTCAACACCGGCTTTCCTCGGCGGAAACTGACGACCCTGGTCGCCCCTGGCCTGAAGTACATCTAACCATGCTCAACAAATTCTTATCCGCCCCTTATCGGGATGGCGGCAGGGGGCCGGCTGCCTACGATTGCTGGGGCTTGTGCATTGCTGTCCGCCATCAGCTGTTGGGTCTGCCACTACTTCCCAGCCTGGGCGCCGTCGGCAAGGACAAGGTGCGAGAGAACACCCGCGCTTACCGCAAGTTGAGGCAGGGCATGGACGCGTGCGCGCCGGAAGTCGGCGCCATCGCCGCGGTATTCCGGGGCAAGGCCTGCCTGCATGTCGGTGTGGTGGTCGAGGCCGACGGCCGGCTCAAGGTGCTCGATACGAACCCGGGCGGTGCCCGGCTGCGCACTGTCCGCGAGTTCGAAACTGATTTTCCAATGGTGGTCTATTACCGTGATCGAATTCTTCCCAAGTAAAATGCCCGATTCGGCGCCGCTGGCCACGTACCACACCGATCGCCGTATGACGCTCGAGCAGTGGCTGATTGAGCAGTCGCCCAGCTACCAGCGGATGGACTCACCGCCGATCAGCATTGCGCTGAATGGCGATATGATCGATGCGCGGCTTTGGCACAAGGTCAAGTTCAAGCCATCGCATCACGTCCAGATCTGGCGCGAGCCGAAAGGCACAGACCCCTTCTCCATGGCGATCCTGATGTTCAAGGGCGCTCAAGCGGTGATGAAGGCAATAATGCCCAAGATGCCCGGCATGCCATCCACGGCCGCCATTGGCCAGGGCGACCCACTGAGCGAGGCGAGCGCCAAGGGCAACAAGGTCAAGTTGGGCGACTTGGTTCGACAGGTCGCCGGATTTCAGAAAGTGTTCCCATCCTACCTGGCTGAGCCGCGCACCTGGTTCTCCGCCCCGCGTGAGCAGTGGGTGGAAATGCTGTTGTATTTCTCAGAAGGTGATCTGGATATTCCGATCAGCCGTCTGAAGGTTGGGGAAACGCCGCTGATATCACTGGGCTCCGACGCCATTGTGCAGATCTATCCGCCTGGCGCGGATGTGTCCGGCGACACCGCCTCGATGCTGTGGTTTAACGTGCCTGAGGTCGGCGCAAGCTCAAGCGGTTCCGCCGGCCTTGAATTGACCCTGTCCACCACCATCACGCAGTCGGCATCGGCAGCAGCGTACCTGTTCAACGACGATTCCATATCGATCCCGGCAGGCGCCGGCGCCTTCCCGGCTGACTGGGAGGCGGGCTTGGTAGTTCGCGTCCTGGCACCCTACACGTACACCGTTGTGGACGGCGGGGCAGGGCGCGATATTGTCCAGGGCCCACTGGAAATGCTGAATCCCACGCCCGGCATGTTGATTGAAGTGTCCGGGGCGAACGCGGGCAGCTACGTCGTCCACAGCTATACCGCGTACGCACCCGCAGTGCCGCCGACGTCGGGCACTGCCTCGACGATTCTTGGCTCGAGCATTCCATCTCGCTACGACTTCAACGTCTCGCCGCTGTCGGTAACGGTCACGCTCGGCGCCACACCCTATGCAGTCAACCTGACCACGGCGACCACTGACCTCGCTGGACTGGTATCGGCCTTCAATACCGCCAAGGGCTCAGCACCATTCCTGGCCAGCGCTTCAGCCGGTCGGCTGCTGATCACCCAGTTCGGAACGTTTGGCGGCGAAACGATGGTTGCCACTGGTGGTGCCGACATCCTCGGCAGTAGCCCGGTCAATACCACCGGCACGGCGGCCAGCGCCGGCACGCCAGAAGTCCCTGCGCAGATGACCCTGGACTATGACGGTGGATCGCCTGTCGTGGGTCTGGCGCTCGGCTCTGGCCTGGCCACCATTGGCCCACGCGGACTGCGCTACCGGATCACCGCATTCAGTACCAGCCTCATGACGGTTGATCGACTGGATTCGTCCGGCTCGGTTGATGCGGGCTGGCCTGGATTCAACGCCATGGAGACAGTAAGTGGGGTGATCTCTGTCGACCCTTACAGTCTTGAGGGTGGATACGTCGGGCCTTTCAGCTGTTCACCCAACGGGGAGTTGATGACCGCGCTTGAGTGGTCAGTCCATCACCCTGAAGGGCTTTGCGGCATTGGCCGGGAAGGTCAAATTTATGAGGTTCGGTCGTTCCATACCTTCGAATATCGGGACGCGGATATCGCCGGCCCGTGGACGGTAATCGAGAAAGAGCACTGGGGCGGAAGCCGCGACGCCCAAGGTTTCACCTATCGTACGGATCTCCCTTATCCGATGGGAAACCCTGAGGCCAGGCTCAAGAAGCGATTTGTCAGTCAGCCCGGCCGGATCGATGACGAGAAGCAAGACAAAATCACCTGGTACAAGCTGGCCGGCTTGCGTCAGGCGCGTCCTACTTCGTATCCAGGATTGACCGCGATGTCCGTGAAGATCCGTGGCGGTGATCGCCTGTCTGCTCAGGCAGAGAGCCTGATCAGCGGCGAGGTTACTCGCAAGCTTCCGGTTCGCTCTGGTGGCGCCTGGCTTCCCGCGCAGGCCACCCGGGATATCGTCCCGTGGTGCCTGTATGTGCTGAAGTCGCTGGGTTACTCCGATGCCGATATAGACCTGGAAGAGTTCGACCTGCTGCACGCAGCCTGTGTGGCGTCGGGACAGTTCTATGACGAGACGCTGGATGATTCCAGTACTGCCAAGGAAGCCCTGAACAATGCCCTGGCTTGCGGCTGGGCCGAACTGACAATCGCTAACGGACTTATCAAGCCGGTACGAGACGAGCCGCGTGCGGTGTTCGAGCGGGAGTACGGTCCCAAGACACAAACCTACTCGCCGCAGAACATGACCAAGGGCCTACGGATCAGCGGGGCGCTGCCGTCGATCAACGACTTTGACGGCGTGGATGTCGAGTTCTATTCCAGCACCAGCTGGTCCTGGGAGACCGTCGAATGCCGCTGGCCTGGCGACTTGGGGCTGAAGGTGGAGAAGGTGAAGCTGCCCGGGGTGACCGACCGCAACCGCGCCTATCAGTGGGGGATGCGCCGCCGCGGGCATCAGTTGTTCCGAACGGACACTTACTCCTGGTCGACCGAACTATCTGGGCGCAACTCAGGCTATCTGAGCTTTTGCGCGGTGGGCAGTGACACGCCAGGCCTTTGCCAAAGCGCCTTGCTGCTGAGCGTACAGGCGGTGGGCGGCGGTTTCGTTCTGGAATCGTCCGAGCCATTGGATTGGTCGGCCGGTGGGCCGCACAAGATCGGCGTCCGCCGCCTCGATGGCACCCTGTCCGGTCCTTACCCGGCCGCCCAGGTCGACGACTATCACGTTCAAGTGGCTGAACTGGACTTCGTGCCGGATACCAGCTTCACCCTGGAGCCGCCACACCTTCTGTTTGGGCCATCCAATAAATGGGCCTATCCAGTTCTGGTTACGTCCTCCGATCCATCCGAAGGCAATGTCTCGATGAAGGGCATGCCCTATGACGCCCGCGTTTACACCTACGACCACGCCACAGCGCCGGCGCTGTAGGTGCTCCCCTTACAAAGAAGAAGGATCGCGAAACCATGCTTGCATACCCTGAGGGTCTGCCGCTTCCGCTGAGGGAGGGGTATGGCTTTGATCCTGTCAGCCCGATCACCAGCTCAACACTGGTTACCGGAAGGAAAATCCGCCGGCGCGCCTTCCGGACCGTGCCGACCAGAACCACTGTCACCTGGTTGCTCAGTGCTCCCGAGGCGCAATTGTTCGAGGGCTGGTTTGAGCACGTTCTGATATCTGGGACGCTGCCATTTGAGTGCCCACTCAAATCACCGCTGGGGCTCGAAAACTACCAGGCGAACTTCGACGACATTTACAACGGGCCAGTATTGGTTGGCGTTGATCATTGGCGGTTTACCGCGGAACTCTGGTTGCTCAAACGTCCCCTGATAGGCGCCGAGTGGGTGCTGATCGCACCAGAGTACGTCCTCTATTCAAGCATCTTCGACAGAGCAATGACTCAGGAGTGGCCTCGCCACACCGGCTGATCAAGCCAAGCGACCACCGCGCCTCACGAAATCTCACCGGCGGCTCGCCGGAAACTTAAATCCCAACGCTAACGACACCGCGAACCCGCGGCGGCGATGGCGTGCCTGCGAGAAAATGCCCATGGCTTACAACACCGGCAACCCACCCGGCTCAACTTCTCCGAAGGATCTGATCGATAACGCGGAGGACTTCGACTTCCTATTGACCGGAGCTGGCGTCTCTCATCCAAACCGCCTAGGCGTGCCGCTCAGGTCGTGGAAGGGGATGGAGGGTGAGCACGACGCTGATCAAATTCGTCGCGAGGCTGAGTTTGATGCCGACCAGACTCGGCGTGAGTCCGAATTTGATGCAGACCAAACCAGGCGCGAATCTGAATTTGATGCGGACCAAGATAACCGGGAAACCCAGTTCAATGCCTTCATGGATGCTAGCGGGTTCGAGCCGCCTGTCCCGTACGCCCCCGGGATTCTGCTAGACCGTACGACTAAGACCGTTTCGTACCTCGGAAATGAATACCGGGTACGCGTCTCCTTTATGCCCCTCACCACTACCAACTGGGCGACCGACGAAGCGAAGCTCAAGCTGATCGGGGATGATTCGCTACGGCAGTGGCTGGCCGACTACCTTAGCGCGAGCAAAGGCGTTGGAATGCTCGGGTTTGACAGAACCCTTGCCTATGCGGCGAACACGGCAGGGTTCGCACTAAAAAGCGTCCTAGGCGCTCAAGTCCCTATCGAAATGCTGGGTGGCAGTGCTGTGCCGGGGCATAACAACGGACCAGCATTCGCCGCTTATGCCGCCCTGTTGCGGGCAGGCTTTCACCCGACCCTTCTGCTGAAAGGCGGGGTTTACGAAAGCTCAGACGATATTGTATTCGACCGGCCACCCAAGATCGTTGGCGTTGGTGGCGGGGTGTTCCAGGCTGGGCGCGAGACTGATGGGTCGTATATCAAGGATACCCGCCCAAGTAGCGCTAACTTCTTTTTCACGCTGACTAAGGGCGCAATCTCCGGAGATTTTTGCGCCGGGGTATTGGAAGACCTAGCTATTCAAGGCAATCATGGGATCACTGCTAACTACGGGGTGAAGTTCTACGATATCGGATGGAACTTCACCACACGAAATCTGAGTATCGTGAACTTCTCGAAGACCGGCCTACTAACCTACTCGATGAACGACGCAGATCACATCGGACTAAAGATCCTGGCGTGTGGCGGCTTGGTTGGCGGCGTTGCTTACTATGCACTCGATAATGGCCCGCACTACACCACCCTGCCTTCGGCCGGTGTTACCACTAATCTTCAATCCTTCTTCAGGTTGCACATCGAGCACTGCCGATTTATAGCTCGGATCAATGGCTTCGCGCAAAAGTTTATCGCCCCGCATTTCGAGATGTTCGCGGACTCGATTATCTCGGCAGGGCACTCGTCTCTGCCACCGATCGATCTCGGCTACAGCGGGCCAGCGAACGCCTTTATCGGCGGTACCTTCGTTGACGTTGGTTATAAAGCGTATGCCAGTCTAGTTCCCGATGGTGTGGCGGCAACGCCAGCGCTCAAGCTGGCCGCAATCCCTGCGCTGATTGGTAGCACAGCAACAATCACCGGCGACCCGGTGTTTGAAGGATGGCAGTTCGCTTCCTGCGCATTCGCAACCGCTGACGCTTCCAAGTACATGGATCTGCCAGGGCACACCGTGTACCTGTCCAATTGCATTGCTGGCCGCGCTTTTGTATACGCGCCAGGATTCAATCTTGGGCCAGGTTCCAAGGTGCAGGGCAATCGGCTGCACGGAGCTGTGCCGAGCGTTAGCTCTGACGCAACGTTCGGTACAACAGTAGGGATTAAAGCAGGTCCTGTACTCAACATCCCAGCGACGGGCATCCCTACGGATGTGAGCAATAACACCTTCTGGTGGTCGACTGGGTCGTCAAACGTGGCGAATGTTACAGATGTCACGCCGAACGCCGTGGCCGGTGGCGTGCATCCTGGGTCTTGTGTCGGGAACACCATGGCGGCAGGTTACACGCGCATCCTCGCCGACGCCGTGGGTTCGTTTGTACCGGATGCCATTACGGTTCGGTCAGGCTCTGGTGGAAGCGCTCGAAAAACACGGCTGACCACCGGCACGCTGACGACTGACACCACCAACTTTTACGTGGTTCTGGACGCTTACTCCAGCAACGGCACCCGCGTCGGCACTGACGGCGGAACCATTCAGCTGACCCCGATGGTTTCGGCGGCCTCCTACCTCGGGACTGCTGCTATCCCCTGGGCAAACGTAGTTAGTCAAACGGCGGTGGTAGTCACCTCGGATGAGCGCTCCAAGCAGCAAATCCGCGCCGTCATTGACGCCGCTTTGCGGGCCTGGGCCAAGGTCGACTATATGCAGTACAAGTTCAACGATGCGGTGGAGCTAAAAGGAGACGGGGCTCGTTGGCACTTCGGCGTGATTGCTCAGCAAGTGCAGGAGGCGTTCGAAAGCGAAGGATTGGATGCCTTCGAGTACGGCCTTCTGTGCTATGACGAGTGGGAAGAACAGCCGGAGGTTCTCGGCGAGGATGGCGCGGTTCTTCAGGAATACCGCGCCGCCGGAAACCGTTATGGGGTTCGGTATCAGGAGGCGGAGGCCCTGCAGGCTGCCTACGTTAAAGACAAGATCCAGAGGCAGGATGCGCTGATCGAGGCACTGACAAGCCAAGTGCAAGCACTGCTACCGGCTTAACCAAAAAAAGAAATAGCCCGCCCTGCGCGGGCTATCCTTTATCGACTTAAGCGCTCGGGTCGGATCGGGGCGCTGTACGGGAGAAGGCATTACGACTAAACGTCGACATGGCTTTTTGGATAGGGGATTCAATTAATAAATAAACCATATGGCCGACTACACATGATATGGCTACTAATATCAGGCATGAGGCAAAACTCGGCGGTAGAAACTTAGACCCAACTTTGATCACGTACATGTGCGTGAGATAGGTCGCGTATGAACTATCGCCTAATAGTTTGGGGATGGCTAGCGTCCTATTTGTCTTGAGTCCGCTGGCGCCGTAAACAAGCATCGCAGCTCCCACACCAACACTTAAATATCTCGCATCTAAATCCTGGCCGTCAAGATAGGCGCCTATCGTGAGCGCCAGAAAGCCGAACCCCATCAGAATGATGGCGCGCTGACTTGATGGGGTGGCGAGCTTGGCTATGAGCATGCCAAAGCAGAACTCTACGATGATCGGGTTGCTATAAAGCGACAGATAATAATTGTCGAATTTGTTGTGCGCCAGCGCGAGCAGTCCAAACACCACGAAGAGGGCAATGATTCCCTTGCGATAGTTAATGGCGGTAAATATCGCGAAAGCTACATAGAAAAACATTTCATAAACCAACGTCCATCCGACCGCGATCATGGTGGACTGTACGCCGCCGCTTGGAAGCTGGGTAGGCAGGAACAGAAGACTATTTATCAGGAACTCGAAACTAAATGATTTTTCAGATAGCGACGGTTGGTAAAACAGTGCAACGGCTAGAGCTATGGTTAGTATCCAATACAGCGGCGCTATTCTGACAACCCTTTTATACAGAAAAGCTTTCCAGCCCAGTCGGCTTTGTTTGTATTGCTCGGTGGTTTTCACCATCAAAAACCCGCTGATGACGAAGAAAATATCAACTCCCGTCGCCAATATGTGATGAGCAAATGGTGAGCTGTAATTATTGTAGGCCGCCATGAAACTGATCGCGTGAAACATGACGACCATTAACGCAGCCAGCCCCCGCATGTAGTGAATCCCAATAAGCATTTTTTGTTTCTCCTTTTAAATTTTCTAGCTGTCCTGCTATTGAGGGGCGACGCATCTTGACAGAGTTGGTCCTGATCGTCGCTGTTTCGGATGTATCTATGCAGTTGCATGAGCAGCAGTCATCCGGACTTTCGTTGGCTTCGCGATTAACGTCGAAGCCGGACTTTCTGCCAGCTTCGGTCAACGTAAAATGATCCTGTATCGCCCAGGATGAAATACAGCGTCGCTCTGTAGAAGGCAGAACGGCGCGTGCAGTGCAACCCTCGCAGCTTCAGGTAGGCCCATTTCCAGCCATGCTTAGGTGTGTTTTCCATACATCTCCCTGAACCAGAATCGTCAATTGCCTGGATTGTACCAGCCCGAACTGACGCCAGGCTTCGATTGGATCCGTCGTTTAAACCTACAAGCCCGCCGAGTGCGGGTTTTTTGTCGCCTGGAGTAAAGTATGCCCATCACAGAAACTCGCGGGGTCCGCAACCGGAACCCCGGCAACATCGATTTAAACCCTCGCAACGACTGGGTAGGCCAGCTGGGCCTGGAGACAGGTGTGGCCAAGGCACGCTTCGCCCGGTTCGACACGCCCGAGAACGGTATCCGCGCCCTTGGCAAGTTGCTGCTGACCTACCAGCGCAAGCATGGACTGAAGACGGTGAAGG
>LNAP01000604.1_pt1 | contig 39616 bp, 42 predicted proteins | sample 602601 | NCBI WGS metagenome assembly LNAP01 (sample SAMN02440304, study PRJNA202911) | soil metagenome | biome: Subtropical and temperate rainforests or woodlands; isolation source: soil samples (1 kg each in a 20% v/v slurry with milli Q water) were... ... | reverse complement strand
GGCGGTCACGGTGGAGGCAGTGGTGGCAGCGGCGGTGGTAATGGCGGTGGCCACGGCGGCAATAGCGCCGGCAGCGGTCATGGCGGCAGTGACCATGCTTCGGGACATTCCGGCAGCACAGCCTCGAACTCCGGCCGCAGCGGCACCCATGCCGAACCGGGTGACGACCATGGCGTTCATCAGGCCGGGCATGACGACAAAGGCGTTCACCGCTCCGGCGAGGTAGGCGACGACCATGGCGTGCACCGTGCCGGCGAAGTCGGCGATGATCGCGGCCTGCATGCCGCCGGCGAGCCAGGTGACGATCGTGGCGTCCACGTCGGTGGCGAACCGGGTGACGACAAACGCGTCAACTGACCTGCTTCACCCCCTGTAGGAGCGAGCATGCTCGCGATAAACGTCCAGACAACGGGTGCATTCAGACAGCCCGCGTCATCGTTGACGTCCATCGCGAGCATGCTCGCTCCTACAAGGGGTCCAGGCGGTCACGCAAAAACTCGATCAACGCCTGCACCGGTCGCGACGTCTGACGATGCTGCGGATACACCGCCGACAACGTCAGCGGCAGCGGTTGAAACTCCTCCAGCACCGCCATCAGTCGCCCGTCCTTCAGAGCCGAACCGACAATAAACGTCGGCAAATAGGTAATCCCCATCCCGGCAATCGCCGCGTCCCTGAGCACCTCGCCATTGTTGACCCGCATGCGCCCGGTGACATTGACCAGCAGCGGCTTGCCCTGCCCTTCGAAGCGCCATTGCACCTGACGCCCGTGGCCATACGGCAGGCAGTCATGATGGTGCAAATCATCGGGTTTGAGCGGCGTGCCGCGCTCCGCCAGGTAAGTCGGGCTTGCGCAATAGACACGCTGGACAGAGGCGATGCGCCGCGCGATCAGCGTCGAGTCTTCCAAGACTCCGATGCGCAATGCCAGGTCATAGCCTTCGCCGAGCAGATCCACCGGGCGATCGCTCAAGTCCACCTCCACCGTGACATCCCGATAGCGCTGCAAAAATTGCGGCAGCAGACACCCCAGGTGCGCCAGCGCAAACGACAGCGGCGCACTCACTCGCAGGGTGCCGCGCGGTTCGGTGGTCTGCCCGGCGATACCTTGCTCCACCTGCTCCACTTCACCGAGCAAGCGCAAGGCCGACTCGTAGTAACTCTGTCCCAGCGGCGTGACATCCAGCCGCCGGGTCGAGCGATTGAGCAGGCGCACGCCCAGTCGCTCCTCGAGTTGCATCAAGCGGCGGCTGACAAACTGCTTGGACAACCCCAGTTGATCGGCCGCGGCGGTGAAGCTGCCGGAGTCCATCACCTGGCAAAAAATTCGCATATCTTCGAACGGGTTCATTGTCATGCCTTTGGTTGACAGTCAGGCACTTTATAGCGACTTCTCCCCTTTTTATCACCCTACCGCATAACAATGTGGGAGCGAGCCTGCTCGCTCCCACAAGGTTTAGCGTTTTGGCCGACGTTCTTACTTGGCGGTGAACGTGGTGTAGCTGTTGATCAGGTTGCGGTAGTTCGGCAGACGTTCGGACAGCAGGTTGGCCAGGCCTTCCATGTCGTTGCGCCAGTCGCCTTGCAGCTCGCAGGCCACGGAGAACCAGTTCAGCAGATGAGCACCGGCGGCCGACATACGGGCCCAGGCAGCCTGCTGCACGGTGGTGTTGAAGGTGCCGGAAGCGTCCGTCACCACGAACACTTCAAAACCTTCGGCAATGGCCGACAGGGTCGGGAACGCCACGCACACGTCCGTTACCACGCCGGCGATGATCAGTTGCTTGCGACCGGTGGCCTTCACGGCCTTGACGAAATCTTCGTTGTCCCAGGCGTTGATCTGGCCCGGACGGGCAATGAACGGCGCATCCGGGAACTGCGCCTTGAGCTCCGGCACGATCGGACCGTTAGGCCCTTTATCGAAACTGGTGGTGAGGATGGTCGGCAGCTTGAAGAACTTGGCGATGTCGCCCAGGGCCAGCACATTGTTCTTGAACTCGTTAGGCGAGAAATCCTGCACCAGCGAGATCAGGCCGGTCTGGTGATCAACCAGCAGCACAACAGCGTCGTCTTTGTTCAAGCGAGAGTACGGTACGTTGCTCATGAATAAACTCCTTGGTGGATGGTTGTCGCTTGCTGCGCGCGACCAGGAGGTCGGCGCTTATGGGTATTCGTCAAAAAGCAAAGCACGAGCAGCCGAAGGCGCCCCAGAAACCGGCAAAATCACTCACGGGTGCATTCGACAGACGCGCCCGTTCATGGCTGTGCGAGTGTACCGCGCAGGGACCGCTGCACTGGTGAACCTGCGCCTGCAGAGGCGAGTTCGGCCGCCAGTGCCCCGGTACTTTCACCACCGGCGACCAGTCCGGCAGCACCGGCACGCTGGCAGGTCCCAGCTTCTCGAAATCCCCGGCGGCATACACCACCTTGCCGCCGACCACGGTCAGTACCGACTCGATCCACTTGATCGCTTCTTCCTCGACGCTGAAAAAGTCCGCGCTCAATGCAGCCACGTCCGCCAGTTGTCCAACCTTGATCTGGCCTTTCTTGCCCTGCTCGGAGGAAAACCAGGCGCTGCCATGGGTGAACAGTTCCAGCGCAGTCTGTCGCGACAAGCCCTCGGCGTGCAACGCCAGGCCACCGACGGTGCGACCGCTGACCATCCAGTACAACGAGGTCCAGGGGTTGTAGCTCGACACCCGCGTCGCGTCGGTACCGGCACCGACCGGCACACCTTCGGCCAACATGCGCTGGATCGGTGGCGTGGCTTCGGCCGCCTTGGCACCGTAGCGCTCGACGAAATATTCGCCCTGGAACGCCATGCGATCCTGAATCGCGATGCCGCCACCCAACGCCCTCACCCGCTCGATGTTGCGGGGGGTGATGGTTTCGGCGTGGTCGAAAAACCACGGCAAACCGTTGAACGGAATGTCACGGTTGACCTTCTCGAACACGTCGAGCATGCGGCTGATGGATTCGTCGTAGGTGGCGTGCAAACGGAACGGCCAGCGCTGCTCGACCAGATGGCGCACCACCGGCTCAAGCTCGTCTTCCATGCTTTGCGGCAGGTCTGGGCGCGGTTCGAGGAAGTCCTCGAAATCCGCCGCCGAAAATACCAGCATTTCCCCGGCGCCGTTGTGCCGCAGGTAGTCGTCGCCCTGATGCAACTTGACGCTGCCGGTCCAGTTCTGGAAATCCGCCAGCTCTTCCTTCGGTTTCTGGGTAAACAGGTTGTAGGCGATGCGAATGGTCAGCTGCTGGTCCTTGGCCAACTGCTCGATCACCTGATAGTCGTCCGGATAATTCTGGAAACCACCGCCGGCATCGATGGCGCTGGTCAGTCCCAGGCGATTGAGTTCGCGCATGAACTGGCGCGTCGAGTTGACCTGATACTCCAGTGGCAACTTCGGCCCCTTGGCCAGCGTCGAGTACAAAATCATCGCGTTGGGGCGCGCCACCAGCATGCCGGTGGGGTTGCCATTGGCGTCGCGCACAATCTCGCCACCCGGCGGGTTCGGCGTATCGCGGGTGTAGCCGGCAACCCGCAGCGCCGCACGGTTGAGCAAGGCGCGGTCGTACAAATGCAGGACGAACACCGGGGTATCGGGCGCGGCCTGGTTAAGCTCTTCGAGCGTCGGCATGCGCTTTTCGGCGAACTGGAATTCATTCCAGCCCCCGACCACCCGCACCCATTGCGGCGTTGGCGTCCGGTCGGCCTGTTCCTTGAGCATGCGCAGCGCATCGGCCAGCGACGGCACACCTTCCCAGCGCAGTTCGAGGTTGTAGTTCAAGCCGCCACGGATCAGGTGCAAGTGCGAGTCGTTGAGCCCGGGAATCACGCAACGGCCCTTGAGGTCGATCACTTGCGTGCCCGAGCCACGCAATGCCATGGCCTCGGCATCGCTCCCCACGGCGACAAAGCGGCCATCACGGATGGCTACCGCACTGGCGTGTGGGTTCTCTCGGTCGACGGTATGAAATTGGCCATTGAACAGAATCAGATCGGCGTTCATCGCGTTTCCTTGGGCGAAGTGGATGAGGACAGCCAGGGCGCGAACAAGCGCGTCGCCATCGGCATGAACAGGTACACCACCGACAGCACGATGGTCAGGGTGATCAGGAATGTCGCGACCACGTATTGGGAGAGAAAAGCGTTGAGTTGCAACAACGGCCCCCAGAGCAACGGCACCAGCAAGGTATGCGGCAGAATCACCAACAGCGTGACCACGGCCTGCTTCCAGCGCGGCGGCGGCGAGCCCGTCTCGGCCTGCGGGGCGAACCAGAATTCGTTGACCGGATTGACCTCGGTCTGGTCGCCGTCGGCCAGCATCGGCGTGGCTTCTTTGACCAGCGCCTGGCGTTGCGGCGAATCGAGCCAGCGCTGCATCGCGCTGGGGGAACAAAAACGCAAGACGCAGGTGTACATGTCGAGGCCGGCGTTCTTGCCGCGCATCACATCCACACCCAAGTGCCCTTCCTGCTGTCCGGCGACACTGACAATATTGCGCAGCCAAGCCTCGTAGGGCACTTCAAAACCGGCTTTGACCCGGTGTTTGATAACCAGGGTCACGACCTCCTCGAAAGGCGAGTCGGGCACGTTGGAATCAGGCATGACGCAGGGCTCCGGCGAAACGATAGGGGGGGCGAACAGACAACCACGGGAGCTGATCACCGCTATTGAGTTGGATAGTGCCGTTGCGGAGAAGAAAAAAATTGAATGTACGTGCTGTCTTTGCGAGGGGGACGCGCAGCCACGGGACAACAGGGGTCGTTGTGGGCGCGCGCTTGCTCGCGATGGCGCAGCGTGTCAGTGAATATAGCTGTTGAATGACGAACCGCATTCGCGAGCAGGCTCGCTCCCACAGAGGGTACGTGTACATCTGCAGGAAACAGGTCAGCTGTAAGGTCGCCTTCGCAGGCAAGCCAGCTCCCACAGGGGGTGGGTACAACTGCTAGATATATTCCGGCTGGCAGGCCGCCTTCGCGAGCAGGCTCGCTCCCACAGAGGGTACGTGTACATCTGCAGGAAACAGGTCGGCTGAAAGGTCGCCTTCGCTGGCAAGCCAGCTCCCACAGGGGGTGGGTACAACTGCCAGATATATTCCGGCTGGCAGGCCGCCTTCGCGAGCAGGCTCGCTCCCACAGTGGGTACGTGTACATCTGCAGGAAACAGGTCGGCTGTAAGGCCGCCTTCGCTGACAAGCCAGCTCCTACAGAAAAGCAAAAGCAAAGCGGCGTACACCACCCCGCTCTTCACCACTCATCAGGCCGAGCGTTAGCTCGCCTTCAGCTTTTGATCTTGATCTTGATCTTGATCTTGATCTTGATCTGCCCGCCCTATATCGGGAGGCTGAGCGGAGGTGTTCATCCGGGGATTGGCGCGCAGCGCCGTTCGACGCAGTCGAACACATCGCATGGAGGTGCCAGCGAAGCCAACCGGAGGGCGATGCCCCCGGATGAATGCCGGAGCGAAGGAACGCCGAGCCCTAGCGAGGGGCCGGACGCTGGGGCGAGCCTTTTTTTGCTTACTTTTTTTTGGCGTTTGAAAAAAAAGTGAGTCGCCGTAAGGGCGAAACCCTAAGTGGCCGTTACCGCAGCAATGGATATGTACACCTGAAAGACAATCACCAGCTTTCAGGCCGCCTTCGCCGGCAAGCCTGGCTCCTACAAGACTCTTACCCCAGTGAGGTATGGACCCAAGTATGTTCCCCAATCACCCAAACAAAAATGCCCGGCAAAAGCCGGGCATCAAAGACAAACACCAGGACTCAAAATTCAGTCGGTATAACTCAACTCAGAAGCCCTGCCCTCCTGAGTCCGCCCACGCGTAGCCAGGCAGTAATAGAGCGGACAAGTCACCACCAACCCCACCAACCAGGATAAATCCGCACCCTCGACCAGATTGGCATAAGGCCCCACATACAACGACGTGTTGGCAAACGGCAACTGCACAATGATCCCGATGAAATACGCCACGATCGCATGCAGATTGAAGCGCCCATACATCCCGCCATCCGCACGGAAAATCGAGGCAATGTCATACCGCCCACGCTTGATCACATAGAAGTCGATCAGGTTGATCGAAGCCCATGGCACCAGCACCAACAGCAATGCCAGGATCAGCCCGATGAACTGCGAGATGAAATCCGCCGAAGCGCCCAATGCCACCACACAGCAACCCGCCAGCACCCCGCTCGACAACATCACGCGCACCTTGATGCTCGGCGTCCACTGACTGGCGAACGTCTGGATCGAGGTGATGATCGACAGCACCGCGCCATACAGATTCAAGGCGTTGTGGCTGATGATATTGAGCAGGAACAGCACCATCAGGATCGGTCCCAGCCAACCGGTGGATTGCTTCACTGCGGCCATCGCTTCAGTGCCTTCCGGCGTCGCCAACACAGCCACCGCGCCGAAGGTGAAGGACAGGATCGTGCCCAGGGTCGCCCCCAGGTAGGTGGCCCAGAACGGCTTGGCAATGCCGATATCCGCCGGCAGGTAACGCGAATAGTCCGACACGTAAGGCGAAAAGCTTATCTGCCAGATGATCCCCAGGGACACGGTGGCCAGCCAGCCGGACAGGTTAAAACCACCCCGGGTGAAAAAGTCCGCCGGCAGGTCATGGGCGAAGATGTAGAGGAACCCGGCGAGCAAGGCGCTGCCCATGACCCAGGTGCCGATGCGGTTGAGCGAATGGATGAAGCGGTAACCGATCACGCCGATCGCCGTGGCGCTGAGCGCTCCGATCAGGATGCTCGCCGGCACCGGTACCGAGGGCGCGATGCCGACAATCGACTTGCCCGCCAGGACGATGTTGGAGATGAAGAAGCCGACGTAGATCAGTGCGGCGAAGAACACGATCAGCAACGCGCCATAGCGGCCGAACTGGCCACGGCTCTGGACCATTTGTGGAATGCCCATGCGCGGCCCTTGCGCCGAGGCCAAGGCAATCACCAGCCCGCCCACCATGTGCCCGAGGGCAATCGCCAGCAGCCCCCAAAACAGGTCGAGATGGAACACCTGGACCACCATGGCACCGGTAACGATGGGCAGCGGCGCGATGTTGGTGCTGAACCACAGGGTGAAGAGATCGCGGGCCTTCCCATGGCGCTCTGCGAGTGGAACGTAATCGACCGTGTGATTTTCAATCAACGGGTCTTGCCGGGACATCTGGGACATATGCATGAACTCGAGTTTGTCTGTTCTTATCTTTGTATGAAGCCAAACCGGGGGGACTCTCTGGCCGCCCCTCAGATGCGCACCATATTATGGTATTCCAACATTTGCACAAGACTGATTCGGTCTTTAAGCGCCCATCTGATCCGGCATCCTCCGGCCAATCTGCACCTATTGCCTAGCTGAAAGCCCCGCAAACACTGACTTAAAGACCAAAGGCATACGTTTATCGGACGACCAAAAAAGCCCTTGCAAACGTTGTATTACGGTATACCATCAGACCTACAAACTCATAAAAACCACGTTCCACTCCCGAGGACAGTCCAATGATCGATGCCGCCATCTACAAACAAGTCATGGGCTCGTTCCCGTCCGGCGTCTGCGTGATCACCACACTCGATGACGATGGGCAGGTCGTCGGCCTGACCGCCAGCGCCTTCAGCTCGCTGTCGATGGACCCGGCCCTGGTGCTGTTCTGCCCTAACTACAGCTCGGACTCCTACCCGGTCCTGATCAGGAACAAACGTTTCGCCATTCATGTGCTATCCGGCGGCCAGCAGAGCGAAGCCTATGCCTTCGCACGCAAGGGCAAGGACAAGGCGCAAGGCATCGAGTGGACGTTGAGCGAACTCGGCAACCCGATCCTGGCCAACGCCACGGCGGTTATCGAATGCGAACTGTGGCGCGAGTATGAAGGGGGCGACCACGCGATCATGGTCGGCGCAGTGAAGAACCTGATCGTGCCCCAACACAATGCCGGGCCACTGGTGTATTGCCACGGCAAGATGGGTGCCTTGCCCGTTCTGGCCTGACACAGCAAAAGATCGCAGCCTTCGGCAGCTCCTACAGGGAGTATGTGAGCTTTTGTAGGAGCTGCCGAAGGCTGCGATCTTTTGATCTGATAGATTTTGCAGTATAACCGTATTATGGTATACCAATAATCAACAGCCCCGCAGTCGACGGGTCGACCACAAGAGATTCGAGGTAGCGTCATGAAATTTTCCCTGTTCGTACACATGGAACGTTGGGACGAAAGCGTCAGCCACCGCCAGTTGTTCGAAGACCTGACCGAACTGACGCTGATGGCCGAAGCCGGTGGTTTCAGCACCGTATGGATCGGTGAACACCACGCCATGGAATACACCATTTCGCCAAGCCCGATGCCACTGCTGGCGTACCTGGCTGGCAAGACCACCACCATTCATCTTGGCGCCGGCACCATCATCGCGCCGTTCTGGCACCCCATCCGGGTCGCCGGCGAATGCGCACTGCTCGATGTCATCAGCAACGGTCGCATGGAAGTGGGCCTGGCCCGTGGTGCTTACCAGGTTGAATTCGACCGTATGGCCGGCGGCATGCCAGCTTCCTCTGGTGGCCAGGCATTGCGCGAAATGGTCCCGGTGGTTCGAGCCCTGTGGCAAGGCGACTACGCCCATGACGGCGACATCTGGAAGTTCCCGACTTCCACCAGCGTGCCCAAGCCGATCCAGAAACCGAACCCGCCGATGTGGATCGCCGCCCGTGACCCGGACTCGCACAACTTCGCCGTCGCCAACGGCTGCAACGTGATGGTCACGCCGCTGATGAAAGGCGACGAAGAAGTCCTGGACCTGAAGAACAAATTCCAGACCGCCCTGGACAACAACCCGGACGTGCCGCGCCCACAATTGATGGTGCTGCGCCATACCCACGTGCATTCGGTCGACAATCCCGAAGGCTGGAAGGTCGGGGCCAAGGCGATCGCCAAGTTCTACCGCACATTCGATGCCTGGTTCGGCAACAAGGAAACCCCGGTCAACGGCTTCCTGGCACCGAGTCCGGAAGAGAAATTCGCCGGCCGTCCAGAGTTCGAACTGGAGAGCTTGCACAAGACCGCGATGATCGGCACCCCGGAAGAAATCATCCCGCGCATCAAGTACTACCAGGAGCTGGGCGTCGACGAGTTCAGCTTCTGGTGCGACAACAGCCTGCCGCATGCCGAGAAGAAGAAATCCCTGGAACTGTTTATCAAGCACGTAGTGCCAGCGTTCCGCTGAGCCCACCCCCTGTGGGAGCGAGCCTGCTCGCGAAGCGATCTGACAGTCGACATTGATGTTGGATGTGAAACCCTCTTCGCGAGCAGGCTCGCTCCCACAAGGATTGTTGAATGATGTCCAGGTTCGATTTCCATGCTCAATAATGGTCATCTCCGGTCACTCCCCCTTCCCTCCGGCGCCGCGCAGGCTTACCTGCGCGGCGAATGGACCGCTTCGCATATCCATTTGAAGCGCCTGCCCGCCAGTGTTTCCGCCAAGCAGAACGGCTTCTGGCAACCCGTTTACTGAGCCTGCCCAAATAGAAAGTCACGCACGCCATACCGCTTCATTGCGCGGTATGCACCGTGCATTGTGCTTCGGCTCATGATCAGGTTTGCCCCATGAACAATAACAACGCTCTGTTGATCATCGACATGCAACAGGAGGACGGTTTCGTCCTCGAACACTTCGACAAGGTGGTGGCCAATACGGCCTATCTTCTCGATACCGCCCGCCAGCAGCGGGTCCCGATCCTCTACACCCGCCACATCAATCAAGCCGATGGCAACGACTTGCCACGCGGCGAACCCCGTGCGTGCGATGGCGGTCCGAGCGGCTACCGCGCTGGCACCCGCCAGGTAGAGATCATCGAGCGCCTGGCCCCGCGGCCTGATGAAGCCATTATCGACAAAGGCCGCTACAGCGCCTTCCACCGTACCGACCTGGATGCCCGGCTCAAGGCGCTGGACGTCGACACCCTGATCATCAGCGGCGTGCTCACCGATGTCTGCGTGCTGACCACGGTGTTCGATGCGTTCGCCCTGGGTTATCACACTCGCCTGGTCAGCGACGCCTGCACCACGACCACCTTGGCCGGGCACTACTCGGCCCTGTTGATCATGGTCAACTGGGTCTACTCCCTGGAAATCCTCACCAGCAGTGAATGCCGGCGCGCCCTGCAAAACCTCGACTACTTGAGCCTCAATCCCGAGCACCCGGACCTGTTCGCCCACCAGCCCCATGAGCTGCCAGGCACCATCGCCCGGCTGCAAAACCACCTCGTGCGGACTCAGGAGTAATCGCCATGCAAGTCGAAAAAAGAAGCATCGATTTCATTCCCGAAGCCGAACGCCATGGCCGGCCAGGGTCGCTGTTCTTCATCTGGTTCGGCGCCAACATGAACATCACCACCATCGCCTCCGGGGTACTGCCGGTAGTGATGGGGCTCAACCTGTTCTGGAGCGCCCTGGCAATCGTCGTCGGCTCGCTGCTGGGGGCGATTTTCATGGCCTCCCATTCCGCCCAGGGGCCCAAGCTGGGCATCCCGCAGATGATCCAGAGCCGTGCGCAGTTCGGCGTACTCGGGGCGGTGTTGCCGCTGCTGTTCGTGATGCTGATCTACCTGGGGTTCTTCGTCAGCAACACCCTGCTTGCGGCGCAGGCGCTTGAGTCGGCCAGCCCGTTGCCGGCAAGCGGCAACATCTACCTGATCGGCGCCTTGTGTTTCGTGGTTGCGCTGTATGGCTATCGATTGATTCACCGTTTGCAGAAGCTGCTGTCGATCCTCTCGCTGCTAGTGTTCGCCGCCGCCACGTTGCTCGCCTTGCAACTGACGATCCCGGCCGAACAATGGCTGCCGACGGGCTTCTCGCTGTCGAAGTTCCTGGTGGCGGTGAGCATTGCCGTGACCTGGCAGCTGTCCTACGCGCCTTACGTCGCCGACTATTCTCGCTACCTGCCAAGCCGCGCGAGCGCCGCACAGGTGTTCTGGTACAGCTACGCCGGCACGGTCAGCGGCGGTGCCTGGATGATGATTCTCGGGGCGATCCTGAGCGTCGGGATCGGCGACTTCTCCAGTAATGTCGGAGGCCATGTTGCCGGGCTGTTTGGCAGCGGCGCGATCCTGCTATTCGCCTTCATCGTCTATGGCCAGGTGTCGATCAACGTGTTCAACCTGTACGGGGCGTTCATGTCGACCATCACGGTGATCGAACCCTTCGCGCGCTTGAAGGTGACGCCACGGGTACGCGGCCTGTTCATGCTGGTGATCAGCGTCATAGCGACCGGACTGTGCACCATCAGTCAGGACGACTTCATCACCTTCTTCCTCAACTTCATTTTCTTCATGAGCTACTTCCTGATTCCTTGGACGGCGATCAATCTGGTGGACTTCTATTGCCTGCGCAAGGGTGAGTACCGGATCGATGACATCTTCGACCTCAACGGGATTTATGGACGGGTCAACTGGATCGCCTGCGGCAGTTTCGTCCTGGCGATTGCCTTGGAGATTCCGTTCATGAATACCACCCTTTACGTCGGTCCGGTCGCCACAGCCCTCGACGGTGTCGACCTGGCCTGGCTGGTGGGCTTGCTGGTGCCGGCCTTGAGTTATTACTGGCTGATGAAACTCGGCAAGCGGGCCGAGCGAATCGGCGAACTGTCCTGACCCATCCCTGAAGACCACGACGCCGGATGCCATGCCCGGCGTCGTGCCCTGGCCCCGGACATTGGTCAGCACACTGAATCCTGCGGTGTACGGGTGGTGCATGGCTGCCATCAACTGGTAGCCTGAGCATCCTTGCCTGCACGTCCCTGATCAATCATCGGGGCGCGACGACACCTTGATGATCGCTATACCTTCACTCAATCCAGACAACGGTGACCTACCTTGACCAGCACCAACCCCGCACTGGCCCGCGATATCGACGGCAAAGCAATCTCTGCCAAGGTTCTCGACGAGGTTCGAGAAGAGGTTCAGGTCCTGGCCCGCCAACAGATCTACCCCGCCCTGGCCGTATTGCTTGTCGGTGAAGACCCGGCCAGCGAGGTGTATGTGCGCAACAAACTGCTGCGGGCCAAGGAAGTCGGCATCCGTTCACTGGAGTACCGCCTGCCGGAAATCGCCAGCCAGAACGACGTGCTGCAACTGATCGCGCAGTTGAACGCCGACGTCACGGTGAACGGCATCCTGGTGCAATTACCCCTGCCGGCCCACATCGATGAAGCGGCGGTGATTCATGCCATTGACCCGATCAAGGACGTGGATGGTTTTCATCGGGAAAACGTCGGTGGACTGGTTCAAGGGATCGAAGTATTGACACCCTGCACACCCAGCGGTTGCATGCGGCTGCTGCAGGAAACCTGCGGTGACTTGAGTGGCCTGCACGCAGTCGTCATCGGCCGTTCGAACATTGTCGGCAAACCCATGGCGACGCTGTTGTTGCAGGCCGATTGCTCGGTCAGCGTGGTGCACTCGCGCAGCGTCGATGCGCCGACATTGTGCCGGATGGCGGACATCGTGGTGGTCGCGGTGGGTCGCCCACAGATGATTGACGCCAGCTGGCTCAAGCCCGGGGCGGTGGTGATTGATGTGGGGATTAATCGCATCACCACCGCATCGGGCACTCGACTGGTCGGCGATGTCGATTACGCCAGTGCGCGCACTGTCGCCAGCGCAATCACGCCGGTGCCGGGTGGTGTCGGGCCGATGACCATTGCTTATCTGCTGAAAAACACCCTGGTTGCCAGCCAGTTGCAGCGTGGGGTCCGTACTCGCCACTCGATGCCACTGTAGGAGCGAGCCTGCTCGCGATGGTCTCAAGGGCGCCGCGTGTACCCAGACAACACGCGTTATCGTTAACGACCATCGCGAGCAGGCTCGCTCCTACAGGAAGAGGTAGATCACTGTCGATCAGTGGTTGTAGGCCCGCTCATTGTGCTCGCCCAGATCCAGGCCCAACTCCTCCACCGACTCATCGGCTCGCAGGCCGACCACGACATTCACCACTTTAAGAATGATCCAGCTGATGACGAAGCAATACACCGTCGTCAGCGCTACACCCTTGATCTGCGCCAGCACCTGCCCGCCCATGCTCACGCCTTCCACCAGCCCGCCCAGGGACGGCACGCAAAACACACCGGTCAACACTGCGCCGATCATCCCGCCGATGCCGTGAAGGCCGAACACGTCGAGGCTGTCGTCATAACCGAAGCGGCGCTTGAGCACGGTGACGCTCAAGTAGCAAAACACCCCGCATAACAAACCGATGGCCAGGGCGCCGCCCACGCCCACATAGGCACACGCCGGCGTAATCCCCACCAGACCGGCCAGGGCACCACTGGCCAGGCCCAGTGCACTCGGCTTGCCGACCTTGAACCACTCGGTGAACATCCAGCCAAGAATCCCGGCGCACGCTCCCAGCTGGGTATTGAGCATGACGATGCCGGACGTACCACTGAGGCCGCCACCGGAACCGATGTTAAAGCCAAACCAGCCGACCCAGAGCATCGCTGCACCGGCCATGGTCAGGCTCAGGTTGTGCGCAGGCATCGGGGTATTTTCATAGCCCTTGCGCTTGCCCAGGATCAGGCAGGCGGCCAGCGCGGCGACACCGGCATTGATGTGCACCGCGGTGCCACCGGCAAAATCGAGGACTCCCCAGTTATGCATCAAGGCCCCCGCACCACCCCAGACCATGTGCGCCACCGGGGCGTACACCAGGGTGAACCACAGCGCCATGAACAACAGCGCCGCGGAGAATTTCATGCGTTCGGCGAAGGCACCGGCAATCAGCGCCGGGGTGATGATGGCAAAGGTCATCTGGAAGGTCACGAACACCCCTTCCGGAATCTCCCCGACCAGGCTTTGCGGAGTCATTCCGGAAAGGAAGGCACGGCTCATGCCGCCGACAAAACTGTTGAAGGACACCTCGCCCTCGACCATGCCCGTGGTGTCGACCACCATGCTGTAGCCATAAATCACCCACAACACGCCCACCAGCCCTGCGATGCCGAAACACTGGGTGAACAACGACAACATGTTTTTCGCCCGCACCAGGCCGCCATAGAACAGGGCGAGACCGGGCAAGCACATGAACAGCACCAATACCGCCGCCATCACCATCCAGGCCGTGCTGCCGGTGTTCAACGTGGGCGCATCGGCAGCTTGCGCCAAGGGCACCAGCGCACCACTCGCCAATAAGCCAACAAGGGATTTGCCGAGAAGACGATTGACCATGTTCAAAGCTCCTGCAATGGAAATGGGAAGTGTCGGCAGCGAGCAAGTGTTGGCGCGTGAGCCTCTTGGCGGGCCCCCTAATCTGATCGTTCCCACGCTCCTGCGTGGGAACGATCCAAATCAACCTCAGAAACCGGAACCCGGGATCCAGCTTGTCCCCGCCAGCGGCACCCGCGCCATGGCCGCCGACTCCACCGTCAACGCCACCAGATCCTCCGGGTCCAGGTTATGCAGGTGCGACTTGCCGCACGCCCGGGCCATGGTCTGGGCTTCCAGCACCAGCACCCGCAGGTAATTGGCCAGGCGGCGACCACCTTCCACCGGGTCCAGGCGCTTGGACAGCTCCGGGTCCTGAGTGGTGATCCCTGCCGGGTCACGGCCGTTCTGCCAGTCGTCATAAAAGCCTGCGGCTGAACCAATCTTGTGCAGTTCTTCATCCAGCCGCGGGTGGTTGTCGCCCAGCGCAATCAGGGCCGCCGTGCCAATGGCCACCGCGTCCGCGCCCAGCGCCATGGCCTTGGCCACGTCGGCACCGTTGCGAATCCCTCCCGAAACGATCAGTTGGACCTTGCGATGCATGCCCATCTCTTGCAAAGCCTGTACCGCTTGCGGGATGGCCGGCAAAATCGGAATCCCAACGTGCTCGATGAACACTTCCTGGGTCGCCGCCGTGCCGCCCTGCATGCCGTCGAGCACGATCACGTCGGCCCCGGCCTTCACCGCCAGCTTGACGTCGTAGTACGGGCGACTGGCGCCGATCTTGACGTAGATCGGCTTCTCCCAATCGGTGATTTCGCGGATCTCGGCGATCTTGATCGCCAGGTCATCCGGGCCGGTCCAGTCCGGATGACGGCAGGCGCTGCGCTGGTCGACACCGATCGGCAAGGTGCGCATGCCGGCCACGCGCTCGGTGACTTTCATGCCCAGCAACATGCCGCCGCCACCGGGTTTGGCACCCTGCCCCAGGACGATTTCGATGGCGTCCGCCTTGCGCAGGTCATCCGGGTTCATGCCGTAGCGCGATGGCAGGTACTGATAGACCAGATGCTGCGACTGCCCGCGCTCCTCCGGGGTCATGCCGCCATCACCGGTAGTGGTGCTGGTACCAGCGATGGTCGCACCACGGCCCAGGGCTTCCTTGGCATTGGCCGACAGCGCACCGAAGCTCATGCCGGCGATGGTCACCGGGATCTTCAGGTGGATCGGTTTCTTGGCGAAGCGGTTGCCGAGGATCACATCGGTGCCGCACTTTTCCCGATAGCCTTCCAGCGGGTAGCGCGACACGCTGGCGCCGAGCAGGAGCAAGTCATCGAAGTGCGGGACCTTGCGCTTGGTACCACCGCCGCGAATGTCATAGATGCCGGTCTCGGCGGCGCGCTGGATTTCCTGGATGGTCAGGCGGTCGAAAGTCGCGGACTCGCGCAACACTGGAGGGGTTTTCTCATTCATATCTGTTCTCCTCGCGTGGATCAGTACGCGGACGCGTTATCGACTTTGAAGTTGTACAACTGACGGGCCGAGCCATAGCGCTTGAAGTCGGCTGCCTTGTGCTCGAAACCGGCGCGCTTGAGCAGCACTTGCAGTTCTTCCAGGTGTTCGGCACGCATCTCTTTCTCGATGCAGTCCGACCCCAGCGACGCGACCTTGCCCTTCACGTAAATGTGCGTTTCATACAGCGAATCGCCCAGCGCATCACCGGCATCGCCGCAGACGACCAAACGCCCGGCCTGTCCCATGAAACAGCTCATGTGGCCAATGCTGCCGCCGACCACGATGTCGATGCCTTTCATGGAAATCCCGCAGCGGGCCCCGGCATCGCCTTCGATCACCAGCAACCCGCCATGGGCGGTGGCGCCGGCGGCCTGCGACGCGCTGCCCTTGATCCGCACCACGCCTGACATCATGTTTTCCGCGACACCCACACCGGCGTTGCCGTGCACGGTGATGCTCGCTTGCTGGTTCATGCCCGCGCAGTAATAACCGGCGTGTCCCTGGATATCGATGGACACGGCCTGGTTCACCCCGACGGCGAGGTTGTGCTTACCGTTGGCATGGGTCACCACCCACTCAAGGTCTTCTACGTTGTGCACTTGGTCATGCAACGCCTGATTGAGGTCGCGCACGCTGGCAATGGAAAGATCGATGGTTTTCATGTGTGCGCTCCTTAAGCTGACTCGCGTTCCCAGATGTACAAGGTGGCCGGTGCCGGCTCCCAGATCCTGGCGTTCTCAATGCCCGGCAGGCTCGACAGCGCCTGGTATTCCGAGGCCATGGCGACGTAGTCGTCGGTCTCGGCGAGGATCGCCGGCTTGCAGGCAATCGGGTCGCGGATCACCGCAAAGCCGTTGCGAGTACCAATGGCGAAGGTGAAGAAACCGTCGAGGTCCTCCAGTGCATGGTCCAGTGCCTCTTTCAACGAATCGCCCTGCTGCAGGCGCCAGGTCAGATAACCGGCGGCCACTTCGGTGTCGTTGTCGGTTTCGAACTGGATGCCTTCACGCTTGAGTTCCTGGCGCAGGCGGAAGTGGTTGGACAGCGAGCCGTTGTGCACCAGGCACAGGTCGGCACCGGTGGAAAACGGGTGGCTGCCTTCCAGGGTCACCGCGCTTTCGGTGGCCATGCGGGTGTGGCCGATGATGTGGCTACCCTGCATGCCGGCCAGGCCAAAGCGCTGGGAAATCTCTTGGGGCAAGCCCATGCCCTTGAGGATCTCGATGCTCTGCCCGGCGCTCATGATGCGCACGCCCGGCGCCAGTTCGGCGAGGGCCAGACGCACCGGAGTTTCTTCTGCGTGGATTTTCAATACCGCGGCGCTGGCGTTCTGGAACCAGTCCAGCGAGCAGCCGAGACGACCTTCCAGATCGCCCATCAGGGCCGGCCAATCGAAGCTTTCGTGGGTTGCCTGCAGGGTCAGCTTGACCCAGCCAGCCGCCACTTCATCGCCATAAATGGCGAAGCCGGCGCTGTCCGGGCCACGGTCGGTCATAGCCTGCAACATCGGCTCGAACAGTTGGCCCAGCCGGGATTCCAGCTGCGGGTTTTTCAGGTAAAGACCTACGATTCCACACATGACAACAGTCCTCACTACGTTCGGCAGCCGCAAGTTTCAAGCTGCGAGATGGTTCGTTTTTGCGCGTCTGCTAGCGCTTAGAAAAATTCGGTGTAGCGCGCGACTTCCCAGTCACTCACATGGCGGCTGTACTCCACCCACTCCATGCGCTTGAGCTTGATGAACTCGCCCACGATCTGCGGGCCCAGCACTTCGGCGAACAACGGGTCGGCCTCCAGCGCATCGCAGGCTTCCTTGAGCGATTGCGGCAAGGTCTTGATGCCGCGCGCGGCGATCTGCGCAAGGCTCAGGCTGTAGAGGTTTTCGTTGCAGACGTGGTCGATTTCCAATTGGCGGTCGATGCCGTCCAGGCCCGCCGCGATGATCGCGGCGCTGACCAGATAGGGGTTGCAGCCGGCATCCGGCAAGCGAAATTCCAGGCGGCCGTAAGGCACCCGGACCATTGCCGAACGGTTATTGGCGCCGAAGGCAATAAACGCCGGCGCCCAGGTAGCGCCGGACAACGAATTGCCCACCACCAGACGCTTGTAGGAGTTGACCGTGGGCGCGGCGAAGGCACACAGCGCCGGGCCATGGGCAAGTAGACCGGCAGCGAAGTGATAGGCCATTTTCGACAGGCCCATGCCGCTCGGGTCGCTGGCGTCGTGGAACAGATTCCTGTTCTCGGCGCTGCTGATCGACAGGTGAAAGTGCATGCCGTTGCCGGCGCGCTTCGGGTCGGGCTTGGGCATGAATGAACAGATCATGCCCAGGTCATTGGCGATCTCGCCGGCGGCCATGCGAAAGAAGGTGAAGCGATCCGCCGAGGTCATGGCATCGCTGTAGGTGTAGTTGATCTCGAACTGGCCGTTGGCGTCTTCGTGATCGATTTGATAGACCTCGAAATCCACTGCCTGCAAGGCCTCGGTCAAGCGTTCAAGGAACACTCGGGAGCGCGACAGGCCCTTGTAGTCGTAGCAAGGCTTGTCCAGGTTGTCGCTCAGGTCGACCAGCTGCAACTTGCCCTGTTCGTCGCGGCGCATCAGGTTGAACTCCGGCTCCAGACCGGTGTTGAGGGTCCAGCCCTTGTCCTCCAGCCGCCGGATCTGCTGCTGCAATACATAACGGCTGTCATAGGGATGCGGTTTGCCATCGACATGCCCGACGCACACTACCCGGCCATACCCCGGCTGCCAGGGCACGGGCGTCAGTGTGGCCAGGTCGCCGCGGGCCATGAAGTCCGGACCGTGGGGCTCCATGCCCATGCCACTGATCGCGAACCCGGCAAAACCGGCGCCCTCTTCGGCCACCGTCTTGAGCCCACAGATCGGCACCGACTTGGTCTTGGCCGCACCATGGATATCGACAAACTGCGCAAGCACGTACTTGATGCCGTGCTTGTCGATGATGCGCTGGGTTTCTGCTGGCAACATTGCTCGTCACTCCTCGCGAAAGGCAAATCTCTAGTGGGTTGGCCCTGACTTTCCATTTATTCCTGAAAAGAAAGTTTGTTTCCCAATAGGAATGCAAGGCCCTTGCCAGATTCGCGACGGGTGCGTGATAAACCCTGTTGTGCTGTTTATATGGGAAAAATCTTTTCCCCATGGGAATATTGGCTGATGGATGTGTTGCGGACGACGCAACTTGCACTTTCTCAGTGCGAAACTAATATTACTGAACGGAAATTGTGCAGACGACTATGCCAACCGAAACCGCCCCTCGCCTCAAGCTCGAGCAATACCTGGGCTTGCAGATCAAGCGCCAGCGCCAGGCCCAGGACCTGAAATTGTCCGATGTGGCGAAAATCGCCGATATCAGCCAGGGCATGCTGAGCAAGATCGAAAACGCCCAGGTCTCCACCAGCCTCGACACCCTCAGCCGCCTGTGTGACGTGCTGGGCTTGCCGCTATCGAAATTGTTCAGTGAGTACGACCAGCAGGACGGCAGCGCACTCTTGGTCAAGGCCGACCAGGGCATGGAGGTGGTGCGCCGGGGAACAGAGAAAGGCCACACCTACCATTTGCTTAACCACACCCGCGGGCCCAAGAAGAGTTTCGAGGCCTACATGGTGAGCATGGATGACGCCAGCGAAGAATTTCCAACCTTCTCCCACCCCGGCACCGAGTTTTTGCATTTGCTTGAAGGCGAGCTGATTTATCGCCACGGCAATCAGCTGTATCGCATGGAGGCTGGGGACAGCCTGACCTTCGAGGGCGAAATTCCCCATGGCCCTGAGGCGTTGGTGCAGGTGCCGATCCGGATGTTGTCGATCATGAACTACGGCAGCGACAAAGAGTGATTTAAGCCACATCCAAAATCAAACCGGTCACCCGCCTCGCTTTGGCTGTTGCTGTTGCTGTTGCTGTTGCTGTTGCTTTGGCTCTAGATCCACCCGCCCTATATCGGGAGGCTGAGCGGAGGTGTTCATCCGGGGATTGGCGCGCAGCGCCGTTCGACGCAGTCGAACACGCTGCATGTAGGTGCAGCGAAGCCAACCGGAGGGCGATGCCCCCGGATGAATGCCGGAGCGAAGGAACTCCGAGCCTCAGCGAGGGGCCGGACGCCGGGGCAAGACTTTTTGGTTCCTTTTGTGGCGTTTGACAAAAGGGACTCGCCGTAAGGGCGAAACCATAAGCCGCCGTTACCGCAGCAATGGATATGTACACAGTTCAACAAAACACAGGTCGGCTCTCAGGCCGCCTTCGCTGCGATGCGGCGGCCCGACAGGCCAGCTCCCACAGTGGATCGAATACAGCCGCGCCGGCAAGGCGGATCGCCGCACCGCTGGCGCCTACAAGTCTTAACATGTGCGACTGCAAAAAAATCCCGCCCGGAATGCTCCGGGCAGGATTTATTGAATCGCACAACCTCACACCATTCAGGCAATCGGAATCAACGGATCCGCCGCCGCCCAAGCGCTTTTTCGATCAGCCGCCGGCGGATAAATCCACACCGTGTTGATCTGCGTCTTCAACGACTTGCCTTCTTGGCGCGTCAGCTTGACCTGACGATCCCAACCTTCGGTGTAGACCGCCCCCCAAGCCCCCAAGTCCAGGCAAGTCACATATTTGGGCTGGCTGTACGGCGTCGGGTCCACACCGAGGATCTGCGCGGCAACGTTATTGCCGGCATGACGGCCCAGCACAATGGCGTGCTGGCAGGTCATCAGCGCATGGTTGCCGATGTCATCGCTGGCCGCATAGGCCACGTCGCCGGTGGCGAAGATGTCTGGCTGACCAATGACTTGCAGGTGCGCGTCGACGTGCAGGCGGCCAAGGTGGTCGCGTTCGGCAGGGATCTGCTCGGTCAGCGAGCTGGCACGCACGCCGGTGGTCCAGATGACCGTTTTGGCGTCGATGCGCCGGCCGTCGGACAAGGTCACGCCGTTTTCATCGACAGCGACAACCGAAGCCTTGAGCTGCCATTTCACCCCGGTTTCCTCGCTGGCTTCGGCAATTTTCTCGGCGATTTCCGGGCCCATGGAGCCGCCTACCTTGTCACCGCGATCGACGATGATCACGTTGATGTCCGCACCCTCACCCAGGATGTCGCGCAAACGGGTCGGCATTTCAGTGGCCGTTTCGATGCCGGTGAAGCCACCGCCAGCCACCACGACCGTGTTGCGTGCCTGACTCTGCGGCTGGTTGACCAGGGATTTGAGGTGGGCTTCCAGGCGTATGGCCTGTTCGATCTGATCGACGTCGAACGCATATTCGGCCACACCCGGGGTGTCAGGCAGTGCGAGACGGCTGCCAGTGGCCAGAACGAGTTTGTCGTAGATGCAGACCTGTTTTTCGCCCTGGGCATCGATGTAGCCCACGCGCTTTTGCTCGACGTCGATGGTCTCGGCAGCCCCCTTGATGAACTTGACGCCCACCGCATCGAACAGCTCGCCGATGGGAGCCGCCAGCTGGTGGGCGTTCGGCTCGTAGAAGCGTGGACGTACGCGCAGTTCGGCCTGGGGCGCCAGCACCGTTACGTCAACGTCATTGTGACCGTGGATATCGAACAGGCGGGTGGCGCTCAAGGCGCTCCACATGCCACCGAAACCTGCGCCAATTACCAGGATGCGTTGTTTCATTTTTAACTCCAGGGGAAAAAACCAGGCAGTGAATTGGGTTAAGGGGTCTGGAGGTCGGCACCCGCTCCCTGCTGAAAGCGTCTTCCGCTCCCGACCTCACAACTACGACTTTATTGATCGTAGTTAATTCGAGCAAGCTGTTTTTCTCAATGGTTCGAATCGATGCCATCGATAGACTTGTCACACCACGCCAAATCCGCGTTCTTGAGGGGCTTTCCAGGACCTGGAGAAAAATTCCAGATCGTTGCCTCGCTCAGGGTCAACTGCTAATATTTACGACAACATTAGTCGGAGATCGCTATGTCTCTTTACAGCGCGGGCGTCGAGTACGGCATTCATTGCCTGATATTCCTGGTGGGCAATGGTGGTGAGACCCGCGAGGCGAGCGTGCGTGACCTGGCAGAGCTGCAAGGGGTGCCACTGGACTACCTGGCGAAAATCTTCACCAAACTGGCCAAGGCAAAACTGGTGGTCGCCACCGAAGGCGTGCGTGGGGGATTCAAGCTGGCGCGGCCGGCCGATGAGATCAGCCTGCTGGACATCGTCAATGCGATCGACGGGCGCAAGGCCATTTTCGAATGCCGGGAAATTCGCGGTCGCTGCGCGTTGTTCGAGGGCGAGGTTCCCGCGTGGGCGCTGGACGGCCCTTGCTCAGTGCATGGCGCCATGCTGATCGCGCAGAAGCGCATGGAGGAAGCCCTCGCCCAGCAGACCATACTGGACATCGCCAGAAAGGTCGGGCGTAAGGCGCCTGCGCAGTTCAATGCGCAGGTCGACAGCTGGATGAGTGAGCGCAGGGAAAAGAAAGGCACCGCCGGTGCCCAGGCCGATCAACTGATCCAGGTCACCGAGATCAAAGGCTGATCCCTACAGGCAGTCGCGCACAGCCTGGCGCATCGCGCCTGACTTTGCCCAGGGCGGCCCCTGGTACAGTGAGACCCGGCTGCCGTCCTTGTACTTCACGATATCCAGCACTTCATCGGCCGTTATGATGCTCGGCGCGGTGATCCTGTAGCCGTTGGATATCGATGTCTGGCTTGTCTTGGGGATCTCCTTTTGCCAGGCCGGCAATACGCACGCCGCTACCTCCTTGGGAATCTTATCGCTCGGTTTGTTGTAGTTCGGCTCTCCCGGCACCAGGGACGCAGGCAACGAACATCCCGCCAACAACGCCATCACCACTCCCCCCATCAACATTCGACTCATGAAGCGTCCTTAAACCTGAAAAAATAAAATGTAGCCTGTTGCCGCGCTAACAGCCATTTTGTTGCATCGAGCCTCAGGGGCTGATGCTGTGATTGCCGCTGTCCGGGTAGGAGCGCTCGTTCAAAAAGCTTGTCCATCGTTCGAAGGCTTCGTGTTGCCATTGACTGACCCGCTCCCATTCCGGCCCGCTGAACTGGTGCTCGGAGATGAGTTTCATCATTTCACTGGTGGCCGCATCCAAGTCGGCTTTCAGTTCCCGGGCATGCGCCCTGAAGTCATCGGTTGTCGTCATTTTGAACGGACCCTGCCCTGGTAAAATGTCGGCACTTCACTACGACAGCGGATTTTGCGAAACGCGCAAATTTCCCGACCAATGGAAGCCCTTTGGCATCAGACGAACACAACGCCGCTCCGCGCGAATGGGTCTAAAATTTCGTAGCACAACGTTACGGGAGATCATCATGTGGCTCAACGAACATGAACAAGCGCTTCGGCGTGACCTGCAAGGGCTTGCATCGGACCTGAGATGGTCGGCGGTGGAGCTGTTGCGCATCGCCGAACAATTGCGCCTGACGGGGAACGATGTCGATGCGGAAGCCGTGAAGCGGCTGTGCGATCTGTTCCAGGGCGATGAACAACGCCTGTCAGGCTATGCCGAAGAAGTGAAAGCCAAGATCATCAGTCGAAACAAGGCTGTTTAGCGGGAGTCAGGCCGTGAACAGGTCCGTCTACACGCTTGCCACACTGATCACGGTGCTGGCGGGCTGCAGCACCGATTCCCATGTCTATCGGGATCAGCCGCTGGTGGCGAAGGTCGAGACAGGCATGAGCAAGGAGCAAGTCGAGCAAATCGGCGGCCCACCCCTGTCGATCTCCGACCGTACGGTCGAGCCCGGCACCTGTTTCGACTACAACCTGAGCCAGCCAGGTCATCAGCAACGGTACAACGTCAGCTTCGATGGCCAGGGCAAGGTCGATCATAAAAGCTTCATGACCTGTGCCGAATGGAGCCATGCGCAGCAAAAGGCCAGGGAACCGTCCCGCAGCAGCGGCGGTGGAGGCTATTGAGCCGCTAACAATTGCACCGTGACTCGATCAGCCACCTCCCCCGGTACCCAACCCTTCCAGATCTGCGGCTGGTCACGCAGGAAAGCTTCTGCCACCTGACGCGGTTGCAGGCGCTTTTCGCTCATCTGGCCCAGGGTATGGTTGAGCAGATCAACTGGCAGGTCGACCTTCTCGAAGAACGCCACCAGGTCCGGATACTGCGCCTTGAAAGGCGCGGACACACCAATCGCCAGGCTGGCCGGCATCGACCGTGTGCCCTTTGGATGCGGGTTGTTGGCGTCGGCCAGGGTCTTCCAGGCTTCGGCGTCGAACGCCGGCTCGTCGAGTTTCACCAGCTTGAAACGCCCCAACAGCGGCGTCGGCGACCAGTAGTAGAACAGCACCGGTTTGCCCCGACGGATCGAGGAAGCCACCTCGGCATCCAGTGCCGCACCCGACCCTGTGCGGAAGTTGACGAAGCTGTCGGCCAAGTCATAGGCCTTGAGTTTCTGACTGTTGACGATCTCCGATGTCCAGCCGGTTGGGCTGTTGAGGAAGCGTCCACGACTGGGGTCTTCCGGGTCGCGGAACACGTCCTTGTAGCGGGCCAGGTCGGCGACGGATTTCAGTTCCGGGGCCAGGGGCTTGATACCCCGTTCTGGGTCGCCCTTGATCACGTATTCCGGTACCCACCAACCTTCGGTGGCGCCCTTGACCGTGTCGCCCAGGCCGAACACTTTGCCTTCGGACGCGGCCTTGACCCACGCCGGACTGCGCCCGGCCCACTCTTCGCCGATCACCTGGATATCGTTCCTGGCCAAGGCCGCTTCGAGGCTGACAGTGCTGCCCGGCAAGGTATCTGTCGGGTAGCCGTAACCTTTCTCGACGATCACTCGAAGGATTTCGGTGATGAGGCTGCCGCTTTCCCAGGTGATGTCACCAAAGTGAATCGGGACGTTTTTGTCCGCCGCGGGAACCTGGGCCGAGATAAGGCTCAGGGCCAGCAGTGAACTGCCGAGCAGGGTTTTGAACGATCTCATGCGGACCTCCGGGTCAGGGCATTCAAGGGTTGGTTGGCGCTGTGCCGGTTACACTGGGCTTGGGAGCGAGTCATGTAGTCGCTGACCGAGCGTTGGGAAATGCCCAGGCGGGCGGCAATTTGCGGGTAGGTCAGGCCGTCGATCCGCGACATCAGGAAGGTGGCCCGAACCTTGCCCGGCAAGCGTTCAAGCGTGCGCTCGATGCCCTGTAACGCCTGGATCAATTGCACCTGCCCTTCGGGCGAGAGTGCTTCTTGTTGCTGATCCACGTGTTGCACCTGTTCAAGGTGCTGGCGTTCCAGATCGCGACGGCGCCAGAGCTGAAAGATCAACCGATGGGCAATGGTGGTGAGCAAGGCGCGAGGTTCGCGGATCGGGGTCAGTCCCGGCGATTCGAGTAGCTGTAGAAAGGACTCGGCAGCGATGTCTTCGACGCTGGGGCTGGCCCCCAGATACCGGCGCAGCCGTGCGCAGAGCCAAGCGTAATGCGCGCGGAATAATCCGCCCACGTGGTCAAGATGGGAAAGGTCGGTGCCGGACATAGAGGCTCCAAAGGTCAGGGGTCGCTGAATGTCCGGTGATCCGGTGCGGCGATCCTAACAAGGAGCCTTATTCATTAATAATACTTAAAAAGAATTTTTATATTCCATAAAGGAATTTCACCGCAATCGTCCGAATCCCAGATCCTCGGCCTCTCTCTGGTAGTCGAGAACGATTTGATAGTCGCTATCGGTAGCGGGCAGGATCGCTTGCAAACCAAGGATTTCAGCGACGCCAGGCTCCTGCAACGCCTGGTTCATCACCTGCCGAATGTGCCCAGCCTGTTGTTCGGTGACGGTGGTCGCGGTGATGAACGGCAATGTCGGACTGAATGCACTGCGATCGACGATCCGCAGGCCGGCCACTTCTTCTTTGGCATGTCGCGCCAGGTAGGCAAAGGTCACGCTGTCGATGGCCGCCAGGTCCGCTTTACCCTCACGCAACCATCGCAGGCTTTCGCGGTGGCTGCCGCTGATACCGACATCTGCAAAAAAACGCCCGTCTTGATGCAGCGGCGCCAGTCGGTGACGCAGCAGGTTCATGCCGCTGTTGGAGTCTTCGCCATTGATCACACCGCGGCTGTCACGAAAGGCCGGCAAGCTGCGCCGTGGATCATCGGCGCGACCCAGCAACAGGCTGCAATGATTGCCGCCACTGGCGTCCGGCAGCTCATAACGAGGACGCCCGATGATTCGCACCCGACCGCGCAATGCCGTCATCAACGGATAGCCGCAGGTCTGCGTCAGCAGCAAGTGCGGGGACAGCCACAGGTCCATCAGCGAAAGCCCTTCGGCACTGCGGCGCGTGGCCCCCAATCGCTCGAGGATGCGGCTCAGCCAACGCTCGTTGGCCTGGCGCACCGGTTCGGGGGCGACGTACATCAGTAATTCAGCGAGTTGCCGTGTCATCGAAAAACTTCCCATGCATCGTAATTCCAATAGTGGGAGCGAGCCTGCTCGCGAAGAGGCCAGCACACTCAACACTGATGTTGCCTGACGCAGCGCTTTCGCGAACAGGCGCGCTCCCACAGGGGACCTCATTCGCAATCAGTGGAACGGATGCCGCGGGCTATCGATGGCCTTTACCCCGTGCCGACGCCATAACTGGCCATAACCCTGCACCAGGAACCCGCCGCTGCGCGCCAGCCATTGCTCGCGACGCGCGTGGTAAGCGCGGGGCAAGTCGTACCAGGCCAGCCCCGGCAAGTCGTGATGCACCAGGTGCAGGTTGAGGTTCAGGAACAGCCAGCGCCACGGCCAGGCGGCCTCATTGATGACTGTCCTTTGCTCGGGCTCGGCATGGGGTCGGTGTTCATAGTAGGAGCGGATCATCGCAATCGATAGCGCCGGCACGCTGACCAGCAACAGGTAATGCCAGATCGGCAGCACACTGTAGCGGCCGATAAACAACAGCATCAGCAGGGTCACCGTGCCGTGGCTGAGCCACATCGACCAGGCCTGTCGCTCACCGGTCTTCAGGCGCTGCACCTCGTCCCAAGCCAACGCCAACAAGGCCAGCGGAGCCCCAAGGAGAAAACGACCCAACACGGTTTTGTTCAGCCAGTGCAGGCCTCGTTCGAACAGTGAACTGCCCTGCCATTGCGCAGCGCTCAGGTAACGGCTTTCAGGATCGCGGCCAGGCAGGGTCAGGTCTTCGTCGCGGTGATGCAACAAATGGCTGTCGCGATACAGGGTGTAGGGGTACCAGACGGCGAACGGCGCGTAGCCGAGGATCTTGTTCAGCGCTGCCCAGCGGGTGGGATGGCCATGAAGCAATTCGTGCTGCACCGACAACCAGAGCACCAGTAACGGGATCAACAACAATGTGCTCCACCACAGGCCCAACCCACCACTGCCCAGTACGATGGCGAACCAGCCAGCGTACACGCCGAACAGCAGCAACCACGTCGGCCACTCGGTGCGAGCGGTCAGGCGTTGGCGCAAGGTTTCGATTTCTACACGGTGGGCGCTATCGAAGTAATGGGGCATGGCGTTGCTCAGATCGGGGACCAATCCCCTTCTGTGCAACGGCGTCGGGTTTTCTTGCAGATTATTTTGATTGTCGAACCGACCGTAGGAGCGATGGGCCAACGCGCTTGTGATCGTTCCCACGCTCTGCGTGGGAATGCATCCTGTGACGCTCCGCGTCACCGTTGCGCAGGGCTCAAGTTACGCGTCGTCAGTGGAACGCGGAGCGTCCCTGGCGGCATTCCCACGCAGAGCGTGGGAACGATCACACAGGGGCAATCACGTGGCTTGCTGATTACGCGGCTTGCCTGGACGCGCCTTGTAGCCAGGCAGCGCCGCCGCAAAGGCCAGCGCCTCTTCGCGACTGGCAAATGAGCCAAGCCGGTCACCTTGGGTGCAGACCCGCCACGGGCCGTTGTTCACACTGAGTACGTCGTAGCCGTTCATGTGCATCTTGTTCAACATCGGAACGCTCATAGTCACCTCCATCTTGGCAGTGATCACAGGGTTGACTTCCCTACCTTACACCCCCCTGCCGCGAAGATGCCGACCGGACGTCGAGTCAGCACACGGCAGTGCGATTGCACTTTTAGACACGCCTGCCGCTCAAAATATCCAGGAAACATGCAATGGGTTGCGGCCCAAATATTGCATTTTTGTTACTGTTTTATGACATTCCGGATTGAAAGAGCCCATGAAAGTACGTGCAACCGTCATTTGCGAGCAGGACCGGCACATACTCCTGGTGCGCAAACCCAGGAGTCGCTGGATGTTGCCCGGGGGCAAAGTGGAGCGCGGCGAGACCGCGCAGGATGCCGCGGCGCGCGAATTGCTGGAGGAAACCGGGCTGGGTGCCGACGATATGCTGTACCTGATGGAACTGGAAACAGGCGGCACCCGTCACCATGTCTACGAAGCATCGTTGCCGAATCCGGACCAGGCACGGCCGCAAAACGAAATTTTCGATTGCCTCTGGTACCCGCTGAATGCGGTGCACAACCTGAACCCAAGCGACGCCACGCTGCGGATCATCAAAGCGTTTCAACGTCGCCTGTAGTTCACGCGCTTCAGCCTTGGTCGCCGCCGCCCACTGGCATGATCATGCCGGTGATGTAGGACGCTTCATCGCTGGCCAGGAACAGAATGGCTGCTGCCTGTTCATCCAGCGTGCCGTAGCGCTTCATCAAGCTGCTGTCGAGGGTCTGATCGACGATCTGTTGGTACCAGACCTTCTCTTGCTCACTCTGCTCGGCACTGTTACGCGGGATAACCCGTGGCGGGGCTTCGGTGCCGCCCGGCGCAGTGGCGTTGACTCGCACCCCGCGTCCAGCGGTTTCGAACGCCAGGCAGGCGGTCAGCGCATTCACCCCGCCCTTCGCTGCGCCGTAGGGCACACGGTTGACGCTGCGGGTGGCGATCGACGATACGTTGACGATCGCGCCACTGCCCTGCTGCAACATGTACGGCAATGCCGCATGACAGCACCACAGGGTTGGAAACAGCGAACGGCGAACCTCGGCCTCGATCTGCGACGCCTCGTAATGCTCGAATGGCTTGGCCCAGATGGTCCCGCCGACGTTATTGACCAGCACATCGAGTCGACCGAAACGCTCGACGGCGCTTTGCATGACCCGGTTGCATTCCTCGTATTGCTCAAGGTCGGCGGTCAGGGCCAGGACCTGGCTGTCCTTCGCCAACTGCTGCTGAACCTCGAACACCAGCTCGGAGCGATCGACCAGGATCAGCTTCGCGCCTTCAGCGGCCATGCGTTCGGCCACGCGCCGACCGATGCCCTGGGCGGCGCCGGTGATCAGCGCGACTTTTTCGTGGAATCTGTTCATGGAGGGAAACCTCACGCCGCGCTGGCAGCGAATTTTTCGTAGTAGAAATTCGCTGGATTGATGCCTTGCTCGCCGATGTACTTGCTCACCGCTTCAACCATCGGCGGTGGGCCGCACAGGTACACGTCGACGTCGCCATCGTTCAAATGCCTGGGTTCGATGTGCTGGGTCACGTAGCCCTTGAGCGGGTGCTGGCTGTCGGGACTGGCCACGCAGGCACTGTAGGTGAAGTTGGGGATGCGCGCGGCGAAGGCTTCCAGGCGATCGAGTTCCACCAGGTCGAAATCGTTGGTCACACCGTAGATCAGGTGCAACGGGTGTTCGCTGCCCTGCTCGGCGATCTTCTCCAGCATCGCGGTGAACGGCGCCAACCCGGTGCCGCCCGCCAGCAGCAACAAGGGTCGACGGATATCACGCAGGTAAAAACTGCCCAGGGGCCCTGCCAGGCTCATGCTGTCGCCAGCCTTGGCCATGCCGGTGAGGAAGCTGCTCATCAGGCCGCCAGGCACGTTGCGGATCAGGAAGCTGACTTCGCCGTCGCGCTGCAACGAGCTGAACGAATAGGCGCGGGTTTGCTCGCTGCCGGGAATGCCCAGGTTCACATACTGGCCTGGCAGGAACGCCAGTTTGCTCAAGGACTCGCCCTTGATCGACAACGCGATGGTGCTGTCGGACAACTGGCGCACCGCACTGATGGTTGCGTCGTAGCTGGCCTGGCGGGTGCGGCAGACTTCCGAGGACGTCGGCACCCGCACCACGCAATCGCTCTTGGCGCGCATCTGGCAGGTCAGGACAAAGCCTTGCGCGGCCTCATCAGGGCTGAGGGCGTCTTCGATGTATTCCTCACCCAGATCGTAGCTGCCCGCCTCGGCAAAGCACTTGCAGGTGCCGCAGGCGCCGTCGCGGCAGTCCAGCGGGATATTGATGCCCTGGCGGTACGCGGCATCGGCCACGGTCTCGCCGGCGTTGGCGTCGATGAAACGAGTGACGCCGTCTTCGAAATTGAACGCAATGGAATGGGTCATGACGGCTGCCTCACAAGTGGTAAACATCGATGACCTGACGAACGTAGTCGTTCTTCAGGATCACTTTCTTGGCCTTGATCAAGGGGTTTTCACCGCGCACATCAAGGGTGTAGAAACTGCTGCCGAAATAGCTGTCGACGGTCTTGTAGCGAAAGCTCAGGGTGTGCCAGTTGAAGCGCACCTTGCACATTCCGTCGGCTTGCTCGAGCAGTTCGATGTTGCTGATGTTGTGGGACGTGCGGGTGTCCGGCACGCTGGCGCTGGAGCGCTCGGTCTTGATGCGGAAGATGCGGTCTTCAAGGCCGGTGCGGTTGCCGTACCAGATCAGCGAGATTTCCCGCTGTGGGTCTTCGGTCAGCTCATCGTTGTCGTCCCAGGACGGCATCCAGTACGTCGCGTCGGGGGCGTACAGTTCCAGCCACTCATCCCACTGGCGGTCGTCGAGGTAGCGTGCTTCGCGGTAGAGGAAATCACGTACCGCTTCATAGGAAATGGTCATTGCACGTCCTCCACGGCGATCAGTTTCGACTGCTCGGCAGCCAGGGCCTTGAGCATGGTCTGCTGCCAGTACTTGTGTTGCAGCACGAACAGGCCTTCGTCTTCGGTACGCACGCCGCTGAGCAGCGGATGCAGGTCAATTTCCTTGGCCGCCTCGTCGGCACCTTCGATCCAGTGCTCGGCGCCACGGGACATGTCGTTCCAGGTGGTGACGCTGCCCTGGTAGCTGGTCTGGCAGGAACGGAACTCTTCCAGATCGTCCGGCGTGGCCATGCCGCTGACGTTGAAGAAGTCTTCGTACTGACGAATCCGGCTCGAACGCGCGTGGTCACTTTCGCCTTTGGGGGCGATGCAATAGATGGTGATTTCCGTGCGGTTGACCGAGATCGGCCGGGCGATACGGATCTGCGAGCTGAACTGGTCCATCAGGTACACGTTGGGGTACAGGCACAGGTTGCGCGAGTTCTCGATCATCCAGTCGGCGCGGGCCTTGCCGAAGTCCTGGGCGAGTTCGTCGCGACGTTCGTACAGTGGACGATCCTCGGGGTTGGCCCAGCGGGTCCAGAGCAACATGTGGCCCTTGTCGAAGGAATAGAAACCACCGCCCTGCTTGGCCCAGCTCCCGGCGCTCATGGTCGGGTTCTCGTCACCGGCCTCGCGCTGTTTGCGCTGGTTCTGGGTGGCGGCGTAGTTCCAGTGCACGGAGCTGACGTGGTAACCGTCGGCACCGTTTTCGGCGGTGAGTTTCCAGTTGCCTTCGTAGATATAGGTGGACGAACCGCGCAGCACTTCCAGGCCGTCGGTGGACTGGTCGACGATCATGTCGATGATCTTCGCCGACTCGCCCAGGTGCTCGACCAGCGGCACCACATCGGCCTTGAGGCTGCCGAACAGGAAACCGCGATAGGACTCGAAGCGCGCGACTTTGGTCAGGTCATGGGAGCCTTCGCAGTTGAAGCTGCTCGGGTAGCCCGCGTTAGCCGGGTCCTTGACCTTGAGCAGCTTGCCGGAGTTGTTGAACGTCCAGCCGTGGAACGGGCAGGTGTAGGAGCTTTTGTTGCCGGACTTGTGCCGGCACAGGGTCGCGCCGCGATGACTGCAGGCGTTGATGAAGGCGTTGAGCACACCGTCCTTGTTGCGCGCGATGAAGATCGACTGGCGCCCCATGGTGGTGGTGTAGAAATCGTTGACGTTGGGGATCTGGCTTTCGTGCGCCAGATACAGCCAGTTGCCTTCGAAGATGTGTTCCATCTCCAGATCGAACAGGCGCGGATCGGTAAACATCTCGCGCTTGCAGCGATAGATACCCTGCTCTGGATCGTCTTCAAGCAGGGACTCAAGGTATTCAGGTCGCAGGGTCATGGCCGCCGCCTCCATTGTTATTGTTCAGGCAAGGCTCATGCTAGGACGGGGCAATGGGGGGGACTATCCGCGGGGTGCAGACCTTTATCCGTTTTTTGCAGGGGGCTGGTGTTGTGTCAGCGCCACCAATGTTGACAGTACCGCCCTCTTCGCGAGCAGGCTCGCTCCCACAGGAACAACGCGATCCAATGTGGGAGCGAGCCTGCTCGCGATGGCGTCAGGGCAGGCAACATCAATGTGTCGGGATCAGTGGCGGCGCTTGAGGGTATCCGATGGCAGCTCGCCGAACTGCTTGCGGTAGCTGTCGGAGAAGCGTCCCAGGTGCAGGAAGCCGTAGTCCATCGCGACCTCGGTAACGTTGCGCACGTTGCAGGTCGGGTCGCGCAGGCAGGCATTGATGCGTTCCAGGCGTTTCTGGCGGATGTAGTTTTTTGGCGTGGTGCACGCGTTGCGTTCGAACAGGCCATACAACGAGCGCAGGCTCATGCTGGCATGGCGCGCCAGCTCTTCGCTGTCGATGTCCTGCTTGAGATTTTTGGCAATGTAGTCGGCAATCGCTTCGAACGAGGCAGCCTGGGAGCCGATTTCGAGGCGGCTGACGTTGGTCTTCATCAGGCTGAGCATCTTGCTGACGATGATTTGCGCGTAATGTTCCTGCACCCGGGGAATCTGCTCGGTGGCCTCGGCCTCCTGGCAAATCATTGCCAGCAGGTTGACGAAGCCTTCCAGCTCATTGAGCTGGTAACGGTTCTCGAGAAACCGCACGCCCTGCCCCGGATAGCGCCAGCGCTGCTCGTTGCAGACGGACTCGAACAGGGACGTGGGAACCTTGAGGATGAATTTTTCGCAATCGTCAGAGTAGGTCAAATCGACCGGATCGTCGGGATTGATCAGCAGCAACTCGCCGGGAGCAAAGTAGTGTTCCTGGCCATGGCCGCGCCACAGGCAATTGCCGCGCAACAGCACTTGCAGGTGGTAGATGGTTTCCAGCGCGCCCGAAGTGACGCGAACGCTGCCGCCATAGCTGATACGGCACAGGTCCAGGCTGGCGAATTTGCGGTGATTGAGACTGGCCAGGGGGTGCCCGGCACGAGGCATCAGGATGCAATGATTACCGACATGCTGATTGACATAACCTGACACCGCGTAAGGGTCGGCTTGGTCGAATATGGTGCTGCGCTGACTCAGCAGTTGCGCTTGCATCATCGGGTCACTCTCGTTGTTGTTATAGGGTGTATCTAGTCATTCTAGGGCAGTACTGGCAGCAGTGTGTCATTGGACTGACCTGTGGGCCGTTTCAAAATATAACCTGTAGGAGCGAGCATGCTCGCGATGGGCTTGAGGACGCCGCAGGGCATCAGGGCCCCAGCGTCATCGTCAGCGACCATCGCGAGCAAGCTCGCTCCTACAGTGAATCAGGACAATCAGTCCTCCAGTGCACGAACCCGCTCGTGGCGCTGCTGCTCTTCGGGCTGTGCCGACGACTGCAGGGTGAAATCGAATTCGATTTCGGCAAAGCGACCGCTGACACCGTACTGCGCTGCACGCGCCTGGTCATCGCTGAAGGTGATCTTGGCGATCAGCTCGTCACGGGTGGCGTAGGCGAAATCGTCGTGCAGGTATTTTTCGCCGTCCAGGTTGATCTGGGTGGTCAGGTGACGATGGTCCGGTGCGGAGATGAAGAAGTGCACGTGCGCCGGACGCTGGCCGTGACGGCCCAGTTGATCGAGCAGTTGCTGGGTCGGACCGTCCGGTGGGCAGCCGTAGCCCGACGGCACGATGCTGCGGAAACGGTAGCGGCCTTCGGCGTCAGTGACGATGCGGCGACGCAGGTTGAATTCCGACTGTGAAGCATCGAAGTACGAGTAGGTGCCGCCAGTGTTGGCGTGCCACACATCAACAATGGCGCCAGCCAGGGGTTCGCCAGCGGTGTTGAACACCCGGCCTTGCATGAACAGGGTCACACCCGGATCGACGCCGTCATCCAGACGCGCTTCGCCTTGCGAAAGCGGTGCACCGGCGACGTACAGCGGGCCTTCGATGGTGCGTGGCGTGCCACCGGATTTACCGGCCTGCTCGTCTTCGGCGTCCATCAGCAGGTCGAGGTAGTGCTCCAGGCCCAGGCCAGCCACCACCAGTCCGGCTTCCTGGCGCGCGCCCAGCACGTTGAGGTAGTTGACCGCTTTCCAGAACTCTTCCGGGGTCACGGCGAGGTCTTCGATGATGTTCACCGAATCGCGCAGGATGCGGTAGATCAGGGCTTTGGTCCGTGGATCGCCGGCATCGTTGTGCAGGCCGCTGGCCTCTTCGAGAAATTTCTGGACTTCGGCAGTGTGGGAAATCTTGACGTTCATTTTACAGGTTCCTCATCTTGTAATTATTGGCATGGCGAGCTGAACGGGCTGGGTTCAGCGGTCATCCTCGCGAATCGACGAAGGATGCCGGCACATCGCGGTGACTTCGATCGCCATGTACGGATACAGCGGCAGTTGCATGAGCAAATCGTGCAGTTCCTGGACGCTGTCGACATCGAACACGCTGTAATTGGCGTAGAGCCCGGCGATGCGCCACAGGTGACGCCACTTGCCTTGGTCCTGCAGGCGCTGGGCCAGGGCTTTTTCGTCGGCCTTGAGCTGCGCGGCGCGTTCGGGGTTCATGTCGACCGGCAAATTCACGGTCATCTTTACGTGGAACAGCATAATGCTCTCCTCAGGCTTGATGAATGGTGGATGTCTTGTCGCGGCGGAAAAACGCCAGGCGTTCTTCGTCCAGGTTCAGGCCCAGACCCGGGGTCTTGGGCACATGCAGCTCGAAATCGCGATAAACCAGCGGTTCGCTGAGAATGTCTTCGGTCAGCAGCAGCGGGCCGAACAGCTCGGTGTCCCACGCCAGTTTGTTCAGGGTGACAAAGGCTTGGGCCGAAGCCATGGTGCCAATTCCGCCTTCGAGCATGGTGCCGCCGTACAGGGCGATACCGGCCGCTTCGGCAATGGACGCGGTGCGCAGCACGGCGCGCGGGCCACCATTCTTGGCGATCTTCAGGGCAAACACCGAGGCTGCGCCTTCGCGGGCCAGGTTGAACGCGTCTTCCACGCACTCGATGGACTCGTCGGCCATGATTGGCGCCGGGCTCATGGCATTCAGGCGGGTCATGCCAGCGCGGTTGTTGCGCGAAATCGGCTGTTCGATCAGGTCGATGCCATTGGTGCCGAGGATGCGGCAGGCACGCAACGCGACGGCTTCGTCCCACGCCTGATTGACGTCGACCCGCACGCTGGCGCGATCGCCGAGGGCTTTCTTGATCGCAATCACGTGGGCCAGGTCGCGATTGACCTCGCCAGCACCGATTTTCAGCTTGAAGATGCGGTGGCGGCGCAGGTCGAGCATTTTTTCCGCTTCGGCGATGTCCTTTTCGGTGTCGCCGCTGGCCAGGGTCCAGGCCACGGGCAGCGAGTCACGCACGCGGCCGCCCAGCAACTCGCTGACCGGCAGGCCAAGGCGCTTGCCCTGGGCGTCGAGCAGTGCGGTTTCGATACCGGACTTGGCGAAGGTATTGCCACGGATACTGCGCTCCAGGCGCAACATCGCGGCATTGACATTGCCGCTGTCCTGGCCGATCAACAGCGGGGCGAAATGCTTGTCGATGTTGGTCTTGATGCTGTCAGGGCTTTCGTTGCCATAGGCCAGGCCACCGATGGTGGTAGCTTCGCCGATGCCTTCGATGCCATCGGCGCAGCGCACGCGAATGACCACCAGGGTCTGGTTCTGCATGGTGTGCATCGCCAGCTTGTGCGGGCGGATGGTCGGCAGATCGACGATGATCGTCTCGATCGATTCAATGGCTGTAGCAAGCATTTCGATACCCGTCAGGTTCTTGAAGTTCTGGAGCTGATTCTCATACGGCTTTTTCCGGGCGGCCAATATAGAATTGGTCTGGCTTGATACCCTGAAGGTATACAAGCGCTCGACATCCGGAGGCTCCATGGAACTGCGTCACCTGCGTTACTTTCAGGTGTTGGCTCAAACCCTTAATTTCACCCGCGCCGCCGAACGCCTGCACATCGCCCAGCCGCCCTTGAGCCGGCAGATCCAGCAGTTGGAAGATGAACTGGGGGTGATGCTGCTCGAGCGTGGCCGACCGTTGAAGCTGACCGACGCCGGGCGTTTTTTCCATGAGCATTCCACCGCCCTCCTCGACCAGTTGCACAAGGTCTGCGACAACACCCGACGCATCGGCCTGGGGGAAAAGACCTGGCTGGGCATCGGCTTTGCGCCTTCGACGCTGTACGGCGTGCTGCCGGAACTGATTCGCCGCTTGCGCAGCGGCGAACCGCTGGAACTGGAACTCGGGCTGTCGGAGATGACCACACTGCAGCAGGTACAGGCGCTCAAGGCCGGGCGCATCGACGTCGGCTTCGGCCGCATCCGCATCGACGACCCGGCCATCGTCCAGACCGTGCTCACCGAAGACCGACTGGTGGCCGCCCTGCCCGCCGGTCACCCGCTGCTGGCCGGGCCCGTCAGCCTGCGCGACCTGGCCAAAGAGCCGTTCGTGCTGTACCCCGGCAACCCCCGCCCCAGCTATGCCGACCACGTGATCGCGCTGTTCGAATCCTATGGGGTGAGCATCCATATTGCGCAATGGACCAACGAGCTGCAGACGGCGATCGGGTTGGTGGGTGCCGGGATAGGGATCACGCTGGTGCCGGCCTCGGTGCAATTGCTGCACCGCGACGACATCGGTTTCACCCCGCTGCTGGAAGACAACGCCACCTCACCGATCATTCTCAGTCGGCGGGTGGGCGACGTTTCACCGGGGTTGAACCATTGCTTGCGGATGATCGACGAGTTGCTGCCACAAACAATCACGCCCCTGTAGGAGCTGCCGCAGGCTGCGATCTTTTGACTTTTTCAAGAGCAAGATCAAAAGATCGCAGCCTGCGGCAGCTCCTACAGAGGCTCGGGAGTATTCAGCCAGCGAATGCCCGGCGCCCGGCTTCCATCTCGGTGCGCAATTCACCGATGAAGTCAGAGATGGTACGCACGCTGGTCAACTGCTCGGTCGATACACCGGCGATCAGCAGCTTGACTTCCCCGCTGGCGGGATCAAAAACCTCGATGCGCAGCAGCCCGCCGCTCTCCGTGCACTCGCAGGCCAGGGGCTCGAAACCGGACTCTACAATGTTGCAAAGGACTGAAATGGGTATCACGGCCGATGCCTCCGTGGCAGTTGAACGGGACGGACCCAATGAGGATAGATGCAATTTGCCGATTCCGCGCCAGTCGATACTGTTAACTGCCCCGCATTTTCGGCCTTTGCTCAATGGCTATTGTCTTTCCAGATCCAGTTCCAGATCCCCGGCAACTGCGCCGGCTGTGAACTGTCGCGCAACGTACGCGCCATGGCGGCCCGTTGCAGCGCGGCGGTATCGTCATAAAACGCTATTGGGGCAGTCCTGACCCCCGTCGCCCGGGCACTGTCGAGAAGGATCTGCAGGTATTCACGGGTATGCCGCGCGGTGTAGCGATTGAGGTCGTGGAACGTCACCACCACCGGAATCACCCCGTCTACCATCGGCAGCTCGCCCCGGGCAATGCGCTCGCGAACCTCGGACATCGAACGCAGCATATGCGCGCGGCGCCGGGGGCTGGCGTTGAAGCCCCAGATCTTGCCGTCATTGGCGCTCAGGTCGGTCAGCAGCACATGCAGGCCATGCTGCTGGTAAGCGGCGAAGGTGCGTTTGTCGTAGCTCCAGAATGGCGGGCGCAGCAGGGTCGGCGGCGCACCGGTGATCGCGGCGATGTCGGCGCACCCATCTGTGAGCGCCTGCTCCAGCTCTTGCGCGTTGAGCGAGCGATGATTGGTGTGCGAGGGCGTGGCCGTGTGGAAGGCCAGGATGTGCCCGGCATCGCGCTCGCGGTGCATGACCGCCCGCCCGATGTCACTGGCGCCAGCCCGCGAGGCACGGGTCTGCACGAAAAACACCGCCTTGATGCCGGGTTGCACAGGATTGATCGCCAGGCTGTCGAGCACGGTCTCGGTCGGGTTCCAGAAACTCGAGGCGCTGGGGCCATCGTCGAAGGTCAGCAAAAAGCGGATCGGTGGTTGCGTGCGCAACGCCTGTTCGGTTTGCGGCGTCATTTCAATGGGTGCGGCGATACAGCCCAGCAGACTGGCTGCCATGGCGAGCACCGATAGAACCTTGATCAACTGTTTCATGTTTTGCCTTGAGCCAGACCCCACGACGGTGGGACGAGGTTGGATAAGGTACACAGTGTTTGGTTCCGCCGCTCCCCACACCTCTGTAGGAGCGAGCAGGGGTTGGGTCAACTCAAAGGGTTTAGACATCTATGCTGAACACACCAGCCGGAGGGTTTAATCGATGTGTGGACGCTTGTCGCAATACCGGGGCATACACGACTTCGTGGCGGTGCTGAGCATTCCCGACGCCTTGATCAACCACGTTGGCGATCAACCACTGGCTCGCTACAACGCTGCGCCCACCACCCAGCTGGCGCTGTTGCATCTGGAGAACGATGGCTTGCATGCCGATTCGCAGCGCTGGGGCTGGCGGCCGCACTGGGCGAAGGATCGTGCGGCGCCGATCAATGCGCGCGTCGAGAAAGTCGCCCACGGCCCGTTCTTTCGAGCCATCTGGCCCCATCGCGCTATCTGCCCGGTCGACAACTGGTTCGAATGGGTCGATGCCGGGGACGGCACGCGGCAACCCTGGCTGATTCGCCGACGTGACCAAGGGCCGGTCTTCTGTGCGGCAATCGGGCAGTTTCCGCAGGGTGGTGCAGCCCCCAGGGATGACGACGGCTTTGTCATCATCACGGCCGATAGCGCCGGCGGCATGCTGGACGTTCATGATCGCCGTCCGGTGGTGTTCAGCCCGGAACTGGCCCGCGAATGGCTGGACCCGGCGACGCCCAGGGAGCGGGCCGAACAGATGGTGCTGCTACAGGGGGAAGGCAGTGATGCTTTTGAGTGGTACCGGGTCGATAAGGCTGTGGGCAACGTCAGGAATCAGGGGGCCGGGTTGATTGACGCATTGAAGGTATGAACACCCCTAAAACATGGCACTTTGATGCTCCTCACCGCTTGTCAGACAACGTCAGGGGCTTACATACATTTGCCAGAGCTGCGGCTAGGATTCGCGCCGTATTTCCAGTGGTATACCAAGTTGACCAAAGAGTCAGCAACAAAGGAAATTCCTTACATCAAGCCCTTGCAGAGAACTCAATTGCGCGACGATTTCACCAATAATCAAGTCGCGAGTCTGGCGTGCATTTATCTAACAAAGACAGAGCACTACCAACTCGACCATTTCATCGGGCAGTACATTCAGACCCGTAGCCTGCTTTCAATTCCCAATATCAAGCAAGTCCTGGGTTCAATCCTCGAACGCTATCCGGGTAAATCCCCGGTCATGGTCAACGAGTTGAATGCGTGGATCGACAGGAAGCTGGGTTATCGGGCCACTCATCCCGACTTTTCGCAGTTGCTGGAATAAGCTCGAAGCCCCCGCTCGATGCGTAATGCTGTTCACTTAGACATGGGGGTTGAATAGGGATTGGGGGGGGCATATCCATTGCTGCGGTAACGGCCTCCTATGGTTTCGCCCTTACGGCGACTCCCTTTTTCAGACGCCAAAAAGGAAGCAAAAGGCTTTGCCCCACCACTCGGTGCCTCGCTTAGGCTCGGCATGCCCTCTCTCCGGCATTGCTCCGTGGGTCGCCGCGATG
>LNAP01000601.1_pt1 | contig 39702 bp, 30 predicted proteins | sample 602601 | NCBI WGS metagenome assembly LNAP01 (sample SAMN02440304, study PRJNA202911) | soil metagenome | biome: Subtropical and temperate rainforests or woodlands; isolation source: soil samples (1 kg each in a 20% v/v slurry with milli Q water) were... ... | reverse complement strand
TGACCCTCGCCGCCGACCAGCGCAAAGACCCGCAACGTCGCGCCGAAGCCATCAACGCCTGCGACATCGCCCTGCTCTGCCTGCCCGACGATGCCGCCCGCGACGCCGTCGCCAGCATCCGCAACCCGGCCGTGCGGGTGATCGACGCCAGCTCGGCGCACCGCACCCACCCCCACTGGACCTACGGTTTCGCGCAAATGCATCCGCAACAGGCACAACGCATCGCCAGCGCCAAACGGGTGAGCAACCCCGGCTGCTACCCCACCGGCGCCATCGGCCTGCTGCGCCCCTTGCTGCAAGCCGGGCTGCTGCCGCAGGACTACCCGATCAGCATCAACGCCATCTCCGGCTACTCCGGCGGCGGCCGCGCCGCGGTCGAAGCCCACGAAGGGCCAAATGCGTCCAAAGCCGCCCCTTTTCAGATCTACGGCCTGGGCCTGGCTCACAAACATGTGCCGGAGATCCAGCAACACAGCGGCCTGAGCGAACGGCCGCTGTTCGTCCCCGCCTACGGTGCGTTTCGCCAGGGCATCGTGCTGACCATTCCCCTGCAATTGCGCCTGCTTGCCCCGGGTGTCGATGCCGCCCGTATCCATGCCTGTCTGGAGCAGCATTACGCCGGGAGCGGTTGTGTGCAGGTGATGTCGCTTCGGCACGCACAAGAACTCACGGGCCTCGATCCGCAGGCGCTGAACGATACGGACGGTATGCGCTTGATGGTGTTTGAAGGTGAGGGTCAGGTGCTGCTGGCAGCTGTGTTCGACAACCTGGGCAAAGGCGCCGCTGGGGCGGCGGTGGAGAATCTGGATTTGATGCTGGCCGCGATGGGCTGAAAGGCTTCGTCGGGATTGCCTGGGTGTTGCAACGGGCCGGATACAACCCGACTTCGCGCATGAGAAAAAGCCCCACCGGCTGAGGTGGGGCTTTCAACATGCTGATGATCCTCCTGAGGCTCTGTCGAAAGGGCTCTCGAACCCAGTGCCGCCCTGGCTTCCCGGCGCGACGCTCAAGCGATCGCCTTGGTCATTTGTCGTCCTTCTTCGTCGACGACTGCGAAGAGTATTCGCGGCTCTCTTCAGCGTTGGGCGCTTCAGGCAGGCTGCCCGGCGTGAACATATGGGTCTGCAAGTCACTGGCCTCGATGTCGACGACGCCATGCACCGCACGGGTCAGGCTGACGGCCTGCTCACACTGCTTATGGGTGATGAGCCGGCCACTCAAGGTGACGATACCCGCATGGGTTTTGACATTGATATGCAGGCCGCGGGTCGGTTCGGCAAAGGCCAGGGCCGACTTCACCTTAGTGGTGATCCAGGCATCGTGAACGGCCATTTCCAGGCCATGGGAGTAATGCTGGAAGGAATGAAGTTTCATGGCAGGCCCCTCTCGCGTAATCAGTTGGGCGTCCCGTCCCATTGGTTGGACTGCCCTCTGCCTGGCGGGTGAGCGTGGTGGGTAACAGATGGACGTAGCGGTACTCGCCGGGCAAATGGGGGTGCTTATTAATTATAGTTCGGGGGTTGGGGGGCTTGGGGCGCGGGGGCTCTGGTCGTTCGATGGCTCTTTTGTGAATGGTGGTTTTCGGCCAAAAGCGGATGGTCAGCTCCGACGTCTAAATGTATGCGTGGACACTTCTCATTAGTTAACTGGCCTCCTGCTAAAGCCCAAAGTAAGCTTCACCTCAACGATAGCTGAATGCCACATACGAATTAGGGATGATCGAATGCTAGATTCTCGTCGCTCCATGCCCGCGGTGCTGGATCGTCACATTGAGACGGAAGATCAGGATGCTTTCGGTCACCGGCACTATGCCCAAGCGCTGCGCTGCCTGATCGAAGATGAGGGCCATCGCCCCCCCTTCAGCATTGGACTACTCGGGGGGTGGGGGACAGGCAAAAGTTCGATCAAAGAGCTCTACGCGCGAGCGTTGGCGGACGACACCTCGACGGCGGGCGGGCGACATCCACGCAGCCAACGCTTCAAGAGCATAACGTTCAACGCTTGGCGCTTCGGAGGGAAAGAGCAGGACATCAAGCGCGCGTTGCTTCGTCATGTTTTCCTAGAGCTGGGTGGTGACGAAGGTAAGCTTCATGACGACCTCTATCGGAATGTGACGCATACCGAGTCAGTCAGTAAACCTATAGGCGAGCTGACCAAGCAGCATCTGACTAGCTGGGCTGCTCCAGTACCAGCATTCCTGATTGCCTTCATCATCTATCTCCTGATTATCGGTGCAGGTCTTGCGTTGCTGCCGCTTCACAATTGGATCGTCCAATCGCTCTTCCTTACAGCGGTCACCAGCATCTATGCTTACCTCATCAAAGTCATGAAGCCCCCGGCAGTCAGCCCGTTCAACACCGTTACCCGGGTGCATCTCCCCAGCGTTAGCGCGGAGCAGTACGAAGAGCTACTACTTCAGCAACTGCGCAAATTCAAGCCCGCAAAAACCAATGCGGTACCCTATGAACGCCTCGTCATTTTCGTAGACGACCTCGATCGCCTCTCTGCGGAAGAGATGGTCTTAGGTCTGGACGCCGTACGAACGTTCATGGAGATCCCAACCGACAAGCTTCCTGAAAACCTGGGGCTTGTGTTCGTCATCTCCTGCGATGAAGGCAAAGTCGCCGATGCCCTCTCCCGCCGGCGCGGCAATCCCGAGCAACCAGGCTCCATCTTTAACCCGACAGACGCCAGACGCTACCTCGACCGAATCTTTCAGTTCCGGCTGGAGATCCCACCGCCGCCGCGAAACGACATGCGCCAGTTCGCGCTATCAAAGCTGAAGGATTTCCCGGAGCTCGTGAAGGAAATCTCGGACAAAGGTGCATCGGTTGAACAGGTGGTAGATCGAATGATCCACACCAATGTCACCGATCCGCGCAATGCGCTACAGATCGTCAACGCGTTTACACAGACCTGGTGGCTAGCCAAGGCACGCGAGCTCGACGCCATTGGAAGTGAGCGCCCGGGTGGACTTCATGAAGGTGCTGTAACCAAGCACCCGATTGCCCTCGGCGCACTGAGCGCTGCCCGAGTAAGTTTCCCAGGCTTCTACCGAGACCTCCAAGATGATCCTCAATTGCTGCATCGCCTGACCAGCCTGATGGTCAGACAAACGTCGCTTAAGGACGAACCACTGGAGTCCCATCATGTCCTCAAGCGGTATGTTGTAGATGACACGGGGAAAACGATCCTGGTGGAAGGATGCCGTGACCTGCGCCAATTTTTGGCAAGCCTGGTCGGCATTCATTGGCCAGATTCCCTGCAAAGCCTACTTCTGCTATCGGAAGATTTCGCGACTCGCCAATACGGCGGTCATGCATCACGAATCTATGGCTACTTGGTATCTGGTGATACCCAAGGGTTCTTAGAGGCCCTTTCCCCTCGCGCCAACGAATTCCTGAGCGATCAGGAGATGGAACTGCTGCACGGTATGCTCAGCGAGCTCCATCGCACCGAAGAAGCGCTAAAATTCAATGCCATGCGCGTAGTTGCTGATGTGATTGATCGCCTGCCTCCGCGCACCCGCAATTTGATACTTGGCATCTTGTGCAACGACATCATCACGTCTGGAGAACTCAGGTCGCTCCTGGGTATTGAGAAGATCGCTCGAATCACCGCCGTCGCCAACCCCGTCGACCAACAACACATCGCCTCTGCCCTCATTGAAGAAATGCTCACCAGCGGGAAGAAGAGCACCATGCGCCTGCCCAGTGGCCAGGCTCCCAACATGGATGAAGCCATTGTCATGGCCAAGGGCGCGGCAGAAATCGCCTTGTCCGTGTTTGATGCCCAAGGGTTACCGCCTCAACCGAAAGAGCTACTCATGGCATGGCTGTGCGAACGCAATGTTTCTGCTGACGCAGGGTCTTACACGCTCCGTTTCATTGAGCTGCAGCAATGGATAGACCGCTACGAGACCTCGCTATTGCCGGAAATTGGAGCGAACTATGTCCAGCAGCTCACAACCGCGTTCCACTATTTTGAAGAGAAGGCTAACGATGACTTTGAGCCGCTAGAATCTCTCGACGTACAATTGACTGCGACTCGCATAAACACTGTATGGGAACGCTTGGCTGGCGAAGGAGAAGAAAGCCGTGAGCGGCTGTGGGAACAGGTAACCCGACTCTCCACCATCAACGCTCCAGACTTGATTGAGTGCGTGATCAACGCGTTGGAACGGTACGTTCCCCACGCGCATGATGAGCTGCTACTGGACTGCCTAACTAGATTCAGTCGTCGCGTGGTCGACGTCAAAGAAGCGCCGCTCGACTACAAGCGCGCGTTTCGCCTGCTGGTCGACCTGGGCGCTGCACGGCTCCCGCAGTTCAACGATGCTCACTACGAAGAATATGCCAGCTTTGCCATCTCGTTGAGCCGTATTGAAGGCTGCGAACAGGATGCATCCGAGGTGTTCCGCACCTTTGTGGTTCACAACACGCAAGCCCTCAGCCAAGTGGCTGAGAGCTGGATCGATGAACCGATCTCGCATGTCCCGAGCGTGTGCCGCAATCAATTGTTTGCAGCGTATGGAAGCCTGCCTGAGGGAGACCAGGAGTCGTTGGCCGCATACCTGACGGATTTGACTGATATTGCAGAACTCGACGCCGAGGATGAGGCCCTATACACCGATGTGGCGACACACATTCCTTCCGAGTATTGGGAGGATGGTTACCTGCAACCTCATCTGGACAAGCTACTGCCAAAGTTGCCCGCCAAGGTCAGCAACTGGCATAGCTACCTTCCTCACGTTCTGCCTGGGCTTTCTCAGGTGTTTACACATGCGACCCCTGCTGTACTCGGCCCGGCCCTGCAAATGCTGGTCAGTAACGCCAAAGCATACGAAGACGCCTTCGACCCACTGCACAGTTATTTCATAGGCCGATGGCCAACCGTGGGGCAGTTACCCATCGGATATGCACCTCAAACTCTGTTTTCGGAAGCTCAACAGACAGCTATCTCATCTCCTGGGGTCGTTGGCCGATACACACTGGCGTCCCTGAGCAGCATGCTGGCGGATGAAGTGGTTTCTGACACGCTGTCTTCAAATCTTGTTGAGACGGCCTGCGTGGTTTGGCAGCAAAGACCTGTTGAAGCTGTTGACTTCCTAAGTTCTGGCAAAGAGGAACTATCGATCGCCCAAATCGCGGGATTGGCTGACGCTATTGATTACAACAACACCGAGGAAGTCGGCCTACTGGAGCGCGCTTGGAAGGCAATGACTCCGAACCTGTCCATCTCGGAAGACCTAGAGACCACGAAGGCCGTGCTGGTCAAGGGCAAGCTTGGTTCCACCACCGATCCTGATCTAGCCCTCGCGCTGTGGTGCCGCGCACTGGGAGTGGAAGCACACAGCAACCTGAAAAAACTGATGCTCGCTGCAGATACCAATGACGGGCAACGCAAGCGACTGTTTCATCAAATAATTCGTGATGAAGGACACCACAGTGAGAAAGAGTCGAAGGAAATACCTGCTTTGGCCCTGCAACTACTCAGAATGGATGAAAGTCCGTTCACATGGGCGGCTGTCAACAACCTGCGCGCAGATGTAAACAAGCGCTTCCTCACGCAAGAAGACCGACTGGCTTACGCTAGATTGCTCCTCAGTGAGCTGGCGAATGGGGCCTCTGATACCGCGAAGGGATACATGGCGGGATGGGCCAAAACCCTGGGAACCGAAGCCGTGCTCAAAGACCTCAAGCCCGATGGATTGGTTGAGGGTGATGTCAGTATTATCAACAACATATTCGGAAACAGCCGTGCAATGAGCGGACTGTGGAAACGTTGGAAAAATCGGAAATAGGTCTCTGCTTCATCTGCAACACTCCTTCTGCTTACACAGAATTTAGTTGTGTTGCATCGACCGGTTGAATCCACAGCTAAAAGCAGTCTTCCATACAATAAAACGCCACTCATCACCCACGATAAGTGGCGTTTTTTTGGTTCACTCAAAAGAGCCTCAAATCAAAACCAACTCATAGCCCTTCCCCACCCTCCAACCCCAAACAAACATCATCAATCACCGCCTTCCCCATCTCCGCCAGAAAGTGCGAAGCCCAGGCATAGCGTTCACCTTGCTCTTCCATCGCAGCGTCCAGGGCGAGTTTTTTGGCGTAGTACAGCAGGGTCGAGGCTTGTTCCAGGGCTTGCTGCAAGGGCACGTCGGCGTTGACGCGGAACAGGGTTTGTTCGGGGGCGGCGCATTGGCCGAAGGTGACGAAGCCCAGGGTTTTGATGGGGGGTTGCGTGCTCATAGGTCACCTCCTGCGACTGCCAGACAGCAAGTGCTTTTGAGTAGAGGCAGGAGAGACGAAAAGCAGCAATATCTAGACGGATTACGGGCGTACATGGTTGAAGCTCCCATATTGTGCGCCTGCATCTAATCGGGTTCTCAGGCCCGGTCGCTGCTTTTGCAGGGACAGGGCAGACTAGTTTTTTGGGCGGTGGCGAACAACCTTAAAACCGTCGCTGTTTATGTCCATCTCTCAAGCAGCAGGTCCCCACTTACGCCACCCGAAACGTCAGCAATCTGTACCCACCGAACGATCACTACGCCCTCCCCTGGGGCAAACAAAAAACACCACCCTCTACCTGACTAACTCTCAGCGTCTCCTTTCGGACAGCTGGCGATCAGGCTGGCCCCACAGGCGGTTTTCATTCCATTCAGCGCCACGGGAACACCGCCAACATCCAGCAGTGCACTGCCCTCGGAAATAGGAAACACGCCTTTGCATAAAGGGCATGTGACCTTGTGCCCGACGCCGGCCATGGGTTTGCCGTTCAAATCAGTTTGGTTGAACGCTTCAATCACAGTGCCGCCGTGACTGGTGGAGTCGCCGAGGCGGATGATGTCCATATCTGTTCCTTTTTCGTTGTACTCACGAACACTTCTCCTTCTTTGGGCGTTGTGCCTCCCGAAGGATAAGTATTCAGGAATCCCCTGCATTACCATCAGGCGAAGACACCGGGCGCAGGCGCACGGAGTCAATGATGGTGTCCCACAACGCCAGAGCTTCCTTGTCTGACTTGAAAGGCGGCGCTGGCAGTTTGCCGCTGCTGTCGGGGCTACGTTCGAGTACACCGAGCGCGGCTGAGATGTTTGGCTCGGTGATCGAGCCATCCTTGCCCTGAGCCTCCCAGGCGAAGGTATAGAGGCGTTGCCCCTTGTCGGTACTGGCCACCAGGTATTCATCGGCAGGAACCGCGCCGCCACGCTCTCTTTTGCGCAGGGTCTCGATCCCTAACACCATCCTGGCGGCGCCTGCCAGGAAACCACTTGCCCGATCCAACAGGCGATCTTCTTCGGCTCCGGTGCTGGAGGTGAATTCGAAGTGGGCGCCGGGATACTCGGGAAAAGTCACGCCAATATCGAACCGCTCACCTTGAAAACTGTTACCCGCGATATAGGCTCGGTCAATACAAAAGCCGGATTCAGAGGGAATTTCGTTGGGTTCGCGAGAGCGTAAGCTGTGGGCCAAAGAAGTGGCACTTTCAACTCCCTGCGCTTCACGACTTTTCGATACGCCTCCCATCCAACGGTAAGCACGCCATGTCGGTTTGGAAATAGCGTAAGTGTCCAACAGATACATCTCTGTGCTGGCATTGGATTTCCAAGAAAGCAGCCCTGTCGAGCTCCCCCCAAGGTCTAGCCGGCGAAGAAACATACTGCCTTGTGCCCTTCTGTGCAGTTGGCTCTTCAGTTCCTGCTCAGTCTGATCAACTCTGGCAGCCAGAGTGATCGGTGATTCGTCGAGCGCTTCGATGTTATCGCCCCAAAGGTAGTACCCCGCTCTAACTTCCGCTTGGGGCGGTAAATCAATTAGAAATCTGCCAAAGCAATGGGTGATCCATCCAGTCTTGTCCATGGCAGGGCTCCGAGAAGAAGGAAGTAATGAGCAACTGGTTATCCCGATTAGGGTGACGATGCCAAGAACAATGATGAGTTGATGCACACGCATCATGAGTCCTCTAACTGCAGGAGATCTTCGGCAGCCGATGGCAAGTCTTGGGGAAACCAGCCATTACTCCCGAGGATCTGATCGTCTCGAATGATGTACATGCCTGTTCCTTTTCCGTTGCGCTACCAGGCACTTCTCCCTCGACAGGCTTTATGCCCATCGAAGGATAAATGTCGGGTGTGAAGAGCGATGCCCCAGAGAGGCAAGTGCCCTCTGTCACAACAGGTCCTGATGTCTACATGGCTTTTACAGCTCATCCATCCAGTTGTTGTTCGGCTTCAGGTCCGCCAGGAACTCCTCCAAGGCGTAGTCCGTTTGCACGAGTGGCGGCTTGGGAGCAGATCCCTCAACAGATTTACCTTCCGGTGGTATTTGGGGGGCGGGTTCATCACTGTTGGCGGTCTGCGACATCAGCTTCACGCCAAAATGATGGTTGCCGACCGGTTTCTTGCCCGGTGTCGGTGAGGTCACACTGATGATCGTCGCCTGATCCTGACGGCGCATCGGCATGACCACGCTGGTATCGGCATTCAGGTAGCTGGCCATGGTGGCCAGGGCGATACCTACGAAGGGTGAGGCAGAGCCGGTGTCTCCCAAGCGCTGGGTGAGGTCGTAGCTCTCCCGCGAGTCGAGCAGGTCCAAAGAGCTGTGGGCAACGCTGAGCGCTGGCGAAAGTTCGGCCAGTGGCACGCTGTTCAAACCACCGTCGTAGAACAGTCGGGAAGGTTTGGGAGTGAGCGTGTCGGTAGCTTTTTTCCAGCCACTGGCCAGTTGCGTGGTCAAAGCCTCGCGCTTCAACCGTTCGCCGGTGTCCGGGCGTTGCAGCGATACAGTGACCGGGCGGTGGATTTTGGCCAGCACTGGTAAAGCATCCCATTGCTCGAAGGCGCGTTGGGTCCAGGGCTGGGGAATGAACTCCGATGGCTGGAATTCCACGGCGGGTTTGCGCCAGCCCCAACCAGTGAACTCGGGATCGATGGGATTCTTGTTGGTCTTGGTGAACTGGGCGTAGTAGCGCAGCCATTCAACGCGCTCCGGGCGACCGACGACCAAGGCAACCATTGAGTCAGTTAATTTACCGGGTTGACGTGGACCACTGCCAGCACCAAGTGTTTTCAATGGAACATCCTTACTCGATAGAGCCCCTAACATGTTGATGCCTTCGACGTTGTACACCAGCACAGCAGGAAGGTCGGGGTTACGTTCAAATAGTTGGAACAGGTTCTCTATCAAACCTTCAGGAGTGTCATTGCAAACAATACCGTCCTGCACATTGCGAATGCGGTGCCAGTGTAACCCCGCCTCCGTACGGTAACTGTTCACCATACTGGTAAGCATTTTCTGAGTTCGTTCAGGTGTAAAGCGTAGGTTTTGTGTAGCGGGGTTCCAACCACGGACCACCGTGATGGTGGGAATCGGCCATTTCTCCGGAAAGTCTCTTAACCCTAGCTCCAGGGCATCCGACTTACGCTTTTCCCAAGCCATGTCCTTATCATCACCAGTGATCGGATACTTCTTCGGATCCATGGGCAGGATACTGCCAACGTGCAGGGCTTCTGGCTGTCTCGCGCTCTGCTCTTGCAAAGTCTGCCAGGCCTGCCCCTGACGAAATACATCCAGGCTCATGCCGACGCTGAGGACGTCCAGAGTTTCCAGGCGAGGAGAGGTAGTTGGGGCGCGGTAACGAGTATCAGCGGACATAGTGGTAGCCTCCTTGGCCGAGGTATAGGCAGTCACGGGCGTGGCCGGGTTGGCAAAGCAGCGGGTAGCAGTCAGTTGGGATTGGGCTGCCTGAACCAGATGACTGGTCAGCAGCAAGCCGGTAATAGATAAATACGGGAGCATGCGGCGCATCAGACTTTCCCCCCGAAACTGATGGATTTACCCAGTTTTTTTCCACCCCAAGTCTGAGTGGCAACTAAGGAGGGCATCTCGGCCTTAACTACAATATCCGGCAATGTGCCACTCTGGCGGTACGTCACTGTGGAGTCGATCAGATTGCGATTCTTACCCTCTTCTTGAAGATAGAGTTTTTCGACTGCATCGCCTGGAAGGTCTGCGTCCAAATTGTCACTCTCACTGTTTAGCCCTCCATCGGTCCTATCCCAATCCAACCGCCAATCCGCCACACGACAGAGATACGCATAGAACGTCATATCGTCGACGCTCTCCCCCGCCCCGATGGCCACGTCATAAGCCAATATCTGCCGACTGTGCTCCGGGTTGTTCGGGATGCCCGAGTGAAAGGACTGGGCTTCTTGATACTCCTCGCTTTGCAGGCGCAACCGGGCTTCGTAAGGCGTCTCTCCGCGGGTGATCAGTACCTGACCATTGCCCAACGACCGTGCGGAAAAAACATGAGCGCGCTGAGCGGGCTCATTGATGTCGTCACGAGCCTGCTGCACGCTGGCAGTATCACGGCCACGTTTAAAAGCTACTTGTTCATCTAGCGTCTCCTGACGGGCGTACTTCGGATCCTTGGGACGCCAGGCAGACTTGATACGGAGGGACTTGTCATTACTCAGACCAATAGCCGCATCGATGGGGTCCAGCTTGTCCATGATCTGATAAACACCACTGCTTGAGTCTTCCCCTGGCGCGGTCATGGTTCCGTCGGCCGAGAAATCAGCCTTTGCCGGCACAGGCAATAGAGGAGCAGTCAACATCACACTGGTGCCCGGCTTGAAACTGGCACGCCCACTCCGGTCCAATCCTCCTAAACCGGTGTCTTCCCAGGTTTTTTCCCCTTCAAGCAGCAGAGAGTAAGAATAGGGAGGCACATGCTTGCCGATTTCTTCCTTCTGCCCATTGCGCTTGCGCAAGGTAAAGATGCGCTGGTAGAAGCGCTGCGGCAACACGGTACGTGCAGGCTGCCCATCAACGACATCCCCGATACCCTGCCAACCAATTCCCTGTACGTTGCCAAGACCCACAGTCTGATCTTGAGGCGTGAAGTAAAGGTAGGTGCATCCTCGGTTATCTCGTTCGTCAAATGAAACGGACTCTCCACGGATATTGGCTTGAGATGCTGTGCTGCCGGTCCATCCAGGCCCGCCAATAGCGCCGTAACCCTGGCAGTTTTTCAGCGCAACACTCGACAGTGCTGGAACCGGGTTCGGGGTACTCGCAATGAACTGAAGGATGCCGTTGAGGGTGGCGATACGGGCAGCTGTTGTTTGCTGCTCCAGCCATTTCTGGGTCTTTTCGTTGAAGGGTTGGAACAGGCTATAGGGCGAGTTGAGCATGATCACACCATCGGCCGGTTTTATCGTTTCATCCTTGAGAAATGCATGGGCCAGTAGGGTGAGCATCGTGCCCTGGCTATGTCCGACTATGTTGATGGTGTCATTCGGATAACGCTTGCGGATGATCTTGATCAACATGGCCAAGCGCATGGAAGCCAGCACCATGTAACGACGGCCTGCGGCCGAAAACAGCGGGTGGGTTAGGTTGCCACCAATAAAATTGAGGGGAAGGATACCGAACGGATAACCGTTAAAACCCTCGCCCCACATGTCGGGTAAATTGGTGGTGGCGTTAGCGAACTGCCCCCCCTCCTTGGTGCCGGTCTTATCCAGGCGGTTATTGTTGCGGTCCAGCCACTCACCGTGGGGCTCGGTCTTGTTAATGTATTTTTCTTCCTCGCGAAAGCCCCAATAGAATGGGATGACCACACTGCGGATGGCCCCACCATCGCTGGAAGCACTGAACTTTCGCCGGTAGTACACCGCGTCGGGGTTAGTCGCTTTACCATCATCGTCAGACGGCAGGCTGTATCCAGCCGATATCAGGTAACCCGGATTAGTGGCGCCGTTGGGCAGGGTCTGCGGCATATCCAGGCGTTCGTTCAGCCCCTGGCATAGACCACGCTCGATACGCTCATAGCAACCGGCAAGATCGTTGACCCCATGCACAACGATGGTCACGCAAGGTTTTGGCGGAGTTGCAATCAGATGCACGTCACCACCGCCAGGCAGGGTGATGGCCTTACCTGAACTGATTGTTCTCATCCGAACCGCATCATTCATTGCTGCTCTCCTTGCTTCTGCCTGGTAATCCTTCTGACCAGGCAGCTGTCTGAATTTGGGGGCCGCTACAAATCCGCTGTGCCCACCCGCTCTGGATCTTTATGCCCCAGCTTTTGAAAGCAACATGCGCACACTGGCGATGTTCATCGCATCTTTCTGCAATAACTGGGTAGCTCCCGTTGCATCGGTAGTGCCTTCGACAACCTCACCATTGGCCATGGTGATTTTGTAGGGCACATTGGGCATCGCCGATTGGCCATCGATCTGCTTGAGCATGAAACGTCGTTGGGTATCCCCCACCTTGAACTTCGGCAGCTCGGTATCGAGACTCGCGCCCCCCAGCATGCTGTGTTTGGCAGCTTTGACGGTAAAGTTGCCCGGCATGCCCAGCTCGATATTGCCGCCCTTGAGAGTGACGTAAGCGCCACCACACATCAGGGTGATGTGTTCCTTGGCAGAGACCAATACATGCTGGTTGCTTGCACTGACCTCCACACTCTGGTCCGCCTCCACGCGGATGTTGTTCTTCTGCGCCTGCAATAGCATCAGCCCCTGATGGGTGATGTGGCGCATCTCGCCACTTTGCGCAAACAAACCGAGGTCAGTGCCAGCATTGACCACGAACTTCTGTCCCGAGGTCAGTTGCTGGTTCTGCTGGGCCACGCTGTCGATATGCTCGCCGGCCGCCAAAGTGACGCTGTTAGGAGACGCCACAGCAATACCAGCCTGACCGCTCAGGGCGATGGCAGGTTTACCACCATTGGTTTTGCCTGACTCGTCGTTGGCGCCATGCCCCAGATCGCGAACCGCTTCACTGAGGGTTTTCTGAGGATCGGTGTCGTGATCGATGCCCTGATTATCGGCGGCATAGTCACCCAGGCCCTTGGCCAGTTGCAGAGCTGCCTCCAGCACTTGAATGACCGTTCCACGGTCAAGGTGACCACCGCTGGCATTCAGCTGTTCTTCAGTGCTGAGCAGCAGCCCCTTGGCCGCGCGCAACGCACCATGCTCGTCGGTACGCAACTCGAAGCCTTCACCCCGTGGCGCACCACCGTCGGGGCGTGGGTGGGTCAGATACCCCAGGTGCAGCGCGGTACTGCCGTGATCGCTCATCAGCGCGGCACTGATCTCTTTGGTGGTGTCGTCGATGCGCAGTTCGTTGGCGCGGCTGCCTTTGTATTCCTTGCTCTTGATGGTGCTGAGGATCTTGTGATTCGGCAGTTGGTACGGTGGCATGTTGCTCGCACGGTAAGTGCGGCCCGTGATGATCGGTTGGTCACAGTCGCCATCGAGGTAGTCGACTATGACTTCCTGGCCAATTCGCGGGATCGCCATATGACCCCAGTCAGCACCGGCCCAGTTCTGTGATACCCGGATCCAGCAAGAGCTGAACTCGTTGTCCTTGCCTTCCCGGTCCCAGGGGAACTGAACCTTTACCCGGCCAAACTCGTCGGTGTGGATCTCCTCGCCTTCCGGACCCACCACGCTGGCGATCTGCGGCCCGTCGATACGGGGCCTGGGCAGAGGTACCGGGCGCCACTCCATTTGCTCGGGAATGATCTCGGCGGTGAAGTCGTAACTCACGCCCATTTCAGCGTCGGCGGACTCTTCTTGCTGGCTGGCGTGCTGCACGCCTCTATGGGTGATTCGGACTGACCGCCACCAGCGGTTGAAGTCTCCCCTGGGGTGGCCGGTCAGTTGGAAGGAAAGGCCTGGAATCAGGCGCGGATCGTCACCTTCGACCATTGCGACCTGGGCATCTCGACGGTGACCGCGCAGGCGGTTTTCAGTGAAGGGTTTACCTGCTGCGCTGGCCTTGTAGCGTCCTGGATAGTCATAACGTTCATAGTGCGGAGCCTGGTGTTCCAGGTCCTCGCCGACCAGGCGCTGTTGCTGGTTGAACGCGGGACGCTTGAAGGTGTAGTCGCGCTGAGTCTGTTCGGCCGTGCGGACGTTTTCCGTGTAGCTGAACGCGTACAGCACCGGCCGTTCAGCGTCTCCAGCCGGCTGCGTGCTGTACAGCACCGGCTCACCCTGGATGCGTTCCTGAACGTAGAGCTTGTCGCTCTGGATCAGCCTGTGAGAAGTCGCGTCGGATTTGAAGTAGTAGAACAAGCCTTCTTCCGTGGAAAGCCGGTCGAACCAGTAAAGGTCGGTGTCCCCCGCCTGGGTACAGTATTCGCGAAGCAGGTGCTCGGTATGGGTGTTCTGCTGATAGTCCAGGATGCCGTGCTCGGCCAACACCGACTTGAGTATTTCGGGCACGCTTTTCTGCTGGAAGATGCGCCAATTGGAACTCAGGCCAAGCCGGGCAAGCTGCGGCTCGACCACCACGCGGTAGCGGGTACGCCGAAAGCCGGTTTTGCCCTGGGTGAAGCTGGAGACCAAACCGTGGACATGGCGGACAGCCGTGGAGCCTTGCCAGATAGTCAGCAACGCCGGCTGATCGAGGACCTGGGCAAAATCGATGGAGGGGTGGTCACTGGCCAGTTCGAGCGTCAGCCGATAAGGCTCGCTAATGGCTTCTTCCAGGGTGAACGCTACGACCTCGAACTCCATCCGGCCGGACAGCACGGAGAAGGTGAATCTCAAATCCCTTTGACGCATATGACTCATCCTTGGTCAATGTATTGAGGCATCCAGATGCCAAGCCTCAACCACACCTTGTGATACCTGGACTGACAGCTGAATCGGATCTGGAGATGACTCAATGATCCAGCCGTATTGGCCTGCCCGGGCAACTCGTCAGGGCAGCAGCCTATTTGCAAAAACTCGCACGGGTCAACCTTGGACCAGATAGATGGCACACTGCCTTCACCCTCTCGAAGCCGGACTTCAGTACCCTCTGCCTCGTCCCCCCGAACAACTCTGCGCGGGGTATGACCGTCAAATGAGCTGTCCCAATACCAGGCTCATCACCATAGCCAAAGAGACAAGGGAGTGGGTGTAGGAATTATCCAAAATTGCAGTAAGGGAACTTGATCCTGATCATCTCGAATGCACTTGAGCAGCCAGAGGAGGAGCAGGCTATCGATGCCCGCGAAGGAGAAGCGGATATGCCATCCCCCTTCTCGAAATGCCCAGGCAGTCTCCATCTGGCGAACAGTCACTGTGCCTTCCCCGTCGGCAGACAAAAAAACGCCTCCACAATGGGAGGCGTCATGGTTCTTCAGTCACACCGAATGGCTTATGCAGCTTCTACTCCGAGCCTGAAGCCCCAACCTGAACACTTAGGTCGGGGTTGTCACTTCCAGGCCTCGAAACCGCCCTCACCTCAAATCAAACCGATCCAGATTCATCACCTTGACCCAAGCCGCGACAAAGTCCTTCACAAACTGCTCCTGCGCATCCGCGCTGGCATAGACCTCGGCCAATGCCCGCAGTTGGGCGTTGGAGCCAAAGACCAGGTCGACGCGGGTGCCGGTCCATTTGACCTGGCCGGTCTTGCGGTCGCGGGCTTCGAACTCTTGCTGGGCATCGGACAGCGGTTTCCATTCCACGCCCATGTCCAGCAGGTTGACGAAGAAGTCGTTGGTCAGCGCACCCGGGCGCAGGGTGAAGACGCCGTGGGGGGTGTGGCCGACGTTGATGTCGAGCACGCGCAGGCCGCCGATCAGCACGGTCATTTCCGGTGCGGTGAGAGTCAGCAGTTGCGCCTTGTCCACCAGCAGGGCCTCGGCGGGCACGCGGTAGTGGCCCTTGAGGTAGTTACGGAAGCCATCGGCGATGGGTTCGAGGTGAGCGAAGGACTGGACGTCCGTCTGTTCCTGACTCGCGTCCGTGCGGCCCGGGGTGAACGGCACGCTGATGCTGAGCCCGGCATTTTTCGCCGCCAGTTCGATGCCGGCGCTGCCGGCCAGCACGATCAGGTCGGCCAGGGAGATTTTCTTGCCGCCGGTTTGCGCGCTGTTGAAGTCGCGCTGAATGTCTTCCAGGGTTTGCAGCACCGTCGCCAGTTGCGTTGGCTGGTTGGCTGGCCAGTCCTTCTGCGGGGCCAGGCGCAGGCGTCCGCCATTGGCGCCGCCGCGTTTGTCGGAGCCACGGAAGCTGGAGGCCGCCGCCCAGGCGGTGGACACCAGTTGGGACACCGACAGGCCCGAGGCCAGCAGCTTGCTCTTGAGGGTGGCGACATCGCCGTGGTTGACCAGGGGGTGGTCGACTGCCGGGACCGGGTCTTGCCACAGCAGTTCCTCGTTGGGCATTTCCGGGCCCAGGTAGCGCGAGAGCGGGCCCATGTCGCGGTGGATCAGCTTGTACCAGGCGCGGGCGAAGGCATCGGCCAACTGGTCCGGGTTGGCCAGGAAGCGCCGCGAGATCTTTTCGTAGACCGGGTCGAAGCGCAGCGACAGGTCGGTGGTCAGCATAGTCGGGCTGCGCCGCTTGGACGGGTCATGGGCATCGGGGATGGTGCCGGCGCCCGCGCCGTTTTTCGGCGTCCACTGGTGCGCTCCCGCCGGGCTCTTGGTCAGTTCCCACTCGAAGCCGAACAGGTTTTCCAGGTAGTTGTTGCTCCAGCGGGTGGGCGTGGTGGTCCAGGTCACTTCCAGGCCGCTGGTGATGGCGTCCGCGCCCTTGCCGGTGCCGAAGGTGCTTTTCCAGCCCAGGCCCTGCAGCTCCAGGCCAGCGGCTTCGGGCTCAGGGCCGACATTGCTGGCGGGCCCGGCACCGTGGGTCTTGCCGAAGGCATGGCCGCCGGCGATCAGGGCGACAGTTTCTTCATCGTTCATCGCCATGCGGGCGAAGGTTTCGCGGATGTCCACCGCCGCCGCGACCGGGTCCGGGTTGCCCTCGGGGCCTTCAGGGTTCACATAGATCAGGCCCATCTGCACCGCGGCCAGCGGGTTCTCCAGGTTGCGCCCCGGCTCGGCGGCGGGGGCTCCCGGCCCCTTGCCATAGCGGGTGTCGCCCCCCAGCCAAGTGCTTTCGGCGCCCCAGTAGACATCCTCATCCGGCTCCCAGGCGTCCGGGCGACCACCGGAAAAACCGAAGGTCTTGAAGCCCATGGATTCCAGCGCGACGTTACCGGTGAGCACGATCAGGTCGGCCCAGGAGATGTTGCGGCCGTACTTCTGTTTGATCGGCCATAGCAGGCGCCGCGCCTTGTCCAGGCTGACGTTGTCCGGCCAGCTGTTGAGCGGCGCAAAACGCTGCTGGCCGGAACCGGCGCCGCCGCGCCCGTCACCGGTGCGGTAGGTGCCGGCGCTGTGCCAGGCCATGCGGATGAACAACGGCCCATAGTGGCCGAAGTCGGCGGGCCACCAGTCCTGGGAGTCGGTCATCAGCGCGTGCAGGTCTTGTTTCAGGGCCTGGAAGTCCAGGTTTTTGAAAGCTTCGGCGTAGTTGAAGTCCTCGCCCATGGGGTCGGACAGGGACGAGTGCTGGTGCAGGATCTTCAGGTTCAGTTGGTTCGGCCACCAGTCGCGGTTGGTGACACCACCGCCGGCGGCGTGGTTGAACGGGCATTTCGATTCGTTTGCCATGAGGAGCTACCTTTGGTCGTATTCATCCAGCTATCCGGCCCGGGCGGGCGCTGAATAGCGACAGGCGAAAGCAATGACATAGGTTGCAGGGCTCACAGTTCGCTTAACTGATGGTTGTGGCCACAGGCCGCTGAAGAGTGGCAAGCAAGTTGCCAGGACGGTGGCCCACGGTAAGCCCGGTACGCTTCTGACTCGTTCTTCGTTATCTCTTGATCAGGTCTCATCCGGCCGGCTGACGCCGACGCTGAATTAAGGCTAGACCCTCTGTGGCGGATCGCTAATAGCCGGGCTATTGCTTGTTGATAGGAACAAGCTTTTACCCGGCCTGGGCAGTTGAAGCCAATGATAGGGACAGCGCCCGCGGGGTCGCCTGCTTTCCGGCGCCTGGCGCGTTTTCGTCACGCCCCAAGCCTGCCCAGCACGGGAGAAGACCATGAACCAGCGCCCGCGTTGCACGGCCATCCACGAAGCCGGCCACGCCCTGGCCTTTTGGTGGAACGGTCAGCCGATCGCCCGTGTCAGCGTGCGTACCAGGGCCGAAGCTGCCGCTGGTCCGATGCTCGATCTGCGCGGTAACCCGCGCTATGTAGAGGGGTTGGTGGAGGCCGATTACCTGGTCCCACGCCCCGCCTTCGATGCCCCGGGGATCGCCGAATACCTGCCGTCGATGGTCGAGTCCATCGAGCGCGACCTGCTGCATTGCTTTGCCGGCCCGGTGGCCGAAGCGATCTACCGCCACGGTCGATCCGACAAGCTGATAAAAGGCAGCGGCCGCGGCGACCTGAGCCGCGGTCACGAGTTGATCAGCCTATTGCCGCCACGCAAGCTGCTCGACGCCGAATCCCGGGCCATGGCCCGCGCCAGTTGCCTGGTGCATCGCTACTGGCCGGCGGTCGGCGCGGTGGCGGACCTGCTGCAAGAACGCGGCACGGTCGAGGGGCAAACCATCAGCGCCCTGCTGTGCGCGATCAGCGGCGAGTCGCCGGCGCCACTGGGTAACGATCTGGCGAGCCTCGACCCGTGACGGCGTGGCGCTGAACCGCGCCGGCTTGCGCGATTCGTGAAGTCAGCCAGACTGTCTGCCAACCGCCCGCCTGGCCGGGCTGCTTTCATCGCCATCCTCCCATCGAGATCACCATGTCGCAGTACCCAGGCGTCGACGCCGAAGGTTTTATCCAGTCCCTGCCCGACCAGCCGTTGCAACCGGCGTTCAGCCCTCTGGTGGATGAGCTGTGCGCAATGCTCTCGCGGCGTTTTCCGGCGCTGCTCGACGGCCTGTACCTGTACGGCAGCGTGGCCCGTGGCGATGCGCGGCCGGGCACTTCCGACCTGGATGTGACCCTGGTGCTGGCCTGGGCGCCGAGCCCCGAGGAGCGCCAGCGGCTGGAGGAGACTCGGCAAGCGCTGGAGGCGCGGCACCCGGAGGTGTCGAAGATCGATTTCGATATCGGTGTGCTCAGCGAGGTGCTGGCGCCCGACAATCGCTACCGCTGGGGTTTCTGGCTCAAGCACCAGTGCCGCTGCATCTGGGGCAATGACCTGGGGCTGCGCTTCGAACCCTTCCGCCCGAGCCGCACCATCGCCCTGGCGCTGAATGGCGACTTCCCCCAGGTGCTGGAAGGCTACGCGCAGCAGCTGGAACAAAGCCGCGAACCTTTACAGCAACAACGCCTGCAACGGGCCGCAGCGCGCAAGGCGCTGCGCTCGGCCAACCTGCTGCGCGGCGAGCTGGAACGCGGCTGGCCGACCACCCTGGAGGAGCATGCGCAGCTGCTGTCGGCAGCCGAACCGGGGATGGCCGAGTACGCCGCGTTCTTCCTCAAGCAGGCCTATGTGCCCCAGGGTTCGGTGAGTGAGTTCGTGCAGCGGCTGCGGGCCTACAGTGCGTTGCTGGTGGGGGAAAGCGCGGGCTGAGCACTGGCCCGCCCTCCCCATTCATGGCGCTGGCGTCGCTCTGGGGAACCTGATCCCGACCCACTGATGGCATTTTGATTACCTTCAGCTAGGTTCACTTGAGCAGCCAGCGGAGCGCGCTCATCGGCCTCGATCAGCTGCATTGCCACGCCATCCGTATCCGGTCATGGAGACCTTCGATATGCGCATAGCCCTTCTGTTGAGCCTCGCCCTCCTGGCAGCCTGTTCCACCCCACACAACAGCACGCTGAAACTGCAAACCACACAACTCCTCGACACCCAGTTACTGAGCAAAGCCCGAACGACCCCACCACAGGCACCGGCACAAAAATGCGCGGATGCTTTCAACACCGAAGGTATTCAAGACGGCTACTTCAAAGTCCGCGAGCGCTGGAAACTCCTCGATTGCCTGTACAGCGACAACAAGCCCAGAAAACTCGTGGTGCTGCTCGACGGCACGGAAAACACCAAGGAGGACAACACCAATATCTGGCGCATGTACAACCTGGCGCTCGAGCAGGCCAAGGATGGGGCCAGGGTCATTCCCTATTACGACAAGGGCGTAAGGACCCGCTTCACCTCGCCCTTCGGCGCACTGTTCGGTACCGGTGTGAGCCTGAATATCCGTCAGGCCTACCGCTTTCTGATCGAGGCTTACCGGCCCGGCGACGATATCTATATCTTCGGGTTCAGCCGCGGCGCCTTCACCGCACGCTCGCTGAACGGGTTTATCGAAGTCGCCGGCCTGCCCAGCAACCTGAAGGCCGATGCCCGGGACAACAGCTCCCTGTGGGGCTGGACCGGCCATATGCACGATGTGGTCGAAGACATGTACGACATCTACAAGTCGCGCAACGATGGGGTACCCGGCTTCGATGACACGCTGCGCAAGCGCCTGAAGAGCTACCAAGACGCCAACGGCATCCGGGTCTACGGAGACGACCCGGCTAAAAAAGACGAGAACAAAGTCGTGGTCAAAGTCATTGGTGTGTTCGACACCGTACCGGCGGTAGGCACCAACCTGAAGGAAGAACCCGACGAACACCGCCTGGAGCTGTATGCCGAGCGCGGCTACCACGCCATGTCCCTGGATGAACAAAGGGCCTCGTTCCGCCTGCTGCGTTTCGGCCTGCCGCAAACGAAATCACAGGTATTGGAAGAGGTATGGTTTGCCGGCGTGCATGCCGATGTGGGCGGTGGTTACCTCAATGCCCCGGATAGCGCCAAGTGCGGTGAAAGCCCTTATGCCAAGGGCGGCCAGGGGCTGGAAACCATCCCGCTGCGCTGGATGTTGGCCAACGTCAGTGACGCCGGCATCTTCGCCAATAACAGCAGTTGGCCAGCCGAGTGCATCGGCGGGCCGCTGCACGATGAATTCCACGATGCCACAGGTTTGCCCCATATCGCCTACAAGAAAGCCGGGCTGATTCGTCGCAAGCCGGTGGAACGGGACAAGGTCCATGCCAGCGTATTCCTGAGAATGGATAAACACGATTTGCCAGTGCCTCATCCTCAGCGCGAACCAAAACCCGAGTCTCGCTACGACCCGATCAATCTGGGTTACGCCCGCCGCGAACGCTGCCAGAACGACAATCTGGAGCGCAACTACACCATTGTCGGCACCTACAAGCCCAATTGCCCAACCACCAACGGCACCGTCAGGAAAGGCGCCAACAACGACGCGGTGAACGTCGAGAGCGCCCAATAAAACCGCCGGACCAGGAACAGCCCGCGATTGTCCCGCGCAATCGCGGGCCTCTCCCCGCCTCGCCTCTGTAGGAGCGAGGCTTGCCCGCGATAGGGCCATTACATGCAACCCACCTCTTGCGTCGAACCGGAGTCCGTCTTCGCGGGCAAGCCTCGCTCCTACAGAAGATGTTTGCGGTGGCCAGGCTTTTGCTGATGCTGCCTCCTGGCTAAGCCGTCGAATCCACCGTCCGCCCTCCACGCAGCTGGCTGGCCAGCGCAATAGACAGCGCCATGACCAGCAGCCCCGCGGCCAGGGCGAAGGTGAAGCCCATACCACTGGCGACGGCCTCGGCGCCTGCCGTGCTGAGGTCGCCGGCCACCGCGGCGAACACCGCGCCCATCAGCGAGGCGCCGGTGATCAGCCCGAGGTTGCGCGACAGGTTGAGCAGGCCGGAGATCACGCCGCGCTGCTCCGCCCCCACGTCACTCATGACCGCGGTGTTGTTGGCGGTCTGAAACGTTGCATAGCCCAGGGTGATGACAACGATGGACCCCAGGTAGCCGCCAATGCCCAGGTTCACGGGTAGCAACGCCAGCATCAGGCAGCCAAGGGCCATGGCGCCAAGACCGGCGAGGATCATCGGTCGCGTGCCAAAACGATCGGCGATACGTCCGGCCGGCACGCCGCTCAGCGCGGTGACACAGGGGCCAAGCGACATCGCCAGGCCCACCGCAAAGGTTTCCAGCCCGAGCCCGTGGGCCAGGTAAAAAGGCCCGACCACCAGCGTCGCCATCATCACCGTCGAGACCAGCGCGCTCATGGCCAGGCTGCCGCTCAAGGCCGCGTCGCGAAACTGCACCAGGCGTATCAGCGGCGCGGCCACCCGCGCCTCCACCCAGACAAACAGGCCAGCCGCCACCAACGCCATCACCAGCAGCCCAGCGTTGAGCAGGCCGAAATGGCCGCGGCCCAGGGTCATGGCCAGCCCGTAGGCCAGCAGCGTGAGAGCCAGCAGCAAGGTGCCCAGGGGGTCGAAAGCGCCTCGTTCAAGGGTCCGCGCCTGACCAGCGGCCGGCAGACACCGATAAGCCAGCACCCAAGTCAGCCCGCCCAACGGTACGCAGACCAGGAACAGCGCCTGCCAGCCGAACCCGGCGATCAACACCCCGCCCAGGGACGGGCCGAGGGCGGTGCCGATCGCCGACATCGTGCCCAGCAGGCCCATGGCGCTGCCGGTGCGGGCCTTGCTGACCGTCTCGCCGACCAGGGCCAGGGTCAGCGCCATCATGATCGCCGCGCCGACACCCTGCAGCGCCCGGGCGCCGATCAGCATCCCCAGCGTCGGGGCGACGGCACAGAGTATGGAGGCCAGGGTGAACAGCAGGATCCCGACCAGCAGCAGGCGCCGCCGTCCCAACAGATCGCCGAGCCGGCCGACACTGACAATCAGCGCGGTCATCGCCAGCAGGTAGGCCAGGACCACCCACTGCACCTGCTGGAAGCTCGCCCCGAACGCCTGCACCAGGGTCGGCAAGCCGACGTTGGCGATGCTGGTGCCCAGCGACGCCAGCAACATCGACAGCGACAGGCTGGCCAGCGCCCAGCCGACTGATACCGCTTCCGGTTCTGCTCCGGCATTGACTGGCTTCACGTTGCACTCCCTCTCTGACCCGCGCGAAACGGCGCTGTCGCCAATCTAGCCCGCGGTCTAACATGGCGGAAGGCGCAGCCTTTGCAGGTTATTCGTGCATCTGACGCCATCTCACTTCTACGCCAGACGGGGCCGCCGCCATGTCCACACCCGATCTCAATCTGCTGATCACCCTTGACGTGCTGCTCGCCGAAGGCAGCGTGGCGCGCGCCGCCCAACGCCTGCGGCTGAGCCCGTCGGCGATGAGCCGGGCCCTGGCGCGCCTGCGCGAAACCACCGGCGACCCGCTGCTGGTACGCGCCGGCCGCGGCCTGGTGCCGACACCGCGTGCCCTGGAGTTGCGCGAGCGGGTCGGCCACCTGGTGCAGGACGCCGAAGCCATGCTGCGCCCTGTCGAACGGCTCGACCCGCAGCGCCTGGCGCGCACCTTCACCCTGCGCAGCAGCGACGGTTTCGTCGAGAACTTCGGCCCGGCCCTGATCGCCCGCCTGCGCGCCGAGGCCCCTGGGGTGCGCCTGCATTTCATGCAGAAAACCAACAAGGACAGCACGCCCCTGCGCGACGGCACGGTCGACCTCGACACCGGCGTGGTAGACGCCAACGCCAGCCCGGAAATCCACACCCGCGCGCTGTTCCGCGATCGTTTTATCGGCGTGGTGCGCAACGGCCATCCGCTGAGCCACGGGCCGATCAGCGCCGCCCGTTACGCTGCCGGCGAGCATGTGCTGGTATCGCGCCAGGGCCCAGGTCGCGGGCTGGTGGACGACGCATTGCAGGCGGTGGGCCTGGCGCGCGATATCGCCACCGTCGTTGGCGGTTTCTCCGCCGCCCTGGCGCTGGTCCGCGCCTCGGACCTGATCGCCGCCGTCCCCGAACGCCACACCCACAACCTGCGTAGCGGCCTGCACAGCTTCGCCCTGCCGGTAGCCACGCCGGAAATCACCGTGTCCATGCTCTGGCACCCGCGAATGAACAGCGACCCGGCGCATCGCTGGCTGCGCGACTGTGTGCGGGAGGTGTGTGGGGAGTGAAGCAATTCGGCAAACGCCATCACTTGGGCGCTGAAGTACTTGTTGATCAGCACCATTCAGTTGGTCGCCCTGGGCCGAACATCGGCATTGGCAAGCAGCAACGCCGGCTGACCTGCAAACCACCGCGACCCAAGACTGCCTCTGCAAGCGATAAGCCCTGCGCCTGCGGCCGCGCCCTTGTCCTGGCAAGGGACGCGGCCGGGGCTCGCTGAGCCGCGCCATCACGCCTCGGGCATGACCCCCGCCACCGATGCCGACGCAGACTGCTGGCGCAGAGCACGCAAGCTGCCGCGCAGTTCGGCCGGCCGCACCGGCTTGGACAGGATGGCGATATTGCGGTCGTGCAACGCGGCCTGGATCTTCTCGACTTCATGCCCGGTGAGGATCAGCGCCGGCACCGCCCAGCCGCGCTGCCGGCGCAGGCTGTCGATGCACTCGATGCCCGTGGCGTGGTTGCCCAGGTCATAGTCGGCGACGATGATGTCGCAGTCGCTGACCAGATCCTTACCGGAAAGCTCGGCCTGGACCACACAGCCCCAGCGCTCGAGCAAGGCCGAGGTGGCCAGCAGCACATTGCGATCATCCTCCACCAGGCACACTTTCAAGCCAGTCAACAGCCCCGCCTGACGCGCCTCGTCGAGGCTCGCCGCCTGCAACTGCGGTGGCGCCAGGGGCAACCCGTACAGGCTCACCGCGGTGCCGTGGCCAAGCCGCGAACGGATCGCCACCTCGAGCCCCATCAACTGCCCCAGGCGCTTGACGATGGACAGGCCCAGGCCCACGCCTTCGACGTCCTTGTCCCGTTGCTCGCGCACCCGATAGAACTCCTCGAACAGGTTCGGCAGATGCTCCTCGGCAATCCCCCGGCCCCGGTCATAGATGACGATGGCCAGCCCCGCGCCGCGCTTGCGCACGCCGATCAGCACCGGTCGCCGCGCCGCGTACTTGAAGCAGTTGGACAGCACGTTCTGGACCATGGTGGCGAGCAGCGCCGGGTCTGCCCGGACCCAGTGCGAACAGGGGCGCAGGCGCATCTCGACCCCGGCCCAGCGCGCGGCTTCGGCGTTCTGCCGCAGCTGGTCGGCAAGGAATTCGCCCAGGTGCAGGGCCTGGTAACTGGGTTGCACCCGTCCGTTGTCCAGGGTGTAGAGGTCGAGGATCGAGCGGAACAACTGCGAGACGTTGAGCAGCGAACGGTCGATGTTGTCCACCAGGCGCCGCTCCTCGTCGCCCAGGCGCGCCTCGCGCAGGCAGGCGGTGAATAGGCCGATGGAATGGATCGGCTGGCGCAGGTCGTGGCTGGCCTGGGCGAGAAAACGCGACTTTTCCAGGTTGGCGGCAATCGCCTCCTCCGACGCCTTGCGCGTGCGTTCCAGCAAGATATGGGCGTAGATCGGGATCACCGTGCTGGTGATCAACAGCATCAGCACCATGAAGGGTTGCGCCTGCCACAGCGGCGTCAGGCGATAGATGGCCAGCAGTGCCACCAACGCCAGGACCGTGGCAATCGCCAGGTAACGCGAACCAAAGCGCATGCCGTTGCCCAGGTTGACCCAGACCATCACCGCGTACAGCGGCAGCGCCGCTTCCCCGCCGACCACCAGGCCGAACGAAGTCCCGGTGTAGTCATAGACCATGCCCAGGACCCGCCGCGCCGGATAATGCCCGGGCCAGCGCACGATGGCCTGGCGCAAGACAATCGACAGCAGCAGGAACAGGACGATATAGATCACGATCGGCAGGTAGGTATCGAGCCGCTGCCCGGGCAGGAAACCCAGCACGCTGATATAGGCCAAGGCGCAGCTGCCCACGATGGTGCGCAGGTTGGCCTGGTCGAGCTCGGTGTTTTTTTCGAATTTCATGGGGAACATCCTTGTCCGGCAGTCGTCGTACCCAGCACGAATCACGGGCAGTTGCCTGACCCGCTGCTAAAGTAGCAGCCTCAAGGAAAGCTCGACCCAAGGAGAGTCACCCCATGGCATGCCGGATTATCATAGCCGACGATCACCCGCTGTTTCGCGAGGGTATGTTGCGCACGGTCCAGCGCCTGCTGCCGGACGCGCGGATCGAACAGGCCGGCGACCTGGACACCGTACTCGCCCTGACCCAGGCCGGCGACGAGCTGGACACGCTGATCCTCGACCTGCGTTTTCCGGGCCTGACCTGCGTCAGCCAGTTGGCCGAACTGCGCAAGCAACTGCCGCGCACCACCCTGATCGTGGTGTCGATGGTCGATGACCAGGCGCTGATCGGCGAGGTCATGGCCGCCGGCGTCGACGGTTTTATCGGCAAGAACATCGCCCCGGACGAGATCGGCCAGGCCGTCCTGGCCATTCGCGAAGGCGAGGTGCTGGTCAAGTTCGCCCCTTCCGGCCTGCTGCCCCTGGGCACCGGCGCCACCCTGACCACGCGCCAGCTCGAGGTGCTGCGCCTGATCGCCCAGGGCAAGACCAACAAGGAAATCGCCCGCGAACTGGAGATCTCGCCCTTCACCGTGCGCATCCATGTGTCTTCGCTGCTGCGCATCCTCAACGTGCCGTCGCGGGCCGCGGCGGCGGTGAAATATTCCGGGGGGTTGTAGCCCGGCTCGTCGCCTGCCAGCGCGTTGCCATTCAGGCAGGCCGATACTGTGTGGGTTTCCCTGCTGGTAACTCGTGTGCCCCACACTTCACCGAGGATCCGGAAAATGTCGCTGACCCTGTATTTCCATCCGCTGTCGTCGTTCTGCCACAAGGTGCTGATCGCCCTGTACGAACACGACATCGCCTTTGAAAAGCGCATCATCGATCTGGCCAACGACGCCGACCGGGCCGAACTGCAAAGCCTGTGGGCGCTGGGCAAGTTCCCGGTCATCCGCGATCACGCCCGGCAGCGCGATGTGCCGGAATCGAGTGTGATCATCGAGTACCTGGACCGGTTTTATAGGGGCCGGCAGCCGTTGATTCCCGAGGATTGGGACAGTGCGCTGGAGGTCCGGCTGTGGGACCGTTTTTTCGATTGCCATGTCCAGGGGCCGATGCAGCGGATAGTCGCCGATCGCTTGTATGGCACCAACGGCGACCTGAGCAGGGAACGCGCGGCCCTGCTGAGCGCATATGCCATGCTCGAACGGCGCCTGGCCTCAAGGATCTGGGTGGCCAGCCAAGACTTCAGCCTGGCCGACTGCGCCGCCGCCCCGGCGTTGTTCTATGCCAGTACGCTGGTGGCCTTTGCCGACGACCATCGCCACCTGAGCGCCTATTTCGAGCGGCTGATACAGCGGCCTTCGTTCCAACGGGTCATCGACGAAGCCCGCCCCTACTTTGTCCATTACCCCTTCTCCGAGGCCATCCCGCAGCGCTTTCGCCAGCAGTCGGGCAAGGGCGAGTCGATGGAGTGATCCGGGCACAGGAAAACGGGCCGCTTGAGCATCCACACGGATTCCGGGGCATTACGGGAGCGTTTGATAAAAACAGAAGGATGGAGTGTTTCGGGAGGACTCGCCTCATGCCTGGCGGCCGAGGGGTACCTGGATGGATAAGAGATGGCAGGGGCGGCTGGATTCGAACCAACGCATGGCAGGATCAAAACCTGCTGCCTTACCGCTTGGCGACGCCCCTATCTCTGCTATTGCTTGCTCTCGCTGCAAGGCCCGTGGGAGGACCTCTGCAAGAACGCGCGGAAATTTATCAACTTTTTCGTCGTCTGTGAAGCCACAAATGCATAAATTTGTTTTTAAAACAGCTACTTACTTTTTGGGGCCTGACTGAGGTAAAAACCGCCGATGCCTGGGGGCCCCTACACGACGGGCGCCAGACACCGATCAACAGCCAACAACGACGGCGAAGCGTTTAGCGATTCCCCCGCCGGCAACTTGGTGCAAAATACCCCGTTCAGGTTGTAGCCCAGCCCCAGTCGCGTCGTGCCGCGCAACGAGAACCGATATGAAAACCCATTGTGAGATAAGCGATGTGCCCAAGCCGCCCAACCCCCAGCGCCAGTGTGATGGCAACCTTCACCACATCACCCATCAGCAGCCGGCGGTAACAGCATGATCGAAGTCACCGAGGTTTCCATTGCCCAACTGCGCGCCGCGCTCGAATCTGGCCAGACCACGGCGGTCGAACTGGTCCAGGCCTATCTGGCCAGGATCGATGCCTACGACGGCCCCGACACCCCCACCGCCCTCAACGCGGTGGTGGTGCGCAACCCCGACGCGCTCAAGGAAGCCCAGGCCTCCGATGCCCGCCGGGCCAGGGGCGAAACCCTGGGTCCGCTCGATGGCATTCCCTACACGGCCAAGGACAGCTACCTGGTCAAGGGCCTCACCGCGGCCTCCGGCAGCCCTGCCTTCGCCAAGCTGATTGCCTATCGCGATGCCTTCACCATCGAACGGCTGCGCGCCGCCGGAGCGATCTGCCTGGGCAAGACCAATATGCCGCCGATGGCCAACGGCGGCATGCAACGCGGGGTCTATGGCCGCGCGGAAAGCCCGTACAACGCCGACTACCTCACCGCGCCCTTCGCCTCGGGTTCGTCCAACGGCGCGGGTACCGCCACCGCCGCCAGCTTCGCCGCCTTCGGCCTGGCGGAAGAAACCTGGTCGAGCGGCCGCGGCCCGGCCTCGAACAATGGCTTGTGTGCCTACACCCCTTCGCGCGGGGTGATCTCGGTGCGCGGCAACTGGCCGCTGACCCCGACCATGGACGTGGTGGTGCCCTATGCCCGGACCATGGCCGACCTGCTCGAAGTGCTCGACGTGGTGGTCGCCGAAGACCCGGACACCCGCGGCGATCTGTGGCGCCTGCAACCCTGGGTGCCGATCCCCAGCGTGGCCTCGGTGCGCCCGGCGTCCTATCGGGAACTGGCCGCCAGCGGCAGCGCCCTGGCCGGCAAGCGCTTCGGTGTGCCGCGCATGTACATCAACGCCGACCCCGAGGCAGGCACCAGCGAAGCACCGGGGATCGGTGGCCCGACCGGGCAACGCATCCACACCCGCCCTTCGGTGATCGGCCTCTGGCAACAGGCACGCCAGGCGCTGGAAGCCGCGGGCGCCGAAGTGCTCGAAGTGGATTTCCCCCTGGTGTCCAATTGCGAGGGCGACCGCCCCGGCGCGCCGACGGTGTTCAACCGCGGCCTGGTGTCCAAGGAGTTCCTGCATCACGAGTTGTGGGACCTGACCGCCTGGGCCTTCGATGACTTCCTGCGGGCCAACGGCGACCCGAAACTCAATCGCCTGGTGGACGTCGACGGCCCGCTGATATTCCCTCACGACCCGGGCACCCTGCCCAACCGCGAAGGCGACCTGGCCGCCGGCATGGACGAGTACGTGAAGATGGCCGAGCGCGGCATCACCCCCTGGGATCAGATCCCTACCGTGCCCGACGGCCTGCGCGGCCTGGAGAAAACCCGGAAGATCGATCTGGAAGACTGGATGGACACGCTGGGGCTCGATGCGGTGATCTTCCCCACCGTGGCCGACGTCGGCCCGGCCAATGCCGATGTCGACCCCGCGTCGGCGGATATCGCCTGGAGCAACGGCGTCTGGGTGGCCAACGGCAACCTCGCCATCCGCCACCTGGGCGTGCCCACGGTCACCGTGCCGATGGGCGTCATGCCGGACATCGGCATGCCCATCGGCCTGACCTTCGCCGGCCGCGCCTACGACGACTCGAACCTGCTGCGCCTGGCGGCAGCCTACGAGTCCACCGGCAGCAAACGCCTGATCCCGCCGCGGACTCCGGCGTTGGTGGACAGTAAACAGGTGGCTGGTCAGTAATGGAAAGGACGGGATTGGAGCAGCTCTGCCTCCAATCCCGCCCGGTAATGACAAGCCTGAATCATCAGGCCGTCCCTCGACATCATCACTCGCCCAAATAGTCTGCGGTCGACCTTGCCCGAAGCTGTTTGAAGGCCATCCCCCCGTCTGAAAAAGCCGCGCTACCTAACCAGCGAGCCTCGATTCTGTTGTTCAAATGAGAGGAGTGCCTTGTCGTGAGTCCGCTCGAATTGCAGCGGTGTCACGGTGATATGCCCGGCGAGAAGCTCCGCCGTCTCAGTGCCTGGCTCATCGGCTTGCGTGTGCCTGTCCAGCTTCAGCCAGTGATATTCAAGCCCGCGAGGATCGTTTTCCGTACGCACGGAAACGCCGTTCAAGCGCCCCGAGCCTTGACGCGTCAGTTTCAATGGAAGCACGGCATCCGGCGCGCAGTCGGGAAAGTTGACGTTCAAGCAAACATCCTCGGGCCAGTTCATGTCCATCAGTTGCGTGATGGCTTGCGGCCCATGATTGAGCGCGTTATCCCAAGGCACCGCACTTCTGTCGGTAAAGGCCTGGCTCAAGGCGATGGCAGGAACGCCAAACAGCAACCCCGTCATGGCGCCGCCGACCGTCCCCGAAAATACCGTTTCCACCCCCAGGTTCGCGCCTCGGTTGACCCCGGACAGAATCAGGTCGGGCCGGTCGTGATTGAGCAGATGCCCCAACGCCATTGCCACGCAATCGCCCGGCGTCCCGGTGACCGCAAAGCGTCTTTGGCCATGGCAACTCAGCCGCAGAGGTGTGTGAAGGCTCAGCGAATGAGAGGTGCCGCTTTGATCGAGCAACGGCGCCACAACCCAGACCTCACGCGCCAGTTGGCCCGCGATGCGTTCGAGAATCTTGAGCCCTGGTGCGTCTATGCCGTCATCGTTGGTGAGAAGAATCCGCGCGAATCTCGGATGATCGTTAGCCATCGTAATCCCCCCTCGTGATGTTCCCGGTCCGACGCTCGGAATGGGCATCGTCGCGAACTGCATTTAGCTATAATTACATAGCTATTTTTTCATAGGTATGACGGCATGGATATTTCGTTGTTTCGCGGACAGTTGACCCGCCTGGGCAAACGCCTGCGCCAGGAGGCGCAGAACACTCCCGAGACCTGGTCGCAGATGCTGGTGATGAGTGCAATCGAGCGGATGGACGGCATGGCCACGCCCTCGAAAATCGCCGAAGAGGAAAACATGCGCTCCTCCAACCTCGCCTCGCTGCTGCGGGACCTGGAAGCCCGTGAACTGATTACCCGCACCCAGGACACCGGCGATCGTCGCCGCACCTGGCTAGAGCTGTCCGAAAAAGGCCGGCTGGTGTTGCAGGCCAGCCGGGATCAACGTGATCAATGGCTGGACAGCGCAGTGAACACCTGCCTGACGGATAAGGAACGCAAACAACTGGCAGCGGCCGGAGCACTGATGGAGAAACTCAGCGCCTTTAGCCTGCCGGGTGACCTGTAAAAAAGAGGCGCGCTTGAAAACTGTGATCCACTCGTGGCAGGTCCCAAGACAGCGTCGCGCCTCTGCTTCCTTCATCTACTGGCGTGGCTGGATGGTCGAGAAGATGTAGCGTGCAAAACGCCATTGGCCATCGCTTTCTCGATGCAACAGGAAAACCTCCTGATTGCCTTCGGCGCTGGCAGGCTGATCGCCCTTCAGCAACTTGACCGTTCCGTTGGAACGGGTCCGGGCGAACGCCCAGTCCCGTGACAGCGGTTGGATCTCATCGATGGTGAAACGCACGTCGAGCCTGATCAGGTCGAAGACCTGCCGATACGCCGCGCGTACCGCGTCACGGCCTACGGCCGGCAGGCTGTTCTGCGGCATGAACACCGCATCGCCGGCATACAGGGTCATGACCTGATCGAGGTCGGAGGTGTTCAGCGCCGTTTCATAACGTTTGAGTTGCTGGGTGACCGCCGCGGTCACCCCCGCCTCGGCGCCCGGCTTGGCGGCCTGGGCCGTCAGGGGCAGCAACAGGCTGCCGAGCATCAGTGTGATCAATGGGATACGCATGCTGTTCTCCTTGAGATCAAAGCACCACGACGAGCTTGCCCAGTGCGCGATCGCTTTCCATCAAGCGGTGCGCCTCGCGGACTTCGTCAAAGGCGAAGGTTCGGGTATGGATCGACGGTATGCGCTTGGCGGCGAGTTCCTTGGCCAGCCAAGGTAGTGGCGTGTCCTGCAGGGGCAAGGCCGGCGTCCCGAACAAGCCGCTCGGGAAGAAGTTCAGCCGCACGCCTGCGGGCAGGTCCTGCATCAGGTGGAATTGTTCCAGGGTGGGGGCACCGCCGAGCAGTCCGATCACGCTCACCGCGCCGAAGGGGCGCAGGGTCTTGAGGGTGTCCCGCAGGGTGGGCGCGCCTACGATTTCCAGAGCGGCATCGACCCCATCGGGTGCGATTTCGCGAATACGCGGGGCAATGTCGCCGTTGTCGACCACCACTGCATCGGCCCCTGCCTGGTAGAGCCGCTGGCTGTTTTCAGGGTTGCGGGTGGTCGCGATGACCTTCAATCCGCGAACCTTGGCATAGGTGATGGCGGCCAGGCCAACCGATGAAGTACCGCCGCGTACCAGCAAGGTCTGGCCCTTCTGGATGCCCAGGCTCTTGTCCAGTGCGCCCCATACCGTGAGGTACGCCTCGGGCAGCGTGGCCAGCTGTTCCCAGGACAGCGAAGTGTCGTCTAGCGCGATCACATTGTTGCGCAGCACCGTCACCTGCTCGGCGTAGCTGCCGTTACGGGTGAACTGCATGCCACCCATGGCCGTGACCACCCGCTGGCCAGTGCGCAACTGGCCCGAGGGGTCCTGGATGACTTCGCCTACCGCCTCGATACCCGGCACCCGAGGTGCGCTGATGGCGCCCATCTTGCCAGCACGCAGATAGGTTTCGGCGCGGTTGAGGCCAAAGGCGCGGACGCGGATCAGCACTTCGTCGGCCGTCGGCGCGGGGGATGGGATATCCCGCAGTTGCAGGACTTCCGGGCCGCCGGTCTGTTCGATCACATAAGCTTTCATGGTGGAGTTCCTCAAGTACGTTGTGGGTTGAAGCCATTGCCGCCTGGGCAAGTGGCTTCACTATCCATCAATCGAAACTGGAAGATAATCCACGCAAAAGATAGGCTTCCTCTCACCAATGAGAGGAGCAATCATGGACTTCAACGCCGTCCGGATGTTTGTCAGCGTGGCGCAGACCGGCAGCCTTTCCGCCGCCGCCGAGCGCCTGGAGATTCCCCTGCCGACCTTGAGCCGACGCATTCGCGAACTCGAGCAACAGCTGAAGGTACAACTGCTCGAACGCTCGGTACGGGGCACCAAGCTCACCGACTCGGGGGCACGCCTGTACGAACACGCCAGCCGCGGTATCGAGGCATTGGTCGAGGGCGAACAGGCGGTGATCAGCGATCAGGCATTGTTGAAAGGCCGCTTGCGGCTGTCGTTGCCGCCCGCGTTCGAACCCTGGTGGGATGTGCTGTCGGCGTTCCAACGCCGCTACCCGCAGATCGAGGTCAGCGTGCATACCACGGAGCGGCGTATCGACCTGATCGAAGACGGTGTGGATGTGGCGCTGCGGGTCGGTGCGATTACCCACGAGACCATGGTCGCCCGTCGCCTGCTGAGCTATCGCCACCTGCTGGTAGCCAGTCCCGGGTTGATCGAGCGGCTGGGCCCACCCAGCAGCGTCGAGGCGCTGAACGCTTACCCCTGCGGTGTCTGGAGCCAGGGCAGCCCGGGGACCTGGCAGTTGGGAGACGTGGCCTTCAGGCCCAGGGCCATGCTCGCCACCAACGACTATGCGCACCTGCGCAGCCGCGCGCTGGCCGGTGACCTGGTGACGGAGCTGCCGCCCTTCCTCGCGGCACACGCCATCCGCGAAGGCCGGCTGCTGGCGCTGCTGCCCGGCCATCCCTTGCCGGAGCAGCAAATCAATCTGCTCTACCCGTCCCATCGTCACCCGTCGGCCATCGTGCGGGCCTACCTGGACTTCGCCCAGGGCTACATGGGCTATCTGACAGAGGTATCGTCCACCCGGCAGTGATCGATCCTGAGGGCCCCAGGCACGACCCGAGTCGATCACTGATGCTCCTGGCGGAGCAAACGCCAGGTCTTCAGATAAAGATCCTGCCCTTCAGATACAACGCGCCCTGGCCGCTGATCAGCACCCGGCTGTTATCCAGCACCTCGCACCACAGCTGGCCCTTGCGCGCCCCGCCCTGCTCCGCGCTCAGCCGGGTTTTGCCCAGGCGTTGGGCCCAGTAGGGTGCCAGGGAGGTGTGGGCCGAGCCGGTGACCGGGTCTTCATTGACCCCGACGCTCGGGCCGAACCAGCGGGAGACGAAATCGAACTGCTTGCCCGGCGCGGTGACAGCGATGCCGCGCACATCGAACTTGGCCAGGGCGGCGAAGTCGGGCTTGAGACCGGCGATGATCGCTTCGTCCTCGACCACCAGCAAATAGTCGTCGGTGCGGTACAGGGCTTCTGCGCGCGGCAGGCCGAGGGCGTGCAGCAGGCTGGGTGGAATCTCTACGGCCGCCGGCTGCTTGGCCGGGAAGTCCATGGACAGCCGCTCGCCGTCACGACGCACGCGCAACTCGCCGCTGCGGGTGCTGAAGCGCAGCAGTTCGCTCGGTTCGTTCAGCTGTTCGAACAGCACCCAGGCCGCCGCCAGGGTGGCGTGGCCACAGAGGTCGACTTCCACGGTCGGGGTGAACCAGCGCAATTCGAACAGCTCGCCGTTGCGCACGAAGTAGGCGGTTTCCGAGAGGTTGTTCTCCTCGGCGATCCGTTGCAGCGTGGCGTCGGGCAACCAGGCGTCCAGCGGGCAGACCGCGGCCGGGTTGCCACCGAAAGGCGTGGAGGAAAAGGCATCCACCTGAAAGATATCGAGCTGCATCGGCTTCATTCCTGTTGACTGGCTTGGTCTGTGGCCCGGATCTGGTCCAGGTAGTTGTAGACGGTGTAGCGGGTGACGCCGAGGGCCGCGGCGGCCTTCTCGATACCGCCCTTGACGATGAACAGCCCGCGGTCCTGCATCTGGCGCACGGCTTCGAGCTTCTGGGCTTTCTTCATCAAGGCCCGGCCGCCGGGGCAGGCTTGCTGAATGATTTGTGCCATCAACTGCTCCATGTCCTGGGGCTCGTCGTGGCGTGGTTCGGGGGCTGCGCCCAGGCCCAGCAACTCGCCCAGGCAGGCATGGGCGGCGGCGATACCGCTGAGGTCGGCGTTGGTGCACAGGGTGGCGAAGGGCTGGCCGCTGCTGTCGCGATACACCACCGTCGAGCTGCGCAACGGGCGACCGTCGGGCGCGGTGGTCGGGTAATTCTCCACCAGCACCGGCTCGCTGCCGGAGCGATCCTCCATGGCCCGGCGCACGGCGATGAACCCCAGGTCCTCGCGCGGTCCGGCCAGCACCGGGCTGCCGACCCGGCGACCGGTGACATGACCATTGGCGATGGCGACGATGGAGGATTCCGGCCGGCTCAGGTCATGCAGGACGATTTCCGTGTGCCGGCCCACCACGCTGCCGAGCATGTTCAGGGTGCTGTGCAGCACCTTGAACACCAGCTGGCGCTCGGCGGCACTCTCAGGGGATAAATGGCTGTCGGGGCTGTTCATGGCGGTTTCGCGGAAAAAGAATCGAGCGAAAATATCAACACAGCGTTGAATATTCAACCTAACGTTGATTCAAGCCATTCAGCCTTCCTGCACAGTCCCCAACAACCATTCCTTGAACGCCAGCATCGCCGGGCTCTGCGCCCGTGACTGCAAGCGGGTCAGCCAGTAACTGCCGGTGGTGATGCCCACCGCGAACGGCTGGACGATGCTGCCGGCGTGCAACTGCCGGGCGAACATCAGCGGCGGCGCCAGGGCCACGCCTATGCCCTGCTGCGCGGCTTCCATCATGCCCAGGGACGAGTCGAAGACGATGCTGCGCGCAGGCAGGGTGCTGGCCGGCAGGCCGGCGGCGCTGAACCATTCCGGCCATTCGTCGGTGCGGTAGGAGCGCAGCAGGGTCTGGCCGAGCAGGTCGGCGGGGCTGCGCAGCTGTCGCGCCAGTTCCGGCACGCAGAGCACTGACAGCGGCGCCTCCAGCAACTGGACGGCATCGGTGCCATGCCAGGCACCGCTGCCGAAACGGATGGCGTAGTCCAGGCCTTCGGCCGCGACGTCGACCCGGTTGTTGTGGGTCGACAGGCGCAGGTCGATAAACGGGTGGCGGGCCTGGAAGTCCTCCAGGCGCGGCAGCAACCAGCCGACGGCAAAGGTACCGACCGCGCCGACGCTGAGCATTTCGCGGTAGTGCCCGCCTTCGAAGCGGCCGAGGGTTTCGGCGATGCGGTCGAAACACTCGCACAGCACCGGCAGCAGGGTTTCGCCCTCGCTGGTCAGCATCAGCCCGCGGGGCAGGCGCTTGAACAGGGTGACGTTGAGCTGGGCCTCGAGGCTTTTCACCTGATGACTGACCGCCGCCTGGGTCACGCACAGCTCGATGGCCGCGCGGGTAAAACTCAAATGCCGCGCCGAGGCCTCGAAGGCCCGCAGGGCATTCAGCGGCAGATGGGGTCGGATCATGACCACTCCCTAGTTTTTCTAATGGCTCCTGCGAAATATCGTCGTTTGCCGATCCTTCGCCGGCCGCCTACATTGAGCCGGCTCGCAGCGCCCTGCCCCCTGACTGCAAGGGCAGGCGCTGGCAAAAGCCGCTCGGAGTGTAGCGGCCATCACCCTGCAAAATCATGGAATGTCAGCCCATCATGCACAATAAAAACCTTGCCCTATCCGGATTTTTCGCCGTTTCCCTGCTGCTGTCCGGCGCCAGCGCCTGCCTAGCCGCCAGCCAGCCGGACAGCGCCCTCAAGCCCCTGGTCGACGCGGCGATCCGCCCGTTGATGCAACAACAGGACATCGCCGGCATGGCGGTGGCCATCACCATCAAGGGCCAGCCCCATTACTTTAACTACGGCCTGGCCTCCAAAGAGGAGCAGAAAGCCGTCGACGCCGACACGCTGTTCGAGGTCGGTTCGGTGAGCAAGCTCTTCACCGCAACCCTGGGGGCCTATGCCCAGGCCAGCGGCAAACTGTCCCTGGACGACCCGGCCAGCCGCTACCTGCCGGCATTCAAAGGCAGCCCTTTCGAGCACATCAGCCTGTTGCAGCTGGGAACCTACAGCGCCGGCGGCCTGCCGTTGCAGTTCCCGGAGCAGTGGGACAGCCAGGACAAGATGCTCGGCTACTACCAGGGCTGGAAACCGGCCTTTGCCCCCGGCGCCCAGCGCCTGTACTCGAACCCGAGCATCGGCCTGTTCGGCTACCTGGCCGCGCAAAGCCTGGGGCAGCCCTTCGAACAATTGATAGAGCAGAAGCTGTTCCCGCAACTGGGCCTGCAGCACAGCTATATCCAGGTGCCGAAGTCGCAGATGGGCAATTACTCCCAGGGCTACGGCAAGGACGGCAAGCCGGTGCGGCTCGGCCCCGGCGCCCTGGATGCCGAGGCCTACGGGGTGAAGACCACTGCCGCCGACCTGCTGCGCTTCGTCCAGGCCAACCTCAAGCCCGAGTCGCTGCCGCAGCCCTGGCCGCAGGCAATCGCCATCACCCACACCGGCTATTACCAGGTCGAGGGCATGACCCAGGGCCTGGGCTGGGAGCTCTACCCCTACCCGCTCAGCCTCGACGCCCTGCTGGCCGGCAACTCGTCGCAGATGGCCTTCGAACCGCACCCGACCCGCTGGTTCACCCCGCCCCAGGCGCCGCGGGCCAATACCCTGCTGAACAAGACCGGCTCCACCAACGGCTTCGGCGCCTATGTGCTGTTCGTGCCCGGCAAGGACATCGGCCTGGTGCTGCTGGCGAACAAGAACTACCCCAACGCCGAACGGGTCAAGGTCGCCCATGCCCTGCTCAAGGCCCTGGATGACCAGGCCGGCGCGGCGAAGCAACCCTGAGCAAAAAGCGGCCGGGTCGGTTAACTGGCCCGGTCGCTGGGCCAACCGGGAGTGCGTCACCGCCATCACAACGCACTCCGCGACGATGATCGGCGCTGGATAAAAGCCGCGGAACACGCCATCCTCCGCGTCTTTTTTCCGCGCAACCCCTGGGGCGCACGTTTTTCCAAGGAAGCCGTCCATGCACAACCAGCCGCTCAGCCCCGCCGAGTTCGAATTCATCGAAGACACCCTGCTCAAGTACGGTGACGACCATTCCGTGCTCAACCTGGCCGAGCTCGACGGTTTTTGCACCGCCCTGGTCTCCGGCCCGACCCAGGTGGACATCGCCGAATGGTTCCCGGCCATCTGGGGCGGGCAGAACCCGGACTGGCAGGACCCCGAGGAGTGCAAGCGCTTCATCGAGCTGAGCGTGCGCCACCTGAACGCCCTCGCCACCGCACTGGCGAGCGACTCGGCGAGCTTTCAGCCGCGCTTCGAACAGACCGAACATCAGGACCAGCCGCTGACGCTGGCGGAAGAATGGTGCTTCGGCTACATCCGCGCCATGGCCGTGAGCAACTGGCCCGAACTGCCCGCCGCCCAGGCCGCCCAGTTGCAAGCCATCGTCACCTGCGCCGAACAGGACAACTTCGAACTGCCGGCCGACCTGGATCTGGTTCAGCATCGCCAGACGGTAGCCCGCGTCGAACAGGCGGCGCGTGGGCTGCACGATTACTGGTTGGCGCAACGCTGAGAGTGGTGTGAGGGTAGGTCACTCGCCTGCCCTCAGGCTCCAGGCAGCGAGCCAGGCTGCATCGTGGATAGTGCGGACTAGCCCCTTATTATCGTCATCGCTATGTACTCCAGGCCCAGGCTCGCCAGCAGTCCGCCCATGATCCAGTGCGAAACAATCAGTCTTCTCTTAAGAGGCTGAGGAAAGTTGTTTATCTCATCAGCATCCAGCAATCCCCTTCTAATGAAGAAGCCGGGACATGCCAGATAACCCGCTACCACCCCCACCATCATCATCCGCCCCCAGGCTCCCATATGCAGATAGAACCTGTTGCCGGTGATCATCTGGCAGTTTTTGACATACCCAAGCATCTCGTCCATGCGGGTATATCCCCAGTAGATATAGACACCGATCATGGTGAACATGCCGAGAAAAGTTATTCCGATAAAAACACCAAGCACGATATGTGCGGTAGTGATTACCATGCGTTCCTTCCTTCATAAATCAGCTCTCCCAAAAACTCTCCGGCTGACTCTCCACCTTCACTGGCAAAATAGCTCCCACCACCGGCCACCACCAAACCACAGACCACGCTGCCAATACCACCTGTAGGGACACCCATAGCGACACAGATACTTCCAGCCATGGACGATGTTAAAAACGCCCCTGCTACCGCCCCGCCACCTACCCCACCCAAGAAGCTCCCCGTCTCCGTGAACTTCACCCTCTCACATTCCTCCTTGTTCCCTGCCAAACAAACATCCTGCACCTTTACATAAGAGGCCCCACCACCAAGCGCAGTCCCAATCCAACCACCCCACTTTAGAGTCTTGGACGCCCTGGAAACACCTTCAATATGCGTCGCGTACCCCGGTATCTGCCCCACTGCGCCCGCCTGGGTCCAGCGATGCACCAGACTCCGACTGGAAATCCCCAAGGCGCTTTTAAGGCTGGGGTGATCGGGGAAGGCAACGCTCATTTTCGTGATGGAGGTCAGGTTGCTATCCAGTTGGGCAAACAGCTTTCTCCTTTCACTGAAGAACTCGACGCTGCGCAGATGCCCATCCCGCAGAAAGAACTTCTGATGAAGTACTTCGATATCCAGTAACGTTCTTTTTAAACCCTCCATATGGTTACCCGCGGCCGCCGTGCCGACGTTTAACGTCGTCGAGCCATAGGACAGTATCGATTCAACCTGCACCCGATACTTGAGCATAAAGGCCGCTTCTTCATCGCTCATGGACGCCAATGCCGCACTGACCTTCTCCGCCGCTTCCATCAGCAAGGCTTCTTCACGGGTGCATTGGTAGTTGTCCGGATGACTGAGCACAACAAGTTGCCCAGGCTTGGCAGGACTCGATAGCTGGGGATTGAGCCGGCGGAATTTCTCCAGCACAGCCTCATCGGCTTGACCGAACAGCACCGTCTCCAGCGCAGCGCGGGTCATCGGCGTTTGCACGATATGAAACCCCGGTTCCACCAGATGTTGTGTGTCCT